>OFDN01001584.1_pt1 | contig 14478 bp, 22 predicted proteins | sample 1520971 | NCBI WGS metagenome assembly OFDN01 (sample SAMEA94257418, study PRJEB24077) | hot springs metagenome | biome: Aquatic biome; feature: Geographical feature; material: Water | place: India | collected 2012-06-12 | depth 5 m
CAGATTTCAACGTGAACACGTCCCGAAATGGCCCAGCTTTGGAAATGAATCAACAGCGGTGACCTTGGCCGTGTTGGCGAAGCGGGCCAGGGCGGCGATACGGCTGGGAGGGATGTGCGCCGCCGCCGGCAAGGTGATGCCGATGCCGCGCACGTCATCGAGCCGGCGCAGTGCCCGAATCAACGCGGGGCCACTGACCATGACCGGGCCGGAGCGCAATTGATCCAGCCGGGAGCTGCGGTTGCCTTCGGCCACCGTCAGCAAGTCTTGCAGTTGCAATCGCTGTTCCTCAGTCACGCTGCGGCCCAGCGTAAACCAGAGGCGTTCTTCGACCCGACTGCGCAACTGGGCGATAAAGCGCTCTAGTTGAGACACACCAGGCAGGAGGACTTTCTGTGTGAACAGCCACGAGGTGGCTCGCTCAAACAGCACTCCCGGCCGGTCGGTGCCCGTCCAGCAGAGGGCATACAGCCAGCGGCTCAAGCGAAAGCCGATGCCCGGATCGGTGAAATGACGATAGCCAAAGCGGTTCTGAATATCGGTGGCATGTATCCAGCGGCGATGATCGCTATAGCGCTGGAGGCAGTCGGGGTCTGGAATCGCCAGTTGTCGGCAAAGCACCTGCAGGACTTCCACCGGCACGGCGGCGGGCTTGTCCGGCAGAACGCCAACGAAGCGGACGGTGGTCAGCAGAACGGCATAACCCAGACGGTTATGGTTACCCCGCAGCACCTGGATGGCTTCACGGTCTTCATCGCTCAGGTGGAAGTAACGTTCCAGCTCTTCACGGCTGGGCGAATCAACATAGCGGCCAAAACCGTCGCGTTGCTCTTGAGTCAGAAAACCGACCGGCATTGATCACAGCACCTCGACGCAGAACACGGCGGGCGTGACGATCCGCGTGCGTTCGATGTGCCCGCGTTGCAGCAGGCCGGCGCGGCGATCACCGGTTATCAGGTAGTCCGCATCGCCCGCCAAGGCCATGGCCAGCAAAAACGAGTCATCCGGATCATCGGCTTCGACCTCGATGGTCAGGCGCTCCAGTACCACAGCCCGTTGCAGGTTATTGATCATGGCGCCCACCTTGGCGGGCTGTAGGATGGCCTGAAGCTTGGGATAGCGGCTGGCTCGACGAATTTCATCGAGTTGCATCCGCGAGGTCACCACCTCGAAACGCGCCGCCCGCCAGGCACGGTAGATCGCATCGGGCGCGCCATGTGGCGAGATCAGGGCGCTGAACAGGATGTTGGTATCCAACACGACCCGCATCAGCGCTTACGTGCCCAGTCGAGCGCTTCGTCAACCGCGTTGGTCAATTCTGCCTCACTCAGATGGGCGTTAGCGGCCTTGGCCTGCTCAGCGCTCAGCTCCAGGATGTGTGCCCGTACCGCTTCTTCGATGAAGCGCGACAGGTCGCCCTTACGGCCGCCGCCCTGGCTGGCCAGAAACATCCGAAGCGACTGGTCGGTGTCGGCCGAGACGGCGACATTCCAGCGAATGGTATTCATAGCGTTCTCCGCTAATAGGTGTTTGTGTGTTTATACGCCAATCACAAAGGGCGATGCAATGGTTCGACAAAACGAACGTATATGTGACAGGTACGACATGCTGATAGGCTACATGCGGGTATCGAAGGCGGACGGCTCCCAGGCTACCGATTTGCAGCGCGACGCGCTGATTGCCGCCGGGGTCGATCCAGTACATCTTTACGAGGACCAGGCATCCGGCATGCGCGAGGATCGGCCCGGCTTGACGAGCTGCCTGAAGGCGTTGCGAACTGGCGACACACTGGTCGTGTGGAAACTGGATCGGCTCGGACGCGACCTGCGACATCTCATCAACACCGTGCACGACCTGACTGGGCGCGGCATCGGCTTGAAGGTATTAACCGGGCACGGCGCGGCCATCGACACCACGACCGCCGCCGGCAAGCTGGTCTTTGGCATCTTCGCCGCCCTGGCCGAGTTCGAGCGCGAGTTGATCGCGGAGCGCACGATTGCCGGCCTAGCCTCGGCCCGCGCGCGCGGGCGGAAAGGCGGCCGGCCGTTCAAGATGACCGCCGCCAAGCTGCGGCTGGCGATGGCGGCAATGGGTCAGCCAGAGACCAAGGTCGGCGACCTGTGCCAGGAACTTGGCGTCACGCGGCAGACCCTGTATCGGCATGTTTCACCCAAGGGTGAGCTACGTCCAGATGGCGAGAAGCTACTCAGCCGAATTTGATGCCGGCATGAGGCAACGTAGCGACAGCGTGGTTTGTCTCAATGGGAAGCGCTCATGATCGATCTTTGAAGGCCCGCAGCAGTCGTGTCACAGACAGGACGAACAAACCGGTCAGCGTGAGGGCTGCGATACCCCAGTACTCTCCGATGAACGCGCCGGCCGTCGTGCCGGCCAGCACAATGGCGAGAATCGGCAAATGGCAGGGACAGGTGAGCACGGCCAGCGCGCCCCACAGGTAGCCGGTGATCGGTTTGTGCGTCTCGGACGGCAAGCGCTCGGGGCTGTTCATGGCAGACTCTCCGCGTGCTGTGCCGGCTCGGTCGGCATGGTGGCCAACTGCACCTCCAGATCGGCCAACGCTTCGCGCCGACGCTCGACGAACTGGCGCAGAACGGCAAGCTGCGCGGCCGCTTCATCGCCGTCCGCAGCATCCAGCGCCCGGCACAGCCGCGCCAGCGCGTCCAGGCCGATGCCCGCCTCGAAGGCCGCCCGCACGAAGCACAGCCGTTGCAAGGCGGCATCATCGAACAGGCCATAGCCGCCCGGGGTGCACGCCACCGGACGCAGCAATCCGCGCAGCAGGTAGTCGCGCACGATATGCACGCTCACCCCGGCATCAAGGGCCAGCCGGGACACGGTGTAGGCGCTCATTGAAAACCTCCTTTTTTTATCCAGCGCAGCAGGAAAGCTGCTTCACGTCCTTGTTGAAGGTCTGCGCCGCAAGCTTCAACCCCTCGACCATTGTCAGGTAGGGGAACAACTGGTCGGCCAGTTCCTGCACCGTCATGCGGTTGCGGATGGCGAGCACCGCCGTCTGGATCAGTTCGCCCGCTTCCGGGGCCACCGCCTGCACGCCGATGAGCCGTCCGCTACCTTCCTCGATGACCAGCTTGATGAAGCCGCGTGTGTCGAAGTTGGCAAGCGCTCGCGGAACGTTGTCGAGTGTCAGCGTGCGACTGTCGGTCTCGATGCCATCGTGGTGCGCTTCCGCCTCGCTGTAGCCCACGGTGGCGACTTGCGGGTCGGTGAACACCACTGCCGGCATCGCGGTCAGATTGAGGGCTGCGTCGCCGCCGGTCATGTTGATCGCGGCACGGGTGCCGGCGGCCGCTGCCACGTAGACGAACTGCGGCTGGTCGGTGCAGTCGCCGGCCGCGTAGATGTTCGGGTTGCTCGTGCGCATGCCTTGGTCGATAACGATGGCCCCTTGCGCATTGACAGTGACCCCCGCCGCGTCCAGCGCGAGGCTGCGCGTATTCGGTGCCCGACCGGTGGCAACCAGCAACTTGTCAGCGCGCAATTCACCGTGTCCGGTGGTCAGCACGAATTCGCCGTTCACATGGGCGACCTGGCTGGCTTGCGTGTGCTCCAGCACCTCGATGCCCTCGGCGCGGAAAGCGGCTGTCACGGCCTCGCCGATGGCCGGGTCTTCCCGGAAGAACAAGGTGCTGCGTGCCAGGATCGTGACCTGGCTGCCGAGCCGGGCAAAGGCTTGCGCCAGTTCCAACGCCACCACCGACGAACCGATCACGGCCAGGCGTGCGGGAATGGTGTCGCTGACAAGCGCTTCGGTGGAAGTCCAGTAGGGTGACTCTTTCAGGCCCGGAATCGGCGGCACGGCCGGACTGGCACCGGTGGCGACCAGGCAGCGGTCGAACGTTACCTCGCGCTCGCCACCCTCGTTCAAACGGACGACCAGGCTCTGGTCGTCCTTGAAACGCGCTTCACCGTGCAAAACGGTGATGGCTGGATTGCCGTCCAGGATGCCTTCGTATTTGGCGTGCCGCAGTTCATCGACACGGGCCTGCTGCTGGGCCAGCAGTTTGCTGCGGTCAATCGCAGGCACAGTTGCCGCAATACCGCCGTCGAACGGACTTTCCCGGCGCAGATGGGCAATATGGGCAGCGCGGATCATGATCTTGGACGGCACACAGCCGATATTGACGCAGGTGCCGCCGATGGTGCCGCGTTCGATCAGCGTGACCGTCGCGCCTTGCTCGACGGCCTTCAGCGCCGCCGCCATCGCGGCCCCGCCGCTGCCAATGATGGCGATATGCAAACCGGCGCCCTCAAGTGCATCACGGATTTTTGGTTCATCTTTGAAATCACCAACCCGGATCGAGCCTTGATAACCCAATGCGGCGATGGCGGCCAGCAGTTGGTTGTGGCTCACGGCGGTGTCTGCCATGACTTGCGCGCGGCTTTCTGGATAGGACACCACAGCGGCATTCACGCCGGGAATCTTTTCCAAAGCATCTTTGACATGGGTGGCGCAGGATGTGCAGGTCATGCCATTCACGGTGATTTCGGTCATTTTTTTACTCCATTGAATTTCGGGGTGCAGCAGGCATCGGCTTGGCGTTTTCGTTGGATGGCGTAGATGGTCAAGCCGATGAAAATCGCCAGCGCAGGCAGCAGCACATAGTCCAGATAGCCGGTCAGCGCGGACAAGCCGACCACACCGAGCAAAATGACCAGAACAGGGGTGAAGCAACACAGCGCCACGAGGGTTGTGCCAATGATGCTGACCCGCAGCAGTGTCTTCGGGTCTTTCATGATCAGTTCTTGACTGATGATGGGTAGCCCGCATCCTCGGTAGCCTTGGTCAGTTTCTGCACGCTGGTCTTGGCATCATCGAAGGTGACCACCGCTTCGCGCGTCTCGAAGGTCACGTCAACTTTACTGACGCCATCGACCTTGGAAATCGCCTTCTTGACAGTGATCGGACAGGCCGAGCAGGTCATGCCCGGTACGGACAGCGTAACGGTCTGGGTGGCGGCCCACACGGGGGCAACAACGGCAGCGAGGGCAAGGGCGGAAAGCAGCTTTTTCATGGTGAACTCCTGTGATCAATAGAAAAATGGCACGACGTAGGGAAATCCGAGCGCGACCAAAACCAGCACGGCCACGCCCCAGAAAATGAGCTTGTAAGTAGCTCGCACTTGGGGAATCGCGCAAACCTCACCCGGTTTGCAGGCGGCTGACGGCCGGTAGATGCGCCGCCAGGCGAAGAACAACGCCACCAGCGCCACGCCGATAAAGATGGGGCGATAGGGTTCCAACACCGTCAAGTTGCCGATCCAAGCGCCGCTGAACCCCAAGGCGATCAGAACCAGCGGCCCGAGGCAGCAAGCCGAGGCGAGGATGGCGGCCAGCCCGCCAGTGAAGAGCGCGCCGCGCCCGTTTTGAGGTTCAGACATACGTTTGTCCTTTCGAATCTGAATTGGATAGCTTAAGCTTACTTCCGTAGTTATGTACGGAGTCAAGCGATATGGAAAACAATTTGGAGAACCTGACCATTGGCGTTTTCGCCAGGACGGCCGGGGTCAATGTGGAGACCATCCGGTTCTATCAGCGCAAGGGCTTGCTCCCGGAACCGGACAAGCCTTACGGCAGCATTCGCCGCTATGGCGAGACGGATGTAACGCGGGTGCGCTTCGTGAAATCAGCCCAGCGGTTGGGCTTCAGCCTGGATGAGATCGCCGAGCTGCTGCGGCTGGAGGATGGCACCCATTGCGAGGAAGCCAGCAGCCTGGCCGAGCACAAGCTCAAGGACGTGCGCGAGAGGATGGCTGACCTGGCGCGCATGGAGGCCGTGCTGTCTGATTTGGTGTGCGCCTGCCATGCGCGGAAGGGGAACGTTTCCTGCCCGCTGATTGCGTCACTGCAAGGGAAGAAAGAACCGCGCAGTGCGGACGCGGTGTAGCCCGAGGGAACTACGCCTTAGCGTGCTTTATTTTCCGTTTTCTGAGGCGACTCCAACGTCAGAAAAGACCGTGCGGTCGACTTTTGATATTTCGTGCTGTCGCCTTCTGAAAGTGACACATGCTACCCCCGGCCAAAAAGGCCGTCATGCGATTTATCTTGGCCGGGTCGTTATTGGCGGGTCTAAATGGCCGCTCCGTGGATCTCATCGCCAGAAATGGCGATGCGAGATCCAGGGCAGGGCGGCCGCCATCGTCAGACCTGGCGATGGTCGACGCCGGCGCGCATCGTCAGACCTGGCGATGGTCGACGCCGGCGCGCATCGTCGGATGTGGCGATGCGAGCTCGAGGTCGGTGGCCACCGCCGGCGACCTGGTGCCATCGTCGGCAATGGCGATGCTGCAGCTCGACGTGCGCGGCCTGGTCGTCTCGGCATCGTCGGATGCGGCGATGCTCGAGCGAGGCGAAAAAAAGCGAAGTTGCAACGGTATGGTCAGCACGATCCCCTGCCGAAAAGCCCCATAAGCCGGCACAAACATCGGCCGCTCCATCAGACCGCTTTGCTGCTGAATCTCCGGAATATGTTTGTGTGCCAGCCCCAGACCATAAACCTGAAACGCGGGCGCCTGTGATGCGCCCTCTCCCTCATGCTCTTGCACGCCAACGCGCCCTTTTCCGGAATAGCCCGACACAGCATGAATGTTCGTCGGATAGTCCCTGGGCAGCAACCCGGCCTCCAGCAATGGGCGCAGCAGCCCTATCGCCCCCGTGGGATAGCAACCGGGATTGCTGACCCGCCGTGCCGTGGCGATGCGTTGGGCCTGCTGCGAGTTCATCTCCGCGAAACCATAGGTCCAGTCTGGATGGGTGCGGTGCGCCGAACTCGCATCGATCACCCGAACGGCGGGGTTTTCGATGCTCGCTACAGCGTCGCGTGCGGCTTGGTCGGGCAAGCAGAGAATCGCGATGTCGCAGGCGTTGATGATTTCGGCGCGACGTTGCGGATCCTTGCGATGTTCGGGGCTGAGCGTGATAAGCCGCAGATCGGTCCGGTCGCGTAGACGTTGATGGATTTGCAACCCGGTGGTGCCTTGGTCGCCGTCGATGAATATAAGAGGACTTGCCATGGAATGCTCTCGGACATAGGAAATCAGGAGTTCCAATCTTCAGTGAGGGGCTAAGATAGGAAAAGTTGAATTTCTAAACGATGAAATTCAGCTTTTCTGAACAAGGAGTGACTCATGCGCGAAATCAGCCTGGACCGTCTGCGCACGTTGGTGGCCATTGCCGACCTGGGTTCGTTTGCCGAGGCGGCCCGTGTGCTGCACCTCGCGCCACCCACGGTCAGTTTGCATATTGCCGACCTGGAGTCGCGGGTTGGCGGAAAGCTGTTGTCGCGCACACGTGGGCGCATTCAGCCTTCGGCGATTGGAGAAACGCTGGTGGAGCGCGCGCGGCGCCTGTTGGCGGATGCGGAGCAGGCGCTTGAGGACGTGGAGCGTCAGGTGCAGGGCTTGGCCGGGCGTGTGCGGCTGGGTGCCTCCACAGGGGCCATCGCACAGTTGATGCCGCAAGCTTTGGAGACGTTGGGCCAACGCCATCCCGCTATCGATGTGCAGGTCGCGGTGCTCACGTCGCAGGAAACTTTGAAGAAGCTTGCCGAGGGCTCTTTGGAGATCGGTCTGGTCGCGCTGCCACAGACCCCGGTGAAGGAATTGCGGATCGAGCCATGGCGGCGGGACCCGGTCATGGCCTTCTTGCCGGCTCGCTGGGAATGCCCGGATGTTGTGACCCCCGGTTGGCTGGCCGCCCAGCCATTAATTCTGAATGACAAAACTACTCGGCTTTCGCGCTTGACCTCGGAGTGGTTCGCCAGTGATGGACGGCAGCCCACGCCGCGTATTCAACTGAACTACAACGATGCGATCAAAAGCCTAGTGGCGGCCGGTTATGGTGCGACGTTGTTGCCGCATGAAGCCTCCACGCCATTGCCCGATACCAGGATCGTCATGCGGCCATTACAGCCCTTATTGTGGCGTCAACTTGGTATTGCCCACCGTGGTGGGGACGTCGAGCGGCCTACGCAACATGTGCTGGATGTGTTGTGGGGGTTGAGTGCGGGCTAGGGCGATGTTGTCAGAGAAAGGACCGCTTTCGACCCGGTCATACGGTGATTGAGGTCCCAGGCGTCAGCTACCGCACCTGAAGCCGTCGTTCATCGCTCCAAAGCCGGTGCCTGTCTCCGTTCGCCCAGGCCAGGGTGTCGTAGTACTTGTGCAGCAGCTCGGTAATGGCGGCGGTGTCGTCGGTCATGGGGTTTCCTTGGGGTTGGCGGTGAGGACTGCCTGGACGCGTGCTTGCAGCGCGGGCAGCACGTCTTGTTGGAACCAGGGGTTGCGCACCAGCCAGCGATTGTTGCGCGGGCTAGGGTGAGGCAGGGGGAACGCTTGCGGCCAGTGCTCGCGCCAGGCTTCGACCACCCGGGTGAGCGGCGTCTTGCCAGTACCGAGGTGGTAGTCCATGGCGTAGCTGCCCAGCACGATGACCAGCGACAGGCGCTCGAAACGCTGCATGAAGGCTTCGCGCCAGGCGGGGGGCGCACTCCGGGCGTAGCGGCAGGTCACCGCTTTTGCCGGTGCCCGGATAACAGAAGCCCATGGGCAGAATGGCGATGCGGGTAGGGTCGTAGAAGGTGTCGCGGTCCACGCCCAGCCAGGCGCGCAGACGCGCGCCGCTGGCGTCGTCGAAGGGCACGCCTGAGGCATGGACCCGGGCCCCCGGTGCTTGGCCGGCGATGAGGATGGGCGCACTCGGGTGAAACTGGAAGACCGGCTGCACGCCGTGTGGCAGATGCGGTGCGCAGCGCGTGCAGGCGCGGACGTCGGTCAGAAAGGCGTCGAGTGTCGGCATGGCGCGCTTCCGGAAAGGGTGGCTCGCGCAGGACGGAGGTGCCATCCTGCGCGAAGCGTAACCCGGCAGCAAGTCAGTGCTGGGTCAGTGTCGGATAGCCCTGGATGAATACGCGGTCGGTCTTAGCCGCCGGCACATGGCAGCCCATGCAGTCGGCTTCGTAGCTGACGGCGACATTCTTGGCGGGGGCGTCGGCCTTGAACAGCGCCCAGCCCCAGCCGTCGCCCCACAAGGGGTTGCTGGCGAAACGGCCTTTGGCGTCCTTGACCATCACGAACCACACGGCCGCATCGGAACCCCAGACCACAGGGTTGCCAGTGGTCATGGCGCTGGTTTCGAGCTTGCGGATCTCTTTCACCAGCGTGGCGCCGTCCAAGAACTTGCCGGTCTTGCGGTAGTGCTCGGCCGAGGCCTTTTCGGTGTACACATCGTGCAAGCCGCGAGAGGCGGATTTTTCGTCCAACACCGCATATGAGCCCAGGTGGACGAAGTTTGTGCGGAAGTCTGTGGGGCGGCTGATGCCGCCCTGGCTGTCCACATAGGGCGAAAAGTCGCCGGCCGTGACGGCCAGTGGCAGGACGAGGGCGCTGGCGAGCAGAGCGCCGGTGAGTGCGATTTTCATCGTGTTCTCCTTATATGCCTATGGCGATCAGACGGCGACCACGGGGAAATCCACCGTGGTGTCGGCGATGTGGTTGGTGTAGTTGGTGAGCGTGTTCAGCGCGACGTTGGCGATCACTTCCAGTATCAGGCCGTCGTCGAGCCCCGCGCGGCGGTAGTTGGCCATGGCGTCGGCCGACACCACGCCGCGTTGCTCGACCAGCGCGCGGGCAAAGCCGGCGATTGCATCGTCAAGTGCGTTGGCCGCCTGGCCGGTGCGGGCCGCGGCGATGGCCTCTGCCGACAGTCCGGCACCTTTGCCGATCAGGGTGTGTGCGCTCAGGCAATACTGGCAGCGATTGGCTTGACCGGCAGCGAGCGCAACGATCTCGCGCTGGGAGGCATTCAGGCGGCCGGTGCCCAGCGTTTCGGACAAGCCGAGGTAGCCATTGAGCGCCGCCGGCGCGTGGGCCAGCGTGGCGAACAGGTTCGGCACCATGCCAAGCTTGGCTTTGACGGCCTTGAGTGTGGCAGCGGTAGCGGCGTCAGCGGTGTCGATGGTCAGGGGGGCGATTTGGGTCATGTCTATCTCCGTAGTGGGTGAGGTGCAAGAGCACGTGGGCATGATCGCCCTTTGTTTGGTACGATATGGCACGTAAAGTATCAAATACGTAACCTATCGTCTTATATGGAGAGTGGAATGGCGGATCGACTGGCCGGCTTGCTCCGGCACTACTCGCTTTCGGCGCGCGTTTTTCACAGCGGCGCCTTCTGTGGGCAGCATCATTACGCGGCGCCGCATGGCTATATCCATCTGGTGCGGCGCGGCCCGATTACGGCGCGTTCGCCCGTGCATGAAGATCTGCTGGTTACCGAGCCGAGCCTGCTGTTTTATCCGCGCGTGGCGTCGCATCGTTTTGTCGCCGCCCCCGGCGATACCGCTGAGCTGTTGTGTGCGGAGGTCGACCTGGGCGCTTCGACGGGCAATCCGTTGGCCATGGCCTTGCCGTCGATGCTGCTGATTCCGTTGGCGGACTTGCCCGGCCTCGGGCCGACGCTAGAGTTGCTGTTTGCCGAAGCCGAGCGCGACCAGTGCGGTCGGCAGGCCGCCATCGACCGCTTGTGCGAGTTGCTACTGATCCAGTTGCTGCGTTATCTGATGGATGGGCGGCTTGGCGCCACCGGACTGCTGGCGGGCCTGGCCGACCCGAAACTCGCGCGCGCCATAACCGCCATGCACGATGCGCCGCAGACCGCGTGGTCGCTCGAGGCGCTGGCGGCGAAGGCGGGCATGTCACGCGCGCGCTTCGCCGCCGCGTTCAAGGACGCGGTGGGCGTCACGCCGGGCGACTATCTGGCCGACTGGCGGATGAACGTCAGTTGCACCCTGCTCAAGCAGGGGCGGCCGGTGGCGGTGGTGGCCGACCGCGTCGGCTACGGCAGCCCGAACGCTCTGGCGCGCGCCTTCCGCGTGCGCATGGGCTGCGCCCCGCGCGACTGGCTGGCGCAGCAGCGCGGTGACGCGGCGCTCAGCGGTTCGTGAGTTTGAGTTCGATTCGCCGGTTCTTGGCGTAGGCGGCGCCGGTGTTGCGCTCGTCGAGCGGGTGAAATTCGCATCACGCCGGAACAACTGGCGGAACTCCAGGTGGCGATCCGTCAACGGCTGGTCAGTCTGTTCGTGCGGCGCGGCCGGCTGGACAAGGCTGAGTCAGTGGCGCAGGTAGCTGGATGACGCTGTCCCGCCCTGAGCCGACGCTCACAGGCGGGGATTTCCAGTGTCGTCATTGTCGGCTATTGGCCGGTTTCTGCCTGTTGCGTCTCTGCTGCCCACTGGCCAAGTCGGATGCACGCGGTGGTCAGTACCAATGCAATTGACTGGTCAAATGGGTGCAATTGCGCAGGTATGGACTTCAAGCCCCAATTTCCTGGAAAAGAGGTTCTTTCTATGGACATCCGACATCAGAGATTGAGTAGCGGAATGTCTGAGCTGAAGTCATGTCCATGGCTGTTCTTCTTTCCTTTAGGTCGACGAGGCCTTCCTGGACTGCACCGGCATGCGCGGGCTCTTTGCGCACGGCCAGCTGATCCGGAAGCGGATCCTGATGTGGACAGGCCTACCGGTGTGCGTCGGCTTCGCGCCGACCAAAACGCTGGCCAAGCTCGCCAACCATTGCGCCAAGAAGTCTCTGGCCGGCGCCGACGGCGTGTGCGACCTCACCGCGCTGGACGCCGGCGCGCTCGATGTCCTGCTCGGTCGCATCGAGGTCGGCGAGGTCTGGGGCGTGGGCGGCAAAACCTGCGAGAAGCTGCTGGCCATGGGCATCCGCACGGTGCTGGATTTGCGGCAGGCCGACATCGCGACGATCCGGAGCCGCTTCGGGGTGGTCCTCGAGCGCACCGTGCGGGAGCTGCGCGGTGAGTCCTGTCTTCCGCTGGAGATGGTCTCGCCGGACAAGCAGCAGATCATGTGCTCGCGGTCGTTCGGCCGGGACGTCGTGACGCTGGAAGAGCTGCGCCAGTCGGTACTGACCTACGTCGCCCGGGCGGCCGAGAAGCTGCGCCGGCAGCAGTCGCTGGCCAGCTCGGTGATGGTGTTCGCGCGCACCAACCCGTTCAAGGATGTGCCGCAGCTGTCCCGACAGATCGTGGTGCCGCTGCCCCACCCGACTGACGACACGGTGATGCTCAGCCGGGCCGCGCGCGCCGGCATCGAGCGGATCTACGCGCCGGGCTACTGCTACAAGAAGTCCGGCACGATGCTGATGGGCCTCGAGCCCAAGGCCAGCCGACAGGTGACGCTGTTCGAGGACACGGCGGCGATCGAGCGGCGATCGCGGCTCAACGAGACGGTGGACCGGATCAACGCTCGGTTCGGCCGGCGGACGGTTGCGCTGGCTGGCGCCGGCATCGAGAAGACTTGGTCGATGCGGGCCAGCAACGTGACGCCGGCGTACACCACCGACTGGAACAACCTGCCGCGAGTGAACTGACACTAAAACTTTGGATATCGCTGGCCGCATATTGGGCGCCGCTCAACCCTGGCTGCTGGACCTGCTCGACAGCCCCCTGCTTGAACTGCGGACTGAACTTCCTTCGCTTCGACATGAACGATCCTTTCGGCCAGTATCGGCCTTCTCGTAAGTGTCCGTAGAAACGGGGTAGAACCCCATCTCGCGCAGCACATCCGCGTCCGGGCTCTTCTCCAGCAGCGCCCGCAGGGTCATCATCTCGTCGGTCATCGGCGGTTTCCTCAGTCAGTTTGTGTCGCGCAACCCAAACCTAAACCAAGGGGCCACCGGTGACCTTAAAGTGCTACACCACGCCGAGGGACACGATCGCATTTTCAGCATGCAGCCAGCGCGACTACCCGTAGTCATCGAGATGTAATGACTATTCGGTGAGTCACCGGTGACCACCTTCGATGACGGGGGGCGGCGGCACTTGGTGCGAAGTGCGATTCAGGCATTTTGCCGCGCTACTGTCCGCGCTCAAGGAACTGATTGATCAGCATGGTGATCAGCGCTGATCGACTCATGTATCGCCGCTCGGCCTCGGCATCGAGCCTGGTCCGCACGGCATCGGGCAGTACGACCGAGATCTGGCTACGATCGATTCCTCGCTTGGCCTTCAGTCCGGTAGGAGGGAGGTCCATGGGGCTGGCAGCCACTGAATCGGGCGCAGCGGCGATGAAGCCATCGACACGAGGCGATGCCGCCTTCACGCGTGTGATGGTCATTTCGTCATGTCGCGCGAGAACATCATCGATTAATCACCGCCAACCACCGTTCTGTCATTACATATTACCGACGAATCACCGTTGGCCGTGTGGTGATCGGTGACGTACAGGTGCCGCAGCAGCTGACCGAGTTCTGCGTGGGCCTTGGTGTCTCCTGGTTTCAACTCCGAGACACAGAGACCGGCCCCGGCGGCATTCGCGAACGCCTTGCGCCGATGCAGCGGTGAGTCGAGATAGGCCAACTCGGGATAGTCGGAAACCGCTGCAGCAGCCTCGCGATTGTCGCCGCCGGATGGATCGGCACAGTTCAGGACGGCAAACGCTAGCAGGCCATCGCGCACCGAACGGGCCTCCTGAATGAGCTGCGCGATATCCGCGAGCGCCCAGACGTCGTAGGAGCGGGGCTGGAAGGGTACGAGCAGCACGTCCGTGACCACCAGCGCGGCCCGTAGCGCAGACGAGTCGCGTCCGCCGACATCGATCACCACCTCCGCGAACTTCGGCGCCTGCTGAAGCACTTGGCTGCGGAGCTGGACGCCTTCTGAAAAGCTGGAGCAGGCGATCGAGGGGGTGCGACCAGATTTCGACCGTACTGCTACTGCGTTCGACGCTGTGGCTTGGCGATCCCCATCGACCAGCCAGACGTCCCGGCCAGCCATTGCATGACGAATGGCAATGTTGAGCGCGATCGTCGTCTTGCCGACGCCGCCTTTGGTGTTGGCTACGGTCAGGATCACGACCAGAGCCTCGCTGGTACTGCACCGAGCATCCTTTGGCGAGCGCCGCTGTCTGCCGGCTTAGGACGCCCAAAAGCTGTGGCTATCCACAGGTCCCAATCGTTACCAAAGCTTTTCGTTAGAAAGTTAAAAACGCGCGCGCGTGTTACGGTTTTGCAGGCCATTGATTACCCTCGTGAAAATAATGCTTTCTGTCCGCGATACCCCGTTAGGGGTGTCCGCGATACCCCGAGAATTCGTCCGCGATACCCCGGAGTTAGCGTCCGCGATCCCCCGATTGAATCCACAGGTGAATTTGTTGGGGACGAGCGGCTCATCGAAGACGTTCGTGAACCAACAGGGCGCTGATGGCATCGCCAAGCCGCACTGGGTCGTGTGGGCCGTTGATGCGCTCACTTCGGAGGATTGGGTCGGCGCCCTGGCCCCCGCCGGCCGCGCGATTCTCGTAACGTGACTTCGGTCCGCGCGCGTCCGACTGTCGCGTCGTTGATGGAACAACCGCCCCGTTGTTGGCCGATACGTCGACCACGGGTGATCGGGGTATCGCGGACACCCCGACGGCCGGAACTG
>OFDN01001585.1_pt1 | contig 14471 bp, 15 predicted proteins | sample 1520971 | NCBI WGS metagenome assembly OFDN01 (sample SAMEA94257418, study PRJEB24077) | hot springs metagenome | biome: Aquatic biome; feature: Geographical feature; material: Water | place: India | collected 2012-06-12 | depth 5 m
GGCGTGAGCGCGCTTCACAGGGCCGGCGCGCGCGCCCTGCTCCGACGCAGCGCGTCGCGCGGATTGCCCACGAAACAGGGCGATCCGTGCGCGGCACGTCGGCTGCGCTCTGCCTCTGCCATGAACTCTCCCCGCTCCTTCTCGCTCTGCACCGTGCTCCTCTGGCTCCTCGTCGCCGTGCCGGCCACGGCAGAGGACGTCACCGATCCGAGCCTCGAGTCGCCCGCCACCGACGGCGACGACGCCAGCGCGAAGCTATGCGCTGGTTTGGCTCGCCGGGCTTGTCGCGTTTGGGCTGCTCGCTGTGGCATTGCTGGAGCGCTGGTTCCCCTTCGACGCTCGGTGGCAAGCAGCGGACCTGGACTTCCCGGCCGATGTGGCGCATGCGGTCGTCAACCTGGTTGTGATGCACGCCGCGGTGCTCGGATTCGTCCTGCTGCGCGATCTGGCTGGCTATCAGGGTCTGGGGTGGCCCAGCGACTGGCCCTATCTCGCCCAGGTCTTCCTGGCGGGCTTGCCGCTCGATCTGTCGCTGTACGCCATGCATCGCCTGAGTCATCGCCATGGCGTCCTCTGGCGCTTTCACAGCATCCATCACTCGTCACGCCGGCTCTACTGGCTCAACGGCGAACGCCGGCATCCTCTCCACGCAGCGCTGATGGCCGGCCCGGGGCTGCTGGTTCTGGGCGTGCTGGGAACGCCCGCCATGGTGGTGGGAGGCTGGTTTGCGATCCTGGCCGTGCATCTCGCGTTCCAGCATGCCAACCTGGATTACCGAGTCGGCCCGGTTCGCTACCTGCTCGGTGTGGCCGAGCTTCACCGCTGGCATCACCGCGAGCGCTTCGAGGACGCGCAGGTGAACTTCGGCGAGTTTTGGCTGCTGTGGGACCACATCTTCGGCACCTTTTATCAGCCCAACTCGCCGCTCGGCCCTATCGGGATCGAGGGTGATCCGGTTCCGCACGGCTACGTCGAACAGATGGTCTACCCATTCAAGGCGGAGGCATGAGCATGAGCTTCGACATGCCCACCTACGGTCGGGCGATTGGGCCGTTCGTAGATGCTGAGTTGCGAGAGGCCTGGCGAGCAATGCGCAGCAGCGAGCCCACTGTAGGTTTCCTGCACCTCGAACGAGCCCACGTCATGGGGCAGGCTTCGACCTACCAGCATGTGCGCGTCCATCTGCACATGCTGGCATGGGGGCTGCGCACTCGCGACGTTCGGGAGACAGCCGGGCAGTTGCTCCGCATCGTCGGCGCAGCGACCAAGACGCCGGTCGGGTTGGTTCCCACGGGCAACACCGGAGGGGCAGACATCAGCCCCGTCAAGCCACTGCCGATCCCTGGAGATTTGGCCAAAGTCATCGAAGACGCGAAGCGAGCCGCGAAAAGCTGACCTGCGATCAGGCCCTTGACTCTGAAGTCACTTCATGTCTCAGCATCTGCGGCGTCAAAACTTTCTCCTTCAGAGCCATGGACCGTCGTCACTTTTCCAAAGCAGCAATCGCCAGCGCAGTCGCGGCCCCGCACACGCTCTACGCACAAGACCGCCCCGTCGAAGGCAAGCAGTACGCCAGCGTGTCGCCGCGCCAACCCACGCGAGATGCGAATCAGATCGAAGTGGTGGAGTTCTTCGCCTATAGCTGCGAACACTGCTTCCTGTTCGAGCCTGTGCTTGACGCCTGGCACAAGCGGCTGCCGCCTGCGCTCTCGCTCTTCGTGCCGCTGCTGGCGCTCGGCCTCTACCTGCAGACCGGCCGGCCGGGCCTGCCCGCCGCGCCGTTTGCGGACCGCAGCGCCGAGCACCCCGCACCGGCGCAGCAGATGGACGTCGCCCGCCTGCTGGCCGAGGCGCGGGCGCGGCTGAAGGAAAATCCCGACGACCCCGAGGCGCTGGCGGCGCTGGGCGAGGGCCTGACCCTGGAGGCCGGTGGCACCGTGACCCGGCCCGCCGTCGAGGCGCTGCAGCGCGCGCTCAAGGCGCGGCCCGACGATGCGCGCACGCTCTACTATCTCGGCCTGCACGAGGCGCAGAGCGGCGACTCCCGCGCCGCCATCGCGCGCTGGCGCGAGCTGGAGGCGAAGAGCCCACCCGACGCGCCGTATCTCGGCATGCTGCGCGCCGAGATCGCGCGGGTGGCCCGCGCCGCCGGGATCGAGGTGCGGGCCGCGCCAAACGCCGCGATGCCGACGCCCAGCCGCGAGCAGCAGGAGGCGATGGCCCAGCTCCCGCCTGAGCAGCGCCAGCAGGCGATCCGCTCCATGGTCGAGGGGCTGGCCGCGCGCCTCGCCGACGCGCCGCAGGACCGCGCCGGCTGGCTGCGCCTGGCGAATGCCTGGAAGGTGCTGGGCGAGAACGCCAACGCCGCCGACGCCTACGGCCGCGCCGACACGCTGGCCCCCGTCGACGCGCGCATCCTGGCCGACTGGGCCGAGGCGCATGTGCGCCAGCTCGCACCCGGCGCCGTCCCCTCGGCCCAGGCGGTCGCCGTGCTGGAGCGGCTGGAGAAGGCCGAGCCGCGCAACGCGCTGGCCCTGTTCTACCTGGGCGTCGCCGCCGAAGCCGCGGGCAACAAGCCGGCGGCGCTGCAGCGCTGGAAGACGCTGCTGGCGCTGCTCCCGGCCGATGCGCCGATCCGCGGGATGCTGGAGGAGAGGATCAAGGCGGCGGGGGGGTGAGGTTGGGCGGGCGGGCCGGGGCCAGGGGCTCGACGCGCTCTGCGCGCAGGACCGCCTGACGATCGCGCAAGTCGCCGCACTCACCCACGCCAACCGCAACGCGCTCAAGGTGCGGCTGCGCGAGCTGGTCTGGCGGGTCACATGCGCCGCCACGGCAAGGCGCGGCCGACGTGGTATTCGTTTCGTATGCTAACCGTCGCCAGTTAGAGGGATGCCTCTCCATAATGGTCGAGGTAGATCGTCCCGATGGTCTTGCCGGACTCGTCGATCACGGGATGGTGGCCCGTCTCGAACTCGTCTCGCTCGATTCTGTCCGCCAGCTTGCGAAGCGCGGCGGCGCACCACGTGTTCACCGTTTGCGAATTCGGCCCTGCAAGATCCAGTTCGATGTCGCATTTCAGATGCGGCGTCACATCGTCGTCCATTTAGCGCTCCTCATCCTTCCAGTGCAGATTAAGGGTGGGCGTCGATTCGAGCAAATTGAGCCAACCATGAAGGCTTCACGATCACGCCGGGCGTGGTGCAGGTTGGCGTGGCCACGCGCATTCGCCTGAGCGCCGCGAAGTCTCCGGCGCTTCCACTGGCAAGCCGACCGGCCACCGACTGGCGCAGTATGCTGATGAGATCGTGGGCTATTCCGCCCGTGCGACCGTTGACTAATCGTTGCTTTGTGATGCCCATTAGGCCGCGTGCTTCGCCGAGACGCTGGCCCCCGTGCCGCCTCCGGCCAAGCCGTCGCCGCGTAACTAGGGAATCTCTGAGATTTGGACAATAGAGCTTTGCAGGGCATAATTTCTTCTGACTAGTTGATTAGGAAGATTGCATGCGGCTGTCCTGGAATGAAATCAGAGCTCGTGCCGGCAAGTTCGCGCAAGAATGGGAGAATGCGGGTTATGAGAAGGGCCAAACGCAGCTCTTCTACCGTGATTTTTTTGATGTATTTGGGATGCCGGTTCGACGCGTCGCTTCATTCGAAGAGCCTGTCAAGAAGTTGGGTAACAAGAGAGGCTTCATAGACCTGTTCTGGAAGGGCGTTTTGCTAGTTGAGCAAAAGAGCGCGGGCTTAAACTTAGGTAAAGCGAAGACACAAGCGCTAGATTATTTTCCCGGCTTGAAAGACTCAGAACTGCCCAGGTACGTCCTTGTTAGTAATTTCCATGACTTTGAATTGTATGATTTAGAAGAAGACGACGAAGTACATTTCTCTCTTAAAGATCTGCCTAAACACGTCGAGAAGTTAGGCTTCATTATTGGCGTACAAAAGAGAACGTTCCGCGATCAAGATCCAGTCAATATCCGCGCGTCCGAACTCGTAGGTGCTTTGCACGACTCCCTAGAGGCTGCGGGTTATGTAGGACACGATCTTGAGCAGTTTCTCGTACGTATAGTCTTTTGCTTGTTTTCCGATGACACGGGCATCTTCGAGCCGAGAGGAATCTTCCTCGATCTACTTGAGGCGAGAACGAGGGAAGATGGTTCGGATTTAGGAGGGTGGTTAGCTCAACTATTTCAAATTCTGAATACTCCCGAGAATCGCCGGCCTAAGAACTTTGATGATGATTTGGCGCGATTCCCATATGTGAATGGTGACCTCTTTCGCGATTCGCTTCTTATCCCAGCATTTGATGCTACGATGCGGCGTAGCCTTATAGAGACCTGTCAATTCGACTGGTCCGGAATTTCGCCGGCCATTTTTGGCTCGTTGTTTCAGTCGGTAATGAACCCCGTTGAGCGACGCGCGCAGGGTGCGCACTACACAACTGAGAAGAATATTCTCAAAGTAGTCGAGCCACTCTTTCTTGATGAACTGCGTCAGCAATTCGCACGGCTGAAAGCAAGAAAGGACAACCGACGCCGGACTGAGCTACTGGAATTTCAAAAGCTTTTGGGCCGCTTGAAGTTTTTTGATCCAGCGTGCGGATGTGGGAATTTCTTAATTGTTACTTATCGGGAGCTTCGGGCACTCGAACTAGAAGTACTGCTCGAGCTTCGAACTTACCGACAAGATGATCAAACACTGGAGTTAGATGCGACAGAACTATCTATTGTAAACGTGGATCAATTCTACGGAATTGAGATCGATGAGTTTCCTGTTCGCATCGCAGAGACCGCGATGTGGATGATGGATCACATCATGAACAATCGGCTGAGTCTCGAGTTCGGCCAATCATACATACGCATCCCACTGAAGAAGTCGCCTCATATCAAGCACGGCAACGCGCTTGCGATGGACTGGGGGCAGCATCTGCAAGCGAAGGCGTGTACTTACGTGCTTGGAAATCCACCCTTCGTCGGGCATCAGTGGAGGTCTAAAAGGCAGCAAAATGACATGGCGCTCATCTGGGGATCAGATGGGCAAGTCAATCGACTCGATTACGTTACGTGCTGGTTTCGAAAGGCTGTCGATTACGGGCTCGGTAATAAGAACATTCGCATCGCGTTTGTGTCTACAAATTCCATCACCCAAGGTGAGCAATCGGGAATTCTGTGGCCTCAGTTATTTTCCAGAGGAATCCATATTAACTTCGCTCATCGGACGTTCCAGTGGAATAGCGAAGCGCGCGGTTCTGCGGCTGTTCATTGTGTGATCATAGGAATGGCCTTCGCGTCCACCGCGATTAAACAGATCTTCGAATATGATCACGTACGAGGAGAGCCGCACGTTGCTTCTGTCAAAGCAATTAATGGATATCTACTTGACGGTCCTCAGTATGCGGTTCCTGCCCGAACGCAGCCGTCGAAAGGGCTTCTCAAGATGCACAAGGGGAGTCAGCCCACTGACGGAGCACGCTTGAAAAGGCCCGAGGGTGGTTATGAGACTTTCAGCAATCTTATTTTGAGCGCCGCCGATCGGCGCGCGTTATTGAATGATGATCCTAACGCTAAGAAATGGTTGCGCCCATTTGTGGGCGGAGACGAACTCATTTCCGGCAATTGGCGCTGGTGTCTTTGGCTAAAAGATGCTGTGCCCTCAGAGGTAAAAGCGAGCAAGGCGATAAGGGAGAGACTTGATCGAGTCCGAGCAGGTCGTCTGAAGAGTCCAACATTGAGTGTCCGGGAGTTTGCTCGCTACCCCACGCTTTTTACGCAAGATCGACAACCCGATATTGCCTACCTAGCTATTCCGGAAGTCTCTTCTGGAGTACGAGAGTATATCCCCATTTCAATGCTGGGGGCGCATGTCATTGCGTCGAACAAGCTTCAAATTATTCCGGGAGCCGGATGGCATTACTTTGCAATATTGACTTCTGCCATGCATATGGCGTGGGTTCGTGCGGTTGGTGGAAGATTAAAGAGCGATTATAGCTATGCTCCATCAATCTATAATTCGTTTCCTTGGCCCGAGCTCGATGAGAAAAAGAAGACGCTGCTTGAGCGGCTGGCAAGAAAAGTACTTGCCGCGAGAGATGCACATAAGCCCAGCAATCTTGATGCGCTTTATGATATTGACACTATGCCGCCAGCACTTCGCAAAGCTCATCAAGAACTAGATCGCGTGGTCGATAAACTATATCGGCGTCAACCTTTTCGATTCGAGCGAGAACGCGTCGAGTATTTATTTGGTCTCTACGAGAGCGCGGTTGCTCCTGTTGAAGCTGCAATGTCTAAGGGATCTCGCAAACGAAAAATCTAACCACCTCTTCGCAATTTTGGGACAACCTTGGTTAAGTCGCTAATTGTAACTCTCTAGCATTGCCTCTTGTGACTCGTATCTTCCCAAGTGACGGCCGGGCCAACTGCCTTCGGTTTTACACTGGGGCCTGCGCTTAGGGCTTGGTGGCCGAGACACTAAAGGGCATTGCTACCGCCAAGAATGGATGCAACTGCTGAAAGGCACGTTAGGTACTGCATTTGAGAGTTTCTTGTTCTAAGCGACCTCCTTGACCTCGGCAGGCATGCTCCGGATGAGGTGCTTGAACGCCAGTCGCGCGGCCTTCGCGCCCTGGCCTATGGCGACGACGATCTGCTTGCAGGGCACGGTCGTGGCATCGCCAGCGAGAAGCAGAAGCTGGTTGCCGACAGCGTGGCTACGCATGTTTGGCGGCAAGCCATGCAAGGACCTTGCTCAAGCATCACGACAGAGCCTCATTACCTCCCAGACAATCGCCGCCTCGCCTGTAATGGCCTATCTCCCGCGTGGATCAACCATCCGCAGGAGGAAGCCATGTCCCATCCCACCGCCACGCCGGACACCGTCGTCGAGGCCTACGTCGCCACCTGGAACGAGACCGATCCCGCGCGCCGCCGCGCCGGCCTTGCGGCGGCCTGGACGGAGACGGGGATCTACCGCGATCCGGTGATGGCGAGCGACGGGCCGGCCGGGATCGACGCCATGCTGGCGGGCGTGCAGGCGAAGTTCCCGGGCTTCGTGCTCAAGCGCACCTCGAAGGTCGACGTCCACGGCGGTTCCTTGGGCGGCCCCTCTGGCAGCGTGGAGGGGCGCTATCTGCGCTTCACCTGGTCGCTGGGTCCGGTCGACGGGCCCTCGGTCGTCGAGGGTGTCGATTTCTGCACCCTGGCGCCGGACGGGCGGCTCGCGTCGGTGGTCGGGTTCATCGACAAGATGCCGGGGTAGCCTGTCCCCGGAAGAGGAAAGGTCCCTCGGCTGCGCTCGGGATGACAACGGGAGCGCAGCGACGAATTGTGCGACGACCCGCGCCGAGGATGGCCCGGGTCGTCTGCTCGCGGCCTAAGCCGCTTCCCGGCCTTCTGAGGCCGGCGCTTCCTTCACCTCGACCGGCGCACTCCGGATCAGGTGATCGAACGCCGACAGCGCGACCTTGGCGCCTTCGCCCATGGCGATGACGATCTGCTTGTAGGGCACGGTCGTGGCGTCGCCGGCGGCGAAGATGCCGGGGACCGAGGTCTGGCCTCTGGCGTCGATCTCGATCTCGCCGCGCGGGCTCAGCTCGATCGCGCCCTTCAGCCACTCGGTGTTGGGCACCAGGCCGATCTGCACGAAGATGCCCTCGAGTTCGATCGTCTTCTGCTCGCCCGAGGTGCGGTCCTTGTAGGCGAGGCCGGTCACGCGGGCGCCGTCGCCGTGCACCTCGGTCGACTGCGCCGAGACGATCACCGTGGCGTTGGGCAGCGAGCGCAGCTTGGCCTGCAGCACCGCGTCGGCGCGCAGCTGGCCGTCGAACTCGATCAGCGTGACGTGGCTCACCAGGCCCGCGAGGTCGATCGCCGCCTCGACGCCGGAATTGCCGCCGCCGATCACCGCCACCCGCTTGCCCTTGAACAGCGGGCCGTCGCAGTGCGGGCAGTAGGCCACGCCCTTGTTGCGATACTCGGCCTCGCCGGGGACGTTCATCTGCCGCCAGCGCGCGCCGGGCGAGAGCACGATGGTCTTCGCCTTGAGCGTCGCGCCGTTCTGCAGCTCGACCGTGGCCAGGCCGTCCGGCGTCGCGGCCGGGATCAGCTTGGTGGCGGTCTGCAGATCCATCACGTCGACCTCGTAGTCCTTCACATGCGCGGCCAGCTCCGCCGCCATCTTCGGGCCCTCGGTGTGGGAGACCGAGATGAAATTCTCGATGCCCATCGTGTCCAGCACCTGGCCGCCGAACCGCTCGGCGGCGATGCCGGTGCGGATGCCCTTGCGCGCCGCGTAGATCGCCGCGGCCGCACCGGCGGGGCCGCCGCCGACCACCAGCACGTCGTAGGGCTTCTTCGCCGCGATCTCCTCGGCCGCGCGCTCGGATGCGCCGGTGTCGAGCTTGGCCAGGATCTGCTCCAGGCTCATGCGGCCCTGGCCGAACGGCAGGCTGTTCAGGAAGATCGAGGGCACGGCCATCACGCCGCGCTTCTCGACCTCGTCCTGGAACAGGGCGCCGTCGATCGCGGTGTGGCGGATGCGCGGGTTCAGCACGCTCATCAGGTTCAGCGCCTGCACCACGTCGGGGCAGTTCTGGCAGGAGAGCGAGAAATAGGTCTCGAACCTGTAGTCGCCGTCGAGGTTCTTGACCCGCTCGATCGTGTCCTGCGCCTCCTTGCTGGGGTGGCCGCCGACCTGCAGCAGCGCCAGCACCAGCGAGGTGAATTCATGGCCCATCGGGATGCCGGCGAAGCGGACCGAGATGTCGGTGCCGGGCCGCACGATGGCGAAGGAGGGCTTGCGCATGTCCTCGTCGGCCTCGGCGAAGGTCACCTTGTCCGACAGGCTCGCGATCTCCTGCAGCAGCTCCCGCAGCTCGGCCGACTTCGCGGAGTCGTCGAGCGAGGCCACCAGCTCCACCGGCATGGTCAGGCGCTCGAGATAGCCCTTCAACTGCGTCTTGAGGTTGGCGTCCAACATTGCACTTACTCCGACTGAAAAGAGATCCCTCGGCTTCGCTCGGGATGACGGATTCAACAGAACACCGTCGTCCCGACCGGAGCCCGAAGGGCGGAGTGGAGGGACCTCTCTTGGAGGTCTCTCCACCCCTCCGTCGTCAGATCTTGCCGACCAGGTCGAGGCTCGGCGCGAGGGTCTTCTCGCCTTCCTTCCAGGCGGCCGGGCAGACCTCGCCCGGATGGGCGGCGACGTACTGGGCCGCCTTGACCTTGCGCAGCAGCTCCGAGGCGTCGCGGCCGATGCCGCCGGCGGTGATCTCGACGATCTGGATCTTGCCGTCCGGGTCGACCACGAAGGTGCCGCGATCGGCCAGGCCCGCTTCCTCGATCATCACGCCGAAGTTGCGGGTGATCGTGCCGGTCGGGTCGCCGACCATGACGTAGTCGATCTTCTTGATGGCTTCCGACGTGTCGTGCCACGCCTTGTGGCTGAAGTGCGTGTCGGTCGAGACGCTGTAGATCTCGACGCCCAGCTTCTTGAACTCGGCGTAGCTGTTGGCCAGATCCTCGAGCTCGGTCGGGCACACGAAGGTGAAGTCGGCCGGGTAGAAGAACACGACCGACCACTTGCCCTTGCCCTTGAGGTCGGCGTCGGTCACGTCGATGAACTTGCCCTTCTGGTAGGCGGTGGCCTTGAACGGCTTGATCTCGGTGTTGATGAGGGACATTGGCTTGAAACTCCTGGGTTAACGCTTGGCAGACGTTACTTAGGGTCATTCTAAGATCGTTTGAAGCGCAAAATACCGAATTGAATAATCGGTAAAAGAGATTACATGTTTGCCATGAAGCCCGTGCCCACCCTGCGCCAGCTCCGCTACCTCGTGGCCGTGGTCGATCGCTGCCACTTCGGGCAGGCGGCGGCGGCCTGTTCGGTCAGCCAGTCGACCCTGAGCGCCAGCATCCAGGAGCTGGAGGATCTGCTGGGCGCGCCGCTGCTGGAGCGCACCAAGCGCTCGGTCGTGCCGACGGCGCTGGGCCGCGGCGTCGCCGAGCGGGCGCGTGGTCTGCTCAAGGGGGCAGAGGACCTGATGGACCTGGCGCAGGCGGCGCGCGATCCTCTGTCGGGGCCGCTGCATCTCGGCGTCATCCCGACCATCGGCCCGTTCCTGCTGCCGCGTGCGATGCCGCGGCTTCGCGAGACCTTCCCCAAGCTGCAGCTCTACCTGCGCGAGGACCAGACGGCGCGTCTGCTCGAACGGCTCGACGCCGGCGAACTCGACGCGGTGCTGCTGGCGTTGCCCTATGCGCTGGGCGATCTCGAGGTGATGGATCTCGGCGAGGACCGCTTCTCGATCGTCCATCCCGCCGGCCACCGGCCCGCCGCCAGCATCGCCGACGAGAACCTGCTGCTGCTGGAGGATGGTCACTGCCTGCGCGACCAGGCGCTGGCGGCCTGCGAACTGGAGGGTGCGCGGCGCAACGCCGGCTTCAACGGCACCAGCCTGCATACGCTGGCGCAGATGGTGGCGAACGGGCTGGGCGTGACCCTGATGCCGCAGATGGCCATCGATGCCGGGATCCTGCGCGGCCTCGACGTGACCGTGCGCCCGCTGGCGGGCGCCGCTCCCCATCGCCGCATCGGTCTGGTGTGGCGTCGCTCTTCCGCGCGCACGGAAACCTTCCGCGCGCTCGGCGAGGCGCTGAAGGCCGAACTGGCGAAGTCATGAAGAAGTGCAGGTCAGCTCTGCAGGATTGACTCGACGGGTCTCACAGGCGGCTGTGCTACGTCTTGAGTGCAGAGAATAAAGGCCTGTGCGCCCGACCGCGGATCTCGCGGTCGGGCTCTTTTTTTGCCTCACAGGCGGACGTCGTTACTGCTGTTGCTGCGCCGGCGCGGGCTCCGGCGTCGGAGTCGCCGGGATCGGCGTGATCCTCGGTACCGTCGGTGTCCTAGGCGCATCGGCCTGGCTGTTGATCCCGGCCGGATCGGGGCTTCGGGCGATGTCGCTTCGATCCGACATATTGCCGGAGAAGAACATCAGGCCCACTGCCGCCACGATCGCCGCCACCACGCCGACCACGAGATAGAGCCCGCGGCTTGGCGCGTTCGGCGTCATGACGACATCGTCGTAGACGGGTTTGTCGGCCCTCGGATCGTAATCGGTCATGGCGCTACTCCTGCGGCGCCGTCCGCGGCGTGGCCGGAGCCGGGCGCGCCGGGTTGGCGGGCAGCGGGATGGTGGCCGGGCGATCGGCATCGGTCGCTGCCGGCGTGTCCGTCACGGTGCGCTCGATCGGAGCCGGCGCCTGGGCCTGTTCCGGAGCCGGGCTATTCTGCGGATTGCCGAAGTACAGGAAGCCACCGATCAGGGCGACGCCCGCCAGCGCCGCCAGCAGCACATAGCCCGGGCGGCCGTCATCCGGCGCACGGTAGGGGTCGGCCTGGCGGTTCAGGGGATCGTAGCCGGGACGGCCCGGATTCAGGTTGGGATCGTGGTCGTTCATCTGGTCCTCCTCTTGCTTGGTGACTGCACGACCAACGACTCCTCGCGCGGGATGGTTTCCACCGAGCAGGGTGCCTGCTACCCTGCCTTGCAAATTCCAGAGGTCTAAGAAATGCCCGATTCCGTGCCCTTTTCCACTCCTCCGACGCAACCGGCTCTGCTCGACGCCGCGGGCGCGGCCGCCCTGGTCGCGTCCTATGCGCCGGTCAGCGCGACGGCGGCGATCAAGGACATCGGCCGCATCGATGAACACATGGGCCGCTTCATCGCCCTGTCGCCGATCTGCCTGATCTCGACGGCCGACGCTTCGGGCAAGCAGGACGTCACCCCGCGCGGCGATCCGCCGGGCTCCTTCAAGGTGCTGGACGAAAAGACGATCGCGCTGGCCGATCGCCCGGGCAACAACCGGCTCGATACGCTGCGCAATCTCCTGGAGAACCCGGAAGTCGCGCTGATCTTCCTGCTGCCCGGCGTCAACGAGACGGTGCGCGTCGCCGGCACTGCGCGCCTCTCGGTCGACTCGAAGCTGCTCGACTCGATGGCCGTGCAGGGCAAGGCGCCGAAATGCGCCATCGTGATTTCGGTGCGCCAGGCCTACCTGCACTGCGCCAAGGCGTTGCTGCGCTCCCGCCTGTGGTCGCCGGACTATGTCCAGCCCAAGGGCGCTTTCCCCTCGATCTCGCGCATGGTCGGCGACCAGATCGGCCTCAGCGAGGAAGAGAAGAAGAAGCGCGAGGCCGCCACCGAGCATGCGTACAAGGAAGGTCTATGGGCACCTATACAGTAACGGGACAGCGCGCCCGCCAGATGCGGGTCGTGCCGGCGGAGGTGCTGAAGCGCCTCTACGTGCGCGACGATACCAAGGGCCTGATCCAGACGGCCGCGCATCTCGCGCTGCTCGTTCTCGGCGGCTGGCTGGTGCTCGAGACGCGCGGCACCTGGTGGGTGCTGCCGGCGCTGCTGCTGCAGGGCGTGTTCATCAATGCGCTGTTCGGCGCGCTGCACGAGTCGGTGCACTACGGTTCGTTCAGGACACGCTGGATGGCCGACCTGCTGGCCTTCTTCTCGGGCGCGGCGATCCTGAACAACGCGGCCTTCTACCGGCACTATCACTATGCCCATCACCGCTACACCCAGGATCCCGACCGCGACCCCGAGTTGATCACCGCGGTCACGCCCACCGGCTGGGGCAGCTATCTCTATCGCGTCAGCTCGATCCCGTTCCTGATGATCCGCGTGCGCGACATTTTCCTGTTCCCGTTCGGCTATCGGGGCGCCGCGACCTACATCCACGAGGCGGCCTGGCCCGAGGTGCGGCGCTGGGGCCGCTGGCTGCTCGCGCTCTATGCCGTGCTGATCGGGGGCTCGATCCTGCTGAAGACCGATGTGGTGCTGTGGGTCTGGTTCATCCCGCTGCTGGTCGGCCTGCCCTTGCTGCGGCTCTATCTGCTGACCGAGCACACGCTCTGCCCGAACAGCGACGACGGCTTCGCCAACACGCGCACGACGCTGTCCAATCCCGTCGTGCGGTTCCTGATGTGGAACCTGCCCTATCACGCCGAGCATCATCTGCTGCCGAACATCCCGTTCCATCACCTGCCCGAGGCGCACAAGCATCTGCGGCCGCACCTCAAGTACGTCGCGAAGAGCTATACCCAGACGCACGGCGAGATCATCCGCAGCTTCGGCTGAAATGGAGGGCGAAATGCGGACAAGCGAGGGCGTCTGGTCGGCGGATCACGTCCGGCTGCAGCGCGGCGGCACGCTGAAGCAGGCCCGCATCGTCTGGAAGACCTACGGCACGCTCTCGCCCAGGCGCGACAACGTCATCCTCTACCCGACGAGCTACGGTGCCCATCACACCGACATCGAATGGCTGGTCGACGTGCGCCACTGCCTCGATCCCAGCCGCTATTTCATCGTCATCCCCAACATGATGACCAACGGCCTGTCCTCCTCGCCGTCGAACACGCCCGGCTTCCCCGAGGTCACGACCTTCGACAACGTCATGCTGCAGCGGCAGATGCTGGTGGAGCTGTTCGGCATCGACCGGCTGAAGCTGGTCTATGGCTGGTCGATGGGGGCGCAGCAGGCCTATCACTGGGGTGCGCTGTTCGGCGAGGCGGTCGAGCGCATCGTCGTCAATTGCGGCTCGGCGAAGACCGCGCCGCACAACTTCGTCTTCCTCGAAGGCATCCGCACGACCCTGCAGGCCGCCGCCACGCCGCAGCAGGGATTGCGCGCCATGGGCCGCATCTATGCCGGCTGGGCGCTGAGCCAGACCTTCTATCGCCGCGAGATGTGGCGCGGTCTGGGCTTCAGCAGTCTCGAGGATTTCCTCGTGCGGTCCTGGGAGGCGAATTTTCTGCGTCGCGATATGAACGATTTGCTGGCCCAGCTTTTCACCTGGCAGCAGGGCGACATCTCGGCCAACGATCTCTACCGTGGCGATCTGCAGATGGCGCTGGCCGGCATCAAGGCGAAGGTGCTGCTGATGCCGTCGGCGACAGATCTCTACTTCCAGACCGACGACAACCGGGAAGAGTTGCCGTATCTCAAGTATGGAAAGCTGGTGGAGATCCCGTCCGTATGGGGTCATCGCGCCGGCAATCCGCGCGACAATCCCGAGGATGCCGCGTTCATCGATGCCCAGGTGGAGGCTCTGCTGAATGATTGAGATGCTGCCCGCGGACGGGCTGGTGATCGTCGCCAAGCACGAATGCCATACCTGCGTGCTGGTCGAGCCGGTGATGCGCAGCCTCGACAGGGCCGGCGCGCTCACCGTCATCACTCAGGACGATCCGGCGTTCCCGTCGGGGGTCAGCCGCGTGCTCGACGACCAGCAGCTCGAACGGTCCTTCCATCTCAAGGTCGAGGCCGTGCCGACGCTGATCCGCTACGAAGGCGGTCGCGAGGTCGGCCGCACCGTGGGCTGGGACCGCGCCGAGTGGACGCGCCTCGCCGGCGCGGCGGCCGAGGGCGAGGGCCTGCCGGCCTGGCAGCCCGGCTGCGGCTC
>OFDN01001586.1_pt1 | contig 14459 bp, 14 predicted proteins | sample 1520971 | NCBI WGS metagenome assembly OFDN01 (sample SAMEA94257418, study PRJEB24077) | hot springs metagenome | biome: Aquatic biome; feature: Geographical feature; material: Water | place: India | collected 2012-06-12 | depth 5 m
GCGAGCACCACCGCGAGCCACAGCACGACGTCGCCGAGCACGAGCCACGGGCCGGAGCGCCGCAGGGCGCGCCGCCCGCCGCCGAGCCCCAGCGCGGTGAGCGTCGCGGCGGTGGCGAGGCTCCAGGCGAGGGCGAGCATCCAGAGCTCACCGGTGACCACGAGCAGGGCGGTCGCCGCCAGCATGCCCGCGATGGCGAGCGTGATGCCGGTGCCGTGGCGGTCGCCGCGCAGCGAGCGGTGGGCGAAGGGCAGCACCGCGGCGGCGATGCCGACGACGAGCACGAGCAGCAGGATCGCGGTGGGGTCGAGCCGCCAGCTGAGGTCGAGCGGGGTCATGGGTGAACCTCCTATCCCGCATCACAATACACGTCTTTTGTGTCGTGTAAAGCGATTCTGCCGATTCATGTCGCTGAGGGCGGCGATCAGCGGCGTACAGTGGGCGGGTGGCCGAGTGGACCTTCCTGACCAATCACTCGCACGTGCTCGTGTGCCTCGCCGACGACCCCGACCTGCGCATCCGCGACATGGCCGAGCGCGTGGGCATCACCGAGCGCGCGACGCAGCGCATCGTCGCCGAGCTCGTCGCGAGCGGGTATCTCGAGAAAGAGCGCGACGGGCGGCGCAACCGCTATCGCGTCGTCACCGACCGGCCGCTGCGCCACCCGCTCGAGCGCTCGCACACGATCGGCGACCTGCTGACCGCGGTCTCCGCTCCTGCCGACTGACCGCCGCGCCGACCGGTCGCGGTGACCGATCGGCGCGGGCGATCAGGGGCGGGATGCTCTATGCGAGCTCGTTGCCCTCGAGCAGCTCGGTCACGAGCGCGGCGATCGCGCTGCGCTCGGAACGGGTGAGGGTGATGTGCCCGAACAGGGCGTGACCCTTGAGCGTCTCGATGACGCTCGCCACGCCGTCGTGCCGGCCCACGCGCAGATTGTCGCGCTGGGCGACGTCGTGGGTCAGCACCACCTTCGAGTTCTGGCCGATGCGGCTCAGCACCGTCAGCAGCACGTTGCGCTCGAGCGACTGCGCCTCGTCGACGATCACGAAGGCGTCGTGCAGCGACCGGCCGCGGATGTGCGTGAGCGGCAGCACCTCGAGCAGCCCGCGATCGATGACCTCGTCGAGCACGTTCTGCGAGACCACCGAGCCGAGTGTGTCGAAGGTCGCCTGCGCCCACGGGTTCATCTTCTCGCCGGCGTCGCCCGGCAGGTAGCCGAGCTCCTGCCCGCCCACCGCGTAGAGCGGTCGGAAGACCATGATCTTGCGCTGCTGCTGCCGCTCGAGCACCGCCTCGAGGCCCGCGCACAGCGCGAGCGCCGACTTGCCTGTTCCGGCTCGGCCGCCGAGCGAGACGATGCCGACCTGCGGGTCCATGAGCAGATCGATCGCCAGGCGCTGCTCGGCCGAGCGGCCGTGCAGCCCGAAGATGTCGCGGTCGCCGCGCACGAGCGCGACCTCGTCGTCGCCGACCACGCGACCGAGCGCCGAGCCGCGGTCGCTGTGGATGACGAGCGAGGTGTTCACCGGCAGGGCAGAGACGGCCGAGGTGCGCAGCACCTCGCGCTCGTAGAGCTGCGCCATCTGGTCGCTCGAGAGGGTGATGTCGGCCATGCCCGTCCACCCGCTGTCGACGGCGAGCTCGGCCCGGTACTCCTCGGCCGCGAGGCCGATCGACGAGGCCTTGACGCGCAGCGGCAGGTCTTTCGACACGACCGTCACGGCGAGCCCGTCGTTGGCGAGGTTCATCGCGACGGCGAGGATGCGCGAGTCGTTGTCGCCCAGCTGCAGCCCGCTCGGCAGCACCGACTGGTTCGAGTGGTTCAGCTCGACCCGCAGCGACCCGCCCTCGTCACCGACCGCGATCGGGAAGTCGAGGCGCTCGTGCTGCACCCGCAGCTCGTCGAGGTTGCGCAGGGCCTGCCGTGCGAAGTAGCCGATCTCGGGGTCGTTGCGCTTCGCCTCGAGCTCGGCGATGACCACGACCGGCAGCACGACCGAGTGCTCGGCGAAGCGGAACATCGCCTTCGGGTCGCTCAGCAGCACCGAGGTGTCGAGCACGTACGTGCGCTGCGCGACATCCCTCCCGGCGCTCGAGGTCGAAGTGTTCTGACGGGAGGTCTTCGCAGCGGCCACCGGTGCTCCATCCCCGGGGACGCGGGCGACCCCGGACCTGTTGTGAGCGGATCGGCCGGAAGGTCGCAGGACGATCTCGCCGGCCGTCCCGATCGGGCGCGATGCCCGATGAGCGTCACGCTATGCCCGCGCACGCCCGGCGCCGGGAGCGACACGCGCGTGTCACCGAGCCGTCACACGGCTCAGACGGTCAGCCCGGCCGTGAACTCGGCGAGCGCCGCCCGCAGCTGGTCGAGGGTGTCGTCGCCCGTCGACACGTGCGCACCCAGGCGCACGCGCCCGTCGCGCACGGTGGCCGAGACGCCGTGGTTGTGCAGGGCGGCGGCGAGGGCGCTCGTGAACTCGGGGTGGGGAGCGAGCACGACGATGCCCGCGCGCTCCGCATCCTCTCGCGGCGACGCGACCTCGATGCCCGCCTCGTCGGCGATCGCGATGAGCTGCGCGGTGCGCTCGATGATGACGTCGCGGATGCTCGGCACCCCGACGGCGAGCACGGCCTCCACGGCTCCGGCGAGGCGCGCCTGGGCGGCCGCGTCGGCGTAGCCCACGCGGAAGGCGCCGGCGTCGGAGGCGGGCTCGACCACGTCGTGCAGCAGCTCGGGCCGCCCGTGCGCGAGCCAGCCCGACCACACGGGCGTCAGCTGCTCGCGCGCACGATCGCTCAGCGCGAGGAATCCCGTGCCCTGCCCGGCCCGCAGCCACTTCTGCCCGCCGGAGGCGATGACGTCGACGAGCTCCCAGGGGGCATCCACGATGCCCGCCCCCTGGATGGCGTCGACGATGAGGAGACGGTCGCCGATCACCTGGCGGATGCCCTCGAGATCGACGAGGTGGCCGGTGCGGTAGTCGACGAGGCTGACGGCGACGGCCACGACCGAGCTCGACAGCTGCTCGCGGACGACCCCGGGCGTGATGCGGTCGTGCTCGGGCGTGATCGCGTGCGGCACGAGCACCCCGAGGCTCTGCGCGGCGCGCGTCATGGCGTAGCCGACCGCCGGGAACTCGAGAGGGGACGCCGCCACCCCGCCGGTGAGCCCGAACATGACGTGCATGAGGGCCTGGCTCGTGCTCGGCTGGAACACGATCTGATCGGGCCGCATCCGTACGAGGGAGGCCACGGCCGTGCGCACCCGCTCGTCCTGCTCCTCCAGGGCCGCGTACGAGCCGAAGCGCGCGCGGGCGTGCACGTCGGTGATGACGCGCTGCTCGGCAAGGGCGTGCTCGCCGATGGGCGAGAGCCGGGGGTGGTCGAGGTAGCCGGGCTCGTCGATGAATCCGGCGACGAACTCGGGCATCGTGAGCGGCGGGGTCACTGCCCGAACCTCCGCTGGCGGCGCGAGAAGTCGCGCAGGGCGCGCAGGAAATCGACCTCGCGCAGGTCGGGCCCGAGGGCCTCGACGAAGTAGAACTCGCTGTGCGCGCTCTGCCACAGCATGAAGTCGCTCAACCGCTGCTCGCCCGAGGTGCGGATCACCAGATCGGGGTCGGGCTGCCCGCCCGTGTAGAGGTGCTCGGCGATCTTCTCGGGCGTGACGAGCTCGGCGAGCTCGTCGAGCGTTCCGCCGCTCTCGGCGTGGTGGTGCACGATCGCGCGCACGGCGTCGGCGATCTCGCGACGACCGCCGTAGCCCACCGCGAGGTTGATGTGCAGGCCCGGATGCCCGACGGTCGCCTCGGCGGCGCGATCGAGCGCGGCGACCAGTTCGTCGGGCAGCCCGTCGCGGCTGCCGACGTGGTGCACCCGCCAGTCGCGCACTCCCGAGAGCTCATCGGCGAGGTCGGCGATGATGCCGGTCAACGCGGCGAGCTCGGCGGAGTCGCGGCCGGTGAGGTTGTCGGTCGACAGCAGGTAGAGGGTCACGACGTCGATGCCGGCGTCGTCGCACCAGGTGACGAACTCGCGCACCTTGACGGCCCCGGCGCGGTGGCCATGCTCGCTCGACTCGCCCCACTGCCGCGCCCAGCGACGGTTGCCGTCGATGATCATGGCGACGTGCCGGGGATGCACCGCCCCGGCGAGCTGCCGCCGCAGGCGCCCCATGTACAGCCGGTAGAGCGGCCCACGACCCCGCGGAGTTCTCGACGATCGCACACGCCTACGGTAGTCGACGCGGAATTGCTTGTGGCGGGCATCCAATCGATGCGGCCGGATGCTGTGGCTCACGTATCATCGCGACATGACCTCCTCTCCCGCCGCCCCCGACGCCGCGCCGCACGACGCCGACCGCGAACCGGGGGCTGACATCCCCAACATCCCGCTGCTCGACGAGGCGATCGAGTACCGCGCTCTCGAGCAGAAGCCGACGTGGCGCGGCTGGATCCACGCCGTCACCTTCCCGACCGCGATCATCCTCGGCATCGTGCTCATCGCCCTCGGCGCCAACCCCGCCGCGCGCTGGTCGAGCGCCGTGTTCGTGCTGTCGTCGCTGCTGCTGTTCGGCATCTCGGCGACCTACCACCGCTTCAATTGGAGCGAGCGGGCGCGGGTCATGCTCAAGCGCCTCGACCACGCCAACATCTTCCTGCTCATCGCCGGCACCTACACGCCGCTGTCGATCATGGCGCTGCCGCCCGAGAAGGGCTACCTGCTGCTCGTGCTGGTCTGGACGGGCGCGCTCATCGGCATCGGGTTCCGCGTGTTCTGGATCGGTGCGCCGCGCTGGGCCTACGTGCCGCTGTACGTGCTGCTGGGCTGGGCAGCGGTGCTGTACATCGTCGACCTGCTCAACGCGAACCTCGCGATGATGGTGCTCGTCATCGTGGGCGGGCTGGCGTACACGGCCGGCGCCGTCGTCTACGCGCTCAAGAAGCCCAACCCCGTGCCGGGCGTGTTCGGCTTCCACGAGATCTTCCACACGCTCACCGTGGTGGCGTTCCTCTGCCACTGGACGGCGGTGCTGCTCGTCGCGCTCGACCCGCCGTTCGGCGGGTAGCGGAGTCGGGCTAGCGGCCGGGGTTCTCCTCGGCGTCGGGCTCGGTCTCGGGCTCGACCGGGCCGCCCTCCGAGATCATCCTCTGCTCCGCCTCCAGCTGCTCGCGCACCTCGCCGCGGTAGCGCACCCGTCGGATGCGGCGGGCCATGTCGACGATCAGGAAGATCGCGGCGATCGCCACGAGCGCGATGGCGATGAAGCCCTCGACGCCGGGCGTCACCGTGTTCGGGTCGAAGCCCGGCGGCAGCGTCGGCTCGTCCACAGGATTCGGCCCCAGCCCGGTGGGCAGCAGGCGGGCGGCGACAGCTGAGATCACGGATGCTCCCGTCTCGGTGAACGAATGCGCGGGTCGAGCGAACCCCAACCTGGGCGCTCTACGCTGACCCCAGGGTATCGACCCCGGCTGAGCGCGACGAGCCATCGCGCCCCAGAACCCAGGAACCCAGGAACCCAGCAACCCAGGAGCCCCGCAGCGATGACCAGCACGCCGACCACGACGCAGCAGCGGCTCGACGAGCGCTACGGGCGAACGCCCGGCGCCGAGCGCCGCACGCGCCGCCTCATGGTGGTCGCCGGCATCGTCTTCGCGGCCGTCTTCACCGCCTGGGTGGTGTGGGGCGGCCTGTCGGGCACGAAGGCCGAGCTCGAGGTGCGCGACCTCGGCTACGCGAACGTCACCGACACGTCGATCGACGTGCGCTGGGAGGTCTCGGTCGCCCCCGGAACGCCGGTGGGCTGCGCCGTGCAGGCCCTCAACGAGAACTTCGGCATCGTCGGATGGCGGATCATCGAGCTGCCCGCATCCCCCGAGCGCACGCGGGTGCTGGTCGAGACGATCCGCACGGCCGAGCGGGCCGTCACCGGTTTGCCCTACCGCTGCTGGCTGTCGTAGGCTCGCCGGAATCATCCGAGCGAACCGGCCCGCGGGGCCGGTTCTGCTGTGTCGGAGCGGTGTGCATCACGAGAGGGGAGAACTCATGAACGACGCGGGCACCCAGTGGCTCACGCAGGAGGCGCACGACCGCCTCGCGGCCGAGCTCGAGCACCTCTCGACCGTCGGCCGCACCGAGATCGCCAAGCGCATCGAGGCGGCTCGCGAGGAGGGCGACCTCAAGGAGAACGGCGGGTACCACGCCGCCAAGGACGAGCAGGGCAAGATCGAGGCACGCATCCGCACCCTCACCGAGCTGCTGCGCACCGCCGTGGTCGGCGAGCCCCCGACCGCGCACGGCGTGGTCGAGCCGGGCACGGTGGTGACGGCCACGATCCTGGGCGACGACGAGCGGTTCCTGCTCGGCAACCGCGAGATCGTCGGCGACGCCTCCGACATCGACGTGTACAGCGAGGCCAGCCCTCTCGGGCAGGCGATCCTCGGCGCGAAGGTCGGCGACACCGTGTCGTACGTCGCCCCCAACGGCAAGACGATCGAGGTCACGATCGTCGACGTCGCCACCTACACCGGCTAGCCCCCATCATTCGGACGAACGACGGAGGTGCGCTGTGGAACAGCGTCACTGCCGAGCAAGTCCGGTGTGGAACGCCGCGGTCTCCGTCGTTGCTCCGAGCGCGAGGGCGAGACCGGCTAGAAGTCGACGCGCGGGTCGTACCCCGCATCGCGCAGCGCCTGCAGCACCTGGTCGGCGTGCTCGGGCCCGCGGGTCTCGATGTGCAGCTCGAGCTCGACCTGGCTGATCGCCAGGCCCGTTCCGTGGCGTGTGTGCAGCACCTCGACCACGTTGGCGTTCTGATCGGCGATGATCTCGCTCGTGCGGGCGAGCTGCCCCGGCCGGTCGGGCAGCGGGATGCGCAGCTTGAGGTACCGCTCGGAGGCTGCGAGCCCGTGGGCGATGACCCGCTCCATGATGAGCGGGTCGATGTTGCCGCCCGACAGCACCACGACGGTCGGCCCCTCGGGCGCCACCTGGCCGGTGAGGATGGCCGCCACGCCGACAGCACCGGCCGGTTCGACCACCAGCTTCGCGCGCTCGAGCAGCACGAGCATCGCGCGCGCGATGTCGTCGTCGTCGACGGTCACGACCTGGTCGACCGCATCCCGCACGATCTCGAAGTTGAGGCGCCCGGGCTTGGCGACGGCGATGCCGTCGGCGATGGTGGGCGAGATGGCGATCTCGGTGACCGCACCGGCCGCGAGCGACACCGGGTATGCGGCGGCGTTCGCCGCCTGCACGCCGATGACCCGGATGCGGCGGCCCTGCTCGGCCGCCGTGCGCTTGAGCACGCTCGCGACGCCCGAGATGAGCCCGCCCCCGCCGATCGGCACGATGACGGTCTGCAGCTCGGGGGCCTGCTCGAGCAGCTCGAGGCCCAGGGTGCCCTGCCCCGCGATGACGTCGGCGTGGTCGAAGGGCGGGATGTACACGGCGCCCGTGCGCTCGGCGAACTCCTGGGCGGCGGCGAGCGGCTCGCTCACCGTGTGGCCGCGCAGCACGACCTCGGCGCCGTACGAGCGGGTGGCCTGCAGCTTGGGCAGCGCCACGCCGATGGGCATGAAGATGGTGGCGCGGATTCCGAGCTCGCGGGCGGCGAAGGCGACACCCTGCGCGTGGTTGCCGGCGCTCGCCGCGACCACGCCGCGCGCCTTCTCCTCGTCGCTCAGCTGCGAGATGCGGTGGTAGGCCCCGCGGATCTTGTACGACCCGGTGCGCTGCAGGTTCTCGCACTTCAGCAGCACCGGCGCACCGAGCACCTCGGCGAGGTACCGGGAGGTCTCCATCGGAGTCACCTCGGCGACCCGGCGCACGATCGAGCGGGCGGACTCGACCTCGGCGAGGGTGGGGCCGGCGATCGCGAGGGGGGCGGTCATGAGCGCTCCTGGTGAGGGGTCGGTGCGGAATCCGGTGGCGGCAGCACGTCGGAGAGCGTCGGCTGGGGCACGGTGCGCCACCGCTTGCCGGCGATGTACCGCACGAAGACGTTGAGGAAGGCGACGATCGGCACCGCGAAGAGCGTGCCGGGGATGCCCGCCAGCAGACCGCCGGCCGTGACGGCGAGCACGACCGCGAGCGGGTGCACCCGCACGGCGGGGCCCATGATGAGCGGCTGCAGCACGTTGCCCTCGAGCTGCTGCACGAGCAGCACGCCCGCGAGCATGAGCAGCGCGATGAACGGGCCGTTGTAGACGAGCGCGATGAGCACCGCGAGCGCACCGGTCACGAGCGCCCCCACGAAGGGCACGAAGCTGGCGAGGAAGACGGCGACACCGATGGGCAGCGCGAGCGGCACACCGAGCAGGAAGGCGATGAGGCCGATGCCGAGACCGTCGACGAAGGCCACGAAGATCTGCACCTTGGCGAAGTTGGTGAGGGTGAGCCACCCGGCGCGCGCGGCACCATCGACCGGAGTGCGGGCGCTGCGGGGGAACAAGCGCACGACGAAGCGCCAGATGCCGCGGCCGTCGATGAGGAAGAACAGCAGCGAGAACAGCACGAGCACGGCCCCGGCCAGCACTTCGGCGGCGGTCGAGCCGACCGAGAGCGCACCGGTCACGAGGGGCCCGTCGGTCGAGAAGTCGAGCTCGGCGACGATCGCGTCGATCCAGTCGGTGATCTCCGCCTGACTGAGCCCGAACGTCGTGCTCAGCCACACGAGGAACTCGTCGAAGGCGACCATCGACCGGTCGCGCAGGCTCGGCCAGCCCGCGCGCACCTGCGCGACGACGAGCCAGACGAGCGCGGTCACGACGCCGATCAGGGTGAGCATGGCCGTCGTGATCGCGAGCCAGCGCGGGAAGCGCAGGCGACGCAGCAGCCACCCGGCGTAGGGCACCAGGAGCGCCGCGAGCAGCACGCCGATGATCACCGGGATGACGATGAGCCGCAGCTGGATGATGATCCAGACGAGCACGCCCAGCGCGGCCGCCACGACGAGGAACCGCCACGACCACGCGGCCGCGGTGCGCATGCCGGGCGCCACGGCGTCGCCGCCTGCGGGAGGCGGCGGCGCGGCCTTCGGTCGCCAGAACATTCCGTCAGTCTACGAGGCGCTCATCGGTGCGAGCCGCGAGCGCGGGCATCCATCGACGACGGATGCCCGCCGCGGCATGCACCGCCCCGAACCCTGCCCGGCTCAGGCCGGCGTCACGGCGACCGGCCGACCGGTGAGACGCACCTGCACCGCCTCGCCTGGGGCGGGATCCCGCGCCACGTCGTGCTGGATCACCAGCTCGACGCCGTCGTCGAGGCGCACGCGCGTGCGGCGCAGCGAGCCGAGGAACGCGCTCGTGAGCACGACGCCCGGGCGGGCATCCGCGTCGCCGGCGCTGGCGAAGACGACGTCCTCGGGTCGCACCAGCGCGACCGCTTCTCCGGCGGGCGCAGCCGTGTCGATGAGCGGCACCCGCTGCGAGCCGATCGTGATGGCGCCGTCGGCGACGGTGCCGGGCACGCGGTTGCTCAGGCCGACGAAGTCGGCGACGAAGGCGGTCGCGGGGCGCGCATACAGCTCCTCCGGGGTTCCGACCTGCTCGATGCGGCCGGCGCGCATGACGGCGACCCGGTCGGCGACGGCGAGCGCCTCCTCCTGGTCGTGCGTGACGAACACCGTCGTGATGCCGAGCTCGGTCTGGATGACGCGGATCTGCTCGCGCAGCTGCACGCGCACCTTCGCGTCGAGAGCGCTCAGCGGCTCGTCGAGCAGCAGCACGCGCGGCCGGGTGACGAGGGCGCGCGCGAGCGCCACGCGCTGCTGCTGCCCGCCGCTGAGCTGGTGCGCGTAGCGCTCGGCGTGGTGGTCGAGGCCGACGAGCTCGAGCGCCTGCGCCGCGCGGCGTCGGCGATCGGGTGCGGCGACGCGGCGCATCCGGAGCCCGAACTCGACGTTCTGTAGCACCGTGAGATGCGGGAAGAGCGAGTACGACTGGAAGACCATGCCGATGTCGCGCTTGTTGGTGGGCGTGCCGATGACATCGACGCCGTCGATGAGGATGTGCCCCTCGTCGGCGCTCTCGAGACCGGCGAGCACACGCAGGGCGGTGGTCTTGCCGCAGCCCGACGGGCCGAGCAGGGCGACGAGCTCACCCGGTGCGAGGTCGAGCGAGATGCCATCGAGCGCAGTCGTCCCGCCCGGGAAGCGCTTCACGACGTCGACGAACGAGACCGGAGCGGCGACGCGGAGCGCCCCGGTGTCGGTGTCGACGGTCGTGACGGGGGTGGGGGTGGTGTCGCTCATGAGGTCCTCCGGGTGGTTCCGCGGCCGAGGCGCCCGATGACGAGCAGCAGCAGCACAGCGACGAGCAGCGAGAGCAGGGTGACGATGACGGCGATGAACGGGTCGTCCTTCTGCACGATGACGAGCGCCGTCTGCAGGTTCTGCCGGTTGAGCAGCGAGGCGATGGTGAACTCGCCCAGCACGACGGCGACCGCGATGAACGCGCCCGCGAGAAGCCCCGGGCGCAGGTTGGGCAGCAGCACGCGGGCGATCACGGTCGGCCAGCCCGCGCCGAGCGACCGAGCCGCCTCGGTGAGGGTCGCGACGTCGATCGCATCGAGATTCGATTGCACGGCCCGGTAGGCGAAGGGCAGCACGAGCACGCCGTACGCGAACGCGAGGGTCCAGACCCCGCTGCCCGCCGCCCGGGAGATCACGCTGTAGACGGGGGCGAGGCCCACGACGAGCACGATCGCCGGGATGCTGATCGGCAGCAGGCAGACGAACTCGAGCACCCGGCGCCAGCGCGGCAGCTTCAGATGCACGAGGATCATCGTGGGCACGAGCAGCACGAGCATGAGCGCGACCGTCACCGCCGCGAGAACGAGCGAGTTGACGATCGCCTGCCCGAGCACGCGGTACTCGGGCCCGAGGTCGAAGGTGAGCACGGTGATCCAGCGGCTGAGGTCGTAGCCGCCCTCGAGCCCGCGGCGCAGCGTGAACTCGACCATGGCGATGATCGGCACGGCGAAGGCGGCCCCGATCACGCCGAGGATGCCCCAGCGGGCGAGAGGGCCGGGAGCTGGGATTCCGGTGCGGGGCGCGGAGGGCATCCTGCTCATCGCTGCCACCGGGAGGCGCGGCGCTGCAGCAGCGCGTAGAGGCCCATCACAACGGCCATCACCACGACCATGCCGAGGGCGAGCGCCCCGGCGAGGTTCTCGCGGCCGAGCAGGGTCTCGCTCGTGAGCGCGCCCCGGATCTGCAGGGGCACGATCGACTGCCCCTGGCTGGTGAGCGCTGCGGCGGTCGCGTAGCTGGAGAAGGCGTTCGCGAACAGCAGCAGCAGCGAGCCCAGGAACGACGGCGCCAGAACGGGCAGCCCGATGCGCCACCAGAAGGTCGCCGTGGTGCCGCCCAGCGTCGCGCTCGCCTCGGCCCACTGCGGCTTCAGCGCCTCGAGCGCGGGCATGAAGATGATGATCATGAGGGGCACCTGAAAGTAGATGTAGGGCAGCACGAGGCCGGGGGCCTCGTAGAGCCAGACCCCGTCGGCGAAGATGTCGATGCCGAACTGGTCGCGCAGCAGCACGGTGATGAAGCCCTGGATGCCGATCGTCGCGACGAAGGCGAACGCGAGCATGACGCCGCCGAACTGGGCGAGCACGCCGCTCACCGCGTCGATGCCCGACCGCAGGGCGCCGTCGGGTCGCATGCCGATGAGGGCATAGCAGACGAGGGCCCCGAGCACAGCGCCGATCACGGCCGTGACGGCGCTCAGCACGATCGACGTGGTGAAGCCGCTCACGACGAAGGGGTCGGCGAGCGCCGCAACGGTGTCGAGCGTGAAGGCCCCCTGCTCGTCGACGAAGCCCGTGCCGATCGCGAGCGCGGTCGGCAGCGCGAGGAAGAGCAGCACGTAGAGCGCGAAGGGGGCGACGCCCCACGCCGGGTTCCACGCCCGCGAGCGGGGCGACGAGGGGCCGGCCGCGCGGGCCGACCCCCGGGGCGCTGTGCCCCGGGGGTCGGCCGTCGTCACGGCTGGCGTGCTACTGGACAGCGCTCGCCCAACGCTCGCCGAGCAGGGCAGCGGCCGCCTCGCTCTGAGCCGCCGTCGGCACGACGGTGTCCTCCGGCGCGGCCGGGAGCGCGGCGTAGAGCGCCTCGTCGATCTCGCCGTTGGCGACCATCGACGCCTCGAGCACCGGACGGGCGCCGCCCTTCAGCCAGAGGTTCTGCACCTCGGGGCTGTAGAGGAACTCCATCCAGAGGCGCGCGGCGGCCGGGTTCGGCGCGTCGATGTTGATCGCCTGGTTGTAGTAGCCGGCGTAGCCGGTGCCGGGCAGCACGACGACCTCCCAGTTGCGCTGGCCGTCGAGCTCTGCGGCGTAGCCGTTGTTCAGGTAGTCCCAGTCGAAGACGACCGGGGTCTCACCCGAGGCGACGGTGGCAGGGGTCGGGTCGATCTTGACGAAGTTGCCGACCGCGTTGAGCTCTTCGAAGAAGTCGATGCCGGCGTTGAAGTCGTCGAGCGTTCCGCCGTTCTGCACGGTCGCGAGGCCGACCGCGGCGAAGGCCGCACCGGCCTGCGTCGGGTCACCGTTGATCGCGACCTTGCCGCGGTACTCCTCGCCGAGGAGGTCCTGCAGACTCGTCGGGGCGGGAACCGCGTCGGGGTCGTAGCCGATGGCCATGTACCCGCCGTAGTCGCCCCAGAACAGACCGTCGGGGTGCTTCAGCTCGGCCGGGATGTCGTCCCAGCGCTCGACGAAGTACGGAGCGAAGTAGTCGGTGCTCTGCAGCGCCACCGCCAGACCGAGGTCGAACACGTCCGGCGCGGTGTCCTGCCCGCGGAGGTTCTCGGCAGCCTGGATCTCCTCGGCGCTGGAGGCGTCGGGGGCGGCCTCGGTGACCGTGATCTCGGGGTAGCGCTCGATGAACAGGTCGAGGATCTCGCCGTAGTTCGCCCAGTCGCGGGGCAGCGCGATGACATTGAGCGCGCCCTCCGCCTTGGCGGCGGCCTCGAGCTCGGCGAACGAGCCGAAGTCGGCAATGCTCGTGGCGGTCGAGGCGTCGACGCCCGAAGCGGGGGTCTCGCTCGCCGCGCAGGCGCCGAGCGTGAGAGCGGCCGTGGTCGCGAGGGCGACCGCGCCGATGATGCGTGTGGTGTTCACGAATCCTCCGTGTAGGGGCCGCGGCGGCTCGGGCTGTGTTCCGGGCACGGGGAACCGCGACTGCTCCGCACGGTAGGCACGCTCCGTGACGTGCCGGGTCGAGCGCGGTGAACGACGGGGAAATCGACGGCGACAGGTGGCGCCGCGCAGTCGCGCACAGGAGCGACGGTGACCGGCGCTAGCGTGAGACAGTGCCCCGACTGACCGCCGCGCAGGCGCGCCGCCTCGCGCTCGCCGCCCAGGGGTTCGCGCGCCCGCATCCCGCCGCGGTCGGCACCCGGCAGCTGAACGACCTGCTCGACCGGCTGGCGGTGCTGCAGCTCGACTCGGTGAGCGTGTTCGCGCGCTCGCACTATCTGCCCGTGTTCGCCCGGCTCGGCGCCTACGACCCGGCCGCGCTCGACGCGCTGCTCTTCGCGCGCCGCGGCCGCTACACCGAGTACTGGGCGCACGAGGCGGCGATCATCCGCCGCGACGACTGGCCGCTCTGGCACTGGAAGCGCGAGGCCTTGCGCGAGCGGTACACGGCGAAGAGCGCCTGGGTGCGCGAGAACACCGCGATGCTCGACTGGCTGCTGGGCGAGCTCGACGAGAAGGGGCCTCTCACCGTCGGGGAGGTCGAGCACGACGCGAGCGAGCGCCGCGGCCCCTGGTGGGGCTGGAGCGACGTCAAGGAGGGCCTGGAGTACCTCTTCGCGTTCGGCGACGTCGTCAGCGGCGGGCGCCGCGGCTTCTCACGGGTCTACGCCCTGCCCCACCAGGTCGGGCTGGAGGCGCTGCACGCCGAGGCCGTGCCGCGCGTCGAGGCTCAGCGCGAGCTCGTGCGGCGCAGCGTGCAGGCCCTCGGCGTGGGCACCGTCGCCGACATCGCCGACTACCACCGCCTGAAGATCCAGCCGACGCGGGATGCCCTCCGCTCGCTGCTCGAGACCGGGGAGGTCGAGCGGATCGACGTTGCGGGGTGGGGCCGCGAGGGCCGCGACGGTGAGGCGTTCGTGGTGCCGGGGGTGAGCATCCCGCGCCGCATCGAGGCGACCGCGCTGCTGTCGCCGTTCGATCCGGTGGTGTGGAGCCGCGACCGCGCCCTGCGGATGTTCGGCTTCCACTACCGCATCGAGATATACACGCCCGCGCCGAAGCGGCAGTACGGCTACTACACGCTGCCCGTGCTCGTCGACGATGCGCTCGCGGGCCGCGTCGACCTCAAGAGCGACCGCGCCGCGGGCGTGCTGCGGGTGCAGAGCGCGTGGGTCGAGCCGGGCTGGCGACCCGCGGGAGCCGGGTCGAGCACCGCGGCGCCCGAGGCCCTCGCCGAGCGGCTCGTGCCG
>OFDN01001588.1_pt1 | contig 14455 bp, 16 predicted proteins | sample 1520971 | NCBI WGS metagenome assembly OFDN01 (sample SAMEA94257418, study PRJEB24077) | hot springs metagenome | biome: Aquatic biome; feature: Geographical feature; material: Water | place: India | collected 2012-06-12 | depth 5 m
ACCTCGCCCTGGAGCGCATCGCCGCCGTCGCCGCCGGTCAGGATGTCGGCCCCGGTCCCGCCCCAAAGCGCGTCGGTCTCGGTCCCGCCGTCGAGGCTGTCGTTTCCGGCGTCGCCGTACAGCCAGTCGATACCGGCAAGGCCCTGCAGCGTGTCGTTGCCTGCGCCTGCGGCAAGCGTATTGTCCAGTGTATTGCCGATGCCGGTCGAGTTGCTGGCAAGCGTCAGGACAAGAATGTCGAGGTTCGCGCCCAGGGTGTAGGTCGCCAGCGCCGCCCGGACGGTGTCGGTGCCCTGGCCCGTGGCTTCGATGACCACATCCGATGCGCCATCCACATAGTAGAGGTCGTTGCCCAGCCCACCCTCCATCCGGTCGGCGTCGGCCCCGCCGTCGAGCGCATCGTCGCCTTCACCGCCGTAGAGGGAATCTGTGCCCGCCCCGCCATCCAGCGTGTCATGGCCGTGGTTGCCGGTCAGGGTGTCGTTGCCCGCATTGGCGCGGAGGAGATTGGCGACCTCATTCCCCGTGAGGGTGTCGTTGCCTGCGCCCGAGGTGGCGTTTTCGACCGTCACGCCGCGGGCGATGGTCAGGTTGTCGGTCAGGCCTCCGATGTCGGAATAGGTCAGCGCGATGAGCGAGATTTCCTGGTTCTGGGCGAAGGTGGAAAAGTCGATCGTGTCGGTGCCGGTGGAGTCGTAGATCGTGAAGGCGATGGGTTCGCCGACGTAGACATTGGTGGTGGCGGCGGTGGTGCCAGTCCACTGGGCAAGAAGCGTCTGGAGGTAGCCGCCGACATTGCCGTTCACGCCGTAGATCGAATCGCCGCCATTCGTGGTGCCCGAGACGCCGTAGAGGTTCTGGATGGCGATGATGTCGGCGGGCATGACAGTCGCGAGCCAGGCAAAGCTGCCGGGGACCAGCGTGTTGTCGGTCTGGTCGAAGTAGGACATGACCGAGGCGAGCCAGCTGTCGTTGTCATAGAGGTTGTCAACGCCGTAGGTCGCGCCGCCGTTGTAGTTGCCGGCGTGGCCGAGGCCCAGGGCATGGCCGATCTCGTGGATGTAGGTCTGGAGGTTGTAGTTGTTGAGGTTCAGGCCCGGATACCAGTTCGACTGGACGTTGATGAAAGCGGACGAGATCCAGCCGTTCGTGGTGCTGTAGGTCGCATAGGCACCAGCGCTGTTGTTGTCGAACGTCAACTGCGCCGCGCTGGTCGTGGCGATGAAGGTGATGCCCGTCACCTCACTCCAAGCCTCAAGCGCGGCGGCGGCAATGGCGGCCTCAGGCCCCGTCAGGCCGGTGGTGTTGTAGGTCAGCGTCCGGCCTGCGTTCAACTGCCAGCGATAGCTGATGCCGCCCCAGTAGCCGTGCGTCAGTTGCGAGGCGATCTGGTCGAGCGTCCAGGGCGCGGCAAGGCCGGAGACCGAGCCGTCGCCATGCTGGTCGAGCGGAGCAAGCAGGTCTTCGGGGGCACGCGCGGCGCAGATCAGGCACATGGGCGGGGTCCTGGCGAAACGGGACAGGTGGGGGCTGTCCGCAGCCTTGCCGCCATCGGTTAACGAGGCCTTTCCTGCGCCCTGCTTATCTGTGGCGAATTATCTGCTAATCCGAGCGAGCCGTGCGGGATCAGTCGCGGTCCAGCCGGTCCAGTTCCTGCACGGCGGTTTCCCGCAAGGCCTGCAGGTCGGCGATGGCGGCATCAAGGTCGGTGCGCTGCTGTTCCAGCGCGCCAAGCTGGCGGTCGGCCAGTTGCAGCCAGGCCTCAAGCTGGGGGCGTTCGCCCTTCTTGCCGTAGATGAGAAGCCACTGGCGGATTTCCTCCAAGGAGAACCCGAACCGGCGGCCGCGCAGGATCAGCTTCATCCGCGCCACTTCACGCGGGCCGTAGAACCGCGCGCGGCCTTCCTTTTCGGGGGCCAGAAGCTCGATGTATTCGTAGTAGCGCAGGGTGCGCGGGGTGACGTCGAACCGGGCGCACATCTCCTTGAAGGTCAGGCGGGTGTCGGTCATCGCGGGATCCTCCCGGGCTGCAGACTAGGGTTGTGAGGGTAACGGCGCAACAGGGTCGGGGGTTGCCTTCCCCGGGGCTCGGCGGTTTGATGCGGCCCATGTCCGATATCACGACCATCGCCCGCCAGTTCATCCAGGCCCTGCCGCACAGCCACGCCCTTGGGATGCAGCTTGAAGGCATCGGCGAGGGGGTCACGACGATCTCGATGCCCTATGACGCGCGGCTGGTGGGTGATCCCGCGACGGGGGTGATCCACGGGGGCGCGGTGTCGGCGCTGATGGACACGGCCTGCGGCGCGGCGGTGATGAGCCATCCGCAGGCGGGGTTTTCCACAGCGACGCTGGATTTGCGGATCGACTACATGCGGCCCGCGACACCGGGACAAACGATCCGGACGCGGGCGGAGTGTCACCATGTCACGCGGTCGGTGGCCTTTGTGCGGGCAGTTGCAACGGATGACGACGAAAGCCGCCCGGTCGCGATGGCGACAGGGGCCTTCACGGTGGAGCGCAAGGGATGAAGGCGCCGGAACCGCTTCACGTCATCAAGCAGCGGCGCGAGGGGCTGCTGCGGACCCTGGTCGACGGAGTGCCCTATATCCAGTTCCTGGGGGTGCAATTCGACCGGCGCGGGGATGAGCTGACGGCGGTGATGCCGTTCCGCGAGGACCTGATCGGGAACCCCAGGTTGCCCGCGCTGCATGGCGGGGCAACGGCGGCGTTCCTGGAGATCGCGGCGATGATCGAGCTTGCCTGGTCGACGTTGTGGGATGGGGTCGAGGCGGATGGGGCGTTGCCGGAGGGGCCGCTGCGGTTGCCGAAGACGATTGATTTCACCATCGACTACTTGCGCGCGGGGCTGCCGCGGGATGCCTATGCAAGGGCGCGGGTCAACCGGTCGGGGCGGCGCTATGCGTCGGTGCATGTCGAGGCCTGGCAGGACAACCGCGCGCGGTTGTTCGCGCAGGCGACGGGCCATTTCCTGATGCCGCCGGTCGAGCCGAAGTGACCGAGGTCACCCACGCCCGGATGTGGCGGATCGCGGGGCCGATCGTGTTGTCGAACGCGACGGTGCCCCTGCTGGGGGCGGTGGATACGGGCGTTGTGGGGCAGCTTGGGCAGGCGGCGCCCATCGGTGCGGTGGGTCTGGGCGCGGTGATCCTGGCGACGGTCTACTGGGTCTTCGGCTTCCTGCGGATGGGGACGAGTGGGCTCGCCGCTCAGGCTCAGGGGGCGGGGGATGGGGCTGAACGGGCGGCGGTCCTTTTGCGGGCGCTGATTGTGGGGCTTGGGGCGGGGCTGGTGCTGATCCTGTTGCAACTGGCGCTGGTGGCGGGGGCCTTCACTCTGGCCCCGGCAAGTGCCGAGGTCGAGGCGCTGACGCGGCAGTATCTGGCGATCCGCGTCTGGGGCGCGCCTGCGACCATTGCCTTGTATGCGGTCACCGGCTGGCTGATCGGGGTCGAACGGACGCGGGCGGTGTTCTTGCTGCAGCTGTGGATCAACGGGCTGAACATCCTGTTGGACCTGTGGTTCGTGCTGGGCCTTGGCTGGGGTGTGCCGGGGGTGGCGGCGGCGACGCTGATCGCAGAGTGGACGGGGCTGGGGCTGGGGTTTTGGTTCTGCCGCGATGCCTTTGGCCCCGTGCTGGCGGCGGCCTGGGGGCGGCTGGGGGACCGGGTCGCATTGGTCAGGATGTTCGCGGTCAACCGGGACATCATGATCCGGTCCGTGGCGTTGCAGCTGTGCTTTACCGCCTTTGTCTTCCTGGGTGCGCGGCATGGCGATGTGACGCTGGCTGCAAACCAGGTGCTGCTGCAGTTCCTGGGGATCCTGTCCTATGCGCTGGACGGCTTTGCCTTCGCCGCCGAGACGCTGGTCGGCCAGGCCATCGGCGCGAAGGCGGCGCGGGAGGTGCGGCAGGCGATCCGGCTGGCGCTGGTCTGGACGTTCTGGGGCGGCGTCGTGCTGGGGCTTGGCTTCTGGCTGGCCGGGCCCTGGCTGATCGACCTGATGGCGACCGCCCCCGAGGTCAGGGCAGAGGCGCGTCTCTACCTGCCCTGGATCCTGACGGCGCCCATCTTCGGCGCGCTGGCCTGGGCCTATGACGGCATCTACATCGGCGCGCTGCTGACGCAGGAGATGCGGCGGCTGATGCTGATCGCCGCGGCGGCCTATGTGGTGGCGCTGGGGGTGCTGTGGCCCTTTGGCAATCACGGACTTTGGGCGGCCATGATGGTGCTGTTCGCGGCCCGCAGCGGGCTGATGCACCGGAACAGTCCGAAAGTCGTGGCGCTTGCGTAAGGCTTGCCTTTCCCCCTTGGCCCCTGCCATGATTGCCCGCCAAAGGGGAGAACCATGCGGAAATTCCTCGTCGTGCTGGACGACAGCCGAGAATGCCTGAACGCGATGCGCTTTGCGGCGCTGCGGGCTGCCCATACCGGGGGGGGTGTCACGATCCTGTCGGTCGTCCCTCCGGATGAGTTCCAGACCTGGGTGGGCGTGGCCGACCTGATGCGGGCCGAGGCGCGTGAGCGGATCGAGGCGCATTTCGAGGTCTTCGCCAAGTGGATGCGCGACAAGCAGGGGGTGAACCCCGAACTGGTGATCCGCGAGGGCGACCCGGTGAACGAGATCCTGGCCCAGGTGAAGGAAGACCCGGAGATCGGCGTCCTGGTCCTTGGGGCGGGGACCGACAAGTCCGGCCCCGGGCCGCTGGTCACGGCGATGTCACGAAACTCGGGCAACCTGCCGATCCCGATCACCATCGTTCCGGGCGACATGTCGAAGGAACGGCTGGAAAGCATCACCTGAGGCGGGGCCTTCCCGCGCGGGCGAGCAGGGGCTGAGGCGAGGGTGATTAAGCGCCTGCTTACTGCATCCATGAGTCATATCCGCTAGGCCTGTCCGGACCGGGACGCAAGCGTCCCTGCCCTTTCCAGGACATGCTGATGACTTTCCCCACGTCCCGGGCGACGGCCCTGGTGCTGTCGCCTCTTGCGCTGAACGCGCTTGTCGCAACCTACCTTCTGATGATGCTGAACGCGACCTTCTGGGGTCACCTGTTCCGGATCTTCGACGGCCGCACTGTCACGGCGCTGGTCTTTGCCGGAGCCGTCTGGTCGCTGATGCTGCTGGTGATCTCGGTCCTGGCGGTGCGGCGGGCGCAGAAGCCGGTGCTGGTTGCGTTCCTGATCATCGCGGCAGTGACGTCCTATTACGTCGACGTGCTGGGCGTCGTCGTCGACCGCGAGATGATCCAGAACGCAATGACCACGACCTTCGCGGAATCAAAGCACCTGATCACCGGGCATTTCGCCTGGCATGTGGCGCTTTACGGCGTTCTGCCCGCAGCCCTTGTCCTGTCGGTCCGTGTAAGGCGCGCTTCGGTCGGGCGGGCGTTGGTCGGCTACGGCGGGATCGGCGCGTTGTCGGCGGCGATGGTGGTCGGGCTTCTGTTCACCGACCTCAAGTCCTATTCGACGGTGCTGCGTGGCAACAAGGAGTTGATGGGGTCGGTCCAACCCCTGGCACCGCTAAGCAGCGCGCTGCGCTATGCCAAGATGATGGTCAAGTCGACGCAAGTGGTGGTCCTTCCCACCGGCGAGGACGCAGCGCCAGGACCGTTCCTGGCCGGGGCGGAAAAGCCGATCCTGATGGTGATCGTCGCGGGCGAGACCGGCCGGGCGGAGAACTGGTCGCTGGACGGCTATGGGCGCGAGACGAATGCGGAACTGAAGACGCGCGACATCGTCTACTTTCCCGATGCCACCAGCTGCGGCACGGCGACGGCGACCTCGCTGCCCTGCATGTTCTCGCCCCTGACGATGGCCGACTATTCCTACGAGGGCGGGCTGTCGCACGAAAACCTTGTGGACGTGCTGATGCACGCGGGCTTTGACGTCGAATGGTGGGACAACAACACCGGAGACAAGAACGTCGGTGACCGGCTACCGCTGCGCCCGCATGTGATGACCGCCGAGGACGGGGCCGAATTTTGTCAGCCGGAGTGTATCGACGGGATCTTCCTGAAGGCCCTGCAGGACAAGGCCGAGACGATCACGAGGAACACCGTCATCGTGCTGCACCAGATCGGCAGCCACGGGCCAAGCTACTGGCTGCGCTATCCGCCGGACCGCGAGCTGTTCACCCCGGCCTGCAAGACGCCGGAGCTGACCCAATGTTCAACCGAGGAAATCGTCAACGCCTATGACAATACCATCGCCTATACCGACTGGTTCCTGGCGCAGGTGATCGACCTTCTGGACGCCTCGGACCGCGTGATCCCGGCGATGTATTATGTGTCGGACCATGGTGAATCGCTGGGCGAAGGCGGTCTTTACCTGCACGGCACGCCCTACTTCATGGCGCCGGACTACCAGACGCATGTGCCAATGGTGATCTGGATGTCGCAGCGGTTCCGTGACAGTCTGAGCGTTGATGCGGAATGTCTGCAGGCCGCGGCGGAAAACCCGGTCAGCCATGACAACATGTTTTCGACGGTGCTTGGGATGGTCGATGTGACGACGACGGCAAAGGATGCGGCGCTGGACCTTGCGGGGGCCTGCCGTCACGCCGTGGCCGGCTGAAAGATGAGCGTGCCGGACAAGCCGCCGCGCAAGTCGGGCATCGCGCATTTCTTGGCGGCGGCGGGATATTCACTGGGCGGGCTGAAGCGGCTGTCCCGGGAAAGCGCCTTCCGGCAGGAGGTCGCGCTGATCGCCGGGCTGGTCGTGCTGCTGCTGGCCTTTCGCGCCTCGGTTCCCGAGGTGCTGGGGCTGCTGGCGCTGGGACTGGCGCTGATCGCGGTCGAGGCCCTGAACACTGCGCTTGAGGAACTGGTCGATCACCTGTCGCCCGGCTGGTCGCAGTTCGCGAAGGACGCGAAAGACCTGGGGTCGCTGGCTGTGGCCTGCACCATCGGGGTGGTGCTGATCTACGCGGGCGTCGTCCTGATCTGGTAGCCCATGCGGCACCGTCAATGCTGTCATGCAGCAATCGGCGTTGGGGCCGTCCCGTGAAAGATCTATCTTGCGAGGCAGGGAGGAGCCTTTTCGAAAGGCCCATGTCATGTCCGTCCACCCGTTCCTGAACCGCAAACCCCAAGCCGCCGTCCCGGTCGAGCCGTACTTCGCGGCCGAACCCGTGCTGGCCGCCCCGCGCCTGCGCAAGCTGACGGCGCTGGAGCAGATGTATGCCTATTGGGGCTCGGACGTCTGAAAGCGGTCAGTTTAGAACCGTTCCAGACTTGACGTCGCAACGCGCAAGGCGCATATCCGAGTGGAATAGTCGGAGACTTCAGATGTTCATCCAGACCGAATCCACGCCGAACCCCGCGACGCTGAAATTCCTGCCCGGCCAGACCGTGCTGGAACTTGGCACGGCGGATTTCCCGAGTGCCGAGGCGGCCGGGAAATCGCCGCTGGCCAAGCGTATCTTTGCGGCGGGCGGCGTCACGGGCGTGTTTTTCGGCACCGACTTTGTCACCGTGACGAAGGCCGATGACGTCGACTGGGCCCATATCAAGCCGCAGATCCTGGGCGCGATCATGGAGCATTACCAGTCCGGCCAGGCCATGATCGACGGCGAAGGCGCGACCGGTGGCGGCCATGCCGAGCATACCGGCGAGGACGGCGACGTGGTGCGGCAGATCAAGGAGCTTCTGGACACCCGCGTCCGTCCGGCAGTGGCGCAGGATGGCGGGGACATCACGTTCCACGGCTTTGACCGGGGCGTGGTCTATCTGCACATGCAGGGTGCTTGCGCCGGTTGCCCGTCCTCGACCCTGACCTTGAAGATGGGGATCGAGAACCTGCTGCGGCACTACATCCCGGAAGTGCTGGAAGTGCGGCCTGTCGCCGCCTGAGCCTGACGTGCTGCTGCCGATCCTGGCCTTTGACACTTCGGCCGCGCATTGCGCGGCCGCTTTGCTTTTGCCGGACCGGGTGATCCAGCGGCTGGAGCCGATGGAGAAGGGGCAGGCGGAACGGCTGATCCCGCTTCTGGAAGAGCTTCTGGCCGAGGGCGGGATCGGGTGGTCAGACCTGAAGGCGATTGCCGTGGGCACCGGGCCGGGCAACTTCACCGGGGTCCGCATCGCCGTCGCGGCTGCACGGGGTCTGGCATTGGGGCTGGGCATCCCGTCGGTTGGCGTGACGCGACTGGAGGCGCTGGCTTACGGCCTGCCACGCCCGCTGATGGTGATCGAGGACGCAAAGCGTGGGCAGGTCTATGTCCAGCTGTTCACGCCAGATGGACCGGGCGAGGCACATCTGGCAGACCGGATCGTGCCTGCCTGCCCGGCCACCGGCTCGGCTGCCGGGCCGGCTGGGCTGCCCCCTGCCATGGCTCTGGCCGAAGCCATCGCGCGGATTGGGGAGGACCGCGCCGCGACCCCGCAACCCCGCCCCGCGCCCTTCTACCTGCGCGGGGCCGATGCCGCCCCGCCCTCTGACCCGCCGCCGGTGATCCTTCCGTGACGCCCGAGGCCCTGGCCCTTCTGCATGCGCGCTGTTTCCGGTCGCCCCCACCCTGGAGCGCCGCGGATTTCGCCGGGTTCCTGGCCGATCCGCTTGCCTTCCTGCTGGTCGAGGGCGATGCCGGGTTCCTGCTGGGCCGGGCCGTCGCGGGGGAGGCCGAGCTTTTGACCCTGGCCGTCGCCCCCGAGGCGCGGCGGCTGGGGCTTGGCCGGAAACTCGTGGCCCGGTTTGTCTACCAGGCCCAGGTGCGGGGGGCCGTGCGGGCGTTCCTGGAGGTGAAGGCCGACAACGCCCCCGCCCTTGCGCTTTACGAATCGGCCGGATTTGCCAGGGCGGGGCTCAGGCGCGACTATTACCGGGACCCGGACGGCACCCGCAGCGATGCGCTGGTTCTGGCGCGCGAATTGGCTACTGCCGCGCCGCAGGGATGAAGTTTGACCAAAAGGTCAAGTTGCCGCTGCGGCCCGAAAGAATCCCGCTTGACCCCCATGCGGCCTTCACCCCTAATCAGCGACAGGAACCGCCCGCGACCGGGGAACCGGCGGACAGGGCGGCGATGTGTTTATCAACCGGGAGAATACCCATGAGCCTTCTGAAATCCCTCGCCGGGGCAACCTGCGCTTTCGCCCTTCTGTCGGGCGTCGCCGCAGCCGAACCCGCGATCATCTTCGACCTGGGCGGCAAGTTCGACAAGTCGTTCAACGAGGCCGCCTTCAACGGCGCGACGCGTTGGGCCGAGGAGACCGGCGGGACGTTCAAGGAACTTGAAATGCAGGACGAGGCCCAGCGCGAGCAGGCGCTGCGGCGTCTGGCTGAAGCGGGCGCGAACCCCGTCGTCATGACCGGCTTTGCCTTCGGTGACGTCCTGAACAAGGTTGCCCCCGACTTTCCGGACACCAAGTTCGCGATCATCGACATGGTCGTGGAACAGCCGAACGTGAAATCGGTGGTGTTCAACGAGCATGAAGGCTCCTACCTCGTCGGCATGATGGCGGGCCTCGCCACCAAGACCGGCACCGTCGGCTTCATCGGCGGCATGGACATCCCGCTGATCCGCAAGTTCGGCTGCGGCTATGCCCAGGGCGTGCTGGCGGCGAAGCCCGACGCCAAGGTCGTCCTGAACATGACCGGCACCACTCCGGCGGCCTGGAATGACCCGGTGAAGGGCGCGGAACTGGCCAAGGGCCAGAAGGCGCAAGGCGCGGATGTGATCTACGCAGCCGCTGGCGGCACCGGCGTGGGCGTCCTGCAGGCGGCTGCGGACGAGGGGATCCTGTCGATCGGCGTCGACTCGAACCAGAACTACCTGCACCCGGGCTCGGTCCTGACCTCGATGCTGAAGCGCGTCGACAACGCCGTCTACGAAGCCTTCAAGGAAGGCGAGGCGCTGACCCCCGGCATCAACGTCATGGGTCTGGCGAACGACGGCGTCGGCTACGCGATGGACGAGAACAACGCCTCGCTCGTCACCCCGGAAATGCAGGCTGCGGTCGATGCGGCCGCCGAGAAGATCAAGTCGGGCGAGCTGGTCGTGCACGACTACATGTCGGACAACACCTGCCCGGCCGCCACGTTCTGATCGGCTGACAGCCTGAAAGGAATGATGCCGCGCCAGTCCCTTGGCGCGGCATCTTTGCAAGGGGCGGGTGTGGAAGCCGCAACATAAGCGGTCGGCCCGGCGACAGGGGGAACATATGGCTGACGCGGCTTACGCCATCGAGTTGAAGGGCATTTCCAAAGCCTTCGGTCCGGTCCAGGCGAACAAGGACATCAACATCGCGGTGCCGAAGGGCACGATCCACGGGATCATCGGCGAGAACGGTGCGGGCAAGTCGACGCTCATGTCCATCCTCTACGGCTTCTACAAGGCCGACGCGGGCGAGATTTTCGTCAACGGCCAGTTGACGCCGATCCCCGACAGCCAGAGCGCGATCCGCGCCGGGATCGGGATGGTCTTCCAGCATTTCAAGCTGGTGCAGAATTTCAGCGTGCTGGAGAACATCATCCTCGGGGCCGAGGAAGGCCAGATGCTGAACACCTCCTTGTCCAAGGCGCGGAAAGAGCTGGAGCGGCTGGCGCGGGACTATGAGCTGGACGTCGACCCGGACGCGCTGATCGAGGACCTGTCGGTCGGCCACCAGCAGCGGGTGGAAATCCTCAAGGCCCTGTACCGCCAGGCCGACATCCTGATCCTGGACGAGCCCACCGGAGTGCTGACCCCGGACGAGGCCGACCATCTGTTCCGCATCCTGAAAGGGCTGAAGGACCAGGGCAAGACAGTGATCCTGATCACCCACAAGCTGCGCGAGATCATGGAGGCGACCGACAACGTTTCCGTCATGCGGCGGGGAACGATGGTCGCCACGGTGAAGACCGCCGAGACCAGCCCCGAGCAACTGGCCGAGTTGATGGTGGGCCGCAAGGTGCTTTTGGAGGTCGAGAAGGGCCCGGCCAAGCCGGGTGAGGTCGTGTTGTCGGTCAAGGACCTGCGGGTGCGGGATGAGCACAAGGTCGAGCGGCTGAAGGGCGTCAGTTTCGAGATCCGGGCGGGCGAGATCCTGGGCATCGCGGGTGTTGCGGGGAACGGGCAGTCCGAGCTTCTTGCGGCGCTTGGCGGGATGCAGGTTGCGACGGGCACTGCCACGCTTAAGGGCGCGCCGCTGCCCCTGTCCGGCGCGGGGTCGGACGGGCAAAGCCGCCGGGCCTCGGGCATCGCCCATGTGCCGGAGGACCGGCATCACCACGGGCTGATCCTCGACTTCACCGCCTGGGAAAACGTGGCCTTCGGCTATTTCAACGATCCGGACTACCAGAAGAACGCGCTGTTCATGGACAACGACGCGATCCGCGCCGACACCGAGAAGAAAATGGCCAAGTTCGACGTCCGCCCGCCGATTCCGACGCTGGCGGCCAAGTCCTTCTCGGGCGGGAACCAGCAGAAGATCGTCGTCGCGCGCGAGATGGAACAGAGCCCGGCGCTTCTTCTGATCGGCCAGCCGACGCGGGGGGTGGACATCGGGGCGATCGAGTTCATCCACAACCAGATCATCGCCCTGCGGGATGCGGGGGCGGCGATCCTTTTGGTCAGCGTCGAACTGGACGAGATCATGAGCCTGTCGGACCGCATCGCGGTGATGTTCGACGGAAAGATCATGGGCTTCCGCGATCCCGAGAAGACCGACGAGCGGGAACTGGGCCTCATGATGGCCGGGGTCACTGGCAAGGGGGAAGCGGCGTGATTTCAGTCGCGAGCGCCAAGACCGATCCGGACCTTGATGCGGTCCGCGACCTTGTTCGCGCCTTTGTCCGCTGGGCGATGGCGGAGATCGCGAAGGATAGCAATCCTGCCGTCTTCGAAGGCCTTGAGCGCGAGCTGGCAAGCCTGCCCGGCCGCTACGGGCCTCCGGGCGGTGGAATTGTGCTGGCGCGGCTTTCGGGCAATCCGGCTGGATGCGTGGCCTTCTTCGACCGTGGTGGCGGGGTGATGGAGATCAAGCGCATGTTCGTGACACCCGAAGCACGCGGGCACGGGATCGGCGGGCAGATGCTGGGCAAACTGCTCAGCGAGGCCCGGGCAATGGGCCATCGGCGCGGCCTGTTGTGGACGCACAAGACGATGCTGGCGGCGCAGGCGATCTACCGGCGCGCCGGGTTCCGCGAGGTGCCGCTGTCGGACGAGTTCGTCGGCGCGGCGGCGGGGATCGACGTCTGCATGGAAATGGACCTGCAAGGGGAAACCGCAGCATGATCAAGTGCGCGCTTCGACCGGTCGGAGAAATGTCAGCAGCTCTCGAAGTCAGGGCAGCCGTCGCTGTCGTTGGGGAGATCGCCTGATGGACCGCTTGCCACGTTGGGCCGATGTCGCCCTTGTCCCGTTTGTCTCGCTTCTTTTGGCTGCGATCATCTCGGCCCTGGTCATCATCGCCATCGGGCAGGACCCGTGGGAGGCGATCACGGTGATGGTCCAGGGCTCGGTGATGAATGCCTATGGCTGGGGTTATACGCTGTATTATGCCACCAGCTTCATCTTCACCGGGCTGGCGGTGACGGTGGCCTTCCATGCGGGTCTCTTCAACATTGGTGGCGAGGGGCAGGCGCAGCTGGGGGGCCTTGGTGTCGCCCTGGCGGTGCTGTTCATCCCCTGGCCGCACTGGACGATTGCGCTGGTGGCGGCCTCACTGGGGGCGGCGATGTTCGGGGCGGCCTGGGCGGCGATCCCGGCCTATCTGCAGGCGAAACGCGGCAGCCATATCGTGATCACCACGATCATGTTCAACTACATCGCCGCCAGCCTGATGATCTTCATGCTGGTCGACGTGCTGCGCCCGCCGGGTAAGATGGACCCGGCCACGGCGAACTTCCCCGAAGCCGCGCATCTGCCAAGCTTCAACGAGATCCCGGGGCTGAACCTGATCTTCACCTCTGGCGTGCCCGCGAACGTCACCTTCTTCATCGCACTGGCGATGGCAGTGGTGGTCTGGCTGCTGCTGTGGCGCACGCGGCTGGGCTACCAGATCCGGGCCTTCGGCAAGTCGGAACCCGCCGCGCGCTATGCCGGGATCAATCCAACCAAGATCATCATGATCGCCATGCTGATTTCCGGCGGCCTTGCGGGCCTTATGGCGATCAACAACGTGATGGGCGAGGCGGAGCGGCTTTTGGGGAACTCGGCGTCGGGCGCGGGCTTCATCGGCATCGCGGTGGCGCTGATGGGGCGGAACCATCCGGTGGGCGTGGTGCTGGCGGCGCTTCTCTTCGGGTTCCTGTTCCAGGGCGGGGCCGAACTTGGGCTTTGGACCAAGATCCCGATCGAGCTGCGAACCGTGGTGCAGGGCCTGGTGATCCTGTTCACCGGCGCCCTGGACATGATGGTGCGGATGCTCTTGGTCCGCATCTTCGCCCTCTTCCGCTCGTCCAGGCTGGAGGCCGCGTGATGGATTACGGAACCCTTCTGCAGATCCTCGATTCGACGCTGCGGCTGGCGACGCCCCTGCTGCTGGCCTGCCTTGCGGGGCTGTATTCGGAACGGTCCGGCGTGTTCGACATCGGGCTGGAGGGCAAGATGCTGGTGGCCGCGATGTGCGCGGGGGCGGTGGCCTTCTACACCGGGTCGGCCTGGGTGGGTGCCCTGGCGGGGATCGCCGGATCGCTGGTCTTTGCCGCGATCCATGGTGTCACCTCGATCACCTTCCGCGGCAACCAGCTGATCGCCGGGGTGGCGCTGAACTTCCTCGCCTCGGGGATCACGGTCCTGACCGCGCAGTCGCTGTTCGGTCAGGGTGGGCGCACCCCGCCGCTGGAGGGCGCCGCCCGGTTCAACCCGATCACACTGCCTTTCGCCGATGCACTGGGTGGCATTCCGATCCTGGGCCCGCTTTACCGTGAAGTGATTTCCGGCCATTCGATCCTGGTCTATGCCGCCTTCGGCATCGTCGCGCTGACCTGGTGGGTGCTGTATCGCACCCGTTATGGCTTGCGGCTGCGCGCGGTGGGCGAGAACCCGGCCGCGGTCGACACGGCGGGGGTCAGCGTCAAGGGGCTGCGGTTTTCGGCGGTGATGATTACCGGCGTCCTGTGCGGTCTGGCGGGGGCCTATATGGCGACCGCGCTGCAGGCGGGCTTTGGCAAGGAGATGACGGCGGGGCGGGGCTATATCGCGCTGGCGGCGCTGATCTTCGCCAAGTGGCGGCCTGTGGCGGCGATGTATGCCTGCCTGCTGTTCGGCTTCTTCCAGGCGCTGGCCTTGCGGCCCGACGTGGTAGAGCGCGTGGTGCAGGTGAAGGTTCCGGTGCCCTTCCTCGATGCCCTGCCCTACATCCTGACGGTGATCGTGCTGGCAGGCTTCATCGGCAAGGCAATCCCGCCGCGTGCCGGGGGCGAGCCCTATGTGAAGGAACGCTGACAATTCGACTAAGATTGTCTTTCTCTTCCCCAAAAATCCCACGGGGGGTGCGGGGGGTGTGAAA
>OFDN01001591.1_pt1 | contig 14433 bp, 14 predicted proteins | sample 1520971 | NCBI WGS metagenome assembly OFDN01 (sample SAMEA94257418, study PRJEB24077) | hot springs metagenome | biome: Aquatic biome; feature: Geographical feature; material: Water | place: India | collected 2012-06-12 | depth 5 m
GCTCGTGCGCACGATCCCCGCGCGGCGCTCGCTCGGGGTGATCCCGCGCCGCGAGACCTTCCGGCGCATCGGCGAGGCGCACCTCGTGGGCGCGCTGCTCGTCACGGAGGCGGGCGACGTGCTCGAGCCGGGCCGCATCATCCGCGCGAGCCGGCAGGTGCTGCCGGGGCACCAGTCGGAAAGTGCGCGGGCCCGCCGCGAGCTGCGGCAGCGGCTGCTCGACGCGCGGCTGCCGGAGGGCAGCACCGTGGTGATCAACCCGCGGCCGCTGCCGCTCGACGACCCCGCGGCGCTCGCCGCCGAGCACGCGCCGCTCGTGCTGCGCGAGGTCGACGGCGCCCCGACGGTGCTCGTGCGCTGGTTGCCCTCGGCGGGCGACGACACCCTGCGGCCCCTCGACTCCTACCTGGCCGAGCGCCTCGACCTGGCGCTCGGTGCCCTGACGAGCGCGCGAGCAGAGAGCGAGCATCCGTGACCGAGACGAATGGTCTGCACCCCGACGCGTTCGCGTTCTACGCCGAGCTCGAGCTGAACCAGAACCGCGAGTGGTGGCTCGCGAACAAGCGCCGTTACGACGAGAACGTGAAGGCCCCCGTCGAGCGCCTCGTCGATGCGCTGGGCGGCGAGTTCGGGCCGCTCAAGATCTTCCGGCCCTACAAAGACGTGCGGTTCAGCGCCGACAAGCGCCCCTACAAAGACCACCTCGGGCTCGTCACCGCCGACGCGGTGTCGGGCGGCGATGCCTCCACCTTCTATCTGCAGCTCTCGCAGCACGGACTCATGCTCGCCGGCGGCCTGTACCAGCCCGAGCGCGCGCAGCTCGCCCGCTTCCGCGAGATCGTCGACGACAACCGCCTGGTCGGCGACCTCGAGGCGACGCTCGACGAGGTCGGCGAGCAGGGCTTCGCGATCATGACCGAGGATGCCCTGACCACCGCTCCCCGCGGCTACCGCGCCGACCACCCCAAGATCGCCCTGCTGCGCCTGAAGCGCCTGGCCATCGCCGCACAGCACGCCCCCGCCGACTGGATGACCGGGCCCGAGCTCGTCGACCGCGTGCGCGCGGGCTGGCGCACCGTGCGCGTCTGGAACGATTGGCTCATGGAGAACCTGCCCCGCCCGGTGGAGGGCGCGCGATGAGCGGCGGCGAGCACATCGCCTCCGATGACGCGCGCGACATCGAGCCGCTGCCGCGCGTCGACCCGATCGTGCGCGGGGTGCGCGTCGTGGTGTCGGCGATCACCCGCACGAGCGTCTGGCGCTGGGCGGCCCCGCGCGTGCTGCCGCGCATCGAGCTGGCGCTCGGCGCGGTGACCGGCCGCAGCGTGCAGGTCAGCAGCCTGGTGGTGCCGTCGCTCATCCTCACCACGATCGGCGCGAAGAGCGGACTGCCGCGCGACACTGTGCTCATGTACACGCCCGATGGCCACGGCCGTGCGATCGTCGCGGGCACCAACTGGGCGAGCCCGCACCATCCGGCCTGGACCTACAACCTGCTCGCCCACCCCGAGGCCGAGATCCAGGTGCGCGGGCGGCGGTACGCCGTGCGGGCATCCCTGATCGAGGGGGATGCTCGCGACCGGGTCTGGCGCCACCTCGAGTCGCAGTGGCCCGAGTACCGGGCCTACGAGCGCGATTCGGGACGCACGGTCAGACTGTTCCGCCTGCACCTGCTGCGCGCACTCTGAGCGCGCCGGTGTCGGTGCTCACCGACGTGCCGGCGGCCCGTCGCCCCGCGCGCCGCGCGCGCGCCGACCGCAGGGCCGCGGCGATCGCGGGCTGACCCAGCACGATGCCGAGCAGCACGGTGACCATGCCGATGATCTGCACGGCGGTGAACGTCTCCTGCGCCACGAGCACGCCGAGGGCGACGCCGGCGACGGGGTTGAGCAGACCGACGAGGCCGACCGCCCCGGCCGGCAGGTGCTGCAGCGCGGCGAACCAGGTCGCGAACGCGAGCGCGGTGGCGACGAGGGCGAGGTAGGCGGCGCCCGCGATGCCGGCGGCGTCGAGCGCCGGGGGAGCCCCCTCGGCGAGCGCGGCGACGGGCACGAGGGCCAGGCCGCCGAGCGTGAGCTGCCACGCCGTGACCGAGAGCGCCGGCGTGCCGTCGTTCCACCGTCGGGCGAGCACGAAGCCGACCGACGACATGAGCATCGCGGCGAGAGAGGCCGCGATGCCCCACCCGTCGAGGGTTCCGGTCGCGCCGGCGAGCAGCACGACGACCCCGGCGAAACCGATGACGGCGCCGAGCAGCGAGAGGGCGGCGGGCTTCTCGCGCGCGATCGGCCAGGCGAGCAGCAGGATCACCGCGGGGGAGGTCGCCATGAGCATGGCCGCGACGCCGGAGGGCAGCAGCTGCGCCGCGAGGTAGACGAGCACGAAGAACGCCCCGACATTGAGCACGCCGAGCACCGCCGACCGCCACCACCACCGGCCGTGCGGCAGGCGGCGGGCGAGCATGAGCAGCACGAGTCCAGCGGGCAGCGCGCGCAGGGCCGCGCCCCAGATCGGGGTGTCGGCGGGCAGCAGCTGCGCGGTGACGACGTAGGTGGAACCCCAGGCGAGGGGCGCGATCGCGGCGACGAGGAGCCAGCGCCAAGTGGATGTCATGACGGGCAGAACCTTTCCGTGGAAAGTATTATTCCCGCATGAGCGACGACGCCCCCGGCCCGCGACCGAGCGACGGGAATGCTGCCGATCGGGTGGCCCGCATCCAGGCCGAATGGCGGCGCGAGCGCCCCGAGCTCGACGTCGCGCCGCAGGGGGTGTTCGGGCGACTGGCACGGCTCGCCGCCGCAATCGAGGTCGAGCTCGAGCGCGTCTTCCAGCAGCACGGCCTCACGAGCGGCGAGTTCGACGTGCTCGCCGCCCTGCGCCGTGCCGGCTCGCCCTACGAGCGCACGCCGAGCGCCCTCGCTGACAGCACCATGATCACCGCGGGCGGATTGACCAAGCGCGTCGATCGACTCGAGGCCGCCGGGCTCGTCACCCGTCGTACGTCGTCGCTCGACGGCCGCGTTCGGGTGGTCGGGCTGACGGATGCGGGGCTCGCGCTCGTCGACCGCGCGTTCACCGCCCACCTCGCCAACGAGCACCGCCTGCTCGAGCCCCTCGACGCGCGCGACCGCGCCGAGCTCGAGCGCCTGCTGCGCGCCTGGCTCGACTGGCTGCGACCCGAACCCTGAGGATGCGCCCTAGGCTGACGCCGTGCTGCTCGACATCGTGCTCATCATCGCTGGTCTGATCGTGCTGATTCTCGGCGGGGAGGCGCTCGTCCGCGGAGCCTCCACCCTCGCGGCGAAGGTCGGCATCTCGCCCCTCGTCATCGGGCTCGTCGTCGTCTCGGCCGCGACCTCCGCCCCCGAGCTCGCTGTGACGCTCGACGCCGTGCTGCAGGGCGAGCCCGACCTGGCGCTCGGCAACGTGGTCGGCAGCAACATCGTCAACATCCTCTTCATCCTCGGACTCTCGGCGCTCGTCATGCCGCTCATCATCAAGCGGCAGCTGGTGCGCTTCGACATCCCCGTCATGGTCGGCCTCTCGGTGCTGCTGGTGGCCGTCAGCCTCGACGGCACGATCGGTCTCATCGACGGACTGCTGCTGCTCGCCGGCCTCGCGCTGCACACGGTGATGAGCATCGTGATCGGGCGGCGGGAGGGCTCGGGTGCCGAGACCGTCGAGCCCGCCCTCAACAGCAAGCCCGTGCCGCTGTGGCTCGCGCTGCTGCTGCTCGTCGCCGGCATCGGTCTGCTCGTTCTCGGGGCGCGCCTGCTCGTCGACGGCGCGGTCGGCATCGCGACGGCGCTCGGCATCAGCAGCCTGGTGATCGGGCTCACCGTCGTCGCCGTCGGCACATCGCTGCCCGAGCTCGCGACCTCGATCATCGCCGTGCGCCGCGGCGAGCGCGACATGGCCGTCGGCAACATCGTGGGCAGCAACATCTTCAACATCGGCATGGTGCTCGGGCTGCCGGCGGTGCTGTTCGGCCAGGGCATCCCGGTGCCGCCGGCGGCCATCGCCCTCGACCTGCCCCTCATGCTCGCCACCGCCCTGGCACTGCTGCCGATCGCGTTCACGGGCTTCGTCATCGCGCGTTGGGAGGGCTCGCTGTTCGTGCTGCTCTACGTCACGTACACCGTCTATCTCGTGCTCGCGTCGACGGCGCACGACGCGCTCGAGGGCTTCACCGACGTCATGGTCTGGTTCGTGCTGCCGCTGCTGGCGGTCACGCTCATCGCGGTCACCGCTTACGAGGTCGGGGTCATCCGCGGTCGGCGCGGGTCGACGACCCGATCCGGCTGATCGCCCCGGCCGGGCTCGACGATCTCGACGAGCGCCTCGTTGTGTCGCAAGAACCCGGGCTTCCACGGGGGGTCGAAGCGCGCGTACGAGACCTCGCCGACGATGTCGAGGCCAGCGGCACGCACCGCTGCCACGAGCCGTGCACCCTGCTCCGAGAACCGCGAGGCGCGCGCGCCGCCCGTGAAGCGACGGGCCGCGACGAGCCGCGCGCCGACGGCTGTGGTGCGCACCCGCGGATCCCGGGGTTCGGGCGTGCTCGACGCATCCATGCCCGCGGGCAGCACGAAGCTGACGGTCTGCACTCCCGCCCCCTGCGGCTGCTGCAGCACGGGCGCGGTCATGGCGATGTTGCGTCCGCCGACGTTGCCTCCGCTGATGTACTGGAAGAGGGGGCCGAACCCGGCCCCCGCTCCCGTCTCGAGCCCGCCCCGAACATCCACCTGCACGAGCATGTGCGCGGGGTACCGACGCACCTCGAAGGCGTCATGCACCCGCACGACCTCGTAGGGCTGGTGTTCGGTCACGGCGGTCTCCTGTCAGTTCATGCTGGCGAGCAGCCCCTTCATGTTCTTGTAGATCAGCCCGGCCGCGTTCTTCTGGTTGAGGCGCGCGAGGCGCGACATGATGCGCGCGTCGCCGCCGATGAAGATCTCATACGAGCCCTTCTCGACCGCCTCGATGATCTGGCGGCCGGCCTCGGCCGGAGCGGTCGACTTCTGAGCCTGCGCCCCCGCAGCCTCGGTCATCGCCTTCACCTGCTCCTCGGTCGCCACCCCCGAGTTGACGCTGATGTTCGTACCGATGGCGCCCGGGAAGACGCCGGTGACCCGCACGCCGGTCTCCATGAGCTCGCTGTGCAGTGCGCGGCTCAGCTGGGCGACGGCTGCCTTGGTGGCGCCGTACACGCCCTGACCGGGCACCGGCGCGTAGGCACCCATGCTCGAGACGTTGACGAGCGCCGCCTCCGGCCGCTTCACGAGCTCGGGAAGGAACGCCTTGCACGTGTTCAGAACGCCGTACAGGTTGATGTCGATGACCCGCTCGATCTGATCCCAGTCGAGCTGCATGACCGGCACGAACTTCTGGATCACGCCCGCGATGTTGAGCAGGCCGTCGATCTGGCCGTGCTGCTTGATGATCGCCGCGGGCAGCTTGTCCACCGCCTTGCGGTCGGTGACGTTGACGACGTGCGTCGAGATGCGGTCGCCGTTCGGGCCGGCCAGCCGCACGGTCTCGGCGAGGCCCTCCTCGCTGAGGTCGAGGGCGGCGACGCGCGCGCCCTTCGCCACGAGGCCGAGCACGACCTCGCGCCCGATGCCGTTTCCGCCGCCGGTGACGGCGAAGACCTTGCCGCTGATCTGCATGATGCTCCTTCGAATCGGGATGCGCGTCCTCGCGCGTCCCCAGGCTAACGCGCTGCTTACCGATCGGTCAGGGTCGAACGTCCTGCACTTCCGCAGGATTCCGTGGAAGCCTGATCGGCATGACGGTCATGCCGATGTTCCCGCTCGGCTCGGTGCTGTTCCCGGCCATGCCGACCGCGCTGCGTGTGTTCGAGGAGCGCTACATCGTCATGCTCTCGACGATCCTCGGGGATGAGCCGCCCGAGTTCGGCATCGTGCTCATCGAGCGCGGCAGCGAGGTCGGCGGCGGAGAGCAGCGGTTCGCCGTCGGCACCATCGCCCAGATCACCCGCGTCGAGACGAGCGAGGGCTTCATCGGTCTCATCGCCGTCGGCGACCGTCGCGTCGAGGTGGCCGAGTGGCTGCCCGATGACCCGTACCCCCGGGCCGAGGTGCGCCCGGTCGATGAGCTGGTGTGGGACGAGCAGCAGCGCCCCCTGCTCGACCGAGCTGAGCAGCTCGTGCGCCGCACGATCGCGAAGGCGAGCGAGTTCGTCGAGCAGCAGTGGCCCGCCGACATCGTGCTCGACGATGATCCGGTTCGGGCCTGCTGGCAGCTCGCCGGCATCGCCCCCCTCGGGCCGCTCGATCAGGTGCGCCTTCTGCGGGCGACGACCGTCGTCGAACTGCTGAGCGGCATCATCGAGGCCACCGAGGGGGCGGCCGAGATGCTCGCGATGCCCGGCTTCGACGATGACGGGCTGACGGCGCTGCTCGACGGCGACCCCGGCGACGATTAGCCTGCCCACCATGACCGAGCTTCTCGCCCTGCCGCTGCCACCCGTCGACCCGGCGCTCGCACCCTGGCTCGTCCCCGTGTTCGGGCTGATGGCCGTCACGGGCGTGGTCGTGCTGATCTGGCAGGCCGTGCGGTACTTCCGCGACAACAAGTAGGGGCGTGCCGCAGACCGCGGCGCGCATCCCCCGCCCCGCGCCCAGGGAGTAGAGTGAGCGCGAGCACCGCCCCAACTGAATACTCGGCCGTTTCCGCGATGCGGGAGAGCCGACGGCCCCGCTCGTCGGCACCGAAGGAGCAAGCCTCCCCGCCAATCTCTCAGGTCACACGTACCGCATCAGCCAGGCCACTCTGAAAAGCAGGGCACCGACCGCGCGTCGGCTCGGCCCTCGCCCACGGTGAAAACCCCGACCGCCTGCCACGAGCAGGCCGGCCGCGGCGAAACTCTCAGGCACGATGACAGAGGGGGAGTTCCACCGGCCGTCCGCGTCAGGAGAACTCCGTGTCCGAACCCTCGCACGACCCCGCCCCGCGCTACTCGCCCCTGCACGCCGTGCACGAGGCGCTCGGCGCCGCCTTCACCGACTTCGCCGGGTGGCAGATGCCGGTGCGCTACAGCTCCGACCTCGCCGAGCACCACGCGGTGCGCACGGCCGCCGGCATCTTCGACATCTCGCACATGGCCGAGATCGCCGTCGACGGCCCCGATGCGGCGGCGTTCCTCGACGCCGCGCTCGCCGGCCGGCTCTCGGCGATGGCCGTCGGCAAGGCCAAGTACTCGCTGATCCTCAATGAGCACGGCGGCATCGTCGACGACCTCATCGTCTACCGCATGGCCGACAGCTCGTATCTGGTCGTCGCGAACGCGTCCAACCGCTTCGCCGTGGTGGATGCCCTCCGCGAGCGCGCCGCCGGCGTCGGCGGCCCGGCCTTCGCCGTCGAGCTCGACGACCGCACCGAGCAGATCGCCCTCATCGCCGTGCAGGGCCCGGCCTCCGAGGCCGTGCTCGCCGCCACCGCGGGGCTCGCCATCGAGGGGCTCGCCGACCTGAAGTACTACGCCTGGGGCTCGGGCAGCTTCGGCGGCTCCGACCTCATGGTCGCGCGCACGGGCTACACCGGTGAAGACGGCTTCGAACTCTATGCGCCGGTCGAGCACGCGGCCGCGCTGTGGGCCGCGCTCACGGCCGCGGGCGAGCCGCTCGGGCTCGTGCCGTGCGGGCTCGCGGCCCGCGACACACTGCGGCTCGAGGCGGGCATGCCGCTGTACGGGCACGAGCTCGGCACGAGCATCCTGCCGGTTCAGGCGGGGCTGGGACGTGTTGTCGTGACCGACAAGCCGGTCTTCGTCGGGCGCGACGCGATCATCGCCGGCCCGCCCGAAGGCGCTCCCGTGCTCATCGGCCTGGCTGCCGAGGGTCGCCGCGCGGCGCGCGCCGAGTACCCCGTCTTCGACGGCGAGCGGCTCGTCGGCGGAGTGACCTCGGGCGCGCTCTCGCCGACCCTCGGCCATCCGATCGCGATGGCCTTCGTCGACCCCGCCGTCGCCGCCCCGGGAACCGTGCTCGATCTCGATGTGCGCGGCACCCGCATCCCGGCCACCGTCGTTCCGCTCCCCTTCTACAAGAAAGAGGCATGACCATGAGCGCGATCCCCGCCGACCTGCAGTACACCGCCGAGCACGAGTGGGTGCGCCTCGATGGCGACGTCGCCACCGTCGGCATCACCCAGTACGCCGCCGACGCCCTGGGCGACGTCGTGTATGTCGACCTCCCGAAGGTCGGTGCGGCGCTCGCCGCCGGCTCGATCGTGGGCGAGGTCGAGTCGACGAAGTCGGTCGGCGAGCTCTACGCCCCGCTCGACGGCGAGGTCGTCGAGGCCAACCAGGCCGTCGTCGACGCGCCCGAGACCATCAACAGCGACCCCTACGGCGACGGCTGGCTGGTGAAGGTGCGCGTCTCGAGCACCCCCGCCCTGCTGAGCGCCGACGAGTACCGCGCCCTCATCGGCGAATAGGAGCCCCGCACCCCCATGTCTCTCGACTTCAGCAACCGCCACATCGGCATCGACGGCGACGCCCGTCAGCTCATGCTCGACGCGCTCGGCTACGCCTCGCTCGATGCCCTCATGGATGCGGCCGTTCCCGCCGCGATCCGCCAGACCGCCCCCCTCCGCACCCTCCCGGTTGCGGCGACCGAGGCCCAGGCGCTCGCCGAGCTGCGCGCCATCGCGGCCGAGAACCGCGTGCGCACGAGCCTCATCGGCCAGGGCTACTACGGCACGGTCACGCCCGCGGTCATCCAGCGCAACGTGCTCGAGAACCCGAGCTGGTACACGGCCTACACGCCCTACCAGCCCGAGATCTCGCAGGGCCGCCTGGAGGCGCTGCTGAACTTCCAGACCATGGTGAGCGACCTCACCGGGCTGCACACGGCGAACGCATCGATGCTCGACGAGGCGACCGCGGTCGTCGAGGGCATGCTGCTCGCCCGCCGCGCCTCGGGCTCGGCGTCGAACGTCTTCCTCGTCGACAGCGACCTGTTCGCCCAGACGCGCGCCGTGCTCGACGGCCGCGCCGAGGCGCTCGGCCTCGAGCTCGCCTACCTGCCGCTCGCCGACACCGACCCGGCCGACCTGCCGGAGGCCTTCGGCGTGTTCGTGCAGTACCCGGCCGCTTCGGGTCGCATCTGGGACCCGTCGGCAGCCATCTCCCGGGTGAAGGAGCACGGCGGCCTCGCGATCGTCGCCGCCGACCTGCTCGCGCTCACTCTCATCACGAGCCCGGGCGAGCTCGGTGCCGACGTCGCCGTCGGCACGACGCAGCGCTTCGGCGTGCCCATGGGCTTCGGAGGCCCGCACGCCGGCTACCTCGCCGTGCGCGAAGGCCTCGAGCGGCAGATGCCCGGCCGCCTGGTCGGCGTCTCGAAGGATGCCGACGGCCGCCCCGCCTACCGGCTGACCCTGCAGACGCGCGAGCAGCACATCCGTCGCGACAAGGCCACCAGCAACATCTGCACCGCGCAGGTGTTGCTCGCCGTCATGGCGTCGATGTTCGGGGTCTACCACGGTCCCGACGGCCTGCGCCGCATCGCGCAGCGGGTCGCCGGCCGTGTCGCGGCGCTCGCCGACAGTCTGCGGGCCGCGGACATCGACCTCGCGCACGACGCCGCGTTCGACACCCTCGAGCTGCGCGTGCCGGGCCGTGCCCGCGCGCTCGCCGCCGCGGCGGGCGAGCACGACCTGCTCGTGTGGGTCGAGAACGACGACACCCTGCGCGTGTCCGTCGACGAGACGACCGATGCCGCGACCCTCGCCCGCCTCGCCGCCGCCCTCGGGGCAGCGGCACCGGCCGACACCACCGCGGGCGACCTGCTGCCGGCGGGCCTGCGGCGAGCATCCAAGTACATGACGCACCCGGTGTTCCACACGCACCGCAGCGAGACGTCGATGATGCGCTACCTCAAGCGCCTCGCCGACCGCGACTACGCGCTCGATCGCGGGATGATCCCCCTGGGCTCGTGCACCATGAAGCTCAATGCGGCCACCGAGATGGCGGCCGTCACGTGGCCCGAGTTCAGCGCGCTGCACCCCTTCGCGCCGCTGGAGGACGTGCAGGGCTCGCTCGTGCTCATCGGCATGCTCGAGACCTGGCTCGCCGAGCTCACCGGATACGACGCGGTCTCGCTGCAGCCCAACGCCGGCTCGCAGGGCGAGCTCGCCGGTCTGCTCGCGATCCGCGGCTACCACCGCTCGCGTGGCGACCTGCACCGCACGGTGTGCCTCATCCCGTCGAGCGCGCACGGCACGAACGCCGCGAGCGCCGTGCTCGCCGGCATGCGCGTCGTGGTCGTCGGCACCACCGAGACCGGCGATGTTGACCTCGCCGACCTGCGCGCCAAGATCGCCGAGCACCGCGACGAGCTCGCGGCGCTCATGATCACCTACCCGTCGACGCACGGCGTCTACGAGCACGAGGTCATGCAGGTCACGGCCGCGGTGCACGAGGCCGGCGGCCAGGTGTACATCGACGGCGCCAACCTCAACGCCCTGCTCGGCTACGCGCGCTACGGCGACCTCGGCGGCGACGTCAGCCACCTCAACCTGCACAAGACGTTCTGCATCCCGCACGGGGGCGGCGGCCCCGGCGTCGGGCCGGTCGCGGCGAAGGCGCACCTCGCGCCCTTCCTGCCGGGCCACCCGCTGGCGCAGATGCACCAGCACCCGCCGTTCGACATGGCCACCGGTTCCGCGGGAACCGTCGAGCACCGCGGCGCGCCCGTCTCGGCGGCACCGTACGGTTCGGCGAGCATCCTGCCCATCTCGTGGGCCTACGCCCGCATGATGGGGGCCGAAGGGCTCACGGATGCGACCGCCAACGCCGTGCTGGCAGCCAACTACGTCGCCCTCCGGCTGCGCGAGCACTACCCGGTGCTCTACGCGGGCGAGAACGGGCTCGTCGCGCACGAGTGCATCCTCGACCTGCGCCCGCTCAAGGAGGCGACGGGCATCGGCAACGACGACGTCGCCAAGCGGCTCATGGACTACGGGTTCCACGCGCCGACCATGTCGTTCCCCGTCGCGGGCACGCTCATGGTCGAGCCGACCGAGTCGGAGGACCTCGCCGAGCTCGAGCGGTTCATCCAGGCCATGATCGCGATCCGCCACGAGGCCGACCGCGTCGCGGCGGGGGAGTGGCCGGCCGATGACAACCCGCTCGTCAACGCGCCGCACACGGCCGAGAGCGTCATCGCGGGGGAGTGGGAGCACGCGTACTCGCGCGAGCTCGCCGTGTACCCGTTCGCGGGCGCGCGGGTCGACAAGTACTGGCCGCCGGTGCGCCGGGTCGACCAGGCCTACGGCGACCGCAACCTCGTCTGCGCCTGCCCTCCGATTGAGGCATTCGCCTGACGGCGACTGCCTCAATCGGAGTCCGCGCTGTGCCCATTGCCGCGCCTCCGGCGCGGGGTCGCGAGTTCGCCTAGGCGGGCGGCGCGAAGAGAGCGGGGAAGGTCGCGGCCGCCCACGGATAGCCGATGAAGATCACGGCGTCGAGGATCGTGTGCGCGATCACGAGCGGCAGCAGCCGCCCGTACCGCGTGTAGAGCCAGCCGAACAGCACCCCCATCGCGACGTTGCCGACGAAACCGCCGAAGCCCTGGTAGAGGTGGTACGTCCCGCGCAGCAGCGCGCTCGTGAGGATGATCGCCCACGGCCCCCAGCGCAGGTCGCGCAGGCGCGCGAAGAGGTATCCGACGACGATGACCTCCTCGACGATGCCGGCGCGCGCCGCCGAGAGCAGCAGCACCGGCACCGTCCACCAGTGCTCGTCGAGCGCGGTCGGCACGACCGCGACCGCGAGACCCAGCTCGCGCGCGACGAGGTACAGCGCGAGCCCGGGAATGCCGACCAGGGCGGCGAGGCCGAGCCCATCGCGCGCATCCCGCCAGGGCCGCGTGCCATCGATGCCGAGGCGACCGAGGTGCGGGCGCGCGGCGCTCCAGAGCAGGAAGGCGACGAGCGCCACAGGCACCAGGTCGACGATGATCCCGAGCAACTGGTAGATGAGGTCGAAGACCGGCCGTTCGTCGCGCGGGGGGTTGAGCGTCGCGGTCTGATCGCCCAGCGGCACGTCGCGCGTGAGGCGGTTGGCGATGGCCACGAGCGAGTAGGCGGCGCTCGCGCCGAGCGACAGACCCAGCACGATGAGGATCTCCGCCCGGATGCGCCGGTCGCTTCCGGCCGCTGCCGGCGTCGTGCGGGCATCCGCGTCGCTGCTCATCGCTCCATTCTGCGAGCCCGGGCCCCGCTTTGTCGGCTTCCGGCAATGATTGCGGCGGATGCTCGCCGCTCTTTGCAGCCCCCCCACAGTGCGCCCTCCCCGCCCCGGGGGGAATCGGCGCAGACTGTTCACCGAATGCCGCAACGTTCTCGCGCCCAGACGCGAGAACCCGCACGAAAACGCCACTTTCACGCAAGATCTTTGCATTTGGGGCCGACGAGATGCGCAAGCGTTACCGGTGTGTAACGAATGGGCCTACAGTTTGCCGGGGGTGTCTCTGGGCTTCTAGGGTCGAACCCAACAGGCGTGACGGCGCGCTCGGAAATCGTGCCGGCACGGTCCATCTTGCACAGGAGGAAAATTGCGTATCAGCAGATTCGCGGCCGCCACGGCCACGATCGCGGCGAGCGCTCTCGTTCTCTCGGCTTGCGCAGCGCCGCAGTCCGAGGTCGTCGAGGGAAGCTCCATCACGGTCGCGTGGAACCAGCCGTTCTACTCGTACAACAGCAACACGTCGTTCGGTAACGCCACGGCCAACGCCAACATCGTTTACCTGACCAGTGGTGGTTTCAACTACTACAACAACGTGCCCGAGCTGGTGAAGGACGAGTCCTTCGGCACCTACGAGCTCGTGTCGGAGGACCCGCTGACGGTCCAGTACACGATCGCCGATGACGTGCAGTGGTCCGACGGCACCCCCGTCGACGCCGCCGACATGCTGCTGGCGTGGGCCGCCAACTCCGGCGTGCTGAACACCCCCGACTTCGACCCGGGCGAGTTCACTGACCCCGAGACCGGCGAGTTCACCGACGACTACCCGACCGACGTCGTGTACTTCGACGGCGCCATCGGCGCGGGCCTGCAGCTCGTCACCGAGACCCCGGAGATCGACGGCAAGACCATCACCCTCGTGTACGACGAGTTCTTCGTCGACTGGGAGCTCGTCTTCGGTGTCGGCCTGCCCGCGCACGTCGTCGCCCAGCGCGCCCTCGGCATCGAGGACGCCCAGGAGGCCAAGGACGCGCTCGTCGCCGCCATCCAGGAGAACGACGCCGCGGCCCTCGCGCCGATCTCGGCCTCGTGGAACTCGGACTGGAACTTCACCGAGCTGCCGGCGGAGGAGGACGCCAACCTCCTCGTCGTCAACGGCCCGTACCAGATCACCGACTTCGTCGCCGACCAGTCGATCACGCTGACGGCCAACGAGAACTACCGCGGTGCAAACCTCCCGAACGTCGAGGAGATCACCATCCGGTTCATCTCCGACCCGCTGGCCGCCGTTCAGGCGCTCGCCAACGGCGAGGTCGACATCATCAGCCCCCAGGCCACGGCCGACGTCGCTGACGCCCTCGCGGCGCTCGACGGCGTGACCGTTCTCGGTGGCGAGGAGGCCGTCTACGAGCACTTCGACCTCACGTTCGAGAACTCGAAGAACGGCACGTTCGACAACCCGCTGCTGCGCGAGGCCTTCCTGAAGACCATCCCGCGTCAGCAGATCGTCGACACCCTCATCAAGCCGCTCAACCCCGAGGCCGAGGTGCGCAACTCGCAGCTCTTCCTCCCGGGTGCTCCCGGCTACGAGGAGACCGTGGCGAACAACGGCATGGCCGAGAAGTTCGGCGAGGTCGACATCGAGGGCGCCAAGGCGCTCATCGCCGAGGCCGGCGTCACCGACCCGAAGGTCTGCATCCTCTACGCCGCGAACAACCCGCGTCGTGTCAACGAGTTCGCCCTCATCCAGGCCTCGGCCACCGAGGCGGGCTTCGTGGTCGAGGACTGCGGCAGCCCCGAGTGGGGTGGCCTGCTCGGCACGCCCGGTGCGTACGACGCGGTGTTCTTCGGCTGGCAGTCGACGAGCCTCGGCGTGACGAACAGCTCGTCGACCTTCCGCACGGGCGGCATCAACAACCTCAACTACTACAGCAACCCCGAGGTTGACGCCCTGCTCGACGAGCTCGACGTGACGCTCGACCCCGAGCGCCAGATCGAGATCCAGCTGGAGATCGACAAGCTCCTGATGGACGACTTCTACGGAGTCACCATCTTCCAGTTCCCGGCCGTCACCGCGTTCTCCGACCGCGTGACGAACGTGGACCCGGGCCCGCTGTCGCCGACCATCTTCTGGAACGCGTGGGACTGGGAGCCGACCGAGTCGAACTAGTCGGTAGCCCCGCTTCCGACTGACTCCGGTCAGCCAGCACAGTGAACGG
>OFDN01001593.1_pt1 | contig 14418 bp, 6 predicted proteins | sample 1520971 | NCBI WGS metagenome assembly OFDN01 (sample SAMEA94257418, study PRJEB24077) | hot springs metagenome | biome: Aquatic biome; feature: Geographical feature; material: Water | place: India | collected 2012-06-12 | depth 5 m
TGAATTGGTTGAAATAGTTAAATTGGTTGAAACCGTTGAATTGGTGGGTTCAACTATTCTGAAAATCCGCCAATTCAACTATTTCAACCAATTCAACTACTTCAACCCTGATTTTTTACAGTTTGGTGTATTTCAGCCGCAGCCGCAAGGGGTGATCCGGATCGTTTATACCGAAGAAAATATTCCGGGCAGCCGATCCGCGTTGAGGGAACACATTGATATAGATCACCTTTGCCTCGGCATCGGAGGGGTCGGCATCCACAATGTCCTGGAAGTGTTTTGACATCACCAGGTGGTATTTCGTCAGTCCGTCTTTGGTTTTCGGAGAGCCTCCCGCGAGGGTCAGCTGATTGCCCGTGGCAGATAAGGAATACTGCGCGTCGCTGTTTACGACAAACGTGGTATCATTGGCTTTCTCATAAACCACCAGCTGGTTGATCGGCGCATTTTGGGTGGAAACGGCTGATGTGAGTTCTATTTCCGCTTTATTGACCAGAATATTGTCCAGTGTTTCGGCTGCATCCGGGAATTCCAGGCGCAGTTTCAGTCCGCTCATACCCTGCATATACAACATGTTCGGATTGAGCACCCCTACGCTGTTACCTGCATCGGTTCCGGTGTAGGCATGGGTAAAGTGCATAAATTTATTAGAACCCAACGCGCTGAGGTCGTAGTCTAATTTTCGGTGAATAGTATCACTGACGGTATAGAACAACCGCATAAAGCAGTTGGAACTGTTCAGGTTAAATGCCAGCATACAACCGGGGCTGGAACTGGTGGTGGAGACGATTTTGAGTCCTTTGGTGGCCCGCCAGAATCCATAAACATCGGCCATGGTGGCGCTGTCGATGTCTAACAGCTGCTCCCCGAATGCCTGTGTAAGATTTATTTGCAGGTGCGGGATTTTAGTGGCACTGGCGGCAGTATCGAGGATTTTTACATTCGTTCGCGGCCGGGGGGAAAAGGTTTTTACATCGCTGACCGGCGTGCCCGCACTGATACTGTTGGTGGAATAGTAGTTGCGGGAAGGAGCGATGGTATCATCGAGCTGAAATACCTGCAAATTGACCGACGACAAGGTGTCGCCATACACCGCAGATGCAAAGTAGGGCAGAATAAGCACCACTGAGTCGAAACGCGCGTTGGTCAGGTTGGGAATACTGGTGACATAAAACTGCGTGAAAATTTCGGAAGTCGAGGCGCCGAACTTTTCGTCGTTCAGTTGTCCGCAATAGAAATATTCGAACGAATTGTTCCTGTCGGCTGTAGCTACGCTGTCCTCGGTAATGACGGTACAATTGACTTTGATATCAATGTTGTCATAATCGGCCACCTGGTCTTCGAGCAATTCAGCGCCGAACGGTGTAGGTTTTGTACAGCTGAAAATGGTAAAGAGTGCGGCAACTGCCCACAGTAGTGCTTGTGAATACTTGTTTTTCATAAAAAAGGGAAAACATCATGGTTGTCAGGGCTTTACGCATAAAAAAGCAGATTGGTTGGTGAATTTGTTAAAAGGGTTGAATTCGTTGAAATAGTTGGATTTGTTATTTTGTATAGTGTTGTTTAAAACGATTTACACATTTACATCTTCAACTATTTCAACGAGTTCAACCCTTTTCTCAAATGCACGTCCACCAATCTGCTCATTCAGCAAAAGCCTGCCATCAGATGCTCTTAAAATAAAAAGAACGTCAGTGAATAATTTAACCTTCTACAGGCGCTTCCAGTAAAGTGCGGAATGTTTCGAGTGTGGTGGGGAGGAAACTTTCCTCATCCTGCCACAGCTGAATGACTTTGTCGGCGTCTGCGGTGAGGTAATCAACGCCTGCATCGATCGATTCGCTGCCAATGATCACACAATCCGAGAACGTACTGGCGCCGCGGTGAATGGATGCAGTGCCGTCAGGGTTGCGAAATGCGGCGAGATCGCTTTCTTTCAGGTTATTGATCGCTGCCTTTGCAAAAAAGCGATCGCTCATTTGCTCAAACCGGTCCTCAAAAAGGCCGTAAACAATCTCAGCATTGGCAAACAGCGGTTCTGTTTTGTACGCTGTTTTCAGGTACAACGGAATCAGTCCGGTCATCCAGCCTTCGCAGAGGATGATATCGGGCGCCCATCCGAATTTTTTAACGATTTCGATAGCACCTTTGCAGAAGAATGCTGCACGGTCGGCGTTGTCTTCGAAGGGGGTATCATCACCGAACATAGAAGGGCGTTTGAAAAACTCTTCATTGTCGAGGAAGTAAACCTGGAGCCTCGAATTCGGCAGTGATGCCACTTTAATGATCAACGGATAATCGTCGTCGTCAACGATAATATTCATCCCCGACAAACGGACCACCTCATGAAGCCTGTGACGGCGCTCATTAACGCAGCTGTAACGCGGCATTAAAATCCGTAATTCATATCCGTTGTCTGAAAGAAATTTAGGTAGTTTGGCAATTAAACCAGACATTGCTGTCCCTTCGGTGTAAGGTTCGATTTCCTGCGTAATCAGGAGCACTCGCTTCTTTTCCATTTAATAGTCTTCCAAATTCTTTAGTTAGAAAATCCCATGCTAAAACTTCGGCTCGCCAGGTTTTGTACAACAAAATGATGTAAGCAAAAAGGCCCGGCTGCGCTCAGTATAAACAATTGCCCGGCCGTTGCCGAACAATTCAGGCTGCAAAATTATAAAAAAATCGGGAGATATTTTGCATCCCTGCGGTATAGAAAATTTTTAGCAAGGTTGGCGAACTGCGTTATTCGCCAGTCCTTTGAAGAACAACAAAGGCATAAGGGTGTTCATTTTTTTCATCGGGGGCGTGGGTTTCCCTGCTGATTTCCTGCCATTCGTTCGGGTTTGTTTCCGGGAAAAATGTATCGCCATCCACAGTCATGTCCACCTCAGTTAAATAAATTTTGTCCCAGTACTCCATGCTGTTGCGGTAAATCTGTCCGCCACCGATGATGAAAGTTTCTTCCGCACCGGTCTGTTCGGCCAGCGACAGTGCCTCCTCCATATCATGCGCCACAAGAATGCCGTCGGCCGAAAAAAACGGATCGCGGGTGATCACGATATTCGTGCGTTTGGGCAGCGGCCGCCCGATACTGTGAAAGGTATTGCGGCCCATGATCACCGGGTGGTTGATGGTGGTTCGTTTGAAATAAGCCAGATCGGCCGGCAGGTACCATGGGATTTCGTTGTTGTGGCCGATGACGCCGTTTTTGGCGGTTGCTACTATTGCTGAGACGATCATGCTTTAAATGCGAAGCAGTGTTTTTTGAAAATCAGAATAACTTATTATTTCCCTGTTCCTGAATCCGGTTGGTAATGGGGCTGCCTTCCCGTTCGAAAAATTGCACTTCCATATGCTCACCGTCAAAAACGCCGTAAGAATAAGCCCACATCCACTCGCCGAGGTTGATATAACGGCTGCGACCGTTGGAGAGTTGCCAGTCGATAGGCAAATGTCTGTGCCCGAAAATAAAATAGTCTGGTTCCACACCCCGCGAAAGTTTGCGGTTGCAGTATTGCAGCAGCCACTCTTTTTCGTCGCCCAGCCAGTTGCGTTCGGCTTCGGGGGTGGCGGCGCGGCTTTTCCCACTGGCATAATGCGCGAGCCGGGCGCCCAGGTCGGGGTGCAGCCACCGGAATGCCCACTGGCAAACCGGATTGGTAAACGCCTTTTTCATGATTTTATACCCCGTATCTCCGGGGCCGAGCCCGTCGCCGTGACCGATAAAAAACTGCTTCCCTCCAATGATGCGTTCAATGGGTTTGCGGTATACCGGGATGCCCAATTCCTGTTCGAAATAGCCGAACATCCAGAGGTCGTGGTTGCCTGTAAATGCGTAAACCGGTACGCCGCTGTCTGCCACCTCCGCTAATGCTCCCAGGAGGCGTGTGAAGCCTTTTGGGACAACTGTGCGGTATTCGTGCCAGAACTCAAAGATGTCGCCCACCAGGTAAATGGCTGCCGCTTCCGGGGCGCACTGGTTTAGCCAGCGCACCACACTTTTTTCCCGTTCTTGCGAGGTGTGGCGGGCATCGATGCCTAAATGAAAATCAGAAGCGAAATAGGTTTTTTTCTGCATGGTGGTACCGTCGGACTCCGTCCGACGAAGAATCGTTCATATTAACGACCACGTCTTTTAAGCACGATCGTGCGCCGGACGTACCGTCGGACTCCGTCCGACGGAGAATCGTGCATATTAACGCGCACGTCTTTTAAGCACGATCGTGCGCCGGACGGAGTCCGGCGCTACGAGCCGAGTTCGAGTTGGTTCCTGACTAAGTTGAAGTACGAACCCCGCAGCATGGTCAGTTGCTCATGCGTGCCCTGCTCGATAATTTCTCCTTTTTCCAGAACGATAATGTTATCGGCATTGCGCACCGTACTGAGGCGGTGCGCCACCACCACCACAGTTTTGCCTTTGAACAGCCGCTCGAGGTTATTCATCACCACCTTCTCGTTGTTGGCATCAAGCGCATTGGTGGCTTCATCGAAAAAGAAAAAATCAGGTTGTTTGTAAACCGCGCGGGCAATCAGGATGCGTTGCCGCTGCCCCTGACTTATACCTGTGCCTTCCTGCCCGATTTTCGTATTATAACCCAACGGTAAACTTTCGATAAACGACTGGATATTAGCCACTTCCGCTGCATGCAGTAACCGGCGGCGGTCCACATTTTCGTCGCCGAGAGCGATGTTGCGGGCAATGGTATCGCTGAAAATGTAGCCGTCCTGCATCACCACCCCGCAATTGGCGCGCCACAGCTGGGTATTGATATTTCCGAGGTTGATATCGCCCAAACGCACCTGCCCCGAAGTAGGCTGGTAGTAATTGAGCAGCAGTTTGAGCAGGGTGGTTTTACCGCTACCACTCGATCCCACGATGGCGGTGGTTTTGCCGTAAGGAAATTTGACGCTCACATCGCGCAATACCATGGGATCGTGCGGGCCGCCGTACCGGAACGAAAGGTTGTCCATGATCAGCTGCCGGTTGTCGGGCATGAGGGTCACTTTCGATACTTCCACCGGTTCTTCTTCCGGGCGGCTGTGGATTTCGTTGAGGCGTTCGAGACTTATTTTTGCCTCCTGCCAGGCAATAATGAACTGCACCAGCGATTCGAGCGGTGCATTCATATGGCCAATGATATATTGTGTGGACAGCATCATGCCGAGGCTCATATCGCCGCGCATGACGGCGCGGGCTGCGAGAAACGAAATGATGATGTTTTTGCCTTCATTGATAAAAGCGGCGCCGGCACGCTGCATCTGGTCGGTGGCGAGGTATTGCACATTGATGCGGAAAAGGCGTGCCTGAATGCGTTCCCAGTCCCAGCGTTTTTGTTTTTCGGCGTTGTGGAGTTTGAGTTCCTGCATGCCGTTAATCATCTGGATGAGGGCGCTTTGGTTTTCGGCCATTCTTTCAAAACGGCGGAAATCGAGGTTGCGGCGGCGGCGCATGAACAACATGACCCAGCCGAAATACAAGATCGAAGCAAACAGGAAAATCCCGCAGATGAGCGGGCTGTAGAAATACAAAACAATGAGGAAAATGAAGAGGCTGAACAAACTGAAAAGCGTATTCAGCGACGAAGCCGTCAGGAATCGCTCTACACGCTCATTGTCATAAATCCGCTGCAAAAGATCACCCGTCATTTTGGCGTCGAAAAACGCCATCGGCAGTCGCATGAGTTTGATCAGGAAATCGGAGACGAGGTTGATATTCACCCGCGTACCGATATGCAACAGAATCCAGCCGCGCAGGAATTCGACGGCCATTTGCCCGAAAAACAGCATGCCCTGTGCCAGCAAAATCAGCCAGACAAAGTTAAAATCGCGCAATTGCACGCCTTTATCCACCAAAGCCTGCATCAAAAACGGGAATGCCAGCTGAATAATGCCGCCGAAAAACAAACCTGCGATCAATTGAACCATCAGGCTGTTGTAACGCATCACATATTTCCAGAGAAATGTGATGCTCGTCTCCTTGCTTTTGTCGCCTTCCTGCCGTTCAAAATCGGGAGTGGTTTCGAGGGCGAGAATAACGCCCTGCGGCTCGGCAGCAGAAATATCGCTGTGCCAGCCTTTGCGGAATTCGGCCGGAGTGAGCCGCAGTTTACCGATGGCGGGGTCGGCCACCAGAATTTTATCGTCTTTGAAGCCGTAAACAACCACAAAATGTTTGCTGTCCCAGTGGGCAATGCAGGGCAGCGGAATGTCTTTTTTCAGGCGGCTGAATGGCACCTTTACCCCCAGCGTGCGGAAACCGATCCGTTCGGCAGCATCGGCAATGCCAATGAGCGAAGCGCCTTCGCGGTCGAGGTGTGCCAGGTCGCGCAGGTACTCTAAGGAAAAATGCCTTCCGTAGTGACGGGCTACCATGCGCAGGCAGGTAACACCGCAATCGGTAGCGTCTAACTGTTTGTAAAATATGAAATTATCGCCGAACACGGGGCGAAGATAGCGAAAGTGGCGGAAATGAAATCGGGTTGAAAATCAAAGCGCTGCATGATGAACTTTGTATGAGATTTTTACCTTTGCCGGTGCTGCCTAAATCCCATTTTGCCGAAATTTTTATGACCGGCATTTTTTGAGTTATCTGAAATTACTGTTTTTAACCGCCTTAGTCTTTTGGATCGTCACAACATTGCCGGCCCAGGATTACCGTGCCAGTGCACGCCGGTACGGCATTAGCGACGGTTTGCCGCACCGGTGGGTCAGTGCTGTTATCGAAGACCGGCGCGGTTTTATTTGGGCCGCCGGCGGAGGTGGCGTGGCACGGTTCGACGGCTACCGGTTCATGACATTTACCAAAGCAGATAACGGACTGAGTAATGTGGTTGTTAATATTTTGCTGGAAGATGCTGCCGGTCATATATGGGCAGTATCGGCAAGCCCGCGCAAATCCATTGCATCGATCGACATCATCGATCCATTATCCGGAACGGTCATCAATGCCACCGATTATTTTGAAAAGCACCCTCTTCCCGTTCGTCCCGACCAACTGATGTCGGATGGCGAAAAAGGCCCGGAAGGCGAACTGTATTTCCCGCGTTCTGATACAGCCGGTTGGGCTGTTTATCATCCTGCTTCCGGGTGGCGATTGGTGACGATGCCTGCATTTTCCCGGCCGATTACGATCTACAAAATTTTTGAAAACGGGCATGTGTGCGGGATGATAAAACCGTGGAATGATAAAGAAGATGAGGTTTTAATCGAACTGGACCCATCGGGCAGAGAACTACGCCGCTACCCGACTGCTGTTGCCCAAAACAAGTTTCGCCACTATGATGAATACACCGGTGAAGCAACCAGTTTTTTTGTCGTTGAAAATGCGCCCGACTGGCATAACCGCCTGTTCTGGAAAATGAATGCCGACGGCAGCCGCGAACAGGTTTTTCCACCGGTTTCACCTGCGGGTGAATCTACAGGTGTGCTGGCGCAGCTGAAAAACGGGCGGGTGTGGTTCAATGAAATGCGGCTGTATGAAAATGGCAGTGTTCTGCTTGATTTGAAAAAACTGTATCCCGAACTGGCTGAGCATAAATTAGTCTGCTGGCAATACGACCGGCAGGGGCTGATTTGGGTGGGAACAGCTTTTGGTCTTTTCCTGGTGGATGTCCGCGAAGATTTTTTCAGGCGTTTCCTGCACGATCCCGGTGCTCCGGCCGGCACAGGAATTCCCTGCCGCGGTTTGTTACGAACGGGCAATCAACTGATTGTTAATACAGATAGAATTACTACCGGTCAGGTTGCCATTGATCTTCAAAATGGATATACCCGGACACTCCGTACCCCGGGATACATCTGGGCACTGGCTGAAGGCGCACCGGGCCAAATTTGGTCTGATGCCGGGAAAGACTTTCACCCCGGAATTGCCTGTTATGATCTTGCAACCGGCGCTGTCCTGCAACAGTTCGAAATGCCTGGCAAAACCTGGCATATTTTCAAAGAAAGTGATCAGCGGTTGCTGGTGGCTACAGAAAAAGGCGTTAGTCTGCTCGAATTACCGGGCGGCATCGTAGTCCCTCTTCCCCATGATAAGTTTCCGGAACTGGACAACGCTACAGTAACGTACATCAGCCGAAGCCGCAACGGGCAAATCTGGTTGTGCGGCGCCACTGGTTTTTACCGGGTAGAAGCAGGGAGGGGAGTGGTGGAGTGCGTTTTTCCGGAATCTGAATTTGGTGAAATCGTACATTTTTATGAAGATGCCGACGGTATTTTCTGGCTGGCAACCCGTGGCGCAGGTTTGCTGCGCTGGGACCCCGTTTCGAAGCAAAAACAATTGTTTTTCCGCAACAGCGGCCTGATGAATGCCAACCTTTATGCCGTTTATGAAGACCGTCACGGATGCCTTTGGATACCGAGTGATTACGGTATCGTGCAGTTTGATAAAAAAACACAGCGCGTCAGACATACATGGATTAATGCCGACGGAACAGCGCAGGATGAGTTCAACAGAATTTCACACTTTGCCGACGGTGAAGGAAATTTTTATTTCGGCGGCCTGAACGGTGTCACCGTTTTTAATCCCGATAATTTTTACTCCCGGCAGGACAGCGAGACCCCCCGGTTGCAGATGGCAATTTCGAATATTACCGTGCTGAATAGTGATGGCGCCCTGAGGAATATTACAGCTTCCACAGTAACAACAGGTATGCTGGAAACAGGGCCGGGAGACAGTTACCTGCAAATTGAATTTGCCCTGCTGGATTACCTGAATTCCCAAAGCGTCAATTATTCATGGAAAATCGAAGGGGTGGATGCTGACTGGAATTATACGACCAAACCCGGACTGCTGCTCAACAATTTGCCGTCGGGGAACCATCGGCTGCTGATCAGGGCGGAAGCACCCGGTGGCGGTGCTGTCAGCGGCGAATTGCTGATTCATCTCGTGGTTTTACCACCTTTTTATCTAAGGTGGTGGTTTATTTTACTGGTGCTTACGCTTGCCGGGGTGGTCTTTTGGTACTGGCAGCAGAGGCATAAATGGGAAAAACAAAAACTCGAACGACTGGTGGCGGCAGCTACTGCCAAAATCGGAGAAGACAAAAAAACGATCGAACAACAGGCCGCTGCATTGCGCCATCTCGATGAGGCTAAATCACGCTTTTTTGCGAATATCAGCCACGAACTGCGTACCCCACTTACACTGATGCTGGGACCATTGAGCAACATTCTGAAACTGCCGTCGATTGATGATGCAGCAACAAGGATGGTTAAAATGGTGCAACGACATGGCAAAAACCTGCTTGAACTGGTGAATCAGATACTGGATTTGAGCAAACTCGAAGCCGGTCGCCTCGAACTCCGCGAATCGCCGGTGTCATTGTATCGGGAGATGTTTCAGATAGCATCTGTTTTTGAAACCCAGGCAGCGCTTCATAAAACCGAATTTTCTTTTACTTTTTCCCCGGATAAAAATCTTTCGGTCATCGCCGATATTCATAAAATCCGGACCATTATTTCCAATCTGCTGTCGAATGCGCTCAAGTTTACCCCCAAAGGCGGACGGATTGAATTTGAAGTGGTTGTACTTCCCGGTGAGTGGCTGCAAATCCGGGTAAGTGATACCGGCAGAGGTATTCATCCGGAAGATTTGCCGCACATTTTTGACCGTTTTTACCAGACTTCGCAACCGGGTGCGCCGCTGGAGGGCGGAACAGGTATCGGTCTCGCATTATGCCACGAACTGATCCTGCTGATGTCGGGCAATATCGGGGTTAAAAGCAAGCAGGGGCACGGGAGTGTGTTTACCGTGACATTGCCGCTGAAAACTGCCGGGCAAATCACTTTTGAAGATCAGGATCTTTCGGAAGCCGAATCGCTGACAGATAGCGAATCCGCCGCCCCGGTTACTCATCCGGATGCCGTGCTGCCAACGGTTTTACTGGCAGAAGACAATACCGACCTGCGTATTTTTCTGGAAGTTTTGCTATCAGAAAAATATCATGTGATGACTGTCGGCAATGGCAGGGAGGCCCTCGAATGGCTGAAACAGGAAGGCGATTTATGCGAATTAATCATCACCGACCTGATGATGCCAGAAATGGATGGCTATCAACTCATCGGTGAATTAAAATCAAACTCCCGTTTTCAGCAGATACCCGTGGTGGTGCTGACTGCACGTGCCAATACCGACGACAAGTTGCGCGCGTTACGTATCGGTGTGGACGATTACCTGATCAAACCCTTCGAAGCAGAAGAACTACTGGCCCGCGTTGGCAACCTGATAAACAACTATCATAACAGAAAAGCGATCACAGGAATAGCACCGGGTGAGTATGAAGGAGAAACACTTCCGGAGGAATTATCACTCGAACCGTCCGATCTGGCATGGCTCGAACGTCTCGAGCAAGTGGTGCTTGCCTCCATCAGCGATTTCGACCTGAACGCTGAAAATCTGGCGGCTAAAATGTATATCAGCCGCAGCCAGCTATTCCGCAGGGTGAAAGCACTCACCGGCCTCAGTGTCAATGATTATGTGCAGGAAATCCGGTTCAATCAGGCACGACTACTGCTGGAACAGAAAACATACCCTACGGTAAAAGCCGTTGCATTGTCGGTAGGCTTTCGTCATATCAACAATTTTGCGCTGAACTTCAAAAAGCGGTTTGGTAAATCGCCCGCTTCCTATCTCTCCTGATTTCCGTATTTCCGCGACGCTGATGCTGTCAGATGGAACGGCGATGCTGTTTCAATGAGCTGACATTTGCGAAGTTTAATCACATCGAATTGCTTTCCCGGCAACCGTTTTCATTTTAAAAATTGATGCTTTTAATCTGCTGTGTCTTTTCCGGATTTGCCCCGGAGAAGGCATTTGTTATTTAATTTTTTTTTAAAAGAACGGGTTTACCTCTGAATTATGAATAAGTTGTACAGTTTAGGTTTCCTTTTTTCGGTACTCGCAGGTTTGCTTTTGCTCCCTGCAAGTATGTACTCCAACACATACACCGTCACCAGTATTACTGATAGTGGAGCCGGCTCGCTGCGGCAGGCCATCATCGATGCCAATGCCAATGCCGGGGCTGACAATATTGAATTTAACATTGCCGGAACGGGGCCGTTCAGCATCGTGCTGGCTTCGGCATTGCCTAACCTGACAGGCCCGGTTATTATCGACGGTACCACGCAGCCCGGTTTTACAACAGGTACACAATCGACTTATGTAAAAATCGGACTGGTTTATACAAGTACAGTTTTTTCATCTTCAGGAGTCACAGGGATTACCATCAAAGGGCTCGATATTTCCTATTCTTCGCCACGTGTTGGTAATGGTATCGTTTTTGCCAACTGCAACCAGACTTTTATCCAGAACAACTATATTCGTAACCGCCGGACGGGTATCATCATCAACGGCGGGCAGGACCATACGGTGCAAGACAACGACCTGGTGGCTTCCGGTGAAAATACCAATGAACCGGCCATTTATCTGCTCAGTATTACGCAGGGCAGCTTGCCGGGCGGTTTGGCTGTGAGCGGTAATAAATTCGGCGGTTCGGGCAATATGGGTTTCCGTATCACAAATATGAATAATCTGCTGATCGGCGATGAAAATGTCAGTGGCGCCCATATCGTGATTGAAGACAACAGCGGCATGACCGCACACGGAGCCAACGCACAGTGCCCGATATATCTGACCAATGTAAACAATATCACCTTCGACAACCTCAACCTCGACTGGCTGGCCGGAGGACAATCCAATTCGTTTGGCATTGTTATTGAAAATCAGGTAACGAACAGCACCATTACAGTTAAAAACTGTTCGATTAAAAACCGTTATAGCGGCATTCACTGTAACAATGGCAAGGATTACACCATTATCAACAATGACCTCAGGGGTTGTGGCGAAAATGCCAACTTTGCCCTTCGCCTCCTGAATATTACTGCCGCAGTGCTACCGGCCGGGATCAAAGCCAGTGGTAACCTTTTCGGTCAGAGCCCTACCGGTATTAATTCGAACGGTGGTATTCATATTTTGAGCATGAATAATCTCCTGATCGGTGACGAAAACGTAGCAGGCGCTCATATTACCATCGAGGACAACTGCGGATTGAATAAGGTAGCCGGCAACGGCACCGGAGACCGCGGCGCCCTCTTCTTGCAAAATGTATCCAATACCACAGTGGACAATGTGGACGCTTCGTGGATACCAGGAGGCATTGTAAACGGCTTTGGAATCAGGATCAACAACACCGGCGGAGCCGGCAATATCACCATCAAAAACTGCGCTGTCAAAAACCGTTACCTCGGCATTGCCTGTATCGACGGAAAGGACTACACCGTAATTAACAACGATATCCGGGGTTCCGGGCACGAAGACAATGCAGCACTCAACCTCACAGGCATCGCGGCGGGCAGCATTCCGGGCGGGGTGCTGGTGCACAGCAACTTATACGGCCGCAACCCTACAGGCCCTGCCGATCCGAACAGTATCGGGTTATATGTGGGTGGGATGAATAACCTGACGATCGGCGATGCAACGACCGGCGTGGAAATCAAACTCGAAGACAACTGCGGCATCAATACTTTCGGCGGCAACTCGGCCGACCGGCGTGGGATGATTTATCTTGACGATGTGAGCGATATCACTATCGACAATCTCGACCTTTCCTACACGCTGGGCGGCACTGCAAATTCGTTTGGCGTTTATGTCGAAAACGAAACAAGTCGCTCGAGTAATATCCCGACCTCTCACAGGAATGTGACAATCAAAAACTGCGACGTGCGCAACCGTGGCGGCGGTATCCGGGTGCGGGGCGGTAAGGACTATTCGATTTTTAACAACGACCTGCGCGGCAGCGGAGCGAATAACTATTTCGCGATGGAACTGGGTAATATTCAATCGGGCGGAACGATTCCCAACGGGGTGCTCGTACACTCCAACACCTGGGGCACTAATGGGTCCACACTCAGTCATTCAGGGCTTTTTGTTCAACTGATGAACAACCTCACAATTGGTGATGCTGTGACGGGTGTGGAAATCAAAATTGACGATGCCTCTGGTTTTAACCAGATTGCCGGTACCGATGTCACCACACAGGGCGCACTTTACCTCAACAGTGTGACCAATGTAACTGTCGATAACCTCGACTGTTCCAAAGCCACAGCCGGGCAGGGCAACACATGGGCAATCAGGGTGGCCAGCAACACTTCCAATAAAAATATCACTATCAAAAACTGCCTGGCCGGCAATCGCCGACGGGGTATCTGGATCAGCGGCGGCGCCGATTATACACTGACTAACAACAATATGGTGGGCAGTGGCGACGGCCAGCCGGCATTAGAACTGAGCAATATCTACCCGGTTGCCATGACCGGCGGGATTTTAGCTTCGGGCAATACTTTCGGTACTCCCAATTTCCACCGCGGTGTGGTGATCACCAATATGCGCAATCTGATCATCGGCGATGCCTCGGTGAGCGGCGCCAATATCGTGCTGGAAGACAACTGCGGCCTCAACCAGTGCGTGGGCGGAGATTATAACAGTCATGGCGCACTTTTCCTGAACGGAGTAACCAACGTGACCGTTGACAATGTGGATTGCTCCAAAATCACCGCATCGCCCGGAAATTCTTATGCGATCTATGCAGCCGGCGGCGTAACCGCTGAGGCCATTACCATCAAAAATTGTAAAGCGGACAATCGCTACCGGGGTATTTATCTCAACGGCGGTAAAGATTATACTGTACAAAACAACACCATTACTAACAGCGGCTGGGATACAGAAGCTTATGCGCTTGACTTCCGGAACATCACAGCCGGAGTACTAACCGGCGGCGTGCTGGTAAGTGGCAACACTTTCGGGAACGTTCCGATTACAGCCAATGCAAGCCGTTCGGCCGTGCGTTTCGATAATATGCGGGACCTGTATATCGGCGACGCCGCCACCGGCGGCAACGTCAAACTGGAGGACGGCAACGGCATGACGGAAGTGGGCTTGGACCAGAATACGAGTTACACCGTAATGGCTTTCAACAATGTAATCAATTCCACGATCGACAACCTCAACCTGTCGTATACCGGCGCCAATGCTGTCAATGCTGCCATTAAGATCGGCAACCCTCCTTCAGCCGCCAATTTTACCATTAAAAACTGCACGATCAACAAACGCCGGATGGGCATACTCGCCGTCGGCGGCCGCGATTATACAATCACCGGAAATGACTTCACCAGTACGGGTATCAACAGTTCCAGTAATTCCTCCACTGGCGGTGCGGCAGTTTGGTTATACGGCCTTCAGAAAGGAACACTTGACGGCGGTATTGCCATGAGCGGCAATACCTTCGGAACCCTTTTCTCCGTCACCAACTTTGGTGAATCCCATGGCCCGGCCATTGGCTGCGTGATCGACGGCTGTCCACCCGGCATGGAATTGTCCGAAGCCGACATCCAGCCCGATCTGGACCGCCGCCGTCCCGGCAC
>OFDN01001595.1_pt1 | contig 14411 bp, 6 predicted proteins | sample 1520971 | NCBI WGS metagenome assembly OFDN01 (sample SAMEA94257418, study PRJEB24077) | hot springs metagenome | biome: Aquatic biome; feature: Geographical feature; material: Water | place: India | collected 2012-06-12 | depth 5 m
AACGCGACCGGCTCGCGTTCGTGGAGTTGCGCGTGCGCTTCATCGGGGAGATACGTCGTCAGGACTTGGTCACGCGGTTTGGCATCCAGTCCGCCGCCGCATCCAGGGATCTGGCGCTGTACAAGGAGTTGGCCCCGGGCAACATCGACTACGACCCCAAGGGCAAGTCCTACGTCTTGGGGCCGGACTTCCGGCCTGTGTTCGACTTCCCCCCGGAACGGGTGCTGTCGTGGCTGACCCAGGGCTTTGGCGATGGTGAGCCGATGCGGCTCAAGGCGTGGGTAGCCAGCGAGAGCCCGTCACGGCTCACGCATCCGGATCTGGATGTGCTGGCGAGCGTGACCCGGGCGATCCACCAAGAGTGTCCGCTCGGCATCGAGTACCACTCCATCTCCAGTGGCCGCACCGAGCGGGAGATCGTCCCGTTCGCGCTGATCGACAACGGCCTCCGTTGGCACGTTCGCGCCTTCGACCGCAAATCCCAAGAGTTCCGGGATTTCGTCATCACCCGGATCAAGCGCCCGGTGGTGCTCAAGGGGCAGCCAGTGGCGCCCCACGAGATGAGCGATCAGGACATTCAGTGGACCCGGATCGTCGAGCTGGAGCTGGTGCCGCACCCGGATCAACCCCGGCCAGAGATCACAGAGATGGACTACAGCATGCAGGGTGGCGTGCTGCGGATGAAGCTGCGGGCAGCCACCGCCGGTTACATCCTTCGCCAATGGAGTGTGGACTGCACGCCAGACCACAGCTTGCGCGGGCACGAGTATCGGTTGTGGCTGAAGGACCACCTGGCCATCTACGGCGTGCGAAATGCCGTGCTGGCGCCGGGCTACCGATCCCCTGATCAACAACGGCTTGAAGCCGAGTCGGACTGAGGGGATGAGCATGCTCGCAAAACTCGAACGACTCATCGGCGAAATCGGCGACCTCAACAGCAAGTTGATCCTGCTGGTCGGTCCCGGCCGCAGTGGCAAGACCCAACTGCTGCGCCAACTCAGCGTCAAGCTCAACATCGAGCCGCTCAACGTCGGCATGGAGTTGGGGCGCCGTTTGGCTGCCACGCCGAACAACAAGCGCGGCTTCTCGGCAGGCGAACTGCTGCGGGAGATCGCGGACAAGGAACGAACTGAAGATCCGCTGCTGCTCGACAACCTCGAGTTGCTGTTCGAGCCGGGCTTGCAGATCAATCCGCTTGACCTCGTCAGGCGGCTGGCTCACTCCAAGCGCGTCGTGGCCGTCTGGCCTGGCGAGCTGCGCGGTGATCGCTTGGTGTACGCCGACATGAGTCATCCAGAACATCGTGACTACAGCCGCGACGGCGTGGTCGTACTCGAAATTTGACGCTACGGGGAAGAGAGAACCATATGGCCAAGTACATGAAATACGGAGATCTGATCCAGTTCGAGCAGATCGAGTCAGTCATTCAGCTGCTCGATGCCGGGCGCCCGGACGAGGCCAAGAAGCTCGTCGCGACCTACGTCATCTCCGACGACATGGCCGAGCGGATCTCCAAGCTCATGGTTCCCCAGCTCAGTTTCGACGACTCAGTCGACCACAAGGGCGTGCTGATCGTCGGCAACTACGGCACAGGTAAGTCGCACTTGATGTCGGTGCTGTCGCTGGTCGCCGAGGATGCGGCCTACGCGCCGATGATCCGCCACCCCAAGGTCGCCGAGGCGGTTGCCCCGATCGCTGGCCGCTTCAAGGTGCTGCGTATCGAGGTGGGTGGGCTGCAGATGCCGCTGCGCCAGATCATCACCTTGCAGCTTGAGCGTTTCCTCGAAAAGATCGGCGTCGACTACACCTTCCCGACGGCCGACAAGGAGCTCAACAACAAGGACTCCTTCGAAGAGATGATGGCCGCGTTCGGCGAGAAATTTCCTGACCAGGGTGTTCTGCTGGTTGTCGACGAGTTCCTGGAGTATCTGCAGTCCCGTCGCGACCACGAGCTGGTGCAGGACCTGGCCATCCTGCGTCAGATTGGCGAAGTCACCAAGCACTTGAAGTTCCGCTTCGTGGCCGGCGTGCAAGAAGCCATCTTCGACAGCGTGCGCTTCCAGCACGTTGCCGACAGCATGCGCCGCGTCAACGAGCGCTTCACGCAGATCCTCATCGACCGCCAGGACGTCAGCTTCGTCGTCTCCGCGCGCCTGCTCAAGAAGACTGCTGACCAGCAGAACAAGATCCGCGAATACCTCACGCCGTTCGCCAAGTTCTACGGCTCCATGAACGAGCGCATGGACGAATACGTGCGGTTGTTCCCGGTTCACCCGGACTACCTGAAGACCTTCGAGCAGATCCACTTCACCGAGAAGCGCGGCGCGCTCAAGACCATCGAGTCCGCCATGCTGGCCATCCTTGACCAGGACGTGCCCACCGATCGGCCGCTGTTCATCAGCTACGAGAGCTTCTGGAACACCATCAAGACCAACTCGGTCTTGCGCGCCGACCCCAACATCAAGGAAGTGATGCGCGTCTCCGAGGTATTGGAGTCGCGGGTCCAGCAAGCCTTCACGCGTCCGGCCTACAAGCCGATGGCGCTGCGCGTCATCAACGCGCTGGCCGTGCATCGCCTGACCACGGGTGGCGATATCCACATCCCAATCGGGCCCACCGCCGCCGAGCTGCGCGACGCTCTGTGCCTGTTCCAGCCGGGCGTGGAGGACATGCCGGGCGACCCGGCCGAAAATCTGCTGTCGATGGTCCAGACCGTCATGCGGGAAGTGCTGAAGACCGTCAACGGCCAGTTTATTTCCAAGGCGCCGGACACCGAGCAGTATTACCTCGACCTCAAAAAGGACATCGACTACGACGCCCAGATCGAAAAGCGCGCCGAAGCCCTGTCCGACGACGCGCTGGACCGTGCCTACTACAGCGCCGTCAAGGCGCTGATGGAGTGCAGCGACGACTTGCGCTATCCCGGCTTCCAGATCTGGCAGTACCAGCTCGAGTGGCAGGAGCGTCGTGTCGAGCGCATGGGCTACCTGTTCTTCGGGGCGCCGAACGATCGGCCCACGGCCCAGCCCGAGCGCGACTTCTACGTCTACTTCATCCAGCCCTTCGACAAGCCGAAGTTCGCCGACAACAACCTGTCGGACGAGGTCTTCTTCCGCCTCACCGGGCTGGACGACGATCTCAAGCGGCACCTGTCGTCCTACGCGGCGGCACTTGATCTGGCCTCCACCGCCAGCGGCGGCGCCAAGGCCATCTACCTCTCCAAGGCACAGGACTTCCTGCGCGCCATGAGCAAGTGGCTGCAGGAAAAGCAGATGACCGCCTTCGAAGTCACCTACCAGGGCAAGAAAAAGAACCTGCAGGAGTGGGCCAAAGGCGTGTCGCTGCGTGACCGGGCGCGGCTGGGTGCGGACGAACGCATCAACTTCCGCGACGTGGTGAACGTCATTTCGGGCCTGGTGCTGGGCCAGCGTTTCGTCGATCTCTCGCCGGAATACCCCACCTTCTCGGTGCTGGTCACGGAGGCCAACCGCAAGCAACTGATCGGCAACGCGCTGCGCGCCCTGGCCGGCGGGACTCGCACCAAGGATGCGCTCGCCGTACTCGATGCGCTGGAGTTGCTCGATGGCGACCGCGTCGACCCGGCCAACTCCCGCTATGCGCAGGAAGTGCTGAACCGGCTCAAGGCCAAGGGCCACGGCCAGGTGCTCAACCGCAGCGAACTGCTGTCGGGCACTTCGGACGTCGAGTATTTCGCGCCGATCAAATACCGGCTGGAACCGGATCTGCTGGTCACCGTGCTGGGTGGTCTCGTCTACTCCGGCGACATCGTGCTGTCGATCACCGGCGACAAGATCGACTCCGGCAAGCTGGTGCAGCTCGCAGAGCGCTCGCTGGAAGAACTCAAGCAGTTCAAGCACGTTGAGGCGCCCAAGGAGATCAACCTCGCGGTGCTTCGCGCCTTGTTCGAGTTGTTCGACCTGCCGTCCGGTCTGGCCCAGAAGGCCAGCCAGGGCGACACCGAGCCGGTCATCAAGCTGCAGGAGAAAGTCAGCGCGCTGGTGCCACGTGTGCTCAAGGCCGGCTCCGACCTGCAGCAAGGCAAGCTCGGCTTCTGGGGCCAAAACCTGCTGCGCGAAGAAGAAGCCAAAGACTGGCACGCCCGGCTGGATTCGCTGAAGAAGTTCACCGAGTCGCTGGCGCCCTACAACACCGTCGGCAAGCTCAAGAATCTGCGCATCACACAGGAAGACCTGGACGGCCAGAAGAAGAATCTGGAGATCCTGGCCGCCGTCGAGCGTCTGCTCGAACTGGTAGTGGAGTTGGGCAGCACGGCGTCCTACCTCTCGCAGGCCGAGATGGTGTTGCCCGCCGAGCACCCGTGGGTCAAGCAGGCCGAGACGGCCCGCAAGGCACTGCAGGAAAAGTTGAGTCAGGACCGCACAGCCGAGCACGCCGCCGAATACCGGCAAACGCTCAACCAGCTCAAGAAGGACTACATCACCGCCTACATCGCCAGCCACAGCAAGGCGCGGCTGGGCGTGGCCGAGGACAAGACCCGCAACGCCCTGCGCAAGGACGACCGCCTGCTGGCGCTGCGCGTGTTGGCTGGCGTGTCGCTGATGCCCACCAGCCAGCTCACCGCGTTTGAGGAGTCGCTCAACGGATTGAAGAGCTGTTCCTCCCTGGATGAGCCGACCCTGGTCATGGCCGCCGTCTGCCCGCACTGCCAGTTCCGCCCGTCTGCCGAACAGTTGGAGTTGATCCCGGCGGCCAACCGCCTGCACAAGCTGGATGACGATCTGGACGAGTTGCTGGCCAACTGGCAGCAGACCCTGCTGGAGAACTTGGAAGATCCGTTCTCGCAGGACAGCCTGGGCCTGTTGCCGCCGGCGTCCAAAAAGCTGATCGACGCCTTCCTGACTTCACGCAAGCTGCCGGACCCGATGACGACCGAGTTTGCCAATGCCGTACAAGAGGCGCTGTCGGGGCTGGAGAAGATCGCGGTCAAGGGCGATGAGATCAAACAGGCGCTGCTGCAAGGCGGCTCGCCGGCCACGCCGGACGACCTACGCAAGCGCTTCGACACCTTCATGAACGAGCGCTGCAAGGGCAAGGACGCCACCAAGCTGCGCTTCGTGATCGAGTGACGCGACGTGATCACCCGACCATGACAACAAGAATTTGAGGAACGACTGATGAATGATCTTTTCCAGAACCACGCGGCCAAGTCAGGCCCGGTTGAATGCCTCGGGCAAACGTTCCCGAGTGATGAGGCGCGCCGCGAGCACTACCTAAAGCTTCTCGCCGAGAAGCTCAAAGATCCCACGTTCCGCAAGATCGAGGGTTTTCCTATCGCATCGGACGAAGACATCCTCAACCTGTCTGATCCGCCTTACTACACGGCCTGCCCGAATCCTTTCATCGAGGATTTTGTTCGGCACTACGGCAAACCATACGACTCGTCTGTTCACTACAGCAAAGAACCTTTTGCGGCAGATGTGAGTGAGGGCAAGAACGACCCGATTTACAACGCTCACAGTTACCACACCAAGGTGCCGCATAAGGCAATCATGCGGTACATCCTGCATTACACGCAGCCGGGTGATGTCGTGTTTGACGGATTTTGCGGGACAGGGATGACTGGCGTAGCCGCACAGCTCTGCGGAGACTCGTCTGCCGTCGCAGAACTTGGATATCGCGTAGACGAACGCGGAAACGTATTAACAAGGGATGAAGAAGGGGCTCTTCAGGGCTTCTCGAAAATAGGAAAGCGAAAAGTCATCTTAAATGACCTGTCATCTGCTGCCACTTTCATTTCGCACAATTACAACACGCCTATTGATGTACATGAATTTGATGCCGAGTCGAAAAAAATCATTGCAGAGGTAGAAAGTGAGTTTGGCTGGATGTACCAGACGCGGCATACGGATGGGTCGCAGGTTGGCAAAATTAATTTCACGGTTTGGTCAGATGTTTTTCTCTGCCCAGAGTGCACTGGTGAAATAGTTTATTGGGATGTGGCGGTCGACAAAGACGCAGGAAAGGCGCGCGAAGACTTTTGCTGCCCGCACTGCTCGGCGGCTTTGTCGAAGCGCAACATGGACAGAGCTTGGTCGTCCGTGTTCGATAAAGAGGTTTCAGGCACATTCCGCCAGGCAAAACAAGTTCCAGTGTTGATAAATTACAGCGTTGGGAAGAAAAGATATGAAAAAGTACCCGATCAGTTCGATCTCGAATTGATTGAGAAGGTTAGTGATTTGGAGCCAGCCAGATGGGTGCCTACAGCCCCGTTACCTGATGGCTACAACACCCGGCAGCCAATGGAGTCACATGGTGTTCGTCATGCACACCATTTTTACACTAAGAGAAATTTGCATGTTTTGGCCGCGTTCCGAGAAAAAATAGCGAAGGCAAACCCTAAATATCTCTTTTGGTTTACTTCTGCTTTGACATGGGTGGGCCGGGAGAACAGGCTTCACTTAGGTAACTATTTTGGTGGGGGTGGCGGTGTTATCACAAGCTTGAGGGGTACGTGGTATATCGCGTCATTGTCCGTAGAGACATCCGTACTTGAGCGATTCGCACTTCGGACCCGTGCTCAATTGGTTCGCCATTCTATGGACGGGACGAATGCATTTGTTTCCTGCGGAAGTGCCACCGCCTTGCCCATCGGGGATTCTTCAATCGACTACATCTTCATCGATCCACCGTTTGGCGGGAATCTCATGTACTCCGAACTCAACTTTGTTTGGGAAGCTTGGTTGAGGGTGGTCACAAACAATCAACAAGAAGCCATCGAAAATAAGGTTCAGGGAAAAGGCCTAAACGATTATCGCCTTCTTATGAGCAGGTGTTTTAAGGAAGCATTTCGAATCTTGAAGCCAGGTCGGTGGATGACAGTTGAGTTCTCGAATACACAGGCATCAGTTTGGAATGCAATTCAAACTGCAATCCAAGAGGCCGGATTTGTTGTTGCCAATGTATCTGCTCTCGACAAAGGAAAAGGGAGCTTCAAGGCGGTTACTACAACGACAGCGGTAAAGCAGGATCTCGTTATATCAGCCTATAAACCCAACGGCGGGCTAGAAGATAGATTTTCGAAACAAGGTGGCAGTGAAGATTCTGTATGGGATTTTGTACGCACCCATCTCAAATATTTACCCACTGTAAAAATTAGGGCTCGGGAGCTTGAATTTATCTCTGAGCGAGATCCACGCATCATTTTCGACCGCATGGTTGCTTGGTTTGTTAGGCATAACACTCCCGTGCCGATGTCCACACAAGAGTTTCAGGCGGGTCTTATACAACGTTTCGTCGAGCGCGATGGAATGGTGTTTCTGCCAGAGCAAGTGGCTGAGTACGACAAGAAGCGCATGCAGGTCGCGGTTGCACCGCAGATGGAGATGTTTGTCTCCGACGAACGCAGCGCGATTGACTGGCTGTCGGATTTTCTGAAGCGCCGCCCATCGACTTACCAAGAAATCAGTCCTGAATTCATGGGACAGCTTGGTGCAGGGTGGAAGAAGCATGAGGTCAAGCCCGAATTGGCTGCTTTGCTAGAGGACAACTTCCTGAAGTATGACGGCACTGGTGAAGTGCCCAGCCAGATCCACAGCTATCTCTCCTCGAACCATAAAGACCAGCGTGGTCTCGACAAGAGTGACCCAACGCTAGTCGCCAAGGCCAAGGACCGTTGGTACGTGCCCGATCCAAACAAGGCGCAGGACCTGGAGAAGAAGCGCGAGAAGGCGCTGCTCAAGGAATTCGAGACCTACAAGGCTTTCACCGGTCGCAAGATCAAGGAATCCCGCCTGGAAGTGCTGCGTGCCGGCTTCCGCGCAGCATGGGCAGCCAAGGACTACCAAACCATCATCGGCATCGCCAACAAGCTGCCAGAGGAAACGCTGCAAGAGGACGAGAAGCTGCTGACGCTCTATGACCTGGCGCTGACCCGTACCGAGGACGGGATCTGAGCGTGGCCGGCAGCGGATTCACCATCGGCGACTGGTGCTGGTTCACTCGGCAGGCATCGCCCTGCCGGGTGATCGAACGCCAGGACGTGTGGGGCGAGGCGGCCTACCGCGTCTGGCTACCAGCCAAGGACGCGGTGGTGCGTGCGCGGTCGGTAGATCTGGCCTCGCTGGAAAGCGTGCGCCTGAGCGTGGAGCAGATCCTGCACACCACGGCGGCAGCCAAGCTGCTGGATGCACTGGAGGACAACCTGTTGCTGGCGCCGATCCAGTCCAGCGTAGTACCGCTGCCGCACCAGCTCTATGCGCTGAACCGTGCGATCAGTCGTGACCGCATCCGCTACCTGCTGGCCGATGAGGTTGGCCTCGGCAAGACCATCGAGGCCGGCTTGGTGCTGCGCGAGTTGAAGCTGCGCGGCCGGGTGAAGCGCATCCTAGTGGTGGCGCCCAAGGGGCTGGTACGCCAGTGGCAGGCGGAGATGCGTCTGCACTTCGGTGAGAAGTTCCAGTTCATCGAACCGTCCGAGCTGGCGGCCTTCCGCCAGTGGCGCGGCGGCGGCGCGGGTGAGGAAGAGAACCTGTGGCGCATGCACGACCAGGTAATCTGCTCGCTGGATTCGGTAAAGCCGCTGGAAGGCCGTCGCGGCTGGAGCCTGGAGCAACTCAACACCTACAACCGCGAGCGCTTCGAGGACCTGATCTCAGCGTCGTGGGATCTGGTCATCATCGACGAAGCCCACCGCATGGGCGGCAGCACCGAGCAGGTGGCCCGCTACAAGCTGGGCGCGGCGCTGGCCGAGGCATCGCCCTATCTCTTACTGCTGTCGGCCACGCCGCACCAAGGCAAGACCGACCAGTTCATGCGGCTGATGCAGTTGTTGGATCGCGAAGCCTTCCCGGACGAGAGCAGCGTCAGCCGTGACCGGGTGCGGCCCTTCGTGATCCGCACCGAGAAGCGTGTGTCCATCAATGCCGAGGGCCAGCCGCTGTTCAAGCCGCGTGTCACCCGGCTGCAGGCGGTGGCCTGGCAAGCCCGCCATGGTTCGCAGCAGCGCCTGTACGAGGCGGTGACCGACTATGTCCGCCACGGCTACAACCAGGCTATGGCGGCCAAGCAGCGCCACATCAGCTTTTTGATGATTCTGATGCAGCGGCTGGTGACGTCTAGCACGGCGGCCATCCGCACGACGCTGGAGAAGCGCCAAGCCTTGCTCGATGCGCCGCAGCCGCAGGCCAATCTATTCGAGAACACCAGCGCCGACGAGTGGGCGGACCTGGACGGTCAGTCCCAGGTAGATCTGGCCATGCAGTCCAGCGGCTGGGAACTGGAGAAGTCCGAAGTCGAGATGCTGCTGGAGCTGGCGCGGGAAACCGAGGCCGCTGGCACTGATGCCAAGGCCGAGGCACTGCTGGAGCTGATCTACAAGCTGCAGCAAGAGGAAGGCGATCCGGCGCTGAAGGTACTGATCTTCACTGAGTTCGTGCCGACGCAAGCGATGCTGGCCGATTTCCTGGAGAGCCGTGGCTTCTCGGTGACGACGCTCAACGGCAGCATGGATCTGGAAACCCGTACCCGTGCGCAGCAGGCGTTCTCCAAGGATGTGCGCGTGCTGATTTCGACGGATGCCGGTGGTGAAGGTTTGAACCTGCAGTTCTGCCACGTCATCGTCAACTTCGACATGCCGTGGAACCCGATGCGGATCGAGCAGCGCATTGGCCGGGTTGACCGCATCGGACAGAAGCACGTGGTTCGCGCCATCAACTTTGTGCTCGAAGACACCGTGGAGCATCGGGTGCGCCAGGTGTTGGAGGCAAAGCTCGAGGTCATCGCGCAGGAGTTTGGCGTCGACAAGGCGGCCGACGTGATGGATTCGGTCGAGGCCGACCCGATCTTCGACGAGCTGTTCGTGCATGGTCTGCAGAACCCGGATGCCATCGAACAGGAGTGCGACGCGGTGGTGTCGCAGCTTCGATCCACCCTGGCGGAGTCGAAGAAGAACAGCGATCTGCTCACCACGGAGCACGATCTGGACGCCGATGATGCCCGCAAGTGGCGCGACCACCCGGCGCAGTTCTGGCTGGAGCGCGCCATCACCAGCGGGTTGGCTGCGCGCGGCGGCTCGGCAACAAAAGTTGGCAAGGCATGGCGGGTGAAGTGGGCAGACGGCAGCGAGTCGGCACAGGCCTGTTTTGACGCCCGCACGGCGGATGAGAACCCGGAGTTGGAATGGGTCACGATGGAAGACCCACGCGCCCGTGCTGTGATCAGTGAGCTGCCACGCTTTGTCGCCGGCCAGCCGCTACCGGTAATCCGCGTGACCGGCTTGCCGGATTCGGTTCGTGGTATCTGGTCGCTGTGGGAGATCAGTCTGGCGGCTGAAGGCTTGAGCCGGAAGCGCTTCCTGCCGGTGTTCATCAACGAGGAAGGCCGGCCCTTCGTGCCGACCGCCAAGCGCGTCTGGGACCTGCTGCTCACTGAGACCGTAGACGTGCATGCCGTGACGGATGCCGAGGAGTCGGTGAGGTGGTTCGAGGCATCGCATTCTGCTGCCAGCACCCAGGGTGAACGGATCTTCACCGAACTGCTGACCGAACACCGCGCCCGGCTGAAGGAAGAACGCGAACGTGCGGTGTATGCGTTCGAGGCCCGAGGCCAGGCCATTGGGCGCATTGGCTTACCCGCCGTGCGTGAGCACCGGCGCAAGCGGCTGCAACAAGAACACGATGCACGCATGGCCGCCCTGGACGACATGGAGGCCAGCGTGCCGGATTTGAATGCCGTGATGATGGTGCGCGTCTCCGGCGATGTGATGCCCGGAGGACAGGTGGGATGAGCCAGTGGTCAGAACGCATTCTCAGCCACTTCACGGCCGATCTCACCCGGCTGTGGGTGGCGTGCGACCCCGACGATGTGCTGCTGGACGAAAAGCTGTTGTCCGAACTGCGCAGCCGGGGCTTCGAGGTCATGCTGTACGAAGACCCGTTCGCCTTTCGGGCGGAATACGAGGAACGTTATCGTGCAGCCTGGGATCGCGGTGAGGCGGGGCCAGCGCCGTCACTGGTTCTGCATCTGCGCAGCGCCGATGCGAATGAATTGCCGTGGGACATCGTGCACCACGGACGTGTGGTCCGGCTTAGCCTTGCGGAGCTCTTCCCCAGGCTGGCATACAGCGCGGTACAGCAGGTCGAGCCGGAGCATTTTGCCGGGCTGTTTCATGCCCACCAGACCGAATTGCAGTCTGCGCGCGGCGAGAACGAGTCCAAGGACTTCATTCTCGAGCACGTCTACCAACTGACGCCGAGATCCATCCGCAACCCGGTCGACTTCTGGCGTGAGCTGCTGCGAATGCACTTCGCCAACCGCTCGTTGCCACCCCTGTTCGCCCATCACGCGGCAAGCATCCTCCAGTGCAAGGGACTGTTCCCGGACCTTCCCGTCGCCACATGGCTGGCATCCAAGAGCGCGCTGCTACGCGTGGTACAGGATGCGTGGTATCGCTACCTGACGAGCCTGGGTCTTGACGGCACGCGTACAGGGGAACCGCCACCACCAGACTACGTCGCCAAGATCGAGATTCCCTTCGATCACTCTGATGTGCAGGTGCTGGTCGATTCCATGTTCCTCGACGGCAGCTTGCATCCGCTGGCTGTGCACAGTGTTCCGGCGGGGATGCCGAGCTGGATCAAGGCCGGGATAGTCCAGGACCCGGCGGCATTGCAGGCTTTGGTACTCAAAGGCATTGATGGCCTGATCGAGGCAACGCCGACGGCAGCCTCTTCGCACAAGGACTGGAGCGAGTTCGCCAAACGCTACGGTGAGATCCTGGCCCGCACGCATGGTCTGCCAGGCACTGAAGGGAGCGAACACCTGCCGGTGATTCGGGAACGGATCAAGACCTTGCAGGCGCAATCAGACGAGGGTCTGCGAGCCTGGGTCGCAGCCAAGCATTACGCCGACCTGATCTTGCAGCCGGTGACCAAAGGCCCGGTGATGGTGCACCACGTGCCGCGCTTTTTGCGCCATCGGCGGTCCGCAGGGGAAACCAAGGTGGCTCTGCTGGTATTCGACGGGCTGGCCTTCGACCAGTGGGTACAGATCCGCGAGCGCCTGATCGCCACCACGAAACGTTTCGCGTTCGACGAGGGAACCGCGTTCGCATGGCTGCCGACTGTGACATCGGTGTCGCGCCAGGCGCTGTTCTCCGGCCTGAAACCGCGTGAGTTCGACGACTCCATCGACCGAACGGACAAGGAGGAATCCTTGTGGAAGACGTTCTGGCAGAACGAAGGCGTCAACTCGAATGAGGTCATGTATCGACGTGCGCTGCGTCAGACCCATCAGCTCGACGCACTGGAAGCGGATTTGATCGACCGGCGCCCGAAGGTGGTTGGCCTGGTCATCGATGAGGTTGACGATCGGCTCCACAAGGAGCGGTCCAAGAAGGACGTGGCGATGTGGATCGGCAACTGGCTGACGACCGGTTTCGTCGACCGGTTGTTCTCGCTGCTGCTGGACAAGGGATACCACATCTATCTCACGGCGGACCACGGCAACGTGGAGTCCACCGGCGTCGGCAGGCCCAGTCAGGGTGTGATTGCAGAGACGCGCGGCGAGCGCGTTCGGGTCTACCGGAGTGAGCCATTGCTGGCCGATTCCGCTGCGGCCTATCCCACCACAGTCAGGTTGGACATCGCTGGACTGCCCGCGAACTTCATGCCCCTATTCGCAGGCGGACGAACCGCCTTTGTGCCGGAGGGCGAGCAGGTGGTGGTCCACGGCGGGGTGTCGGTCGAAGAGTTGATCGTGCCCTTTGTGAAAGTCAGTTATGTGATTGGTACCGAATGAATTCATCAGCCCCAAAAATAGGCTTTGATCGGTTCATTCAGCGTGATTGGGCGGCTGCGGCACTGAATGTTCGTGCAGGCGTGGCTGGGCTAGATGATCTGAATGCACTGCTTGATGCAGCCGAACTTGGCGTGGAAGCCAAGAAAAAAACACGCACCGTACTGAATCGGTTGTGGCTGGAGCCACGCGCCGAACTGGTCGATTACGCGGATCGCGGCGTGGCCATCCACAAGACGCAGCCGGACATTCCCGTCTCAGCGCTGTGCTGGGGCATGTCCGTGGCGACGTACCCGTTCTTTGGCAAGGTGGCCGAGCTGGTGGGCCGCCTGTCCGCCATTCAGGGCGACTGTGCGTCCGCCGAGGTCCATCGGCGCATGAGTGAAACCTATGGGGAGCGCGAAGGCACCCGGCGTATGACCAACATGGTCATCCAGAGCCAGGCGAGCTGGGGCGCTGTGGAGCGGGTCGAGAAAGGCAAGCGCGTCATTCGCTTGCCACAGACGAGCATCGACAACGATGCGCTCACTGCTTGGCTGATCGAAGCTGCTGTGCGCTACGCAGGTAAGCCCGTTTCAGTACCCAGTCTGCAGTCGCTGCCCGTGCTGTTCCCGTTCAACTTGACGCGGCCTCTGGCCTACGTGGTGTCGAACAGCCCGAACCTCGACCTCCGGTCGGAAGGCCCGAGTAACCAGTTCGTCGCTTTGCGCGCCACCCTCTGAGGACAGACATGAATACAAAAACAGACAGCACAGGCGCGCAAGCAAATTGGTTCGTCGGCGCGAGCTATGGCGGTACTGATGATCAGATGCCGCGATTTCTTGCAGAAGGAATTTGGGAAAACGGCTACGACGACAAGCTCCTCGATGTGGTGCGTTCAATGCGCCCGGGAGAGCGGATCGCCATCAAGTCGTCTTACACGCGAAAGCACGGTCTGCCTTTCGATAGCCGAGGCCGAGCGGTTTCGGTTATGGGCATCAAGGCGGTCGGCACGATCACCGAAAACCTGAGCGACGGGAAGCGGGTGAAGGTGGACTGGGCCAAGGTCGAGCCGGTACGGGAGTGGTACTTCTACACTCACCGAGCAACGATTTGGCGCGTGCTGCCCGGCGAATGGATGAACGATGCGCTGATTGCATTTGCGTTTGACGGCAAGCCGCAGGATGTGGATCGCTTTCGCAACGAGCCCTTTTGGCGTGAGCGTTACGGCACGACTTCGCCAGAAAAGCAGCGCTTCGAGTGGACGGACTTCTACGAGGCAGTGGCCGAAAAGCTGCTGGTCCACGCAGACGATCGAACTCCGCTCATCGAGGGCATCCACGAGATCGCGTCCCGGGTGCCGGGGCTGACCTATCTCCAGGATAAGTTTCCCGATGGAACCAGTGGTCCGCTGCGGGACATTTGCCCGTTCACCACGATGGGCACCTTTAACCGGTCCATGACCGATGCCAACCGCAAGACCATCGCGGGCGAACTTGCCAAGTTGCTGGGTGTGACGGTGCCGGTCCCGCCTTCATTCGAAGGCATTCCCGTTCTCAACAACCAACGTTCCTGGTTTTTCGCCTATGCCGACAAGCGTGGTGCGGGCGACATCGACGCGCTATGGAAGGTATTCGTTGCCGCGAGCAAGATGGTCG
>OFDN01001596.1_pt1 | contig 14398 bp, 17 predicted proteins | sample 1520971 | NCBI WGS metagenome assembly OFDN01 (sample SAMEA94257418, study PRJEB24077) | hot springs metagenome | biome: Aquatic biome; feature: Geographical feature; material: Water | place: India | collected 2012-06-12 | depth 5 m
AGGGGTTCGGCCAGAAACGGGCCCTTTGCCCGCCCAATCGCTTGCGTGTGCCTACTGGCACACGACGCACGATGTGGGCGGTCAAATCATCCCGTTTTTGACTCGAACGCGCATGGCGGGACTTGTTCAGACCTTCCCTGGGCCGGTCCCATCCAGTCTGAGAGGCGAGGCGCTGCATCGTCCGGCTCGCGTGCTTCCAGCGCGCGCGTGGGTGTGCCGATGCAGGTGAAACCCACGAGCTGCTCCCCTTCCTCGCAGAAGGCCCGTACCAGGGAAGGATGCTGGCACTTGCGGCCGCTGAGGATTTTGGCGCCGTAGCCTAGGGCATGCACGGCGTTCATGAAGTTGCCCATGGCCGCGCCCACGCAGATCCACTGCTCGTGCGACGGCACCTTGTCCACGGCGGCGATGCGCACCACCCAGGCCACGAGTACCGGACCGTTGAAGGCACGTTCGCGTTCCGCGGCCACGTCCTCCTCGCTCTTGCCGTCCTCGCGCGCGAACTGCTCGAACAGGTCCGCCAGGGCCGGGCGCTGTGCCGTGCTGATCTGCACCAGGCGCCAGGGTTGCAGGCGGCCATGGTTGGGGCCGCGCAGCGCGGCCTGCACCGCCAGCTGGAGCTCGACCGCATCGGGGCCCGGTGCGACCATCCAGCGCGGGCCGAGCGAGTGGCGGCTCAGCAGGGCCTGCAGGGCCGGGGGCAGCGCGTCGGGATGCATCAGAAGCGCAGCTTGTCGTGGATGTGGCGGGCCGCGGCCAGCAGCTTGTGGTCTTCGCCCATGCGGCCCACGAGCTGCAGGCCTACGGGCAGACCTTTGGCGTTGCGCATCAGGGGCAGGTGCACGGCGGGCAGGCCCAGCAGGGACCAACTGCGGCAGAACAGCGGGTCGCCTGTGGCGGCCAGGCCCTCGGGGGCGGCGCCGGTGGTGCTGGGGGTGAGCAGCACGTCATGCCGCTCGAACAGCGCGTCGATGCGCAGGCGCCAGTCGGCCGTGCGCTGCAGGTTGGCGGCATGTTGCGCGCCACTGATGGCCATACCCGTGTCTAGCAGGGTCTGCAGGGCCGGGCTCAGGGCTTCGCGGTGACGCAGGCGCTCGAAGCTCAGCGAGCGCGCCATCTCGTAGCTCATCACGTCCTTCTGCAGCTGGATCAGTTCACCGAAGTCCTGTACCAGGGCCTGATCCTGGCAGTGGTCGCTGTTTTTCGCCAGGGCCTGGGTAGCCTGCGCCCAGGCCTTCTGCGTGTCGGCATCGGCCTCGGGCCAGGACGGGGAGGGGAAGAGACCGATGCGCAGCGTGCCGTGCAGATGGTTTTCCATCAGGCGCAGGTCGCCGGTGAGCACGGCACCCAGCAGGGCCGCGTCCTCCACACTGCGGCCGAAGCCGCCGATCACGTCCAGCGTGGGCGAGAGGCTCTTGACGCCGGCGTGGACCACGCGGCCCAGGCTGGGCTTGTAGCCGACCACGCCGCAGTAGGCTGCGGGCCGGATGATGGAGCCCGCGGTCTGCGTGCCCAGTGCCAGTGGCACCATGTGGTCGGCCACGGCCGCGGCCGAACCGCTGGACGAGCCACCGGGCGTGTGCAGGGCGTTGTGCGGGTTGACCGTGGGGCCGGGCGTGAAATAGGCGAACTCGGTGGTGACGGTCTTGCCCAGCACCACGGCGCCGGCCTCGCGGCACAGCGTCACGCTGGCGGCGTCGGCTGCGGGGCGGTGGTGGGCGTAGAGGGCCGAACCGTAGGCCGTGGGCAGATCGGTGGTGTCGAACAGGTCCTTCACACCCAGAGGCAGGCCGTGCAGCGGCCCACGCACGGGACCGGCGTCGAGCGCGCGGGCCTGGGCCAGGGCCGAAACCGCATCCACATGGGTGAAGGCATGGATGTCGTCGTCGCGCGCGGCCACGCGCTCGAGGCAGGCGCGCACCAGGTCCTCGGCTTTGAGCTCGCGTCGCTGCAGCAGGGCTGCGGCCTGGGCGGCACCGAGTTCGTGGAGCTTGGGGCTGGGCATGGTATCTCCTGTGTTCTGGTCTGTCCCGATGGTAGCCCAATGGCACAATCGGCAGACCTTCGCAAGGGGAAACATGCATGAAAACCGTCCTCGTCCTCAATGGCCCCAACCTCAACCTGCTCGGCACGCGCGAGCCGCAGGTCTATGGCTCGCAGACCCTGGCCGATGTGCAGGCCCTGTGCGAACGTGCGGCCGCGGTCCACAACCTCAGGCTGGATTTTCGCCAGAGCAACCACGAGGGCGAGCTGGTGGACTGGATTCATGAGGCCGGCCGCGCGCAGGCCGCAGGCACGCTGGCCGGGGTGATCCTCAATGCCGGGGCCTACACGCACACCAGCATCGCGCTGCACGATGCGATCAAGGGGGCCGGTGTCACGCTGATCGAGCTGCACATCAGCAACGTCCATGCACGCGAAGCCTTCCGGCACCAGTCCTATATCGCGCCGGTGGCCAAGGCTGTGATGGCCGGCTTCGGCGTCAACGGCTATGCCCTGGCCATCGCCGGCCTGGCCCAGCTGGCGGAGCAGCGATGAGCCGCAAGGCACCCGAGCTGCTGGCGCCGGCCGGCTCGCTGGCCATGCTGGAGACGGCGTTTGCCTTCGGTGCCGACGCGATCTACGCCGGCCAGCCGCGCTATTCGCTGCGCGTGCGCAACAATGCCTTCGGCAGCCTCGAGGTGCTCCAGGCCGGTATCGAGCGCGCGCATGCGCTGGGCCGCAAGTTCTTCCTGGTCTCCAATATCTTTCCGCACGGCAACAAGGTACGGCACTACATCAACAACATGGCGCCGGTGATCGCCCTCGGCCCCGATGCCATGATCATGTCCGACCCCGGTCTCATCATGCTGGTGCGCGAGCGCTGGCCCGAGATGGAGATCCATCTCTCGGTGCAGGCCAACACCGTCAACTCGGCGGCGGTGAAGTTCTGGAACAGCGTGGGGGTCAAGCGCATCATCCTCTCGCGCGAGCTCTCGCTGGACCAGGTGGCCGAGATCCGGCAGGATTGCCCGGATTCCGAGCTGGAGGTCTTCGTGCACGGCGCGCTGTGCATCGCCTACTCGGGCCGCTGCCTGCTTTCGGGCTATTTCAACCACCGTGATGCCAACCAGGGCAGCTGCACCAACGCCTGCCGCTGGGATTACAAGACCCACACCACCCAGGTCGATGCCAGTGGCGATGTGCTCACGCCCGCAGGCGCGGGCGGTCATGCCTGCGGCTCTTCGAGCGGTCAGACTCTGGACAAGGAGGCGCGCGATTCCATCGCCTATCTGCTGGAGGAGAGCAAGCGCCCCGGCGAGTTCATGCCCATCGAGGAAGACGAGCACGGCACCTATGTGATGAATTCGAAGGACCTGCGTGCCATCGAGCATGTGCAGCGCCTGGTCGAGATCGGCGTGGACTCGCTCAAGATCGAGGGGCGCACCAAGAGCCCCTACTATGTGGCGCGCACGGTGCAGAGCTACCGTCAGGCCATCGCTGACGCGGTGGCCGGCCGTGGCCTGGATCCGGCCCTCTTGGGCCAGCTCGAGGGCCTGGCCAACCGCGGCTACACCTCGGGCTTCTACCAGCGCCACACGCCCGAGGCCATGCAGAACTATCTGCAGGGCTATTCGGAATCCGGTCGCAGCCAGTACGTGGGCGACGTCGTGGCCTTCGACGCGGCGCGCGGCCTGGCCGAGGTGCGGGTGAGGAACAGGTTCTCCGTCGGTGACCGGCTGGAACTGATCCAGCCCGCCGGCAATGAGGACTATGAGATCACGCGCATGGAAGGCCGCGAGGGACAGCCGGTGACGGTGGCGGCTGGCGACGGCCATACCGTCTGGCTGCCACTGCCTGCAAGTGCGGTGGGGGCGTTCGTGGCGCGTTATCTGAACCTGGACGCTGAGGCTCCGCAGGTCGCGGCCGTCTGAGAGGTGCCGCCCGTGCCACAGGCTCCGCTGCTGGTTGACGAAGCCGAGGTGCAAATCAGCGCCATCCGCGCCCAGGGGGCCGGAGGGCAGAACGTCAACAAGGTGTCCAGTGCCGTGCACCTGCGCTTCGATATCCCGGCTTCGTCGCTGCCCGAGGATGTCAAGGAACGTCTGCTGGCCTTGCGCGACAGCCGCATCACACAGCAAGGCGTGCTGGTCCTCAAGGCCCAGCAGCACCGCAGCCAGGACCTGAACCGGCTCGACGCATACGCCCGCCTGCACGAGCTGGTCAACAGCGTCGCCCGCGCGCCCAGAACGCGTCGCGCGACCCAACCCACCTATGGCTCGCGTCAGCGGCGGCTGGAAGGCAAGAGCCAGCGGTCGCAGACCAAGGCGTTGCGCGGGCGGATGCGTCCAGATCAAGCTGGATAGTCCGGCGCCAGCGCGGGTTTACCGCAACACCTAGGATGTTGACCATGACTACCACTCTTCAAATCGATTTCGTCTCCGACGTGGCCTGCCCCTGGTGTGCCGTCGGCCTGGCCGGCCTGGACACGGCGCTGGACCGTCTGCTGGGCGAGATCGACGCCCACATCACTTTTCAGCCTTTTGAACTCAATCCCGGCATGGGGCCAGAGGGGCAGGACATCAGCGAGCACCTGACGCAGAAGTACGGCTCCACGCCCGAGCAGCAGGCCGAGATCCGCGAGCGCATCCGGGAGCGCGGCGCGGCCGTGGGCTTTGCCTTCAAGCCCGAGGGACGGGGGCGGATCTGGAATACCTTCGATGCGCATCGCCTGCTGCACTGGGCCGGCGAACAAGGACCGGACAAGCAGTACGCGCTCAAGCGCGAGCTGCTGGCCGCCTATCACGGCCGGGCCGAGAATGTGTCCGATCACACCGTACTGCAGCGGGCCTGCGAGACCGTGGGGCTGGACGCGGCGCGGGCCCAGGCCATCCTCGGCAGCGAGGAATACGCGCTGGCCGTCCGGGAAAGCGAGATGCAATGGCAACAGGCCGGCATCACGGCCGTCCCGGCTGTCGTCGTCAATCAACGCTACCTGATCTCCGGGGGCCAGCCGCCCGAGGCCTACGAGGAAGCATTGCGTCGCATCGCGGCCTCGGTGGCTGAAGCCGGATCGTCGGGCGGCTGAGCGTCCCCGGTGGTCTGGCCCGGGCTTGCCAGACCACGCCTGGTGCAGGAAACTGCAAGCGGATGTATCTGCGGCCCGGCGCGCACGCCGGTTTCGGGTATGTTCACGGGCTTACCAAGGGAGTGGTCTTTGATGTCGTTCCTGCTGCGTTACCTGCTGATCGCCGTGGCCTGCGTTTTCATGCTGCTGGGCATGCAGCTGCCCAGCCTGGCCGACCAATATGCCAAGCGCGTGGACGCGAGCCTGCGTGAAGTCACCCTCAATTTCCAGCCCTTTCTGATCATTGCCAACCAGCACACGGGCGGCAATGTCGAGGCCCTGATCAAGCTGCACCGTGACAGCAATGTCGCGCCTTTCCAGGCCGAGGGCGAGGCCATCGAGCGCATGTACAAGCGCAAGCAGAAGCTGGAGATGGAGCGCGTGGCACTCGACACCCATCTGCCCGGGCGGCTCTGGCATCTGCTCGTGCGGGCCGATGCCGACCTGCGCGAGCAGACCCTGATCCAGTACACGGCCACGGCCCCGCTGACGCAGGAGGCACTGATCTCCGGTGGCGTCGTGGCCCTGGTCATGATGCTCCTGCTGGAGGGGGCCATGGCCCTGGGCCGTTATCTGCAGGCCCTGATCACGCGCCAGATCAACCATCGCTGGCGCGGCGCCGACTGAGTGCCGGGCGGCGTACTTCCACGCTGCCAGCCCGGCCTCGTCTCCGGTGATTGGCTTACTTGCCCTGAACGGCCCTGGGCCGGGCACGGCCCTTGCTGAGTCCCTGGTGCAGAACAAGGCTCGTGCACCATGAAAAACGTGTTTGACGAAATGCATGCCCCAAACGGGGGCGCGCGCGTGCATTACGCCCCATACCAGGACTGGCTCTCGCTGATGCCGGCCTCGCACATCGCCCAAAAGCGTGCGGAGGCCGATTCGGCTTTTCACCGCTCGGGCATCACCTTCGCGGTCTATGGCGAGAATGCCGGCAAGGAGCGGCTGATCCCCTTCGATATCGTGCCGCGCATCATTCCTGCCGCCGAGTGGGAGCTGCTCGAGCGCGGGCTGCGCCAGCGCGTGAACGCGCTCAACGCCTTCATCCACGACATCTACCACGGCCAGCGCATCGTCAAGGCCGGTCTGATTCCGGCCGAGCAGGTCTTCTGCAATGCCCAGTACCGGCCCGAGATGCAGGGCGTGCGCGTACGCAATGACATCTACGCCCATATCGCGGGCATCGACATCGTGCGCGCCTCGCTGCCCGGGCAGGACGCGACCTACTACGTGCTCGAAGACAATCTGCGCGTGCCCTCGGGCGTGTCCTACATGCTGGAGAACCGCCGCATGATGATGCGCCTGTTTCCCGAGCTCTTCGGCCGATGCAAGGTACGCCCCGTCGACCACTACCCGGACCTGCTGCTCGACACCCTGCGTCAGGCTGCGCCGGCCGGCGTCGACGACCCCACCGTCGTGGTGCTCACGCCCGGCGCCTACAACAGTGCCTATTTCGAGCACGCCTTCCTGGCCCAGCAGATGGGCGTGGAGCTGGTCGAGGGCAAGGACCTGTTCGTGCACGACGAGACGCTCTTCATGCGCACTACCCAGGGCCCGCGGCGGGTGGACGTGATCTACCGCCGCATCGACGACGACTTCCTCGACCCGCTGGCCTTTCGCGCCGATTCGGCCCTGGGCGTGGCGGGCCTGCTCTCGGTCTACCGCGCGGGCCGCGTGACCCTGGCCAATGCCATCGGTACCGGCGTGGCAGACGACAAGTCCATCTACCCCTATGTGCCGGACATGGTGCGCTTCTATCTCTCGGAGGAGCCCCTGATCGCCAACGTGCCCACTTACCAGTGCCGCAAGCCGGATGAGCTGGGCTACGTGCTCGCCAACATGGAGCAACTGGTGGTGAAGGAAACGCACGGGGCCGGCGGCTACGGCATGCTGGTCGGCCCCGCGTCCACGAAAGCCGAGGTCGAAGCCTTCCGCGAACGGGTGAAGGCCTCGCCCGACAAGTACATCGCCCAGCCCACGCTGGCGCTCTCGGCCTGCCCGACCTTCGTCGAGTCAGGCATCGCGCCGCGTCACATCGACCTGCGGCCCTTTGTGCTCTCGGGGCGCGAGGTGCGCATGGCGCCGGGTGGTCTCACGCGCGTCGCGCTCAAGGCCGGCTCACTGGTCGTCAACTCCTCCCAGGGCGGCGGTACCAAGGACACCTGGGTGCTGGAGGCGGAGGCATGACCATGTTGTCCCGTACCGCCGACCACCTCTACTGGATGTCCCGCTACACCGAGCGGGCCGAGAACATTGCCCGCATGCTCGAGGTGAGCTACCGCATGTCGCTGCAGACGCCGGGCAGTCAGGCCGGCTACTGGGGCGCGGCCCTGGGCATCAACGGCCTGGAAGAGGCCTACCGTTCCAAGTACGGCGCCATCACCGCTGGCAACGTGCTGCGCTTCATGAGCGTGGACCTGGACAATCCCTCGTCCATCCTGGCCTGCCTGCGCGCCGCGCGCGAGAACTGCCATGCCGTGCGCGGCACTGTCACCTCCGAAGTCTGGGAGACCGTCAACACCACCTGGCTGGAGGCGCGCGACTCGGTGCAGTCCCTGCCCCAGGGCAGCATCCAGGGCAGCGAACTGACCAAGTACTTCGAGTGGGTCAAGTTCCGTTCGCATCTCTCGCGTGGCGTCACCGTCGGCACCATGCTGCAGGACGAGGCCTTCCATTTCATCCGCCTCGGCACCTTCCTGGAGCGGGCCGACAACACGGCCCGCCTGCTCGACGTGAAGTTCGACGAGCTCGCGCCGCCGTCCAGCGCCGACGGCGAGTACTACGAATGGAGCGCGCTGCTGCGCTCGGTCTCGGCCTTCGAGATCTACCGCAAGGTCTACCGAGACATGATCACGCCACAGCGCGTGGCCGAGCTGCTGATCCTGCGCGAGGACATGCCGCGCTCCCTGCACGCCTGCCTGAAGGAGGTACACCAGATCCTGGGCCTGATCGCCAACTTGCGCTCCCAGGAGACCCTGCGCCGGGCCGGTGCCATGTACTCGCGCCTGCGTTACGGCCGCATCGAGGACATCGCTGCCCGCGGCCTGCACGCCGTGCTGACCGATTTTCTGGACGACACCGCAGACCTGGGCAACCGCATCGCGCAGGACTTCCTGCTGCCCGTGAGCTGAAAGGGAAGACATGCTGCTCGACATCCGCCACGAAACCCTCTACCGCTATGCCGTGCCCGCCAGCTACAGCCTGCAGTACATGCGCCTGTGGCCCCGCGCCGACGGCGGTCAGCGCGTGCTGCACTGGCGCATCGACGCGCCGGGCCGTCGCTGGGCCCAGACCGATGCCTACGGCAACGCCATCGTCGTCACCTCGTTGACGGACCCGCACAGCGAGGTACGTGTGGTCGCACAGGGTCAGGTCGAGACCCTGGACGGGCGCGGTGTGCTGTTGCCGCACGACTCGGCCGTGCCGCCGCTGGCCTTCGCCCTGCCCACGCCGCTGACCGCTGCCGACGCGGCCATCGAGGCACTGGCTGCCGATGTCCTGTCGAACGTGCCGTCGCAGACTCTGGAGCACCCGGGCGCACTGCAGCCGCTGGTCGACGCGGTCTTCGAACGCGTGGCCTATGTACAGGGCGTGACCGACGTTTCGCACACCGCGGCCGAGGTGCTGCGTCAGGGGCAGGGCGTATGCCAGGACATGGCCCACGTCTTCCTCGCCTGCTGCCGCGCCCGCGGCATCCCGGCGCGCTATGTCAGCGGCTACCTGCTGACCGATGTCAGCCATGCCGCCTCGCATGCCTGGGCCGAAGCCTGGCTGCCGCGCGCCCGTGGCGGTGCCGGGGCCTGGGTGGGCTTCGACGTCACGCACCAGCGCCTGGCGGGTGCCGAGCTCTGCCGTCTGGCCGTGGGCCGTGACTATGCCGACGCCAGCCCCATGCGCGGCATCCACGTCGGCGGCGCCGGCGAAGCGCTGACCGTGAGCGTGGCGGTGCAGGGCGCCGACCAGTAAGATCGCGCATGCACCCTCCGTCCGCCAGCAACCCCGTCCCGGATACGGCTGCTGCCGCGCAGACCGGTATGCCCGAGGGTGCGCCGACCAAGAACACAGCTGGAGACTACAGCGCCATGACCTATTGCGTCGCCGTCCGCAACGAAGCCGGACTGGTATTTCTGTCCGACTCGCGCACCAATGCCGGGGTGGACCAGATCAACACCTTCCGCAAGATGCACGTCTACGAGGTGCCGGGTGAGCGCGTCCTGGTCCTGCTGACCGCAGGCAACCTGGCCATCAGCCAGTCGGTGGCCAGCGGTCTGAAGGTGCAGATGGGGACGGCGGGGGAAAAGAGCCTGGCCAATGCGCCCAATCTCTTCTCGGCGGCCAAGATCGTGGGTGAGGCCGTGCGCAAGGTGCATGAGCGCGACGCCGCTGCGCTCAAGGAGTTCGGCATCGAGTTCAACGTCAGCCTCATCCTCGGCGGGCAGATCAAGGGCGAGGAGCCGCGGCTGTTCAACATCTACGCCGCCGGCAACTTCATCGAGGCCACACCCGAGACACCGTACTTCCAGATCGGCGAATCCAAGTACGGCAAGCCCATCCTGGACCGTGTGATCGGTGGTCAGCTCAGTCTGGACGAAGTGGCCAAGTGCTGCCTGATCTCCATGGACTCGACCATGAAGTCGAACCTGTCGGTCGGTTTACCGCTGGATCTTCTGTGCTATGAAAAAGATAGCTTCGAGGTGACCCGGCGGGCCCAGATTGATGCCAGGGATCCCTATTTCACCTCGCTGCGCGAACGCTGGGGCGAGCAGCTGCGCAAGGTCTTCAACGAGCTACCATCGCCCGGCTACTGGCGCTGAGGGCCACCCCGTGCGCCGGTCTCAGGCGCTGGCGCTGAACTTGGCGTAGGCCGCTTCGTCCATCAGGGCGTCGAGTTCCGCTGGGCTCTTGAGCGTGAGTTTGTAGAACCAGCCGGCACCCAGTGGCTCGCTGTTGGCCAGGGCCGGATCGGCGCGCAGCGCTTCGTTGACCTCGGTGACGGTGCCGCTGACCGGGGCGTAGACGTCGGCCGCGGCCTTGACGGACTCGACCACACCGGCAATCTCGCCGGCCGCCAGTACCTTGCCCACGGCGGGCAGGTCCACGAAGACGATGTCGCCCAGGGTGTCCTGCGCGTGCACGGTGATGCCCACCACGCCTGTTTCGCCTTCCACCCGCACCCACACGTGTTCGTCGCTGAACCTGATCATGTCCATCACTCCATAGTCGAGGCGACGATCTTAACCGTGCAGGCCATGAAAAAACCGGCCCAGGGGCCGGTTTCTCAGGCGAAGCCGTGAGGCTTCAGTAACGGGGACGGCCACCGCCGCCGCCGTAACCGCCGCCGCCTTCACGACGGCCGCCGCCGAAACCGCCACCACCGGTGCGCGGCTCCATCGGGCGGGCGATGTTCACGACCATGTCGCGGCCACCGACGTTCTGGCCGTTCATGCCGCTGATGGCGGACTCGGCCTGGTCGGCACTGCCCATCTCCACGAAGCCGAAGCCCTTGGAGCGACCGGTGTCACGGTCCATCATGACCTTGGCCGACTGGACGTCGCCGTAGGCCGAGAAGTGTTGTTGAAGATCGTCGTCGCGCACCGAGTAGGAGAGGTTGCCGACGTAAAGTTTGCTGCTCATGGGAGAGCCTTTCAAAAAAAGCGCTGTTGATGCCATAGACATCTCGGCGCGGGGGAAATGACGGTCTTGGTTTGAAAAACCATCAAGGGAATGGGTTCAGCGGAAAGTCCGCTTGGCCGGCGCGGGGGCGCCGCCGGTCCGGGGTGCGAGGTGGCGGAAGGTGATGCGGCCCTTGCCCAGGTCATAGGGCGAGAGCTCGAGCGACACCTTGTCGCCAGCCAGGATGCGGATGTGATGCTTGCGCATCTTGCCGCCGGTGTAGGCCACCAGGGTGTGGCCGTTGTCCAGGGTGACGCGAAAACGCGAGTCGGGCAGGATTTCATTCACCGTGCCGTGCATTTCGATCAGTTCTTCCTTGGCCATGGGGTCCTCCTTCTGTTGGCTTGACTAAATGGGGTTCAGGCGTAGCTGTGGCGCTGCTGCAGCCAGCTGCAACCTTCGTTGATGGCGTACTGCAGCGCGCCTTCGCGCGTGCTGAATTCGGGCACAAAGCGGAACACGCGATCGTGCGTGCCGCGGCCGCTGCCGCTGCGGATCGACACGGAAGCCTGGTAGCGGCCCGTGTCGGTGGTGCGGATGAGGGGTGAGACAAGGTACTTGCCCACCGAGAATGCTTTTTCTAGGGTGGTATTCATCAAAAGGGGCGCGCGTATCGTCGCGCGTTGCAAAGATCAGTCAACCGTCCTGCGCAAGGCGGGACGTTGCGGCATCAGCCGCTCGGGGGTCCGGTCCAGGAAAGGAAACGTCAAAAAGACCGGGATAGGGCTTGCCGCAGGGGGAAGTGTGACGACCAGATGGAGCCGGTGAGAGCGGCCGGTCGGGCGGGGCGGGCGGTGTGAGAGAGGCCGCGGGCCGTGTCAGACTACAGCTGCGCAAAGGGAAGCAAGTTGCGGCAGCGGTGTGTATTGTACGCTGGATTGCGCATTTGTGCCGATCTTTCTTTGCCAAGGCCCGCCCGGGGCCTGCAAAATGCTGCCATGCCTTGAGGGAGGCACTTGTCCTGCGGACGCTTCGAAAAGAAAAGCAGATGAGGTACCTGGGCAGCATCTACGTCGCCGTGGCCGTTCTGGTCCTGACCTTCGCACTGGGCATGTACGCCGATGTGCGCAGCGAGGACATGCACGTGCGCCACCTGGGCATCAGCACCCGGCTGGAGCGCATCGTGCGCCTGGAGCAGGAGCTCACCAGCCTGCTTGGCAGTGCCGTGCTGGAACAGAAGCTGATGCGCGTGAGCCGCTACGATGCGGTGGACGAGCAGCTCACCGCCACGGTGGGTGCCGTGGCCGAACTCAGCCGTGCGCTCCGGCTGTCGGGCGACATCTCGGTGCTGCTGGAGCTGCAGCAGGGCCTGCGCGCCACCGAGGCTCGCTCGTTGCGCTATATGCGCGTGGGCAACTGGCGCCGTGCCCGTGACGTGCTGATCGAAGACGATTACGTGCTGGCCAAGAAGATCTACGAGATCACCACCGAATCCGTCATCAGCGCGCTGAGCGAGGAACTGACCCAGCGTGACCGCGAAGTTCAGCGCCTGCGCCAGATCACCTATGCCCTGCGCGTGGCCGCGCTGGGCCTGCTGCTCTGGGTGGGCTGGCGCTTTGCCCGCCGCCTGCGCGATGACATGGCGGAACAGGCGCGCCTGCAGCAGGAGATCCGCAGCACCAACGAAGGCCTGGAAGCGACCGTGCGTGAGCGCACCCTGGAGCTCGAGCGCAGCAACCGGCAGCTCGCCGCGCTCAGCAGCACGGACGCACTCACCGGCCTGGCCAACCGCCGTCGCTTCGACGAGGCCTGGGCCGAGGAGTGGCAGCGCGCGGCGCGCCAGGGCGCCTCGCTGGCGCTGGTGCTGATCGATGTCGACCATTTCAAGGCCTACAACGACCACTACGGCCACCAGGCCGGCGACGAGTGCCTGCGCCGCGTGGCCGCCGTGCTGGCTGGCGTGGCGCGTCGCGCCGGGGAGCTGGTGGCGCGCTACGGCGGGGAAGAGTTTGTCGTTGTGCTGCCCGGCGCCGACGCCACCACCGCGCGTGAGTTTGCAGAGCGCCTGCGCATGGCCGTCGAGGCCGAGGCCATGCCCCACGCCCACTCACCCGCCGCACCCGTCGTCACCATCAGCATGGGCGTGGCCGCAGGCCAGCCGCGTCACGAGGCCGATGCCGAGGCTCTGCTCAAGGAGGCCGACGTGGCGCTCTACCTTGCCAAGCGCCAGGGCCGCAACCAGGTGCTGCTGGCGGCCTGAGATACTGCGTCCCCATGAGCGAGCAGGAAGACGAGGTGAGAGCAGGGCTGGGCCGCAGCGTACGCCGCGGCACGCTGGGTATCCTGGCCTTCTGGCTGGCGGTGATGGGCGTGCTTTATTACTTCATGGACCGTTATCTCCAGCCCGCACCGGTGACGGTCAGCGCCCGGGGCGAGCTCGTGATCCCGCGTGCCCGTGACGGGCATTTCTATGCGCCTGGCCTGGTCAACGGCCAGCCGGTGAACTTCCTCGTGGACACCGGCGCCTCGCTGGTGTCGGTCAGCGAAGAGCTGGCGCGCAAGGCCGGCCTGGGGGCGGGGGAGTCGGCCGTTTTCATGACGGCCAACGGCCAGCGCCCCGGCCGCATCGTGGCCGGCGTGCCGGTCGCGGTGGGCCCGGTCAGCGTTTCGGCCGTGCGGGTGGGCGTGGGCCTGACAGGCCCCGACAGCAGCGATGGCCTGCTGGGCCAGAGCTTTCTCTCGCGCTTCGACATCCTGCTACAGCAGGACCACATGATCCTGCGGCCGCGTTCCCGGGACTGAGCCGGGCATCACGACGACGGTAGTCGCCTGTCTCATGAATATAATAATAACTATTATCATTCGCATCATTAATAATTTTCGATGCATTTTCTTTCTTCACCCAGCAAAACCCTCTCTTTCTGAGATACGCCAGCGTTCCATACACCCTCGTGGTCTCGGTCGCCGTCGATTTCTGATCTTCATCCCTGCTGATCTTTCCCTTCCCAAGGAGTCTCTCATGAAAAAACTCTGGATCGCTCTCGCCGCCCTGGCCTGTGCCGCAGGCACGGCGCATGCCCATCAGATCTGGCTCGAAGCCGCCGAAGGCCAGGGCACGGTCCTGCGTTTCGGCGAGTTCGGCGAGAACCTGCGCGAGGTCTCGCCAGGCCTGCTCGACAAGTTCGTGCAGCCCACGGCCACCCTGGTCGCAGGCAAGGAAGTGAAAACCAGCGCCCCGGGCAGCAAGGCGCGTGATGCCTACACCCTGCCTTTCAAGGCCGGACAGGGTGAGAGCATCGTGGCCGAGGAGGCCCGCTACCCGCTCTTCAACATCAAGGATGGGGGCAAGGGCTGGTACCACCCGGCCGCGCGCCTGATCACCGACTTCAGTGCGCAGGAGCCCCGCCTCGTGCTTGATCTGGTGCCCACGGGCAAGGCTGGCGAGTTCCGGCTCTACTTCCAGGGCAAGCCCAGGGCCAAGACCAAGGTCACGCTGGTCACCCAGTCGGGCTGGGCGCGCGAAGCGCAGACCGATGCCGAGGGCCTGGTGCAGTTCAGCCTGCCCTGGAAGGGCCCCTATGTGGCCGAGGTCAGCCACACCGAGCGCACGCCCGGCGAGCGGCTTCCAGGTGGCGGTGGGAAACGGGAATGCGGCCATGGCGGCATTGTAGCGGCGCA
>OFDN01001600.1_pt1 | contig 14348 bp, 14 predicted proteins | sample 1520971 | NCBI WGS metagenome assembly OFDN01 (sample SAMEA94257418, study PRJEB24077) | hot springs metagenome | biome: Aquatic biome; feature: Geographical feature; material: Water | place: India | collected 2012-06-12 | depth 5 m
CGCCGCCGGCCGCGGCGATGGCGCAGGCGCGCGAGCTGCTGCGCGAGCTGGGCGCGCTCGACGGGCGCAACGCCGTCACCCCGCACGGGCGCCGCATGGCCGGCTTTGGCGTGCACCCGCGGCTCGCCCACATGATGCTGCGCGGCAAGGAGCTGGGGCTGGGCGGGCTGGCCTGCGAGGTGGCGGCCCTGCTCGGCGAGCGCGACATCCTGCGCGCCCGCCCCGGCCAGCGCGACGCCGACCTGCGCGTGCGGGTGGAGGCGCTGCGCGCCCTCGACGGTCCCGCGGACGGCGGAGGGCGCGGGCGCCTTGGCGACATCGACCGCGGTGGTGCGCAGCAGGCGTTGAAGCAGGCCCGCGTCTGGCGCCGGCAGCTCGGCGTGCGGCAACGGGAGGGGGCGGGGGAGGGGAGCGTCGGGGCGACCGGCCTGCTGGTGGCGCTGGCCTACCCCGACCGCATCGGCCAGCGGCGGCCCGGCGGTGGTGCGGGCGGTGGGACAGGGGGCCAGGCGGCCAGCTACCGCCTGTCCAACGGCCGCGGCGCCTTCTTCGCGCAGGCCGAACCCTTGTCGGCCGAGGACTGGCTGGCCGTCGCCGACCTCGACGGGGCCGCGCGCGACGCCCGCATCTTCCTGGCCGCGCCGGTAACCCTGGCGGAGCTGGAGGAGATCTTCGCCGAGGCGATCACCGACACCGAGGAGGTGGGCTGGGACGCGCGGGAGGAGGTGGTGCAGGCCCGCCGCCGCCGCACGCTCTTCGCCCTGGTGCTGAAGGAGACGCGGCTCGCGAAGCCCCCGGCCGACGCGGTGACGCGCGCCATGGCCGAGGGCGTGCGCCAGATGGGCCTCGCCTGCCTGCCCTGGACCGACGAGCTGCGCCGCTGGCGGGAGCGGGTGGCTTTCCTGCGCCGGATGGAGGGGGAGGAGTGGCCGGACCTGTCCGACGACGCCCTCCTGGAGACGCTGGACGATTGGCTGGCCCCGCATCTCGGCGGCCTGACCCGACGTGCCCATTTGGAGCGTCTCGACCTCGGCAACGCGCTGCGCGCGCTGCTGCCCTGGGCGATGCAGAAGCGGCTGGAGGAGGAGGCGCCGAGCCATGTGACGGTGCCCAGCGGCTCGCGCGTGCCCATCGACTACGCGGGGGAGACGCCGGTGCTGGCGGTGCGGTTGCAGGAGATGTTCGGGCTGGCCGAGACGCCGCGCGTGGCGCGCGGCCGGGTGCCGCTGCTGCTTCACCTGCTGTCGCCGGCGCGCCGGCCGGTGCAGGTCACCCGCGATCTGGCGAGTTTCTGGGCCAACGCCTACCGCGCGGTGAAGGCCGACCTGAAGGGCCAGTACCCCAAGCATTACTGGCCCGACAACCCGCTGGAGGCCGAGCCGACCGCGCGCGCCAAGCCGCGGCGGTGAGGGGGTGGCCGCACCGGCCCCCCCTCCCGACCTCCCCCCACTTCGCGGGGGAGGAGAGAGAAGCCCTCCCCCGCCGCAAGATGGGGGAGGGTTGGGTGGGGGCCCGGCGCGGAAACCCCGCTATCTCACCCCTTCACCGCCGCCCAGTCCAGTTCGTACACCTTGTCGGCGGGCTTGTAGCTCTTGAAGGCGGCGATGACGTCGTCGACGGTGACCCCGTCGGGCACGTTCTGGATCTCGTAGACGATGGAATCGCCGCTGGTCGGGCCGACGTCGGCGGTCTTCAGCGCCTTGCTGACAAGGCCCTCGCGCGCGACCTTGATCATGATCGAAGCCATTGTGTTACCCCTGTCCGGATGGTTTGTTTGCATTGCGGCATGAAATCGCAAAGCGCCGCCCTCCGCCACGCGTCGAAGGGTCGCATGCAACCGTGATCAGCGCCGCGCCACCCAGATGGCGGTCAGGTCGTCGCGCAGCCGCTGGCCATGGTCGGCGTCGAAATCGGCCATCAGCCGGCGCAGCGGGCGATCCGGGGCGGTGGTCAGGGAACGCGCCATCAGCTCCAGCAGGCCGGCTTCGCCCAGCATGTGGTCGACGGCGTCGCGCGCCTCGGTCAGGCCGTCGGAATAGACGAGCAGATGATCGCCCGGCCGGAAGGGCTCCACGCGGTTCTCGTACTCCGCCCCGGCGAAGGGGCCGAGCAAGGGGCCGGCGCTGTCGATGGCGCGCAGCCCGGCCGCGGTGCCCAGGATCGGGCTGGTGGTTCCCGCCGCGGCGTAGAGCAGCCGGTCGGCCGCGCTGTCGAAGACGCCGTAGAAGGCGGTGGCGAACTGCCCGACCGGCAGGATCTCGTTCAGACGCCCGTTCAGGTCGTGCAGCAGCCGCGCGGGATCGGCCAGCGCCCCCTCCGGCACGCGGGCGAGCAGCGTGTGCAGCCGGAAGGCGTTGATCGCCGCGGCGATGCCGTGGCCGGACAGGTCGGCCGCGAACAGCCCGACCCGCCCGTCGTCCAGCTCGACAATCGTCCAGAAATCGCCGCCCACCTCGTCGGAGCTGCGGAACACCGCGTCCACGGCCAGCCCGCGCCGTTCCCCCAGCGCGTCCACCGCGGCCGGTTCCGGCACCAGGGCCAGCTGCATGGCGCGGGCCTGGCGCAGGTCGCGCTCGATGCGCTCGCGGAAGGACCGCAGCTCCTGCACCAGCGCGCGGCGCTCCAGATGGTAGCGGACGCGCGCGATGCATTCGCCGGGGTTGACCGGCTTGGAGATCACGTCGGTCGCTCCCGCCTGGAAGCAGACGGTGCGCAGATGGTCGGAATTGAGCGCGCTCTGCATGACGATCGGCATGTCGCGGAAGCGCGGGTCCTGCCGGATCCGGCGGCATAACGGAATGCCGTCGTGCCCCCCGAAGGTGGTGTCGAGGATCAGCAGATCGGCGTCGAAGCGGTCCAGCGTGGCCAGCACGGTGTCGGGATCGGACGCGAACGCCACCCGGCTGATCCCCGCCCATTGCAGGAAGCGGGCGAGGGTCTTGCGGTTGAAGGCGCTTTCATCGGCGATGACGACGCGGCGCTCGTCCAGCGGGATCCCGAGATCGATCCCGTAGAGGCTGTTGGGAGGGGAGGCGGCGCCGGTCATCCGGATGCCATGTCAATCCACGATGTTGAACATCTTGTTGAACTTCGCGATGACGAACAGACGCTTCACGTCATCGCGCGCGCCGCGGATGGAGAACTCCAGGTTCTTCTTCTGAGCCGTGTCCCGGGCGATGATGAACATCCCGAGGCCCGAGGAATCCACGAACTCCACCGCCGACAGATCGAACACCATGCCGTGCCCCGCCGGCCGGTCGAAGGTGGCGATCAGGTTCCGGAACTTGTCATGATCGGCGAAAGTCATGCGGCCGCTCAGGAAAAGTTCGGTGGTGTTCGGGCTGTCCTTGACCGTGAACTCCATGACACGCTCTTCCGTTGTTCGGCATCCGACCACACCAGGACGGGTTGTCGGCGGCAGTGACCTTAGCACGTCCGGCGAAATTGTGCTACGCACGCAAAGATGTCGTTTCGATGACAAGGTCTTCGCCCGCGACTTTGCTTGAGGAATTTTTAACAATGCTGGCTGTGGCGGGGCGACCGCGATCGCTGATGCCGCTTTGCGGAACCGGCGGAGCGTGGCATGCTGGGGACCTGACCCGATGTGATTGGGGGACGGGATGGACAAGGATCGGACGGCGCGGCGCGGTGCCCTGCGGGCCTTCGGCGCTCTGATCGCCGGTGCGGCGGCGGCCGGGCTGGCGCGGCCGGCGGCGGCCTTTCGCGTGGTGGACGGCAACGACCTGCGCGCCGTTCTGGACGAGGGCTGCGGCTCCACCGCCTATCACCGCCGCGCGCTCGCCGACGCGGCGGCCGGGCTCGGCACCGACCTGACGCCGGAGCAGCGGCGGATGGTGCTGGCGTCCTTGCCTTGTCCAACCTGCGGCTGCAATCTGGTTCAGGCGGCGGCCATCAGCGACGGTGCCGCGTCCTTCTGAAACCGCGGCGTTTTCGCCGGCCGTCAATAAACGCGAAAGGTCGACGCGCTACACCCCAAGGTGTCGAATCGCGCAGTCGAGGCCGTCATGACCACCGAGATCAGAACCTTCCAGATCCCCGACACCGACCGGGAGGGCGCGCAGGAATCCCTGGCCGCCTTCCTGCGCACGGTGGAGGTCGAACGCATCGACACCGCCTACGCCGACGGCGGCTGGCGCATCCTGGTCCTGTACCAGGATCTGCGGCGCAAGGAGGAATCGGCGCAGATCGAATCGGCCATCGTCGCCGAGCTGAGCGCGTGGCGCGACAAGGCCGCGGCCCGCGGCGGCGTGGCGCGCGAGGCGCTGCTGCCCGACGACCTGCTGCCGGAGATCGCCCGCTTCGCGCCCACCACCGAGCGCGAGCTGTCCGTCATCCTCGGCAGCCGCGACATCGACGTCGGGCCGATGGCCCAGGAGATCGCCGCCGTCGTGCGCAACACGCTGGAAGCGCTGGTGGATTGATGGGATGGGGGCCCTCTCCCGCGTCGGGCGGGAGAGGGGATGCGCGGCCCGCCGTCAGGCGCGTTCCACCTTCAGCACCACGCCGTTGACGCCGACCACCCGCACGCGGGTGCCGGACGGCAGGTCCGGGCCTTCGACCGCCCAGTGCGAGTCGCCGACCTGCGCGCGGCCATGGCCGTTGACGATGTCGGTCTCCAGCGTGTGCAGGGTGCCGATGTACTGCTCCGCCCGCCGGTTCAGGTGCAGGCCGTCGGCCGCGTGCTCCTGGCGGCGGAACAGGAAGCGCGCGATCACCACCCCGGCGATGGAGATCATCGCGAAGAGCAGGAACTGGTACTCCCCGCCCATCTCCGGCCAGACCAGCAGCGCCACGCCGACGGCGGCGGCGGCGCCCGCCAGCCAGATGATGAAGGCGGTGGGCGCGAAGATCTCCACGACGCCGAGCGCCAGCGCCACCACGAACCAATGCCAGAACTCGACCATGGTCGTCCGTGCTCCCGTCAGCCCCACGGGCCCTTGGCCCCGGGCGGCGTGTCGTCCGGTGGCGGTTCGGCCGCGGGCGCTGGGGGCGGGACCGGTGCCGGCTTCGCCATGGCGTCCCGCGCGATCTCGGCGATGCCGCCGATGGCGCCGATCACCCCCGTCGCTTCCAGCGGCAGGAACATCACTTTCTGATTGGGTGCGGAGGCGAGTGTCGTCAACGACTCGACGTAGCGCTGCGCGACGAAGTAGTTGATGGCCTGCACGTTACCGGCGGCGATCGCCTCCGACACCATGCGAGTGGCCTCGGCCTCCGCCCGCGCTTCGCGCTCGCGCGCCTCGGCGTCGCGGAAGGCCGCCTCGCGGCGTCCCTCGGCCTGCAGGATGGCAGCCTGCTTCTCGCCCTCGGCGCGCAGGATGGCCGCCTGCCGCAGGCCCTCCGCCTCCAGGATGGCGGCGCGGCGTTCGCGCTCGGCCTTCATCTGCCGGCCCATGGCGTCGACCAGGTCGCGCGGCGGCTGGATGTTGCGGATCTCGATGCGGGTCAGCTTGACGCCCCAGGGGGTGGTCGCGTCGTCCACCACGGCCAGGAGCTGGGCGTTGATCTTGTCGCGCTGCGACAGCAGCTCGTCCAGGTCCATCGAGCCCATGACCGTGCGGGTGTTGGTCACGGTCAGGTTCATGATCGCCGATTGCAGGTCGTTGACCTCGTAACTGGCCTTGGCCGCGTCGATCACCTGATAGAAGACCACGCCGTCGACCGTGACCATGGCGTTGTCCTTGGTGATGACCTCCTGCTGGGGGACATCCAGGACGGTTTCCATCATGGTCTGCTGCTTGCCGATGGAGTCGATGACCGGGATGACCAGATGCAGGCCCGGCGGCAGCGTGCGGGTGTAGCGGCCGAACCGCTCGACCGTCCATTCCTGCCCCTGCGGCACCGTCTTCACGCCCAGCACCACGAGCGCCAGGGCGAACACCACCAGCGCGATCACGAACAGCGTGAAACCGCCGAATTCCATTGGTCATCCCCCTTCGACCCGACCCGCGGCGGACCATGCCACGGCGGAGCGTGTGGGGAAAGCGACTTAGGATCCCAGCAACGCGCCGGCCGGTCGCAGCGGCTCGTGCGCGTCGCACAGGATTTTCATGATGGCCAGGATCGGCACCGCGAGCAGCGCCCCCGGCATGCCCCACATCCAGCCCCAGAACAGGATCGACACGAACACCGCGATGGGGTTCAGCGACAGCCGGCGGCCGACGATCATCGGCGTCAGGAAATTGCCCTCCAGCGTTGTCAGCGCGATGAAGACCGCCGGCGGCACCAGCATCGCCGACAGCGTGTCGAAGGTCAGGACGGAAACCAGAAAGATCAGCACCGCGGTGATGCCGGGCCCGAGGAACGGGATGAAGTTCAGCACCCCCGCCACGGTGCCCCACAGCCCGGCGTTGGGCAGCCCGATCACCCACATGGCACCCGCGGTGGCGCAGCCGAGCGCGATGTTGATGATGGTGACCGTCGCCAGATAGGCGGCGATGTGCTGCTGCACGGTGGCGGCCACCATGGCGTAGTGCACGCGGTCGTCGATCGACCGCATGGTGCCGATCAGCGCCTCCATCGTCGGACGCCCGCGGGCCAGGAAGAAATAAAGCAGCACCAGCGTGATCACGACGTTGGCGAGCAGCGCCTGGGTGCGGTCCATCACCTGCTGCACCAGCGAGGGGCCGCGCACCACCACCTCCTGCGCGCTGCCGTCCTGGGCCATCTGCTCGATCTGGCGCGAGGCCTCGCGGGCGCGCTGGATGCCCTCGCGCACCTCGCCCATCTTGAACTCCAGCTCGTGCGCCACCCGCGGCATGCGCTGCAGCCAGTCGGCCGCCGGGGCCGCCAGCGTGTAGACGCCGAAGACCCCCGCCGCCGTCACCCCGGCCACGACGACGGCCGCGCCCAGCCCGTCCGGGATGCCCCAGCGGTAGAGCCCCCGCACCACAGGACGCAGCAGCAGGTTCAGCAGCATGGCGAGCGCGATCGGCAGCAGCACGTCGCGGCCGAAATAGACGGCGAACAGCACGCCGATGGCGAGGATGCCGAACAGCGCCACGCGCGCGGGGTCGCGCGGGTGCTTCGCCTCCGGCAGCGGGGCCGTGACCGGCTCCGGCCCGTCCGGGGGAACTGCGGCGGCGTGCCGCAACGCGGATACGGTCTGGTCGGTCATCGATGGCGTTCCCGGCGTGACGTCCTTAGCCGCGCGGCGCTTGACGGGCGGGCGCCGCGTGACGATCTACAGCCGCGCTTGCAGAAGGAGTTTCCCCCCATGCGCGGCCATGCCCGCATCGTTAACGCCCTTGCCGCGCTGATGGTTCTCGGCGCGTCGGCGCTCCCCCTTTCGGATGCGCTGGCCGACCGCGTCGGCCGTTTCTCCAACGACTGGACCGGCAACGGTCTGGAGGTGGAGGCCGTCGCCGACCCCAAGGTGCAGGGCGTGACCTGCCACCTCGTCGATTTCGACCGCAGCCTGATCGACCGCCTGTCCAAGGGGAATTGGTTCGAGGATCCGTCCAACGCCTCGATCGCCTGCCGTCAGACCGGCCCCGTCGTGGTCGGCGACATCGAGCTGTCGCAGAAGGGGGAGGAGGTCTTCTCCGAGCGCAAGAGCCTGGTGTTCAAGTCGATCGCGATCCGCCGCATCTACGACCGGGCCAACGACACGCTGGTCTACATCGTCTACAGCCGGCAGGTGACCGACGCCTCGGCCAAGATGTCGATCTCCACCGTGCCGCTGTTCGCCGCCAACGCCGAATGGACCAAGGGCAAGCCGCCGAAGCCCTGACGGCCCGCCCGGGCTCTCCAACCCCGGCGTCAGGCCGCGCGGATGTTGGCGAGGAAGGACTCAACCTCCTTGCGCAGCGTTTCGGCCTGCCGGGCGAGCTCGCCGGAGGCGTCGAGGACGTTGCTGGCCGCGGACCCCGCCTGGGCGGCGGCCTGGTTGACCTGAACGACGTTCTCCGACACCTCCTGCGTGCCGCGCGCGGCCTCCTGGACGTTGCGGGTGATCTCGCTGGTCGTCGCGTGCTGCTCCTCGATGGAGGCGGCGATGGTCGAGGACACCTGGTTGATCGCGGTGATGGTGCCGGCGATGCTGTCGATGGCGCCCACCGCGTCGTGGGTGGCCGACTGGATGCCGGCGATCTGCGCGGCGATCTCCTCGGTGGCGCGCCCGGTCTGGCTGGCGAGCTGCTTGACCTCCGAGGCGACGACGGCGAAGCCCTTGCCGGCCTCGCCGGCGCGCGCCGCCTCGATCGTCGCGTTCAGCGCCAGCAGGTTGGTCTGGCTTGCGATGTCCTGGATCAGCTTGACCACCTCGCCGATGCGGGTGGCGGCGTCGGCCAGCGCGCGCACCGAACCGGTGGTCGCCTCGGCCTGACGGGCGGCCTGGGCGGCGATCTCATTGGACCGGGTCACCTGGTTGGCGATCTCCCGGATGGAGGCGGTCATCTCCTCGGTGGCCGAGGCGACGGTCTGGACGTTGGCCGAGGTCTGCTCGGCCGCGGTGGCCGACGCGGTGGCCTGCCGGCTGGTCTGTTCGGCCAGCGAGGCCATGCTCTGGGCGGTCTGGCCCAGCTCGGTCGAGGCGGATGCGACGCTGCCCAGCGTTCCGGTGACCGCGCGATCGAAGGTCGCGATGTAGCCTTCGACCTGGGCGCGCCGCTCTTCCTTGCGCGTCTGCTCGGCCCGCTGCTCCGCCTCCAGCCGGCGGTTGGCGAGGGCGGCGTCCTTGAAGACCTGGAGCGCGCGGGCCAGCGTCCCGACCTCGTCGCGCCGCCCGGCACCGGTCACGGCCGTGTCGAGATCGCCGCCGGCCAGCCGCTCCATGGCGCCGGCCATGCCGCGCAGCGGCCGGACGACGAAGGCCGACACCATCCAGACGAGGAGCGCAAGCGCGACGACGGTTCCGACGCCGGCGGTGATCATCAGGACGAGCCGCACGTCATCACCGAGCTCGGTCAATTGTGTCCCGGTTCGGTCAAGGTCTCCCAGATTGGTCTTCACTTGCTCGTTGATGAGCGCCTTTGCGGCGGTTCGGGCGGCCCGCCCCTCGCCGGTGGACAGGGCGAAGGCGGCCTCGTTGTTGTTGCGCAGCGCTTGGTCGAAGATCTTCCGGGCCACACTGTCATAGGCGCGGACGAGTTCGCGCATGCGCTGCGGCATGGCGCGCGCCTGGGGCGTGGCCTCCAGAGCGGAAAGCTCCTCGATCGCCGTGTCGATGCGGGCCAAGCTCCGCTCGTAGTTGGCGATGAAGCCGCGCATGGCGGCTGTGTCGCTTTCGATGATCGTGTTCTTTTCGGCGACCGTGGCTTCGTTGAGGGCCGCTTCGATGGCCACAACGAGCTGCGCGCGTTTGGCAACGATCTGGAGGCCGTGCGATGCCCGTTCGTTCAGGTGGTCGATGCCGGTGGCGGCGTTCCACACGATGATTCCCAGAACGATGACAAAGATCGAGACGGGCAGCGCGACTTTGCGGGACAAGGGCAGGTTGGATATCCAATTGGACATGGGTTCGCATCTCCAGGGCAGCAGGGTGAGTGCCGACCACCGATCTCCGAGCCTGATGGGGGACGCCCGCGTCGCGTCGTCGCAGGGTGCGGCTGACCGGATCGCGTTCTGCCCAGGACGGTGTGGCGTTGCGGTTGAATTTGTTGAGGGAATTATTTAACGTTTTTCCCGGAAGATCCGATTCTTCAAGTAAAATCCATGTTCATATACTCTAAAAAATCGAATATTGAAGCTAATGAAGGAAAATTGACATCGACCCCAGGGAGAGCCCCGTTTTTTATATCAATTGATTGCAAGACAAATAATCATGATTTGCCTGCATCGGTAAGACGAGATTCGTTTGTTCTTGTCATAAGCGATCGAGATTGGATGCGCTTGCATGTGGATGGTGTTCCTAAGCCGCCGTTGGGCCCGAAGAGCAGATATGCCGAATCTCTTTATCGGAGGCAGTATGCTCGAGAGTGCGCGCTAATATTACTTAATGAATCATAGACGAGATGAAAGATGGCGAGCAAAGACGCGACGAGATTTTCATCGTGTCGCATGTTATGATAATCGGTCACATGCCGGCGTCGGCAGTCGACGCGGGGGACGTGGCGCCGGGGGAGGAAGGGCCGATGAGGTGGATCGAACGGCGGAGACAGCCATGATCCGAGCCCGTGACGGAACAACAGGGTGGAGGCGGTATGTAAATGCCGCTGCGACGTCGTGTTATTGTGCGCACCGACTGTCCTCTGGATTCCTGATGGTGGAGAAGCTCTTAGGTTTTTTCGCGCGTCTCCAACGGAGGAGCGCGGAGCATCGCCTGATCGGATGTCTTCGATCCATGAACGCTGCCGACCGTAAGTCCACTTATGGGGGACAAATATGACCAGAGTCAAGACATATATGGAAAGGCCGCCCCTATGGATTCCCGCACCCTCGGCGCGGGAATCCCGTTGCCGAGTGATGGCGAGCGGCAATGTCCATGATGGAGTTCGGCAGCAGGTCGTCGATGGTTCCGCTGCCACCGCAGGGTGATGCCTCAGCGGCCGGGGCGTTCTCCGACCAGGGGGCAGCGTCTGCCAGCGCGCTGGGATCCCGGATTGCCCTCGCGATCTCATTGCTGGATGAGACTGATTTGCCCTCAGCTATAGGCAAATCTGTCAAACAGATTCAGCGCTATGCACAGGGCAAGAGCGAGCCGCCGGTGACCGCCATCACCGCGCTTGCGGCCGTCGCGGGGGTCCGGGTGGAGTGGCTGGCGACCGGCCGTGGGCCGATGCGGGACGATCCGGCCGGGCACATGGCCCACGCGCCATCGCCGGTGCGCACCGATGGCCGGCTGCTCAGCCGTCTCACGGAGAGGATCCTGGCCGTGCACAAGGAAGCGGGGCTCGACCTCGGGCTGCGCCAGGCGGTGGAGCTTGCGGCGCGGGAGCATGACCGGATCGTCTCCGTCCTGTCCGATTCGGACGACCGCCTCATTGGCGCCGGGGAGGTGATCGCGGAGTTGCGCCGCGAACTGCTCATCCGCCAATCCGCCTTGGAGCACATCCACGAGCGATCAGGCGAGTGATGGTCGGGCTGCCGGCAACAGGGGCGCCCGACCTAATCACCCGCCGTCCCGCGTCCGCCCGCCAATCGGCGCCACAGCAGGAACACGGCCGGGGCCAGCGTGACGATCAGCACGATGCGCACGATGTGGTGCGTCGCCACCAGCGCGACGTCGGTGTTGAGCGCCAGCGCGATCAGGCTCATCTCGGCCAGCCCGCCGGGCGCGAAGGCCAGGATCAGCGCCGCCACGCCCAGCCCGGTGGCACGGTCGAGCAGGGCCGCGGCGGCCACCGTGATGACCAGCATGATGACCGTCAGCCCCAGCGCCATCCAGGCGTTGCGGCCGAGCAGGCTCCAGCTCAGCCCGGCGAAGCGGGTGCCGAGCGAGGCGCCGATCACCACCTGCGCCGCCGCCACCAGCACACCGGGCGGCTTGCCCTCGGTGATCCCCAGCAAATGGATCACCGCCGACAGCACCATCGGCCCGACGAGCTGCGCGGCCGGCACGCGCAGCAGCTTCGCCACCGGGTAGCCGACGACGCAGGCGCCCAGCAGCAGCATGTCCTGCCATGCCACCGCCGTCAGCGGCGGCCCCAGCGGCCCGCGGCTGCCGGGCTGGTAGACGCCGAGCGCCTGGAAGGCGAAGGGGATGGTGATCACCACCATCATCACCCGGATGGCGTGGACCAGCGAGATGACCCGGTCGTCGCCGCCCAATTGGCTGCCGGCCAGGACCATCTCGTTCAGCCCGCCGGGGGTGGCGGTGAAGTAGGAGGTCACCCGGTCCAGCCGCGCCACCCGCCGCAGGTACAGCACCCCCACCAGCGTCGCGATGGCGAGATAGACGGCAAGGCCGGACAGCGACACCGACCAGCCGCCGATGCGATCGACGATCTCCGGCTCGAAGCCGCTGCCCAGCATCACCCCCAGCACCATGATCATGCCGCCGCGCAGCAGCCGCGGCACCTGCATCCGCACGCCGCCGATGGCGGCGGCGGTGGTGAAGGTCATCGCACCGATCATCCAGGCCAGTGGCACATGAAACGCCGCGAACAGCGCCCCGCCCACGGTGCCGATGCCCAGCGCCGCCAGCAGCGGCAGCAGCCCGCGGGGGAATGCGGTGCCGGTGCCGGTGTGGGCGGCGGGCGGCGGATCGCTCATCCGACGAACCGCCCGAGCCGGACCGCGGTCTGCCCCGGCCGCAGCCGCCGCCCGGGCATGATCAGCACGCAGTCGTCGTAGGGGGTGATCACCCGCGTGGGGCCGTCGTGGGCGATGACGGTGCCGGCGCGGGGGATCACCTCCAGCCCGGTGAAGGTCTCGGTGAAGGCGAAGTCCTCGGTCGTTGCGGTCACGGCGTGGGTCACCTCCACCTGGCGGGGCGGTTCGTCGCGGACCGGGATGCGACCCTCGGCGACCGCGGGGTCGATGACCTCCAGCGCCGTCAGCAGGCGCAGGCAGACTTCCAGCGCAACGGCGGCGGTCGCGGCGTGCCAGTGCTGCCCGCATTCCACGAGCAGCGCGGTGCCGGCCCCGCCGGCGGCGAAACGGGGATGGTCGATCAGCCGCAGACCGGCCGCGTGGCCGGCGTCAGCGACGATCCAGCCGGGATATCCAAGCCTGCGGGCCAACGCCGCCGCGCGCTCCGTCCGGCCGCACAGGGTCAGCGGGGCCGAGTCGTTCGTCATCGAATGCAGGTCGAGCAGCACGTCCGCCGTGCGGAAGACGGGGAGCAGCGCGCGGGCCCGGCGAATCTCGACGCTGGAGCGGCGGGACTCCAGCACGTCGGGCGCCCACAGGCGGTTCATGTCCTCGTCGATGTAACGCGACACGTAGGGGCGCTCGGCATCGAAGGCGCGGTAGGCGGCGACGTTGGCGAAGGCGAGGGTCAGCGACCCGCGCCGGGGGCGCACGCCCATCCGGAACAGCGCGTCCAGCGCAATGGCGCCGCACAGCTCGTTGCCGTGCATCAGGGCGTTCAGCACCACATGCGGACCCGGCCGGCCCGACTCGAGCGTGGTCACATGGTCCACGCCGGTGTTGCCGCACCGGTAGGGTGCTATGTCCGGCGGGACCAACTGGACGGGTGGGGCCTGCTCGTTCAACGGGCGATCACTGGGTTGCGGTGTGCCGGCGCGCGGCGCCTTCCGGGATCCACTATGGAGGACCGTGCGCCACCGCGCCACCCATGCCCCATGCAGTTCCGCCCTGCGCCGTGCGGGATCGCAAGGGGTGGAACTGTGACGGTTTTGAGTCGACGGGCGGCGGCAGCTCGGATATACGCAAATGGTCGCGCGGCCCATGCTGCATCGCCGAACAGGCGATGCTTTCCGGTCGCGCGTGGTCGTTCGACTCCGGGGAAAGCCATGAGCTTCGTGATCGAGGACGTTCTCGTCCGCAACGACCCGGTCGGGCGTGTGCTGCCCCTGTTGTTCGATTCCCCCCATTCGGGTGCCGTCTATCCGGCGGACTTCCATTTCTGCTGCCCGTTGCCGATCCTGCGGCAGGCCGAAGACACCTATGTGGACGAGCTGTTCGCCGCGGCGCCCGAAGTCGGGGCGACCCTGCTGTGCGCGCTCTTCCCGCGCACCTACATCGACGTCAACCGCGCCATCGACGACATCGACCCCGGCCTGCTCGACGGCGCTTGGCCGTTGCCGCTGCGCCCGACGGAGAAGAGCGCGCTGGGCATGGGCCTGATCCGCGCGCTGTGCCGGCCGGGCCTGCCGCTTTACGACGGCAAGCTGCCGGTGTGGGCGGTGGCCGAGCGGATCGACCGCTATTACCGCCCCTATCACTTCCAGGTGGCGAGCGTGATGGACGACCACGCCGCCCGCTTCGGCGCGGTCTGGCACATCGACTGCCATTCGATGCCGTCGACCGCCGGCGGGGTGTCCGGCGGCCCGCTGGCCGACTTCGTCATCGGCGACCGCGACGGCACCACCGCCGAACCCGCTTTCGTGGCGCTGGTCGCCGACACGCTGGAGGCGATGGGCTACTCGGTGGCGCTCAACAGCCCCTACAAGGGGGTGGAGCTGATCGCCCGCTACGCCAACCCGGCGCGCGGGCGGCACTCGATCCAGCTCGAGATCAACCGCCGGCTCTACATGAACGAGCAGACGCTGGAAAAGACCGCGGGCTTCGACCGGCTGCAGGCCGACCTGTCCGCGCTGATCCGCCGCATCGCGGTGCACATCGCGGAACGCACGCTGCCGAAGGCGGCGGAATAGGGGCTCTTCGGCCTTGGACGTTGACACGTCCAAGGCGCCCTCACACGGCGGGCGGGGCCATCCGGCCCCTTGCCTTCGCGCCCATGTGGGCGCGGGGCCGCGGTC
>OFDN01001601.1_pt1 | contig 14336 bp, 17 predicted proteins | sample 1520971 | NCBI WGS metagenome assembly OFDN01 (sample SAMEA94257418, study PRJEB24077) | hot springs metagenome | biome: Aquatic biome; feature: Geographical feature; material: Water | place: India | collected 2012-06-12 | depth 5 m
CATCCGTCGTCGGACGGCGCCAGCAGCGGCGCCGACGGTGAAGCCCTCCCTGTAGCCGACGTGCTCACCTTCGAAGAAGCCTTCCTCATAGCCTCGCATCGGCCGAGCGAACGGCGCTGACACGCGATGCAGCTGCAGGTCAATCGGCGCGTACTGGCATGGCGGAGGCGCGCTGTGGTTAACCGGCGCAGCGGGACGGCGGTCTGCCGGCGTGCCCATGCGCGCAAGCGGCGCTGTCGGGCTGGGGATCTCGCCGCGGCTCATGCTGCTGCCACCTGGTCGACGCGTCGCACGCGAACGACCGCCCCGAGGCCGGCCGCCTCCATCGCATCAAGCGTGTGATCGACCGAGGATCCACCGCGGCGGTGCTCGGTCTGCGTGGTGCCGTCCGGTCGGGTGGTACACACCTCGAACAACGGCGTGTGGTTGCGCCAGGCCGGCGCAGGGAAGGGGATGACGCGTGCACGCATGCAGGCCTCCGTTGGCGTGCGGCCTACCGGCCGCGGTGGGTCGGTTAGAGGGCGACGGGGATGAGAAGCCCGGGGGCGCACACGAGAACGAGAGCCGCGATCAGCGCAAGTGCGAGCCGGTTGGCGGCGGCCTTCATGGGCGGCCCCACGTGTCCCAATTGCGCCCGGTGTCCGACTCAAGCCAGCGGCGGAACTGGTGCAAGGACGAGAAGACGAGCCACCCGCCGGTCGGGCCTACAGCGCGCCATTGCGCCCCATCGAGCATGCGGGTCGCGCACAGCCACTGCCTGGAAGTCCCGAAGTAGCTGTAGCCGACCTTGCTTGGCGCGAGATCGTCCGCGGTCGCTATTAAGCGCGGCGCACGGTTCTCGATGCTGTGTTGCTCGTCGAAGCCGGCCTGCAAGGGGGACAGTGCAGACGTCTGCAATCCCAGCGCCTCGGTCAACGCCGCGTGCAAGGCGTGAGCTTGCCGGTCGGTGATGAGCAGCTCGTGCTCATGCGCGACGTTGATTGTGAGCAGCGGCGGTCGCTCGCGCCTATCGCCCTCCACGAACAGCATCGGCGGGCCGAAGCTGCGGTCGATCTGGTAGCCGATGTGGGGAGCTGGAGCCGCTGAATCGGGCTCGTGGGTGATGGCGCGCATTGAGCCTCCGTCGAAAAGACGGGGCGATGATGCGTCAAAGCATCATCCAAAGTCAATACGTCAACGTATCGGCACAGGAATTTTGATGACCGGACATCAAAATAAAGGCCGCTCGAAGGCGGCCTGTATGGGCGTCGAGCGCCTACTCGATCGCGGTCAGCAGCTGGCCCTCAAGAGCGCCGGTGGCCTTGCAGGTGATGCTGGTGTCGGGCGAGCCCAAGCTCGCGAAGCCTCCGGTGTTGAAGGAGGCGGTGTCTGACCGGCTGTCGTATCTGCCGTCCGGCGTCCGAACCTGCTGCGCGCGTGTGATCACGTAGCGAGTGTTCGCGGTGACTCGTGTCTGCGTCGGCCCAAGTTCCTCGAACACAAGATTGACTCGCCCCTCAAGAGTCATCTGCCGATCGATCATTAGCAACAGCCCTCGCGACATGTCCATGATCTCGTACTGCTGCCGCTCCCGGGAGCCCGGGAAGTCGTAAGTGCGCTCGCCACGGGCGTTCTTCACGTAGGAATGGACCCTCCCGCAGTCGACGAAGGATTCCGGATTGCCGCTGTAGCTGACGTTCACCAAGCCAGACGCCTTGTCCAGGTTGTTGATGGTGAAGAAGCGGCGACCAAGTTCAGGCACCGCGGCGGCCCACACCTGATCCCGCGGCTTCTCAATCACCTTGAAGTTGCTGCTGACAGCAGGCCCAGTAGGTGGTTCATAGCGGACCTGGCCTGCACAGCCAGCCAACAACAGTACAGTGGCTGCCGCCACCCCGACTTTCAGCGAAACCATCTCACCTCCATTGGTTGCGTCCGTTTGTAACCCGTCCGCAGAGATGGCCTCCCGTGAATATTGACCGCGCCGAACTAGTTGCGACCCGCCTTGCTTGAGGCCATCGCCGCTGCTGCAGCAAGCAAGGCGGCCCGCGCCGACTCGTCCAGCTCGTCATAGATGGCGGAAAGCCGTCGAACGTCTGGGCGTTCGTCAATAGGAACCTCGCCGGTGAGTTCGCTCACGGTCACTTCGAGCGTTCGGGCAAGCGCTTGAAACGAGGCAAGCTCCATCGTCTCGGCCTTCCCCGAAAGGTACCGTGACAACGTCGGCTGCGGCAGCCCCGCTGCGATAGCCAGCGCGCGGTCGCTTGTGAAGCCTCGTTTCGCGCGGAGCTCTCTGATGATGTCGCGGGGGTCGCGGTGATGCATGAACGCATTGTTTGCGACACCGCTTGCCGCGATGATGCGTTGAAGTATCATGCGGGCCTATGCTTCAACGTATCGACTATGCGGCGCTTGCTCGGCGTCTGTTGCGAGGGTCCGGCCGGACCACGCGGTCGTTGGCCGCCGATCTGGGCTTGTCGCAAGCTGCGGTCAGCCGACTCGCCAGTGGAAAGACGGGTGCGATCTCCGCAGACGTAGGCATCGCGCTCATTCGCATGGCAGGCGGCTCCGTGCATGTGCCAGTGATCGAGTCCGAAGGCAGGGACGGCCAGTGACGTCACTGGGTCAAATCAAAGCCGCTCGGACGCTGGTGCCGCCCAGTGCCCTCGTATTCGAGCCACACCTCGATGTGCAGCCTGTGCGGGCCGTGCCACTCATGGATCAATTTGTCCACGCGCCAGGCCGAACTGCTGGTCAGGTAGACGAACTCACCCCGGCGAGGCAGCGGCGCGTTCTTCGGCAGCACTACTGGCCAGCGTCGACGCGACGGCGCCCGCGCCGCATCGTCGTTGTGAATGCAATAACACGCGATTACCTCGATGGGATCCGTGTCTCGCTGTGTGTTCGGCATGAAGACGGCTCCAATATCAATGTCGAGCATGTCGGGTTTGGCTGTCCTGTTGTTACGACGGCCGCACTTTCAATTACCCAGGCTCAATTTGCTGTGGCAATTGCCGGCGCTTTACCTTCATCGCGGATAAGCGGCGCACCGCCGTGTTGTGGCACGCGCGCGCGCGTTCGCATCGGTGTGCGCCGGCCTGAAGGTCGATATTTGCCATCCACGAAGGATGCCCGCTCATGCAGGCGAGTAGCCCTATTTCGACGACAGCGAAGCAGGAGTCGGCTTGTCATCGCTCCACCGTAGTGCGCGATGCGTACCACGAACAAAAGCAGGGGTTTGAACAAGTTCATGGGGTCAGTGTGCGTAGCCCGCGCGATGCGGTCTACGGCAATTTTTGGGGGAGTCTGCCGTGCACCATCCGTTATTGATCGCCGCGCGCCTAGTTGTGCGCGACATGGGAGGCGCGGAGCGCGCTGCGTTGCATCTCGGCAAAGGCGAGTCCACGCTGCGGCATGAGCTCAATCCAAACGATGCCAAGAACAAGCTCGGGCTGCTGGACGCTGCCACACTGAGTCAGGCGTCGCGCGACTCGCGCATCGCTGAAGCGTTCGCTGCTGAGTGCGGCGGCGTGTTCATTGCGCTCGCACGTTCCGAAGACACGCCTGAGGGCGATACCACGATGGAATATGCGGGCCGCTTGGCAACTGAGCTGGGTGAGCTGCTGACCAGCGCGGCAAAGGCAGTGAGCGACGGCACCGTCACCGATGACGAGCTGCGGGCAGTCATGGCCAAGGGCGTGACCATGGCGTCGGCCTGGCAGGACCTGATGGTGCACATGGGCCGTCTCAACCAGGCTGGCAAGCCCGCGATCGCGAAACGGGTGCCCGCCTGATGCGCCCCCCGGGCGAGATCCACCGCGCAGTCCTCGCGACCGCCGGTGTAGTGGCTGCTGAGCGCGCGCAGCACGCAGTGCCCGCGGCCACCTGGCGGGATGTTGCGGAGCGCCTGGAAGTCCAGGGCTTCGGCCGTCGGGCAGTGATGGAGACGTGGCACAACCTGCGCAAGCGAGGCCAGCTGCGCACCGTGGGACCGATCCGCTTGCCGCACTCCTGCCGCCCGCTGCAGGCATGCGTGCCAGTCCCGGCGGAGCCGACGGAAGTGACGGACGCAGCAGCGCTGCTGCAGCGACTGTTCCGCAGCTGGTCGACCTGTGGCTGATCGGACGCCTATCGACTTCGCGGGCCTGGCCGCTGCACTGCTGCAGCGGTCGGACACGCTGGTCGCCCAGTGGTTGCCGCACGGCCAGCGCCGTGGCAACCGCTGGTACGTCGGCGACTTCGACGGCTCGGACGGTGAGTCGGCCAACGTCAACCTGGACACCGGCCAGTGGTTCGACAACGCCGGCAATGACGAGGACCGCGGCGGCGACCTGATCAGCCTCTACGCCCGCATCCACAACCTGAACAACGGCCAAGCGGCGCGCGAGCTCATGGAGCGCATGGGCTGGATGCCCGTGCAGGCGTCTGCATTCACGGAACGGGCAGGAAGGGCGCCGGTGCCGGATGCCGCCGGCGACGACCGTCCTGAGCCACCACCGGAGCAAGGTGCCGTTGCAGCGCCTGCAGCCGAGCGCAGCAAAGAGCGGTGGCGCCCGGTGGCGCCCGTGCCTTCCTTTGCCAAGCCGCCCACTCAGTTCCTGTTCGGCTACAAGGACGCCAAGAACGGCAATCGGTGGGTCGAGCTCGACGCCACGCGGGTCTGGCGCTACGAGTTCGAAGGCGAGTTGTACGGCTACGTCGCGCGCTTCGAGCGCATCGACAGCCACGGAGAACTCGTCAAAGACACGATCCCGTTGACGTTCTGCGAGGACACCACGGACAACCGGGGTTCGCACCGTTGGCATTGGAAGGTCTGGAAAGAGCCGCGGCCGCTGTACGTGCCCGCCGGCGCTCTGGGCGAGCCGTCGATCAAGCCGGTGGTGGTGGTCGAGGGGGAGAAGTGCGCAGAGGCGTTGCACCAGCTGCTTGGCGACGAGTTCGACGTCGTCAGCTGGCAGGGTGGCTGCAAGACCTGGTCGCTCGCCTCGTGGGGCTGGATCATGGGCCGCTCGGTCATCCTGTGGCCGGACGCGGATGCAAAACGCAAGGCCCTGACCAAGGCGGAGCGAGAGCAGGGGGTAGATCCGCTGTCGAAGCCGATGCTGCCTGCAGGCATGCAGCCCGGCCTGCGCGCGATGGTCGGCATCGGCACCCGCCTGCTTGCCACGCACGGCTGCAGCGTCGCCATGGTGTCCTTGCCCGAGCCGGGCAAGATGCCTGACGGCTGGGATGTCGCCGACGCCATCGCCGACGGCTGGACGGTCGAACGCGTGCGCGCCTTCCTCCGGGCTGCCCGTACGTTCGTGCCGCCGGATGAGGCTGCCAGGGCTGCGGCTGGCACTGCGCAGCCGGCTGGCGGCGGAAAACCGCCGCGATCCAGTGCTGGCGCGGATCAGGGGGAAGAGGATGACCCTGACCAGGCTGAGGCCTGGAAACGCTACCTGCTGACCAGCGCGAGCGGCGCGGTGCGCAACGTGCGCGAGAACGTCGTGCTTGCCCTCGACGGCTGGCCCGACAAGGGCGTGCTCGGTGCGCCAGAGACGCGCGGGCTGATCGCCTTCAACGAGTTCACGAACAACGTCGAGAAGACGCGTGACACGCCGTGGGGCACGCCGGCCGGGCCCTGGGAGGAGGCCGACGAGCTGCTCATGGGTGAGTGGCTCGTGCGCGAGTACTACCTGCCCAGCATGCCCCGCGGCACGCTGGAGGAGTCGGTGCTCATGGTGGCCCGCCGGCATGCGTTCCATCCGGTGCGTGAGCAGGTCGAGGCGCGCCGCGGCCAGTGGGATGGCGTCAAGCGCCTGGACACTTGGCTGGCCCGCACCTGCCTGGAGGAGGACGAGTGGGATCCCAACGACCCGCTGCAGCGCTACCTGGCGCTGGCCGGGCGCTGGTTCCTCATGGCCATGTGCGCGCGGGTGCTGCCGGTCGTCAAGGAGGGCCCGCGCATCGTCCGCGGTCCGGGCACGAAGTTCGACTACATGCTGATCTTCGAGGGGCCGCAGGGCTGGGGCAAGTCGACGCTCTCTGCCGTTCTCGGCGGCGAGCACTTCGCCGACACCGGCCTGGTGCTGGGCGACAAGGACAGCTACCAGAACATCCAGGGCGTCCGGGTGTACGAGTGGGGCGAGCTGGAGAACATGTCCAAGCAGGAGGTGTCCAAGGTGAAGCTGTTCATCAGCTCGCCGAAAGACCGCTTCCGCGCCTCGTTCGACCGCCGGCCGAAGGACTACCCGCGCCAGGTCGTGTTCGTCGGCACCACCAATGAGTCGCACTACCTGACCGACGTGACCGGCAACCGGCGTTTCTGGCCGGTGCGTGTCACCAGGCCGCCCGACTCGCCCTGGCTGCGGGACAACCTGGCCCAGCTCATCAGCGAAGCTCTGGACGCCCTGGACGCCGGCGAGCGGTTCTGGCCCACGCGCGAGGAGCAGCGCGACCTGTTCGATCCGCAGCAGCAGTCGCGCACCGTCGAGAGCTCGCTCGAGGCGGCCATCCGGCATTACCTCTATGACGAGGACCAGCGTGTGCCGCACAACGGCCGCAACGGCGCGCTCGTCACCGAGATCGGCATGCAGGACCTGCTCAACGCGATCGGCTACACGATCGACAAGCAGACCGATGTCGTCGTCAAGCGGGCCGGCGCGCTGATGCACGCGCTGGGCTGGTCCGTCCGGCGCTTGAGCCATGCGGGCCGCCCGCGTGTCTACGTCCGTCCATCGAACGCCGGGGCCTCCAGTGCGCCCGGCGGCAGCGATGGATCCCAACAGCCCACGCAGGGCACTTCACCAGAGGGCGTCGATGACTGCCCGTTCTGACCAGCGATCGCGGGGCGCCGCGGAAAAGGTCGGGGCGGTCGACGCCATGGCCATGCCGTAGCCCGGCTGCGCACCGGGCGCGCCCGGACCTGTCCACGTGTCCACGTTCCTGCAGTGAGTGCTGGTGGCTTGCCGAATGGCTCCACCGGGTCTCAGGGCGGAGCTGTGCCCGGCGGACTTGTCCAGGCGTCCACACAACAGCGCAGACGTGCACAGACGTCTGCAAGCGGGCCCGCGCGCCCGACCCCCTCCGCGGTTTGACCGCTCGATATTCGAAGGTGGACACATGGACAAGGACAGAGAGCAAGACAGGAAGAACCGATTCGCCTGGGTCGCTGCTGCCATGCCGTTGGTGCCGGCCAGGATCAAGGCCCTGCGCCAAGAGCACGGCGATGCCCATGTGAACGAGTGCTGGAAGCGCGGCGTCATTGCTGGCGAGCCGGGCTGGTTCTTCGCCCGTCAGGGCTCGGTGGCCATCGGCGCCCCGTTCGTTGGCAAGGAAGGCGCGGCGGATTGGGGTGGTATGCAGTTACAGCCCGACCAGGTGGTGGTGCTGATCAAGCCGCCCGCCGCGAAAGGAAGCCATGGCGCGCATTGACTGGATCGAACACCGGCTGCTCAACTGGGCACGGTGGAAGTCGCGCTCAGGTGGCGGCGCATTGGGCTATGCCCGTGTGCCGCTGGGCGTGGCCGCACCGGCCACGCGCGACGCCTATGCCGAGGCGCCCATCCCGGTCAACGACATCGAGGCCGGCGCAACTGACGATGCAGTGCACCGCCTGCCGTCCGAGCTCAAGGCGGCGGTGGTCGAGTACTACACCGGCCAGGGCGGCGAGATGGACCATCTGCGCAGGCTCTGCTGTGCCAAGGCGACGATGTATGCCCGCATCGACCGAGCCCACCGTCTGCTCGCTGACCACTTCACTGCGCGCAAGGACAAGGCGGAGCAAGAGCGCCTGCGCGTCGAGGCGCTGCAGGTCGCGCACAAGCGGCGCGGAGTTTGACCAAATAGACTTAACCGGTACATTTCTGGCACGCTGAGCACAGCTGTCTCCCTCCTCCCTTCAACGCCCCGCGCGAGCAATCGCCCGGGGCGTTGTCCTTTGCGGATCCACCATGCCCCAGGCTGCACCACGTCCTTGCACGCAGGTCGGCTGCGGCGTGCTCGTGCGTGATGGCACCGGCCGGTGCGAGGCGCACAAGGTGGCGGCCGGCGCGTTCGCCGATCGGCGGCGTGGCTCGCGCCATGAGCGTGGCTACGGCACGGCCTGGGACAAGCAGCGCAAGCGCATCCTGCAGCGCGACGGTGGCATCTGCCAGGCCTGCCTGCCCGGCGCCGTGCACGCGGGCACCGAGGTGGACCACCGCATCCCGAAGGCCGAGGGCGGCACCGACGACGACTCGAACCTGCAGACCATCTGCCGCGTCGCGCACAAGGCCAAGACCGCGGCCGAGGCGGCCCGGGGAAGGGGGGGTGAAAAGTCTGGAGCCTGTCCGGCCGGGACCGATCCCCTCGCCAAATTTCTGCGCGCGCAGGTTTCAGGGGTGGGGGGGGTCAAGTAATGGGCGCCCGGGGACCGTCGGCCAAGCCGGCCGAGCTGAAGGTGCTGGAGGGGAACCGCGGCCACCGGCCGATGAACCTCGACGCGACCTTCCGCCCGGAGGTCGGCATGCCGTCTGTGCCGAAGGACCTGAGCCCCGGCGCGCGCAAGGTTTGGAAGCGGCTCGGCCCTGAGCTGCTGCGCTACAACCTGATGTCGATCGTCTACTCGGACACCTTCGAGGACCTGTGCGAGACGATCGCCGACGTCAAGACGCTGCGCCATGCGCTGCGCCGCCGCCAGGCGCAGCTGCGCGAGGAAGGCAAGGACGAGGCCGAGGCCTGGGAGGCTCGCACGCCCAACGGCATGTCGGTGCAGCACCCGCGTGTGCAGAACCTGCGCAACGCCCGCATGGACATGCACCGCCTGCTGAAGCTGTTTGGCCTCAATCCCGCCGAGCAGGCCGCCGTGACGACTGCCGTGCGGGCGCAGTTCAAGCTGTTCGAGAACGATGACGCGCCGAGCACGCCGGGCAGCAAGCCGCCGGCCGGTGCCGGCGAGGCCACCAGCTTCGCGGACTTCTGACGATGGCCACCTACTTCGAACGCGCCAAGGCGTACGCGCAGCGCTGCGCGTCGGGCCAGGAAGGCGCCGGCCTCTTCGAGCGCCTGGCCGCCGAGCGCTTCCTGCGCGACCTGGCGCGCCAGGGTACGGCCGACTTCCCGTACGTGATCGAAGAGGCGAAGGGCAATCGTGCGTGCCGCTTCCAGGAGCTGCTGCCGCACATCAAGGGCGAGTGGGCCAAGCCGGTCTACATCGACGGCAAGTTCCACTACGCCAAGCTGAAGCTGGAGGACTGGCAGGTCTTCATCGAGTTCAACCTGTTCGGCTGGGTGCATGCCGACACCGGCCTGCGCCGCTTCAGCCGCGACTACGAGGAGATCGCGCGCAAGAACGCGAAGAGCACGCGCCTGGCGGCCCGCCAGCTGTACCTGGCGTTCGCCGATGGCGAGCCGGGCGCGCACTGCTACAGCGCGGCGACCACGGGCGAGCAGGCGCGCGAGGTGTTCGACGTCTCGCGCAACATGGCCTTGCGCGAGCCGGAGTTCCTGCAGCGCTTCGGCGTTGAGGTCGGCAAGCACGACATCACCTCGCCCAGCAGCGCCAGCAGCTACAAGCCGCTGAATGCCGAGGGCTCCACGCTGGACGGCCTGAACATTCACGGCGGTTGCGTCGACGAGCTGCACGCCCACAAGACCCGCGCGGTGTGGGACGTGCTGGACACCGCCACCGGCGCTCGGTCGCAGGCGCTGCTCAGCGCGATCACGACGGCCGGCTCAGACCGTGCCGGCATCTGCTACGAGCTGCGCACGTACACCATCAAGGTGCTGCAGGGCATCGTCGTCGACGAAAACTGGTTCGGCATCATCTTCACCATCGACGAGGGCGACGACTGGCGGGATCCTGCCGTGTGGCGCAAGGCCAATCCGAACCTTGGCGTGTCGGTCAAGCTCAACGTGCTGGAAGCCGCCTGCCGGAAGGCGATGGCGATGCCCAGCGCGGTGGCCAACTTCCTCACCAAGCACCTGAACGTCTGGGTGTCGAGCGACAGCGCCTGGATGGACATGGCCGCGTGGGACCGCTGCGGCGATGCCACGCTGACCATCGACGACGTCAAGCACTTGCCGTGCTGGGTGCCGCTGGACCTGGCCAGTAAGGTCGACATCGCCGCGGGCCCGGTGCTCGCGCACGACGAGGAGGCCGGCCGCTACATTCTGATCACCCGCGGCCGCTTCTGGCTGCCGGAGCGCGCGGTGGAGACCGGCCGCAACTCGCAGTACGACGGCTGGGTGCGTGCCGGCTACATCGTAGCCACGCCGGGCGAGGTCACCGACTACGACCAGATCGAGGACCAGCTGCGTGCAGACGCCTGCACGCTGCAGGACCTGCGCGAGATCCCGTTCGATCCGTTCCAGGCCACGCAACTGGCCGGGCACATGCTGGCCGAGCACCTGCCGATGGTCGAGTACCGGCAGACGGTGCTGAACATGTCCGAGCCGATGAAGCAGCTCGAGGCGCTGGTGCTGCAGGGCAAGTCGAAGTTTGTTCACGACGCCAACCCGGCCATGGCCTGGATGGTGAGCAACGTGGTCTGCCACGTGGACGTGAAGGACAACATCTACCCGCGCAAAGAGCGCGACGAGTACAAGATCGACGGACCGGTGGCCACCATCATGGGCCTGGGCCGCGCGATCGTCTCCGCCGAAGTGGAAGCGGAAGTCACCCAGGGGTTCGTATCGCTATGAAACTCGACGATCGGCCCTCCGGCTTCTGGAATGCGGTGCGCACCGCCGCCGTCTCCAACGCCGGCAACGGCTCCACCGCCTACGCCAGCAGCGACCGCCGCCTGATCGAGCTGTTCGGTGGCATGCCGTCCGCCTCGGGCATCCACGTGACGGCCGAGTCGTCGATGCGCGTCGCGGCGGTGTACGCCTGCGTCAACCGCATCGCCGGCGGCATTGCGACGCTGCCGTGCAACGTCTATGCGCGGGAGTGGGATCCGGAGCGGCAGCGCTTCACGCGCCGCCTGGTCGACGACGCGCCGCTGTGGTGGCTGCTGAACGAGCAGCCGTGCGCGGCCTGGACCGGCGCCGCGCACTGGGAGCGGGCGATGGAGTACTCGCTGCTGCGCGGGGACGCCTTTACCTGGATCCGGCGCAAGCCGTCGGGCGCCATCAACGAGTTCGTTCCTCTGCCCTGGGACGCGGTGAGGTCTGAACGGCTGACGCTCGATGCCGGCTCGCGGCTCATGTACGCGGTCGCTGACGGGTACCGCAACCGCGGCGTCGACCAGGACGACATGCTGCACTTCCCGGGCTTCGGCTTCGACGGCGTGCGCGGGCGCTCGGTCATAAGCCACGCGGCGCACAACGCCACCGGCAACGCGCTGGCCATGGACACGTACAGCGGCAAGGTGTTCGCCGGCGGGGCCAACCCGTCGATCATCCTGAAGACGGACAAGAAGATGTCGCCCGAGCTGGTGGGCCAGCTGCAGGCCGAGGTGGTCAAGAAGTACGCCAGCCTGCAGAACGCGCACAACCTTCCCATGGTGCTGACCGAGGGCATGTCGGCCGAGAAGATCAGCCTGACGCCGGAGGATGCGCAGCTGCTGGACGCCCGCAAGTTCCAGGTGATTGACATCGCCCGCGCCTTCGGCGTGCCGCCGCACATGATCGGCGAGACCAGCGCCAGCACCAGCTGGGGCAGCGGCATCGAATCGATGGGCCGGGCCTTCGTGCAGTACACGCTGGCCGCGCACCTGAAGCGCCTCGAGCAGGAGCTCAACCGCAAGCTGTTCCGCACCGCGCGCCTGTTCGTCGAGTTCGACCGGTCCGCGCTGGTCGAGGGCGACCTCGCCGCGCAGGCCGCCTACTTCCGCGCCGCGCTCGGCGGCCCGGGCTCTGGCAAGGGCTGGATGTCCGTCAACGACGTGCGCAACCGCAAGAACCTGCCCCCCGTCGCTGGCGAGGACGGCATCTACACCCCACCCGACAAAGCACCCGCCCAGCCGGGCACCGAACCGCAGAAGGCCGCACCATGAAACACCTGATCCAGCTGCTGGTGGACAACGTCGCGAAGCCGCACGCCGTGCGCTTCGAGGCCGTCGCCGGCGCCGCGCACGTCTACCTCAAGGGCCCGATCTCGGCCGACTACGGCGTAAGCGCTGCCGACCTGCGCGCCGCGTTCGGCCAGGCCGAGGGCGGCGATGTGGTGCTGCACATCAACAGCCCGGGCGGCGACGTGTTCGAAGGACGTGAGATGCAGGCTGTGATCGCTAGCCACGCCGGCAAGGTCACCGCGCTGATCGAGGGCGTGGCCGCCAGCGCCGCCACCATTGTCAGCATGGCCGCCAACCAGGTGCAGATGCTGCGCGGCTCGCGCTACATGATCCACAACGGCTGGTCGATCGCGCTGGGCGACAAGGGCGCAATGCGCGCCATGGCCGAGCTGCTGGACGGGTTCGACAGCGAGCTGGCCGCCGAGTACGCGAAGAAGACCGGCGTCGACGCCGCGCAGGTTGCGCTGTGGATGGACGCCGAGACCTGGTTCAACGCCGACCAGGCGGTGGAGCACGGCTTCGCCGATGCCATCGTCGAGAACACAAAGAACGAGGCGCTCCACGGCCTGTGGAATCTCAGCGCCTACGCCAATGCGCCCGCGGACGAACCGCCGCCCGCGCCCGACTACGCGGCGATCCGTGCGGCCAACGAGCGCCGCCTTCGCCTGTTCGCAATCGCCTGAGCGCTCAGCGCAGCGATCACCGGCCACCTTCGGGTGGCTTTTTTCATGGCTCATCTCTGAAAGGCAAACCCCGTGAGCAGCATCCAAGCACTGCGCGAGCAAAAGACCGAACTGTCTCGCCAAGCCAACCACCTGCTGGCCGAGAAGGGCTCGGCGATCTGGTCGAAGGAAGACCAGGCCAAGTTCGACGGCCTGGCCGACCAGGTGGAACTCGTCAACAAGCAGATCGAGGCGCACCAGCGCATGCTCGACGAGCGCGCCAACCCTCCCGCCAACGACCCGGCCAAGCCGAAGAACGAGGTGCAGAAGGGCGTCGAGATCTTCCTGCGCAAGTCCTTCAAGGACATGTCGCCCGAGGAGGTCGGCGCGGTGCGCAACACCATGAGCACCACCACCGGCAGCCAGGGCGGCTACACGGTGCAGACCGAGATCGCCTTGGCGTTCATCGACGCGCTGAAGGACTTCGGCGGCATGCGGCGCGTGGCTTCGCAGCAGACCACCGAAAAGGGCAGCGACATGAGCTTCCCGACCACCGACGGGACTGCGGAAATCGGCGAGATCGTTGCACAGAACGTGCAGGCGACGTCGTCCGATGCCTCGTTCGGCACCGTGCCGGTGAACACCTTCAAGTTCGGCTCCAAGATCATCACGGTTCCCATCGAGCTGCTGCAGGACTCGGCGATCGACGTGGTGGCGCTGGTCAACAAGCGGCTGCGCGACCGCATCGGTCGCATCCAGAACCTAAAGTTCACCACCGGCAGCGGCACGGGTGAGCCGGTCGGCCTGGTGGTCGCGGCCTCGGTCGGCAAGACCGGCGCTACCGGCCAAACGGTGACCATCACGTACGACGACCTGGTGGACCTGTCCGAATCGGTCGACGAGGCTTATCTGACCGAGGGCGACCTGAGCTGGATGTTCAGTCAGACGTTGCGCCGCGCCGTTCGCAAGATCAAGGACACCGCCGGACGGCCCATCTGGACGCCCAGCTACGACGCCGGCATGGCCAAGGGCACGCCCGACCTCCTGCTGGGCTACCCGGTGAACATGAACAACGACATGCCGGCGCCGGCCGCCAACGCCGTGTCGCTGAGCTTCGGCCAGCACCGCCGCTACCAGGTGCGCGATGCGATGGACGTGACGCTGTTCCGCTTCGACGACAGCGCCTACATGTCGAAGGGGCAGGTCGGCTTCCTGGCCTGGTCGCGCGCGGGCGGCAACCTGCTCGATACCGCGGCGGTGAAGACCTACAAGCACTCGGCGACCTAAGGCACTGCGCCCCGCGCCGCGTCGGGCGGGGCGCCCTACAGGAGCACTCATGAGCAAGAAAACGAACGCTGCCCCGGCTGCTGACTCGACCGCTGCAGCCCCAGCCGCTGACGCCGCCCGCGCCAACGCGGAGCGCACGGCTGCCGAGCTCGCCGCTGCGGAAGAAGCCGCCCGCCTGATGCAGGAGGAGGCCGATCGCCGCGCTGCGGAAGAGGCAGCTGCGATGCAAGCGGGCGTCAAGGCGGCCGAGGAGGCTGCACGCCTGGAAGCCGAGCGCCAGGCCGCCGAGCGCGCCGCCGCGGACGAAGCCACTCGCCTGATGGAAGAGGAGGCCAGCCGCGCCGAGGCGCAGCAACGCGTCGCGGACGGGACCGCCCGCCTCGAGGCCGAGCGCCTGGCGGCCGACGAGGCGGCGGCGCTGGCCGCCGCA
>OFDN01001603.1_pt1 | contig 14324 bp, 10 predicted proteins | sample 1520971 | NCBI WGS metagenome assembly OFDN01 (sample SAMEA94257418, study PRJEB24077) | hot springs metagenome | biome: Aquatic biome; feature: Geographical feature; material: Water | place: India | collected 2012-06-12 | depth 5 m
CCACCGCCGGCACCGCCGCCCGCTCGGCGCGCTCCCGGGCGAAGGCATTGACCGCCTCGTCCACGATGGCCCAGGCGGCGCGTGCCGCCGCCTCCCGCCCGACCCGGCCGGCGAGCGCCACCCGTTCCAGATCGGCCAGATCGTAGACGAAGGCCTCGCGCAGGTCGGCCACACCCGGCTCCACGTCGGCCGGAACGCCGGTGTCCACCACGAAGACCGGGCGGCGGCGGCGGCGTCTCATCGCCGCGTCCATCATCGCGCCGGTCAGCACATAGCGGCCGAGCCCGACGGCGGCGATCACGATGTCGGCGGTGGGCAGCGCCTGCTCCAGATCGTCCCAGCGGACGAAATGGCCGCCCGTGCGGCGGGCCGCGGCCTCCGCCCGGCGGTCCACCGGGGCGGCCACGGTCACCCGCTCCAGCCCGGCCTCGCGCAGCCCATCCAGCACCATCGCCCCCATGTCCCCGGTGCCCAGCACCAGGGCGGACACCCGCTTCAGGTCGCCGTGCACATCGCGGGCGACCTGGACGGCCGCGGCGACGATGGAGGTGGCGCCCTCGGCGATCGGCGTCTCGCTGCGCACGCGCTTGGCGGTGGCGTAGGCGGCCTGGAGTTCGGCCTCCAGCTCCGGCCCGGTGAGCCCGGCAGACGACGCCATGCGGTGGGCGGCCTTGACCTGCCCCAGCACATGCGGCTCCCCCACCACCTGGCTGTCCAGCGAGCAGGCGACCGCGAAGAGATGGCGCACCGCCGCCGCACCGGTGAGGGTGAAAAGCTGGTTCGACAGCTCCGCCGGGTCCAGCCCGGCGCGTTCGGCCATGCAGTCGGCGGCGGCCAGCGCCGCCTCCAGCGGACGGCTGTGGGCGGCGTGCAGCTCCACCCGGTCGCAGGTGCTGAGCCAAAGCGCCTGATCGAAGCCAAGCCCGCGCAATCGCTCCAGCAGCTCCGGCGTCTCGACCTCCTCGGTCGCGAGCCGGTCGCGCAGTGCGCCCGAACTGGTCCGGTGATTGGCGCCGATGACGAAGTAGCTGGTGATCACGCCGCAACCCGCTGCCGCGGCTCAGTCAGCCGTGCGAACCCCGGCGCCGCGGGATGGAACCCTCGCCCCACATGACCACAGATGGATGCGGGTCAACAAGCACAAAGCCGCGTCACTCGGCGGCCACCACGGCATCCCCCGCCGTCTCCGCGGCTTCGGCGGCGGCCTTGGCGGCCTCCAGCTCGGCGGCCTTCTGCTCGACCAGCGAGACGAGGTGGCCGACGATCTCCTCGTTCTGCAGGCGGTGGTGCGGCTGGCCGGCGATGTAGACCTGATGAACGCCGTTGCCGCCGCCGGTGAAGCCGATGTCGGTCTCCCGAGCCTCGCCGGGACCGTTGACGATGCAGCCGATCACCGACACCGTCATCGGGGTGGTGATGTGGGCGAGGCGCTGTTCCAGCACCTCCACCGTCTTGATCACGTCGAAGCGCTGGCGGGCGCAGGACGGGCAGGAGATGACGGTCACCCCGCGCCGGCGCAGCCCCAGCGACTTCAGCATGTCGTAGCCGACCAGGACCTCCTCGGTCGGGTCGGCCGACAGGGACACGCGGATGGTGTCGCCGATGCCCGACCACAGCAGCATGCCGAGCCCGATGGACGACTTGACAGTGCCGGCGCGCAGCCCCCCCGCCTCGGTGATGCCAATGTGCAGCGGGTAGTCGCAGGCCTCCGCCAGACCCTGGTAGGCGGCGACGGCGAGGAACACGTCAGACGCCTTGACCGAAATCTTGAACTCCCGGAAGTCATGGTCCTCCAGGATCCTGGCGTGATCCAGCGCGCTCTCCACCATCGCCTCGGGGCAGGGCTCGCCGTATTTCTCCAGCAGGTCCTGCTCCAGCGAGCCGGCGTTGACACCGATGCGCATGGAACAGCCATGATCCTTGGCGGCCTTCACCACCTCGCGCACGCGGTCGGCGGAGCCGATGTTGCCGGGGTTGATGCGCAGGCAGGCCGCCCCCGCCTGCGCCGCCTCGATGGCGCGCTTGTAGTGGAAGTGGATGTCGGCGACGACCGGCACGTTGACCTGCCGCACGATCTCCTTCAGCGCCTGCGTGGACTCCACGTCGGGGCAGGAGACGCGCACGATGTCCGCCCCCACCCGCTCGGCCGCCAGGATCTGCTCCACCGTCGCCTTCACGTCGGGGGTCGGCGTGTTGGTCATGGTCTGCACCGAGATCGGCGCGTCACCGCCGACCAGCACGTTGCCGACACGGATCTGCCGAGATTTGCGGCGGTGGATCTGACGGTAGGGGCGGACGCTGCTCATGGGGCTGGCCTTCGGGCGGTCACCGGGGACGGGCGCGTTATAGCGCACCCGCGCTCAGGCCAGAAGTGCGTATGGCGGGCGGGCTTGGCAAGGGCGGGGCGGATGGGCGCCGGATGCGTCCCGGCAACCTCAGTCGGGGACGACCGGATAGGTTCCCTCGGTGGCGATGCACCACAGGAACACCAGATAGGGGGAATGGTTGTCGTGCGCCTGGTCGGCGCCGGCGGCGAGCAGGCTGTCCTGCGCCATCGGCGTCTGGGCGGCCGACGGTGCGGCATAACCGGCGTACCGCCCGGCGGCGCCACTCTCCGACAAGGATCGGGGATCGGTCGGGATGACCCGGGCATCGGGCGTCCCCGTGACCGACGGGTTTGCCTGCGTGTTCAGCGTGTGGTTGTGCGGCGGGATTTCCCCGATCGAGAGACGGACGGCGCCCGTCCCCACCGGTTGCCCGACCCTGAAGGGCCGGCCGTGAGCGCTGTCGCCGGCGCCGACGGCGGCCAGCCCGCGCATGTCGGGAAGATTGAAGGTCGTCTTGCCATCCCCGCCGAAGGCCGTCCGGATGACCGCGAACAGCGGCTGGTACTGCGCGACGGTCAGCGATTGTCCGGCGCATTCGAGCCAGCCCTGCGGCGCGAACCGGTAGGGAAAAGCCCGGATCTCTCCAATGAACGCATCCATGGTCTGGCCCTCAGGATTTGGACGGGCTGTTCGGGAAATACCCGGTTGCCGCGATGATGTAGGTGAGGGGCATGCTGGGCATCACGTTGTCATGCGCCTGCCCCCCACCTGTGGACGTGATCGAGGCGGTCGCCAGGGTGGTCGCCCGGATGTTCGGGTTATGGGTGGTGTAGGCGGCGAAGCCGGTCGCCGATGTGGCGTACAATCCCCCGCCCGGCGTCGTCTGCGTGGCCGGCTGCTTCGTGGCCCGCATCGCGTGGGAATGGTCGGGCAGGTCGGCCACGGTCAGGGTTACCGTCTCGGCGCCGCCGTGCTCGCCCAGCGCGTAGCGGCTCCCGGCCGTCGCCTGGAGCTGGCCGGTGCCGATGGGGATGCGGCGGCGGAGATCTGGCAAACCGAAGGTGGCGGTCCCGTCGCCACCGTAGACCGTGTGCAGAACGTGGAACAAAAGGTTGTAGTCGCCGATGTTGAGCAGGCGGCCATCGCACGGGAGCCAGCCCTCCGGCGCGTACTGACCGGCGAACAGGCGGATTTCACCAACAAAGGGATCGGACATGGTTCTGCCTTCCTGTGAGGGCGTATCCGGATCAGGGACGGGGTGGATAGACGCCGATCATCGCGATGCAGGGAACAAGGGCGAGGTATGGCTGCCGGTTCTCGTGCGCACCGCCGCCGCCACAGTCTCCGACCGTGGCAACGTTCAGGCAGGTATCCGGGCCTTCGTCCTCGGCGAACAGCGACGGCGGTGACGGCTGGCCCGACAAAGCCGTCGGCGCGGCGATGATGTTTCCCTGTGCGACGGCCGTCGTGCCGCCGGTGTTCGTCGCCATCACCCTGTGCGTGTGTCTCGGCATCTGGCTGGCGGTGAGCCGGATGGTCTCCGAGCCACCGCTCATGCCCACCGTGTTGACCACGCCGCTGCCGACCATGTTGCCGGCACCGAGGATGGTCCGCCCCCGCAGATCGGGCAGGGCGAAGCTGGTGGTGTTGCCCCCGAAACTCACACCGATCAGCGAATACAGCGCTTGATGTTGATGGATGGACAGCAGCGTTCCATCGCACACCGCCCATCCCTCCGGAATTCTCTCATAGGGGAAAAGCCTGATCTCACCCAAGAACCAATCCGCCACCGTCACCTCCCTGCCCAGCCAGCGGTGTTTCCGCGTGGCTTGAAGACCGTTCACCCGTTCACACGAATATTCTTTCCCGTGATTCGATGCCCTAGAATCCGAAAATATCGAAAAAATGGAAACTTGGTCAACATAAGATAACTTATGAATTCTGACGTCAGAAATGACTTATCTTTATGTTGTGCAAACATTTGTATATTCAATTTTTAATTATTGCTTGAGCGGAGCGGGTCCTCAAGGTCACATGGCCCTTGTGACTTCGCGCGCCCACGTTCTGCCCGTATGTCATTCCCGGCATGGCCGGGGAGCCGGGTGATTGCAGCACATGCCGGAAGGGGCCGGCCACGCCGTCGCGGGGATGACAGTCCAGGGATTTCCCTGACCCGGCTGGCATCCGGACGACTGCCCCCCCACGGCCGCGCATCGTGCCGTTCAGGACTGGGCTTCGCCCCGTGCCGGTGCTCCAGAGACGACGAAGCCCCCCGTGCGATCATCGCCGGGGGGCTTCATACGGTTACGCTAGGGCTTCCGTGATCCTGACGTTGGTCAGGCAAGTTGATCCGAAGATGTGTTGACGGCTCTATGCACCGTCACCGAACATACGCAGGCGGAGTCATGACAGTTATCACCCTCCAAGCTACGGAATGACTGGCTTCGAACATCCTCCGGTCGGCACCGGAGCTTTCGGATTGGTCTTGCCGTGTTCACCTCGACCGTTCGTTCTATGGATGGAAGCGTGCTCCCCTTCGCGGACACTGTCAAGGGGGTGAGAGTCACGGAATCGTCTTACAGCGCCACCCCGCGCGCCATGACGGACGCCAGCCGGCGGGCGAAGGCGGCGGGGTCCGGCAGGGCCTCGCCCTCGACGATGCGGGCCTGGTCGAGCAGCAGCCACGCCGCGTCGTCGAGCCCGGTCGCCGCCCCCTCCTGCGTCGCCAGCTCGCCCAGCCGCTTGATCAGCGGGTGGCCGGGGTTGACCTCCAGGATACGCTTGGACGGCCCCATGCCCATGCCGAGTTGCTTGTGTTGCTTCAGCAGCCGCTCCAGATGCATGTCCATGTCGTTGTCGTCGGCGACGAGGCAGACAGCGCTGTCGGTCAGCCGTTCGGACTTGCGGACGTCCTTCACCTCCTCGCCCAGCGCCAGCTTCAGCAGCGCCAGCAGGTCGGTCAGCCCGCCCTCGGCCGGCGTCTCCTCCGGCTTGTCCTCGGGCTGGTCGGCGGCCTTGATCTTGCCGAGCTCGGCGCCGCCGCGGGTGACCGACTTGAAGGGCTTGTCCTTGTAGCTGCCGACGGCGGGCACCCAGAACTCGTCCACCGCGTCGGTCAGCAGCAGCACCTCCACGCCCTTGGCGCGGAAGCCTTCGAGCTGCGGGCTCTTCAACAGGCTGTCGATGTCGTCGCCGGAGATGGTGAAGATCGCCTCCTGCCCCTCCTTCATGCGCCCGGCATACTCCTCCAGCGAGACCAGCCCGTCGCCGGCGGTGGAGCGGAAGCGCATCAGCTTCAGCAGGTCGTCGCGGTGCTCGTAGTCGTCGTAGACGCCCTCCTTCAGCACCGCGCCGAAATTCTCCCAGAAGCCGGCGTAGGCCTCCTTCGACTCCTCGTCGTTCGCCTTGCGGTTCAGTTCCGACAGCACGCGCCGCACGATGCCGGAGCGGATTTTGGCCAGCATCGGGTTGTGCTGGAGCATCTCGCGGCTGATGTTCAGCGGCAGATCCTCGCTGTCCACCACGCCCTTCAGGAAGCGCAGATAGGGCGGCAGCAGCCCCTCCGCCCCCTCGGTGATGAAGACGCGGCGGACGTAGAGCTTCACCCGGTGGGCGCGCTTGGGGTCGAACAGGTCGAAGGGCTTGGAGGTCGGCACGAACAGCAGGTTCGTGTATTCGATGGCGCCCTCGGCCCGCCAGTGCAGGGTCAGCCACGGATCGTCGAAGGCGTGCCCGACGTGGTGGTAGAACTCCTTGTACTGCTCGGCCGTGATCTCGTTCTTGGAGCGCACCCACAGGGCGGACGCGCTGTTCAGCGCCTTGGCCTCCTCCCCCTCGCCGAACAGGATGGGAAGGGCGATGTGGTCGGAGTATTTGCGGACGATGGCCGAGAGGCGGTGCTCCTCCAGATATTCGTCGTCGCCCTCGCGCAGGTGCAGGGTCACGCGGGTGCCGCGGGTGGCGTCCGCGGCCTCGCCCACGGTGAACTCGCCCTTGCCGTCGCTTTCCCAGCGCCAGCCCTGGCCTTCGCCGGCCTTGCGGGTGGTGACGGTGACGCGGTCGGCGACCATGAAGGCCGAATAGAAGCCGACGCCGAACTGGCCGATCAGGCTGACGTCCTTCTTGGCGTCGCCGCTGAGCTGGCGCACGAAGGCGCCGGTGCCCGACCGCGCGATGGTGCCGAGATTCTCGACCAGATCCTCGCGGTTCATGCCGATGCCGTTGTCGGCGACGGTGAGGGTGCGCGCCTCCTTGTCCACGACCAGCCGCACCTTGAGCGCCGGGTCGTCCGCCGACAGCTCGGGCTGGGTCAGGGCCGCGTAGCGCAGCCGGTCGCAGGCGTCGGAAGCGTTGGAGACCAGCTCCCGCAGGAAGACCTCCTTCTCGCTGTAGAGCGAGTGCGCGACGATGTCGAGCAGGCGGCTGACCTCGGCCTGAAAACTGAGCCGTTCCTCGGTCATCGGTTCACCATCTTGTCCGTGGTTGCAACATCAGGGGGTTTGAACGGCGCAGATATGTGCAAAAGGCGCCGTTGTGCAACCCCCTGGATCGCCGCCATCGACCGCTGCGGCGGAGCGGCGCAGCCACGGACGAGGGCGGTCAGGGCTTCAGGCCGCCCCGCGGTCCCTGTTGCGGCTGCCCTTGCGGCTGGGGCTGGCCCTGGGGCTGGCTGGCGCCCATGCCAAGCAGCGGCATCATGTCGGCGCCGTTCAGCAGGAATTGGCCCTCCGGCGTCACGTCGATCTTGTAGGTGCGCTGCTCGCGTCCCTGGGCGTCGCGGCCCTGCTGGCCCAGCGCCTGGAGCATGGTGAGCACGCCCAGCGTCTCCTTCATCGACGGGTCGGGCTTCTTGCCCGGCTTGGGCTGGAGCTGCTTCACCGCCGCGTCCAGCCCGCGCACGGTGACCACCACCCCCGCGGTGGCGCCGAAGGCGGCGCCCTGGGTGAACTGGCCGGCACCGGTGACGCTGGCGGCGGCGATCGGCAGGTTGAGGTCGAGCGCGTCGATGCGCAGCTCCGTCCCCGCCTCAGTCAGGGCGGCCAGCGCCGGACCGGTCGGATCACCGCCGCCGCCGGGGGCGGCGACCATGTCGTTGGCGATGCCCATCAGCAGCTCGGCCGGAATGCGGTTGAGCGAAAGCTGGATGGCGAGGCTGTCCGGCATCAGCTCCGCCGGGCCCGGCGCCGGGTCGATGCCGAAGCCGCGACCGTCCAGCCCGAGGGTGACGGTGGCGACCGGCCGGTCGAGATCCTCGACCCCGCCACGCATGGAGAACTGGCCGATGGTCACGGTGCTGTCAGAATCGGGGTCGTACACGGAGACATCCACCGCCCGCATGCGCATGGTGGCGCCGCCGAGGATGCCCCGCATCGCCTCCAGCACCGCAGCGGGCGACGGGTCCCGCTTGGTCTTGGCCGCCTGTTCGGCCATCTCGGTGATGCGGGCGACCTTGGCGAGATCCAGGCGGGTGTAGACCCCCTCCATCGTCAGGCCGCCCAGCGACATGTACTCGTCGCCTTCCGAATCGGTCACCGACAGGTTGCTGACGGCAATGGCCGCCGGGCCGCTGAAGACCGACCCGCCGTCGGGGCGCAGATCCTGGGTGACGGAGACGGAGCCCAGCGACACCTCGACGTCCTCCTCCGCCGCCGTCAGCTTGATGTCGCCGAGGGCGGCGTCCACCGACAGGAAGTTCTGGAAGGCCGCCGACCACACGCCCTTGAGCTGCTGGCGCCCCAGCGTGATGGTCGCCTGCACGTCGCTGCCCTTGCGCAGGGTGTAGCTCGAGGGCAGCGTCGCGGTCAGGCCGTAGCCGCGGTCGGGCAGCGGCGTCACCTCCGCCCGGATGGCGCCGACGTCGAGCCGGCTGCCGTCCTTGTCCTTCACCGCGAAGGCGGGCAGCGCCACCGCGTAGCGGTCGCCGCTGGGCATCACCAGCGGGTCGCCCTGGAACTCGACCGCCGGGCCGTCGGGCGATTGCAGCCACTGCACCAGCCCGTCCTTGAGCAGCTTCGCCACCTCCTGCGCGCCTTCGGCCGTGACCGGCGGGGCGGGCTGGCCCTGGGCCAGGGCGGGAACCGACGCCGAGGCCAGCAGCACGGCAAGGGTGATGGCGGCGGCGGGGTGCTGCGACGGGCGGTTCATCGGTTCCTCTCGGGGAAGGGCGTCGGTGCCGGCACCGGGCCGGCGACGGGCAGTAAAGCGCGATACGCGGGCCGGGTCCACTGGTGCGGCGCACAGCCACCCTCCCGCTTGCATTGTTCCGCGCCCGGTCCAATGCTTAGGCGCATGACATCCCTGTTCACCCCGTCCGGGGCGGGGGCCGCCGGGAGCCGCGTGGTCGCGGTGCTCGGGCCGACGAACACCGGCAAGACCCACCTGGCGATCGAGCGCATGCTCGGCCACCGCACGGGCATGATCGGGTTTCCGCTGCGGCTTCTGGCGCGGGAGAATTACGACCGCATCGTCGCGATCAAGGGCCGCAACGCCGTGGCGCTGGTGACGGGGGAGGAGAAGATCCTGCCCCCCAACCCGTCCTACTGGGTCTGCACCGTCGAATCGATGCCGCTCGACCGGCCGGTCGACTTCCTGGCGGTGGACGAGATCCAGCTCTGCGCCGATCCCGAGCGCGGCCACATCTTCACCGACCGGCTGCTCAACGCCCGCGGCATGGTCGAGACGATGGTGCTGGGCTCCGACATCATCCAGCCGCTGATCCGCCGGCTGGTGCCGCGGGTGGAGTTCATCAGCCGCCCGCGCTTCTCCAAGCTGACCTACGCCGGCCACAAGAAGCTGACCCGGCTGCCGCCGCGGAGCTGCGTCGTCGCCTTCTCCGCCACCGACGTCTACGCCATGGCGGAGCTGATCCGCCGCCAGCGCGGCGGCACCGCGGTGGTGCTGGGGGCGCTCAGCCCGCGCACCCGCAACGCCCAGGTCGGGCTCTACCAGGCGGGGGAGGTCGATTACCTCGTCGCCACCGACGCCATCGGCATGGGCCTGAACATGGACGTGGACCATGTGGCCTTCGCCCGGCTGGTGAAGTTCGACGGAGTCGCGCCGCGCCGGCTGCGCCCCACCGAGGTGGCGCAGATCGCCGGCCGCGCCGGCCGCTACATGCGCGACGGCACCTTCGGCACCACCGACCAGACCGGCGAGCTGGAGCCCGACCTCGTCCAGCGGGTGGAGAACCACGAGTTCGAGACGCTGAAGGCACTGATGTGGCGCAACAGCGCGCTGCGCTTCGAAACGCCGGGCTTCCTGCTGAAGTCGCTGGAGGAGCGGGCCCCCATCGCCGAGCTGATCCGCGCGCGCGAGGCCGACGACCATCTGGCGCTCCGGGCGCTGGTGCGCGACCAGGAGGTGATGGACCTCGCCCGCGGCCGGGCCGCGGTCCAGCAGCTTTGGGAGGTCTGCCAGATCCCCGACTTCCGCAAGGTGCTGTCGGACGCGCACACCCGGCTGCTCGGCCAGATCTATCGCGCGCTGATGACCGGTCCCCGCGTGCTGGCGGAGGACTGGACGGCCAAGCAGATCGCCAATCTCGACCGGACGGAGGGGGATATCGACGCGCTGGTGGCGCGCATCGCCCACATCCGCACCTGGACCTACATCTCCCACCGTCCGTCCTGGCTGAAGGACCCGCTGCACTGGCAGGAGCGCACCCGCGCCATCGAGGACAAGCTGTCCGACGCCCTGCACGAGCGGCTGACCCAGCGCTTCATCGACCGCCGCTCCGCCGTGCTCGCCCGCACGCTGGGCGAGGGGCGCGAGCCGCTGGGCGGCGTGCGGGCCGACGGCGAGGTGGTGGTGGAGGGGCACAAAGTCGGCCGGCTGGAGGGCTTCCGCTTCGTCCCCGACGCCCCCGACCGCTCCGACGAGGCCAAGGCCCTGCTGACCGCCGCCCGCCGCGCGCTGCGCGACGAGATCGGCAACCGCCTGCGCGCGCTGGAGGCGGACGGGGACGAGGCGTTCGCGCTGGCTGCCGACGGGTCGTTGAGCTGGAAGGGCGTTCCGGTGGCCCGGCTGGCGGCCGGCGCGTCGGTGCTGGCGCCGACGGTGGCGCCGCTGCCGGAAGCCCTGCTCGACCAGCCCCAGTCCGACCGGGTGCGGGCGCGGCTGGAGCGCTGGGTGAAGGCCCACATCGCCCGCCGGCTGAAGCCGCTGTTCGCCCTGGCCGAGGCCAAGGATCTGGGCGGGCCGGCGCGCGGCCTCGCTTTCCAGCTCGTCGAGGCGCTGGGCACGATGCCGCGGGCGCCGGTGAGCGGGCTGGCCGACCTTCTGGAGAAGGAGGACCGCAAGGCGCTGTGGACGCACGGGGTGCGGCTGGGCTTCCGCCATGTCTATCTGCCGGCGCTGGCCAAGCCGGCGGCGGTGGCTCTGCGCGGGCTGCTGTGGGCGGTGCACGCCGGCATGGCGCTGCCGCCACCGCTGCCGGCCCCCGGCCGCGTCTCGGTCCCCGCCGACCCAGCCATCCCGGCCGGCTTTTGGGAGGCCATCGGCTACCCCGCCGCCGGGCCGCTGGCGGTGCGGGTCGACATGCTGGACCGGCTGGAGCACGCGATGATGGAGCGCGCCAGGCCCCCGGCCCCCGACGCTCCGCCCCCGGCGCCGCTCGGCCCCCTGCTGGGCGTGGCGGAGGGCGATGCGGAGGTGGTGCTGGGCGCGATCGGCTACACCCGCCACGTCGCCGAGGATGGTGCGGTGACCTGGAGCCGCCGCCGCCCCAGCCCCCGCCGCGACCGCCAGCGCAAGCCGGCCGCACCCGACCACCCCTTCGCGAAACTCAGGCAACTCCAGGGAACCGGCTGAATGGCGGTCGAGGACGAGCGCGACGACACCCCCGACGATGGTCAACCGGAGGCCGGCCCGGGCCGGCTGCGGCTCGACAAGTGGCTGTGGTACGCGCGGTTCCTGAAGACCCGCAGCCTCGCCGCGAAGCTGTGCGCCAGCGGCGCGCTGCGCTGCTCCGGCACCGTGGTCACCAAGGCCCATCACGCGGTGAAGCCCGGCGACGTGCTGACCTTCCCGCAGGGCCGCCACATCCGCGTCATCCGCATCCGCGCGCTGGGCAGCCGCCGCGGCCCCGCCCCCGAGGCCCAGGCCCTCTACGAGGACCTGTCGCCCCCGGCCCCGGAAACCGCCCTGCCCCACGGCGGCGGCGAACGCCCGACCAAGCGCGACCGCCGCGCGCTGGAGCGGCTGCGGGGGGAGGAATAAGCGCACCCTCCGGGACGTTCACCGTGCCGCGTCGCCATTGAACTTGCCCGCGGTCAAGCTCATGTTGCGCTGCATTCCCGCGCCGAGGAGCCGGTTCCGGTGTTTCTTCCGGAACGCGTCGCCGACGCATCACCGGAGTTCCGACCGCCGCCATGCTCGACCTTCTCGCCGACCCGCAGGCGTGGGCCAGCCTGCTGACCCTGACCGCACTGGAGATCGTGCTCGGAATCGACAACATCATCTTCATCAGCATCATGGCGTCCAAGCTGCCGGCGCACCAGCAGCAGCGGGCGCGGCAGGTGGGTCTGGCGCTGGCGCTGATCACGAGGCTGATGCTGCTGGCCTCCATCGCCTGGGTGGCGACGCTGACCCGGCCGCTGTTCGAGATCCTGGGACACGGGGTGTCGGGGCGCGACCTGATCCTGATCCTGGGCGGGCTGTTCCTGCTGGCCAAGGGCACCATGGAGATCCACCACACGGTGGAAGGGCAGGAGGAGGATAAGGGCGCGGCCAAGGCCGTGGCGACCTTCGGCGGGGTGGTGTTCCAGATCATGCTGCTCGACATCGTCTTCTCGCTGGACAGCGTGATCACCGCGGTCGGCATGGCGCAGCACATCGAGGTCATGGTGACAGCCGTGGTGATCGCCATGGCCGTCATGCTGTTCGCCGCCGGGCCGGTGGGTGATTTCGTGAACCGCCACCTGACGGTGAAGATGCTGGCTCTGTCCTTCCTGCTGCTGGTCGGCGTCGCGCTGGTGGCGGACGGGCTGGGCTTCCACATCCCCAAGGGCTACCTGTACTTCGCCATCGCTTTCTCGGCGCTGGTCGAGTCGCTCAACCTGATCGCCGCCGGCCGGCGCAAGAGGGCGAAGGCGACTCAGGGATGAGGATAAGGCTGCGGCTGCCGGGGCGGCGCCGTGTGCGCCTGCCCATCGCCGCCATCCTGGTCGGTGGCTTCGGCACGCTCATGCTTCTGGCGGTCGCGAGCGTGCTGGCGCTGGGCCTGACCAGCGCCACCCAGAACACCTACACGCTGCTCGGCGACAAGGCGTCGCTGATCCTGGCGAATGTCGAGGTGCGGGTCCGCCACCAGCTCGACCCCGCCGCCAACGCCGCCCGTTTCCTGGCGGGACTGGTCGAGCGGGGGGAGCTGGACCCCACCGACCAGCAGCGCCTGCTCGACACCGTGCGGGGCACGCTGGCCGGCATACCGGACGTGACCGGTGTCGGCTTCGTCCGCGCGGACCTGACCGGGACCCGGGCCACCCGCGTCGACGGCAGCCTGCGCACCGAGACGCTGGACCTCCGCACGATCAAGGACCTGCAGCCGGAATGGCGCAACGGCGCCGACCGCGTCACCCCGGTCTGGCTCGATCCGATCTGGTCGAAGGAGTTCGGGACCAGCCTGCTGATCCTGCTGCAGCCGGTGCGGCGGGACGGGCGGTATCTCGGCCAGGTGGCGATCGGCGTGTCGCTGCACGACCTCTCCCGCTTTTTGTCCGCCTATTATGTGGAGCAGGGCATCAACGCCTTTGTGCTCTACGACAACGAGCATGTGCTGGCCCACTCCACGCTGGGTGCGCGGAAGTTCGACTTCTCCGGGCGGTCCAACGGGCCGCCGCTGCCGCGCATCGACCAGATGGACGATCCGGCGCTGGCCGCCCTGTGGTCCAAGGGCCGCACCTTCGAGGTGGCCGCCCACCGCATCGAGGGCCGGGTGGTCGCCGTGGGCGGCGAGGAGCACCTGATGCTGCTGCGCCGCATGTCGGGCTACGGCCAGCAGGACTGGCTGGTCGGCGTCACCTTCCGCGAGTCGGAGGTGAACCAGGAGCTGAAGCGGCTCGACATCACCGCCGCCACCGGCATCGGCATCCTGCTCATCTCGGTGGGGGCGGCGCTGTTCGTTGGCCGGCGCATCAGCCGGCAGATCGCCCGCCTGTCGGACGCCGCCGACCGCATCCGCGCCTTCGAGTTCCGCGACGTTCCCGACATTCCCGACAGCCGTGTGCGCGAACTCGCGCGCGCCGCCACCGCCTTCAACAGCATGGTGGCCGGCCTGCGCTGGTTCGAGACCTATGTGCCGAAGGCGCTGGTGCTGCGTCTGATGCACCGCAGTGGCCAGACCATGACCCTGCTGTCGGAGGAGCGGCCGGTGACGGTGATGTTCACCGACATCCGCGGCTTCTCCGCGTTGGCCGAGCATATGGGGGCGGCGGAGACGGCGGCCTTGCTGAACGCGCATTTCACCCTGCTCGCCGACTGCATCGAGGCGGAGGGCGGCACGGTGGACAAGTTCATCGGCGACGCCATCATGGCTTTCTGGGGCGCTCCGGACGAGCAGGCCGATCACGCGGCGCGTGCGCTGCGCGCCGGCCGGGCGATCGCCCGCGCGGTCGCCGCCGACAACCGGCGGCGCGCCGGGACCGGGCTGCCGCCGATCCGCGTGCGCATCGGCATGCATTCGGGCATGGCCGTGGTCGGCAACATCGGCTCCAACAGCCGCATCAACTACACCATGGTCGGCGACACGGTGAATGTGGCCGCACGGGTCGAGGAACTCGCCTCCCGCATCCAGGGCGACGACGAGGTGATCGTGCTGGCGAGCGGCACAACCGCCCAGAGCGCGGGTGACGCGGTGCCGATGACCTGCATCGGGCATCGCGCGCTGCGGGGACGCAACGGGACGTGCGAGATCTGGCGGGTGGTGACGAACGAAGCAGGGCTGTCGCCGGGCCTCCCCATGCTATGATCGCCGCCGCCTGAACACCGGACCGGCGGGGG
>OFDN01001606.1_pt1 | contig 14320 bp, 13 predicted proteins | sample 1520971 | NCBI WGS metagenome assembly OFDN01 (sample SAMEA94257418, study PRJEB24077) | hot springs metagenome | biome: Aquatic biome; feature: Geographical feature; material: Water | place: India | collected 2012-06-12 | depth 5 m
TTCCGCAGTCGGCCGGCATGTCGCACATGCGGACCGCGGTGCGAAAGACGTCCTTGGGGTTGGACGGGGGGGCCTCCGTGCGCAGATGGCTGCAGGCGGGGACGGTGGCGGCGAGGGCGGCAGAGACGCCGAAGGTCAGGCCGGCGGCCAAGGCGCCCAGGAGGGCGTGACGCAGGGTCATGGGGTCGTTCCTTGAGGTCGTGATCTGAAAAGCCCGCAAGGGGGCAAGCGACCGCGCCATTCGACCGCGTGCGAAAACGCACGACGGCGGGCACGGGAGCGTCAGACCGGCGGTTGGCCGGTCGTCAGATCAGCAATCTGGGAGGCGGGTCTTCCTGGCCCGGATCATGGGTCCGGCCGCTGGTGTTCGACCAGTGCGTCTCGATCCGGTAGGCGATCGGCGAATAGTCGATCGCGCCCTCACCCGGCGCGGCGACAGCCAAGGCGCAACTGGTCGCGCAGGCCCGGGCGCAGTCCTTGGCCGACATCGCCTTGCCATGGTCGCAGCAAGGGTCCTGGGCGGTGTCCGAAGCCATGGCGTCCGCAGACATGACCATGCTCATCGTCCATGCCCGTCATATCGCAATCAGCCTGGGCGGCGTTGACCGCCAGCGGGCTAAAAGCGAGGGCCAGGGCGGCCAGGAAAGCGAGCGCATGTCTCAGCATGGCGTCACCATAGCGCCGCGACCCGCCGGCGTCATCAGGCGTAGACGATGGAGGGATCCGCAGTCCGCCATGGTCAGAGCGAGGCTGGCGGGGCCAGCGTCCCCAGCCAACTGACCAGGATCAGAACCGAGAAGCCGGCGGCTGACTCCACCAGCAGGCTTCTCCGCAGGGCCACTAGCGCTGAGGCGGGATCCATGCCGACGAGCGCCCGCTGCAGTCGCGGCGTCAGCACGAAGCGGTTGAGCGCGGCAAGGCTCAGCATCAGTGCGAAGACAGAGAGCTTGGCCAGGAGCACGGCTCCCCAGGTAGTCGAAGCCATATCGAGGATATGAGTAGGTCCCACCAGGAACCAGCTGCTGATGAGGCCGGTCAGCACCAGCGTGGCTACAACCAAGGAGCCGACGCCGGAAAATCCCTCAAGCGCCCCGTAAAGCGCTTGCAGGGCGGCGGCCTGCGCCCGTCGCACGCTGAGAACCAGGAGGAGCAGGGCGGCCAAAGCGCCGAGCCAGACCCCGGCGGCCAGGAGGTGGAGGACGTCGGCGGCAAGTTTGAAGAGGCCGGCCGCCCCTTCGCCGTCAGCGCCGTGTCCGCTCCAGGCGAAGCTGGCCAGGGCCACCGCGCCCAGCCCGGCGCTGGCGCGCCAGAGACGGGTCGATGGACGTAAGGTCGCGGCGACTGCCAGGGCCGCCAAGCCCGCGACCGCGCGGGTCATGACCGAGACGCCGAACTGGGTGCCGGTCGCCACCATGACTAGAGCCTCTGGGTCGAGGGCGTCGGCAAGCGCGCCGGTCATCATTGCCGTCTGGGCCAGCAGCGCCAGGCCGCAGCCGATCGCCGTCAGCAGGCCGGCGACCACGACCAGTCCCTTCGTTCCGGCGCTGGTTCGCGCCGCGCCGGGGCCATCGGCAGGCAGGCCGTAGAGGTAGAAGAGCGGCGCGCCAAACAGCATCGCCGCCCCGGCATACTGGACAAGGCGCGCCAGAACGACGAGCGACTCGATCATCGTCCTAGCGGACCGTGAAGCTGTAGGCGCCGTTGATGCGATGGGCGTCGGCGGTGACCACGCGCCAGCTGACCTTGTAGGCGCCCGGCGCAAGCGGCGCGGCCAGGGCGCCGTCGATGACCATCCCGCCCTTGGCGACCTTGATCTTGACCGGCACGGCACCGCCCGAGGCCTTGGCGATTTCGAAGCTGGAGAACTTGGCTTCGAGTTTCTCGCTAAATTTCAGGCTGATCGCCTTGGGGGCGGCGACTGTGGCGTCGGGCGCGGGATTGGCGCTGACCAGCTTGGCGTGGGCTGCGGCCTGGGAAGCGGCGAGCATCAGGCCGCCTGCGGCGATCATCGCCAGGACGGTGGAGGTGGTCTTGGTAGTCATCGGATGTCTCCAAGGTGCGACGCCCCGGTCGCCCACAGATCATACGCACGGCCCGGGCCCTGTCCCTCGCGGCGAAGCGCAAAAATCGGTGTCAGGCGCCGATCAGCCATGGCGGGCGAAAACCCGGGTCGCGCCCTTGGCGTCAAGCAGCAGCAGGGTCGCGTAGGGCTCGGCGACGGCTCCGGGCATTTCCATGCCGGGCGATCCGATCGGCATTCCAGGGACCGCCAGGCCCAACGCTTTGGGGCGTTCTTGCAACAGCCGAAGAATGTCGGACGGCGGTACGTGACCCTCGATGGTGTAGCCGCCGATCCGTGCGGTGTGGCACGAAGACAGGGTGTCGTCGACGCCGTAGGTGGCCCGCACCGGCGTCAGATCGTCCAGCTCGTTGATAGACGGCTTGAGGCCGGCTGCCCTCAAGGCCTCGACCCACTTGGTGCAGCATCCGCAGAACGGGGTCTTGTAGACTTGGATAGCCAGGGGTTCGGCGCCTTGCGCGCAGGCCGCCAGTAGAGTGGCGGCGCCGGCCCCCAGCAGCAGGGCGCGGCGCGCGAGGAGGGGGCGACGGATCAAGCGGGTCACGGGTGGGCTCCGGCAGGGCAGGGGCGATCGACTATTTCGGCTTGGCGGCCCGGGAAGACCAATGGATATGGACAATCTTCCAACCCGCCGGCTCGTGGCGAAGGACCATAGTCTCGGCCGACAGGCGGTCCACCGGCTTGCCGCCGTAGACACCCGTCGTGCGGCTTTCGCTGACGATATAGGCTAGGTCGCCTTGGGCCAGGCCCGACCGTGACAGCGGCGTGCTGGGCACAGCGCGGGTAAAGGCCGCGTCGGCGGCCAAGTGATGGCTGGCATATTCGGCCCGCGATCGCTCCGCGCCGCCCTCCTCAACCACCAGAACGTCGGGCGCCAACAAAGCCAGGGCTTTTTCGGTGTCGCCCGCCGCCAGCGCCGCATGGAAGCCGTCTACGGCCAGGGCTGCGGACTTGGCCGCCGGGGCCAGGCTGTTCGAGGATGCGGTGGCAGGCTTGGCTGGTTCGTGAGCCAGCGCTGTGCCGGTGATCAGCAACAGGCCGGCGCCAAGCGTCGAAAGTAGGTGTTTCATTCTCAGGGTCTCCTGCCGCACGCGGCATATTGGGTCAGAACCAGGCCCGAAGGCCAAACACCAGGCGAGTATCCTCGACATCCTCGCCGGCGGCGCGGCTGTAGTCGGCTGTCTTCCCGAATTTTCGGTCGTAGGTGACGCCGATATAGGGGGCGAACTCCCGCCGGATCTCGTAGCGAAGCCGCAAGCCTAGCTCCGCGCTCGACAGGCCAGAACCTATCCCGGTCGCCGCGTCATTCGAGGCGGCGAGGTTGAACTCCGCGCGCGGCTGCAGGATCAGGCGCTGGGTGATGCGCTGATCGTAGGAGCCTTCCAGCCGCCCAGAGAGATCGCCTCTGTCGGATAGGAAGGCCGCGCCGCTCACCTCGAACCAATAGGGCGCCAGGCCCTCGAATCCGACAGTCGCGTAGGTGCGGGTGGGATTGGGCTCGAAATCATGCCGCACCCCTACCTGCAGATTGAAGTAGGGACCGATCGCGCGGGAATAGAGCGCTTGCAGTTCGGCTTGCTCAAGGCCGTCGCCGACGACGCCTTCGCCTTCGCCTTCGGTCTTGATCACAAGGCGATGGATGTCGCCGCCAAACCATGCCTCGCCTTCCCAGCGATAGCCGTCCTTGCCTGACCCGGGCGCCCACTCGGCGATGTTGGCTATGACCATGGAGCTGCTTATGCCGCCATGCTCACGCCGAAGTTGGCCGCGCGCGGTGGCCATGGCGGCCGGCGAGAACACGCGGTCGGCGGCGTAGTCGATTGGCGCCGCCGGCGGCGGCCCCGTTGGGACCTCCAGATCACCCATTGTTGTGCTGGTCTCTGTTGGCGCCCCCATGTCCATGCCCGGCATGGCGGAATGGTCCATCGTTCCCGCCGACATGTCATGTCCGGCGTGCGGATCGGCTTCGCCGGCTGCGGGCGTCGCTGGCTTCGCGGTCGCTGCAGCGGGGGCCACCTGATGCTGATGAGCCGCCGCTTCTGGCTTGGCAGGTTTGGCGGCCGGCTTGGCCGGCGCGGCGGGCATGGTCATGCCCGGCATCGAGGAATGATCCATGGTCTGGGCCATGGCTGGCCCGGCCAAGGCGAGCGGCAACAGGCTGACTACGACGAGCCGGTTCATGCCGCGCCTCCTTCGAGAGGCCGCACGCTGAACACCTGAAACATGCCCGCGTGCATGTGGTAGAGCATGTGGCAGTGGAAAGCCCAGTCGCCGGGATCGGCAGTGAAGTCCCAAGACACCTTGCCTCCAGGCAGCACGATGACTGTGTGCTTGCGAGGTCCAAATCCGACCGGCGCGTGGGTCAGCTCGAAGAAGTGGCCATGCAGGTGGATCGGGTGGGCCATCATGGTGTCATTGACCAGCGTGACCCGCACCCTTTCGCCCTTGTCGAAGGCGTAGGGCTTGGTCGCGTCGCTGAACTTCTGGCCGTCGAACCCCCACATGAAGCGTTCCATGTTGCCGGTCAGCCGGATCTCCAGGGCCCGGGTCGGGGTCCGGGTGTCGGGATTGGGCGTCAGGGCCAGCAGATCCTTGTAGACCAGGACTCGGTGACCGACGCTTTCCAAGCCCTGGCCAGGCTCACCGGTCCGGTCGATCGGCATCGGTGTAATGGTCTGCACGCCAGGGCCTAGCTTGATCTGAGGCGCGTTCAGCGGGTCGCGCATCGACATCTTCATGCCGCCCATGTCGCCCATGACATCGGAGCCGCGCGGCTTGGGCGCGGCCATGCCAGGAGCGGCAGCCATGGCCGCCATGTCGTGCCCCATGGCGGCATGGTCTATGCCGCCCATGGCGCCTGAGCCGCTCATGTCCATGCTGCTCATGTCCATGCCCATGTCCTTCATGGTGGCCAACGGACGTTCGCGCAGCGGCGGAACTGGGGCGGTCATCCCGGCGCGCGGTGCCAACGTCGCTCTACCCATGCCGGAGCGGTCAACCGCCTCGGCCACCAGGGTGAAGGCCTTGTCCTGCGTCGGTTGGACGATGACGTCGTAGGTCTCGGCATTGCCGATCTGGAACTCATCGACTTCGACCGGCTTCACGGTCTGACCGTCAGCGGCGACCACAGTCAGCTTCAGCCCGGGAATCCGCACGTTGAACATCATCTGGGCGGCCGCGTTGATGAACCGCAGGCGGACCCGCTCGCCGGGCGTAAACAGGCCCGTCCAGTTGTCGGTGGGGCCGTGGCCGTTGACCAGGAACGACATGACCGCGCCAGTGACGTCGGAGATATCGGTGGGGTCCATCCGCCACTTGCCCCACTCCATCCGCTCCTGGAGCGTCTGGTCCTTGCCGGCCATCAGGCTGGAGAGGGTCTGCTTTTGGTAATTGAACACCCCGGCCTGCTGCTTCATGCGCTTGAAGATCAGGTGGGGGTGCATGAAGCTGAAATCGGAGAGCACGATCACATGCTCCCGATCATAGGCGATCGGGTCAGGCTCGGCCGGCTCAATGACGAGGGGGCCGTAGTGACCCTCGGCCTCCTGAAGGCCCGAGTGGCTATGATACCAGTAGGTGCCCGACTGCTTGACCGGGAATTCGTAGACGAAGGTTTCGCCGGGCGGAATGCCGGGAAAGCTGACGCCCGGCACGCCGTCCATTTGGAAGGGAACGAGCAGCCCATGCCAGTGGATCGAGGTCTCCTCATCTAGAGCGTTGGTGACCGAGAGCCGGACGGTCTGACCTTCCTTCAAGCGGATCAGAGGGCCAGGAACGGTGCCGTTGATTGCCACGGCGTGTCCACGCTTACCGTCGATCGTCACCGGCGCATGGCCGATGGTTAGCTTGATGTCCTGACCCGACAGCGTTGGCAGGGTCGAGAGGAGGCCCGGCGTCGCGCTCTGTGCCCAACTGGGAAGAAGAGCGACTGTTGCGAGGCTGGAGCCCAACGCGGCTGCTCCGCGCAACAACTGCCGGCGGTCAAATTGAGTCATCGTCTAAGGTCCTGCGACTGGTCACTAAGATGCAGCTAGGGCGATCTCGTCCCTGTCACTACGTTTCGGTGCGATCTTAGCCCTCGCCGATCCTGATGATTTTTGGCGCGCTCCATTTGCGTCCGTCACTGGCGTGCCGACGACTGGTGGAATTGCGGTTCAATAAGACGATGAGGGTTGACCTGCTCCCCGCGCGTATACGCAGCAGGGCGGGGGCTAGAATGCAAATCGTTGATCAGATTGGGCGTGAAACAACGTCCTTCCCCAACAGTCTACCCGCGCTGACCTCGGTCCGCTTTGTGCTGGCTCTGGGAGTCGTGCTCTTCCACTACCAATTGCAATGGCCCTGGAACGCCATGGCCTCGACGGGCATCTTCAATCGAGCCGGGCTCGGCGTCGACGCCTTCTTCATCTTGTCTGGCTTCGTCCTCACCCATGCCTATCGTCAGGCGCTAGAAGACGGGCAGTTGAACTATCGCCGCTTCTTGGCGGCGCGCTTTGCACGTGTTTACCCGGCCCATATCGCCGTTTTGGGGTTCGTGCTGGTGATGGTCGGCGCGGGAACCCTAGTCGGCGCAGAGTTCGATCGACGCCTCTACAATCCCCTCGGCCTGCTCACGACAGTCCTACTGGTGCATGCTTGGCTGCCGGAAACGGTCGTGGCGGCATGGAACGGTCCCTCATGGTCGCTTTCCGCCGAATGGTTCGCCTATCTCGCCTTTCCCGCCTTCGCCTGGATCGGCCTCGTCCTGGCCCGTCGACCCTGGATCCTGCTCGCCCTGTCGGCACTGGTCTTCGTGGCGCTGGATCTGGCCTATCAAGCGGTGTTTGGTGACTTGGTCGTCCACGCGCAACTGAACATGGGCGTGCTGCGGATCATACCCGAGTTTCTCTATGGGATAGGTCTCTACCGGCTGGGACAGCGGGTGCACCTGCCTCGGCCGCACGCGATCGGCGCGGCCTGGCTGTCGGCAATCATTCTGTTGCTGCTGATGCACTTCAAAGCGGACGAGCGGGTAGTGGTGGCCGCAGCCGGACCCTTGGTCCTCAGCCTAGCCCTTCTGTCCAAATCGGGCGCCGATCGCGCGGTCGCCCTGCCGTCGATGTTGGCCGCAGGTGAAGCCTCTTACGCCTTGTACTTGGTGCACATGCCCATCCTGATTGGATGGAAGGGCGTCAACTCCGCTCTGACCCAACGCTCGAGCGCCTACGTGCTGGCGTGGTGGGAGGTGGCCTGCCTGCTCATGCTCACGCTCGTTGCCGCGTTCGCCGTGCATTTCTTTGTCGAGAGACCCGCGCGAACATGGATCCGGCGCTGCGCAGACCGTTTGTGGCCCGCGTCTGGCACAAAGGTAGTCGTAGTCCGCAGTTCTTCGGCGTCTGAAAACTAAGAATCGAGACGGCTTGAAGGTCACCGAACTGACGAGACTGAGCGATCAATCCTTATTTCCGATAATCTTTGTTAGACGATAGACAATTGTAGCCGGGGCGGATTCTATTTTGAAGTGCGATTTGTGAGGGTTTTTATGGACTTAGGTCCACGGAGATTTTCACATGGGATCGCGTTACGACCATATCACGCTTCAGGAACGCCATCAGATCGCCCGCTGGCGTGACGCCAAGGTCTCCGTTCGGGTCATCTCCGAGCGCCTTGGACGTCATCCATCGACGATCCACCGCGAGATTCGGCGCAACTGGTTCGACGATGGCCCATGGCTGCGCGGCTATTTTGCTGTCGCCGCCAACGAGCGCGCCTCCACGCGTCGCAGACGGGTCGGCAAGCTGCATCGCGATCCAGAACTGGCCCGCTTTGTCACCGAGCGCTTGCAAGAGACCTGGTCGCCAGAACAGATCGCCGGTCATCTCAAGTCGACCCGGCAGCTCCAAGCTTATGCCTGCCACGAGACCATCTATCGCTACGTCTACGGCCCAGATGGCCGAGCTGCGGAGCTCTACAAGCTGCTGCCCAGGATGCGTCGGCGCCGGCGCGCGCGCTATGCCCGACGACCGCGCGGCCTTCATATCCCGCCGCACAACACCATCGCCCAGCGGCCGGCCCACATCGGCGAGCGCCAGAGCTACGGCCATTGGGAGTGCGATCTGATCGCTTTCCGCAAGGAATACGGGCGTCACAACATCACGACGCTGGTCGAGCGGCGAAGCCGGTATCTGATCATGATCAAGAACCCGAGCCGCAGCTCGACGGGCATCATGGCCGGCCTAGCCGAGCGCCTGGAGCCGTTTCCTCCGCCGATGCGGCAATCCATTACCTTTGATCGCGGCACGGAGTTCGCCTTCTTTGCGACCCTGAAGCGCTCGCTCGAGATTGACAGCTACTTCTGCAAGCCACAGGCGCCTTGGCAAAAGGGCACGGTCGAGAACACCAATGGCCGTCTGCGGCGCTTCTTGCCCAGCGACACGGACATCGCGCTGGTCCCGCCGGAGAAGCTGCTGGAGCTGTCCACGCGGCTCAATCGGATCCCGCGCAAGTGCCTCGGATACCGCACGCCGGAGGACGTGCTTGCAGAGCAGATCGCGGTGACGGCTGGGACACGGGCGACGAACGGGCTCTGCGCGGTGTGATGGCTCCGCGCCCGCCCGTCGCCCGACTGCCAATGCCCTGAGAACCCTGACGTGACAGGAGGCCCCCTCCCCGTCATCCTGCCCAGGCTCTCCGTCGCACTTCAGCTAGAACCCGCAGACCTTCCCAAGGTCTGAGAAGAGTCAGACCTTGCCCTCCCCAGCGAGCGAATAACTCGTACTACGCCCGCCAGCGGCGTCCTTCACCAGAACGCCACGCTTGACCAGGCCGTCGATGTCACGGCCGGCGGTGTCCTGCGAGCACTTGGCGATCAGCGCCCATTTTGAAGAGGTCAACTTGCCCTCGAACCCGGCGAGAAGACGCTGGAGCATGATCCGCTGACGCTCATTGAACGCCTCTCCGGCATGCCGCTCCCAGAAGCGCGCCGCGGCGAGCACCACGGCCAATGTCACCTCGGCGCCGTCGAACGAGCGCTCCAGACAACCCAGAAACCAGCCGAGCCAGCCGGTGACATCCGTGTCGCCCTTCTGCGTGGCCTCCAAGACGTCGTAGTAGGCTTTGCGCTCAATCCGGATCTGGGAAGACATGCTGTAGAAGCGCTGGGAGCTGCCGTCCGAGCGCGCCAGCGCCATGTCGGCGATCGCCCGGGCGATACGACCGTTGCCGTCTTCAAACGGGTGGATGGTGACAAACCACAGGTGCGCCAGCGCCGCCTTGATCACTGGATCATCAACGGCGTCCCCATTGAACCAAGTGAGAAAGGCCTCCATTTCGGTCGCCAGCCGCTTGGCCGGCGGCGCCTCAAAGTGAACCCGCTCCCGGCCGATGGCTCCTGAGATGACCTGCATCGGCCCGGCCCCCTCCCCTCGCCAGGCGCCGACGGTGATCTTGCTCAGGCCGCTATAGCCCGTGGGGAAGAGACCCGCGTGCCAGGCAAAGAGCCGCTCCTCTGACAACGGGTCCTGGAAGCTTTGCGTGGCGTCGAGCATCATCTCGACCACACCATCGACGTGGCGATCGGCCGGCTTGAGCGCGCCGATGTCGATGCCCAGCCGGCGCGCGATCGACGAGCGGACCTGCTCCTTGTCCAGAACCTCGCCTTCGATTTCACAGGACTTAAGGACGTCCTCAGTGAGGGTGCGTAACGAGGCCTCTTCGCGCAGGGAGAAGCCCAGTCCCTCCATACGGCCGAGCAGACGGCCCTGACGGTGGCGCACATGCGCGAGCTGATCGGCTAGGGCCGACCTGTCCCAATTTAGGTTTGGCCAGCCTTCGCGGTCGAAAATGTACTGGGCCATCAGCTTGTCCTCAGGACCAACGTGACGGGAGACCACTCGATCCGCAAGGATATTCTCCGCAAATTATGCGGATTTTCAGGGCGCTATTCTCCGCAGGTGCACACGGCGGGGCCAAGGCGACCTCAGGCCTCCTGACCGCCTGCGGTCCTCTACACCCGACGGCATCTCACTTTCGACAGCGTCGGAACGCTACCGGCGCCCAAACTCGTAGGCGTCCATCAGCTTCACCAGCACGTCGCTGACAGTCTCACCGCGGTGCTGGTAGCAAATATCACTGAAACGCGCCTTGGCCTCATCGGTCAGCCGCATGGTCAACATCGTCTTGCCCCCAGCGCCCTGGTCATCCCGGGGCCCTGCACGCTCGGCGGGAGGGTCCATCACCCAGTCCAACTGCGAAGGCCTGGGCTTGCTCGCGGGGCCCGCGTCCTGAAGCTTTGCGCCAAGGACTGAGGCGAGCTCTGCGGCGAAGGCAGCGCCCGAACCAGCGTTCAGCTCTCCCCCAAAATCCGTAGTAATCGTGGTGATAGTGACCGTGGTCGCAGGCATATGAAGGTTCCGGCGGGCCCGCAGGTGCTGCGAGGCCCTCGCGTTGAGGGTTGCGATGATCATCAGTGCTCCCAATCGAGGGGAGCACCCAGAGTTCAAGCCTATGGCGGGCCCTAAACGGCCTCTCGCCCGATTGCTCCTATTATGGGAGCATTTCGCGGCTTGGCTAGCCCTGTTCTGCAAAAACATCGAGGACGGCGGACATGGCTGGACGAAGTATCGAGCCGTTCCGGGAGATCGGCGGGCGCCTGGCGCTCGTTCGCAAGGCCTGCGGCCTCAATCAACGGCAACTGGCCGAGCGCGTTGGCCGACCAGCCTCCTATATCGCCAAGCTTGAGCTCGCTGAGCGTCGGCTCGATGTGATCGACCTGGAAGAGCTCGCCAAGGCCTTGGACCTCGACCCAGGCCTCCTCCTCAGCCGTCTGATGGGCAAAGATCCGATCTAGCCGGCCCGAAGCCTACATCCCCATGCCGTAGTCGCGCTCTCGCTCCCGCGTTTTCTGACGCCCCAGCGCCATGCTCCGCATGGAGGGCCCATCGCCCAGGCCAAGGTCTCTGGACCGTTCAAGCGCCTTGTCCCTCGCCTCGCCGCCCCGTTCGCGGTCCCGCTCGTCCTGCTTCAACGCCTCGGCCGCCGCCCGCAGGTGATCGAGGGCGACAGGCTTCTGACCGTCTTGCTGCAGGATGAGCTGAGACACCCTGGCCAGATCGTCTGTGACCATCCGCGCGTCCTGGGAGAGGCGCGAGGCCTGAACGTAAAGGCGCGCCATGTTGGCCGCTTCGCCCACCTTGCTGGTCAGCTCGAACACCACCCCGTCGAATGTCGCGCCCTGGGCGCGATCGGCCGTCATGGCGTAGCCGTAGCCGCTAAACCGCAGCGCCTCGTCGCGTGAGGACAGGGTTTCGGTCTTGCCGGCGAGCTTGCCTTCGCCTTCGTGCCGGATCGTCACCGACCGGCTGTCGAAGGCAAGAACCGTGAAGGCCCCTCCCCGCTCATAGCCGCGATCGCCAAAGCGCGCTTCCCAGACCATCTTCTCGCCGGCGGCGATCGGGTGCGAGCGCTCCGTGAAACTCGCAAACGAGGGGCTTTTCCGGTCCGCCTCGACGTTGAGGTCGATCAGACGCTCGCCGCCCTTCTCTCCCCGCACCTTGAGGAGGTTGTTGACCTGGTCGATGCCGATGATGGTCTCTACCATGTTCCGGGGCGTTCCGACGCCCTGGAAGCCCTTGTGATCGACCACCTTGTCGCCGAGCGCGTAGCTTCGCGCATCCAGATGCTCGGCGCGGGTGAGCTTCTTTTCGTAGAGACGCGCGACGTCATGCTCTCTGGCGGCAAGCTCGCCTGAGCTCTTGAGGTGCTCACGAAGCTGAACCGACACCAGGCCCCGCATGGCGTTGGTGGCGACCACAATCTGGGTGTCTCGCGCCTGGCGCTGATCAAGATAGGCTTCGACCACCTTTTGCGCGACGGCGGCGTTGTCGCCGTCCTTGCCAACCTCGAGGATGTTGGGCGCTAGCTTGGCCAAGCCTTCCTTGAACCGGCCATGGGCCATGTGCTGGACAGCGTCGCGCAGGTGATCGGGCGCATGGCGCTGGCGCAGGATCTCGCCCATCTCCGCGCGCTCGGTGCCGCGATCGATGATCGCCTTGAACGGATTGCCCGCCCCCGGACCGCCTAACTGGCCTCGATCGCCTAGAAAGCGAACGGCAGGGATTTCGAGCCTTTCAGCCACGCGGGTGAGCCGAAGCATGGTGTCGTTCGTGAGGGTCGAGGCCTCATCGACGATCAGGATCGTCTTGGAAAAGTCGCGCTTGAGCCGGTCGGCCTCTTCACCGCCCGCGTTCAGCTTAGCCTCGGCGCCACGCAGAAAGGACTCAACCGTGCGCGCCACCACGCCAGTCTTGCGGATCTCATCGGCGAACCGGTGCTGGGAGGCGATGCCATAGAGCCTAAATCCGCTTCGCTCAGCGATGTCATTGGTCACCCGCAGCGAGGTGGATTTGCCAACGCCCGCGAAACCCTCGACGACAGCATAGCGATCGCGAGACCCCAGCATCATCGCAGCACCGGCGAGCTGGCCGCCGGTGAGGGTCATGCCAGTGTTCTCTTTGACGGTTACCGGATCGAGCACGATGTTGAGGTCCTGTCGAGAAATCAGCGCCGGCGCCTTGCCCTTGCCGGCCTCCATGGCCCCGATGATTTCCTGCTCCCGCTGGATCGTCCGTTCTGTCGTCACCGCGCCGACCACCTTCTGGTCTGCGTCCTTGATCGCGCCCGCGGCCACCAAGCGGTCGTAAGAGGCCTTCAGGCGCTCGTAGGTCATCCCAGCGCTCGAGGCCATGAGCGCCTTTTGCATGACCAGGTGCTTGCTGAACACCGCCTCGCGCTCCTCGGCCGCCCGTAGACCCAGGGTCACCAGCTGCCGGGCTTCCCGGTCCCGGTCACGTACCGTCACCGTGTAGCGGTCGATGCGCTCATTCTCGCCGCGTAGATCGCGCACCACTTGTCGGACCTTCGAGACACTGGTGCTCATCGCCCCGAGCACCGTTTCAGTGACGTCGCGACCGCGCTCCACCGATCGCGCGGCCAGCTGGCGCATCATCGCGCCTGGGTCGGCCTTCTCGGCGCGTTCGGTCCACTCGGCCTGCAGGGCCTCGCGGACGATCTCGCCCTTGGCCTTGCGCGTCTGCTTCTGCAGCATGGTGCGCTGGCCGGCCGTGGTCTCTACGCCGCGCTCGGTTTCCAGGCCCTTTGCAGCGGCCTTGATCTCCCGCGAGCGCGAACTGAACTCCGTCACCAGCTTCTCGCTGGATCCGGCGACCTCCCAGGCAAGCGGGCCCTTTCGCTCGACGCTGAAGCCTTCGGACATCAGCCGGTCCTGCAGGTCACGCGCGGCGACCAGGGAGGTGTTCTGGATCCAGCGGAACATCTGCCGGGTGTGCAGAGCGCCGTACTGGCCGGTCTCCGGGTTCTTGGTGGTGTTGGCGATCGGATTGTGGACGTGGATGTGCGGATCACCGCCCCGGGTGGTGACGTGCATCACCGACCCATAGAGAAGGTTGCCGGTCAGGACCTCACGGACCCCGCCTTCCTTATCCCGCACGCGGGTGATCGCATGGTTCTCCTCGAGGTAGCCCATGGCCGCCTGGTTGGCGCCCATGATGTGCTCCTTGAGCCGATCGGCGAGTGCCTGATCATGCTTCTCAGCCGCGAGCACGAGCAGCGTCACCGACTTGGGTACGGCGAAGGTGAAGTCCCAGCCGTGCTGATGCACGGACTTGTTCTCCAACCCGGTCAGCGCGGGCCCCTGCGGATTTGGGTTCCTGCCGTCAAGGACCGCTCGCAAGTCCTCGGCCTTCACGTGACCTTTAAGGCCAAGGTCGGCTGCAGCCTTGCCGCCCCACACCAGGTTCGGCGCCCCCGCCTCACCTTCGATGTAGTAGTCATCTTTGGCGTAGTACCCGGCAGCTCCGGCGGAGCTGCTGATCTTGGAGGGCGTCATCATCGGGCCGCCTCCCATGAAAGGCAAAGGCGCCCGGAAACAAAAGCTTGGTGAGGCCAGAGGCCGACAGTGAACCCTTGTGATCGCCGGCGATCACGGTCCTCTCGCGCTTTGACGAAACGCGGGTGCAGCAACAATTTAGACATGCGGGACCGACTCCTCGATCAAGAGGTCAAACCCGCTGACTAAGGCTTACCGCAGCATTGTGAGGGGCGCAAAGGCCATCGTCTGAGAATTGGGGACTAGCCGCGACGAGCCGGGAACACGCTCAAACATCACGCCCCCTGGCGGCCCAGATCGTAACCCTTCTCAACGTGTCAAGCTGAGGGCCTCGTGGCTACCGTGGTGCAAATGCT
>OFDN01001608.1_pt1 | contig 14312 bp, 14 predicted proteins | sample 1520971 | NCBI WGS metagenome assembly OFDN01 (sample SAMEA94257418, study PRJEB24077) | hot springs metagenome | biome: Aquatic biome; feature: Geographical feature; material: Water | place: India | collected 2012-06-12 | depth 5 m
GGCGGCGGTCTGGGTGGCCGTACGCTCCTGCGGGCGCGCGGCACCCGGGCGCGGCGGCGGCAGGGAGGCCATGTTGGGCGGCAGCGTCAGCGGCGCCCGCGACACCACGGCGAACTCGTCCGGGCTGGTGCGGTCGAGACCGATGGCGCGCCGGGTCTCGCCACAGCCGGACAGGGCGATGCCCGCGAGCGCCAGCGCCAGAAGGGGCCGCAGCGCGGCGGAGAAGGAAGTGATGCTCATCACGATGCCGGTCCCGTGTCAGTCCATGGCCGCGAAAGAACCGCCCGCGGCCCGTCGCAGCGGTCTTTTACGCCGAATCCCCGCCGCGGAACAGCCCGTCTATGACGAGGAGTATGACTCCGACGCTGATCCCGCTGTCGGCGATGTTGAACGCCCAGAAGTGGAAGCCGAAGGCGTGGAAATCCAGGAAGTCCGCCACCGCCCCGTAAAGCAGCCGGTCGACCACGTTGCCCATCGCCCCGCCGATCACCAGCCCCAGGCACAGCGCCACGAAGCGGCTGTCGGCGCGGCGCAGCCAGCCCAGCAGGAAGAGCGTGATGACCACCGACACCGCGCTCAGCACATAGGGCATGTACTCCGCCTCGTGCGCGAACATGCCGAAGCTGACGCCGGGGTTCCAGGTCAGGACGAGGTTGAAGAAGGGCGTCACCTCGACGACCCGCGGGAACGGCTGCATGACCGTGTTCAGGATCCACCATTTGGTGAGCTGATCCAGCACGACCACGACAGCCGCGACCGCGAGGCCGAGCGTCAGATGGGAGCGGGTACGCCGCATGGCGAAATCCGTCATCGCCTCAGAACCCCGGCATGGCGTCGACCGCGTCGGCGCAGCGCCGGCAGAGGGTCGGGTGTGCCGCCACCGTGCCCACCTCGGGCAGGATCTTCCAGCAGCGCTCGCACTTGCCGCCCTCGGCCAGACCCGGCACCACCCCCACACCCGCCACGTCGGGCAGGGTGAAGGCGCCCTCCGGAGCCGCACCCTCGGTCACCACGATCTGCGAGGTGATGCAGACGTCGGCGAAGTCCACGTCGGCCAGCAGCGCCTTGAGCTCGGCCGGCACATACACCGTCGGGTTGGCCTGGAGGGAGGAGCCGATGCGCTTGCTGGCCCGCTCCAGCTCCAGCGCCCCCGTCACCACGCGGCGCACGTCGCGCACGCTGGCCCACTTCGCCGCCAGCGCCTCGTCGCGCCATGCCTCCGGCACGTCGGGGAACAGGCGGAGGTGCACGCTCTCGGCCGACCAGTCCGGCTCGCCGCGCAGGCCGTCGGGCCGTTGCAGCCACGCCTCCTCCGCGGTGAAGCACAGCACCGGGGCCAGCCACGCGGTCAGCGCCGACAACAGATGCTCCATCACTGTGCGCACCGCGCGGCGGCGGTCGTCACCGGGCGCGTCGCAGTAGAGGCTGTCCTTGCGGACGTCGAAGTAGAAGGACGACAGCTCGACCGCGCAGAAATTGTGGATGGCGGAGAAGGCGCCGTGGAAGTCGTACGCTTCCATCGTACGCCGTACGTGCGCGTCCATCTCCACCAGCCGGTGCAGCACCCAGCGCTCCAGCTCCGGCATGGCGGCGGGATCCAGCCGCTCGGCCGGGCTGTAGTCGGCGAGCGCGCCCAGAAGGTAACGCAGCGTGTTGCGCAGGCGGCGGTAGAGATCGGCCTGATACTTGATGATCTCCGGCCCGATGCGCTGGTCCTCGGTGTAGTCGGTGCCGACCACCCACAGCCGCAGGATGTCGGCGCCGTACTGGTCGCAGACCTGCTGCGGGGCCACCACGTTGCCCAGCGACTTGGACATCTTGCGGCCTTGCTCGTCGAGCGTGAAGCCGTGCGTCAGCACCGCGTCGTAGGGTGCCCGTCCCCGCGTGCCGCAGCTTTCCAGCAGGGAGGAGTGGAACCAGCCGCGGTGCTGGTCGGAGCCTTCCAGATACAGCGAGGCCGGCCATTGCAGCTCCGGCCGCTGCTCCAGCACGAAGGCGTGGGTGGAGCCCGACTCGAACCACACCTCCACGATGTCGCGCACCTGCTCGAAGTCGGCCGCGTCGTAGGCGTTGCCCAGGAAATCCTGCGCCGGCCGCGCGAACCACGCGTCCGACCCCTCGCTCTGGAAGATGCCGGCAATCCGCTCGAACACCGCCGGGTCCTTCAGGATCTCGCCGTCGGCCTTGCGCACGAACAGCGCGATGGGCACGCCCCAGGCGCGCTGGCGGCTGATGCACCAGTCCGGCCGCGTCTCGACCATGGAGCGGATGCGGTTCTCGCCCTGCGGCGGCACCCACTGGGTGTTGCCGATCGCCTCCAGCGCCGTGGCGCGCAGGCCGTTCGTCTCCATGGAGATGAACCACTGCGGCGTGGCGCGGAAGATCAGCGGCGCCTTGGAGCGCCAGCTATGCGGGTAGCTGTGGCGCAGCCGGTCGCGGTGCAGCAGGCCGCCCGCCTCCTGGATGGCGGCGATCACCGCGCCGTTGGCGTCGCCGGGCTTGCCGTCCTCGGTGTAGACGCGGCGACCGGCGAACAGCGGCACGCTGTCGTAATAGGAGCCGTCCTCGCCCACCGTGCGCGGCACTTCGATCCCGTGCGCCATGCCGAGATGGAAGTCGTCCTCGCCATGGCCGGGGGCGATGTGGACGAAGCCGGTGCCGGCCTCCGTCGTCACGAAGTCGCCGGGCAGCATCGGCACGCGGAAATCATAGCCCTTGCCGAACAGCGGGTGGCGGCACAGCGTGCCGTTCAGCTTGGCGCCGGGGAACCTGTGCAGCAGCGTCCAGGAGCCGATCTTCGCCTGCTCGCGCACGGACTCGGCCAGCGCCGTCGCCAGCACCAGCCGCTCGCCGGGCACGGCCAGGCTGCCCTCGGCCACGTCCCTCACCTTGTAGACGCCGTACTCGATGTCGTCGCCATAGGCGATGGCCCGGTTGCCCGGCATGGTCCAAGGGGTGGTGGTCCAGATGACCACCGTCGCTTCGTCGATCTCCGGCGTCGCGGCGCCATAGACCGGGAAGCGCACGAAGATGGTCTGGGACGTGTGGTCGTGGTACTCGACCTCCGCATCGGCCAGCGCGGTCTTCTCCACCACCGACCACAGCACCGGCTTGACGCCCTTGTACAGGCCGCCGTTGCTGGCGAACTTGTGGATCTCGCGGGCGATCTGCGCCTCGGCGGGGAAGGTCATGGTGGTGTAGGGGCGTTTCCAGTCGCCCTCGACGCCCAGCCGCTTGAACTCCTCGGTCTGCACGCCGACCCAATGCTCGGCGAACTGCCGGCACTCGCCGCGGAACTGGACGATCGGCACCTCGTCCTTGTTCTTGCCGGCGGCGCGGTACTTCTCCTCGATCTTCCACTCGATGGGCAGGCCGTGGCAGTCCCAGCCCGGCACATAGTTGGAGTCGAACCCCAGCATCTGCCGCGAGCGGACGATCACGTCCTTCAGGATCTTGTTGAGCGCGTGGCCGATGTGGATGTTGCCGTTGGCGTAGGGCGGGCCGTCGTGCAGGATGAACTTCGGCCGCCCGGCGGACTCCGTGCGCAGGCGTGCGAACAGGTCCAACCCGGCCCAGCGCTTCAGCAGCTCGGGCTCCTTGGTCGGCAGGCCCCCGCGCATGGGAAAGTCGGTGCGCGGCAGGAAGACGGTCGGCTTGTAGTCGCGGGTCATCGCTGGTCCTTCAGGCGGCAGAAGCCGGGCACCACGGTGAGGGTGCCCGGACAAGGCGGACGCATCCCGGCCCCCCTCAGGGTGCCGGGCCGATAATTCGCGCCGGTTGCGCCAGGAAGCGAAGCGTGCGTGCCATGGCCGCGGATAATAGCCGAGGGGGGCGGCAGGTCAAGGGAGCCGCCACCCCACCGTTCCGCCACCCCTCAGTCGAAACTGCTCTTGCCACCGTGGGCGGCGGACCAGCCGACGGGGTCGTGCAGGAAGGCTTCCACGGTCGTCAGCGTGTTCTCGTCGAAGGTGCCCTTGGCGCGGGCGACCTTCAGAACGTCCCACCAGGTGCACAGCGCGTGCAGGCGCACGCCGATGGAGGCCATGGTCTGTTCCGACTGCGGGAAGATGCCGTAGTGGAAGAACACGAAGGTGTCCGTCACCTGCGCCCCGGCCTCGCGCAGGGCGTTGACGAAGTTCACCTTGCTCTTGCTGTCGGTGGCCAGATCCTCGACCAGCAGCACCCGGTCGCCGTCGCGGAAGGTGCCCTCGATCTGCGCGTTGCGGCCGAAGCCCTTGGGCTTCTTGCGGACGTACAGCATGGGCAGATCCATGCGGTCGGCGATCCAGGCGGCGAAGGGGATGCCGGCGGTCTCGCCACCGGCCACCGCGTCCACCGCCTCGTAACCGGCCTCGCGCTGGATGGTCGACACCGCAAAGTCGGTCAGCGCGCGCCGCGCGTTCACGAAGCTGATGATGCGGCGGCAGTCGGTGTAGACCGGGCTCGCCCAGCCCGACGTGAAGATGAAGGGCGTCTCGGCGTTGAAATGGACCGCCTTGATCTCCAGCAGGATGGACGCGGCGGCGGCGGCGATCGCCTCCTTCTCGGGGCTGGCGCTGGCGGGGGCGGTGGTCATGGTGCGATCCTGCGGCAAGGGCGGCGTGTCGCCGCCCTGAATAGACCCCGCCCCCGGCCTTTGGCAACCGGAAGCGTTCAGTCCAGCCCATGCCGGTTCACCGGCCAGAATTGCGGATCAAGAACCTGGGCGAGGTCGTAAGGGCAGTGGTCCGGGAGGGTGTCGGCTGGCAAACCGTCATACAGGGTGAGGGAGGTCATGGCCTGGCTGCGGGCGTCGTCCCAGTCCTCGGCCAGAAGCTCGGGCAGCCGTTTCCGCAGCGTGCCGCTGTCGCGCACCGCGCGGTTGACGCGGTTGCGGTGCTCCACCACGCTCCTGGTCCAACTCCGCCGCGGGTCGGCCGCCGGGGAGTGTTCCAGCTTCAGCAGATGCTCGATGACGCGCACCAGATCGCTGCGCAGGGCGGAGGCTTCGCTGCGGCCCAAGGACTCGACCTCCTCCGCCAGATTCTCCAGGTCGAGCTCGGTGTTGGCGCGCGCGCCGGCCATGCGCCGCAGGGCCGCCGCCTGCTCTTGCGTCCAGGCGTACCAGTCCGTCTCGTAGAGGGGTCCGTCGGGCATGGCCCAATACTCCCTGTGAGCCGCGGCCAGCATAGCGCAGCATCGCCCTACGCCGCCAGCGCGCGCTTGGCGGCCTCCGCGTCCAGCGCTATCTGGGCCTTCAGCGCCTCCAGCCCGTCGAACCGGCGCTCCGGGCGGATGAACTCCAGCAACTGCACGCGCAGGTGCCGGTCGTAGAGGTCGCCGTCGAAGTCGAACAGATGCGCCTCCAGCCGCTCCACCAGCCCGCCGACGGTCGGGCGGCGGCCGAGATTGGCGACGCCGTCGTGCCAGACGGTGGCCAGCCCCTCGTCCACCCCGGCCCGCACGGCGTAGACGCCGAAGGCGGGGCGCAGGTAATCGGCCAGCTCGACGTTGGCGGTGGGGAAACCGATGGTGCGGCCGAGACGGGCGCCGTGCTCCACCCGCCCCTCGATCTCCCACGGGCGGCCGAGCAGCCGGGCGGCCTCGCGCGGGTCGCCGCGCAGCAGGGCGTCGCGCACGCGGGTGGAGGAATAGACCCCGTCCCCCTCGTCGGTCACCGGTTCCACGGCGGTCACGCCGAAGCCGAACGCCGCCCCCAGCGTGGTCAGCGCCGCCACGTCGCCGTTGCGGCCATGGCCGAACACGAAGTCGCTGCCGCACACCGCCTGGCGGATGCCCAGCCCCGCCACCAGCTCGTGCTCCACGAAGTCGCGGGCGGAGGTCCGGCTGAAGGCGTCGTCGAAATGGCGGACGAACAGCAGTTCCACCCCCAGCGCCTCGATGTGGCGGGCCTTCACCCGGAAGGGCGACAGGCGGAAGGGCGGGTCGTCCGGGCGGAACAGGCTGCGCGGGTGCGGCTCGAAGGTCAGCACGGCGGACGGGGCGCCGAGCGAACGCGCGATGCGCTGCGCCTCCCCGATCACCGCGCGGTGGCCGCGGTGCACGCCGTCGAAATTGCCCATGGCAACCACGGAGCCGCGCGCGTCGGCCGGCAGATCCGTGGTGTGTCGGTAAAGTCGCATACCCGCTGTTCCCGCCCGCGCTCGGGCCTTGCCCCCGGAAAACGAAGCGGCCCGCCGGTCTTTGCGGGCTTCCCCGCTCGACCGGCGCAGCCGCTTGCGCCCGCTGGAATATAGGGCGGCGGGGCGGCGCGGTAAACGCGCCGCAGCACAGGAGCGGGGGATCAGCCGCGCGACGGAACCATCAGCAGCGCCTCGCCCTCCAGCACCACGGTGTCGCCGGTGGTGCAGACGGTCTTGATGACGCAGCGCTTCTTCTCGCGGATCACCTCGGTGATGGTGGCCCGCGCGGTCACCGTGTCGCCGGAGCGGACGGGGGCCTTGAACTTCAGCGTCTGGCTCATGTAGATGCAGCCGGGACCGGGCAGCTTGGTGCCCAGCACCGCGGAGATCAGGCCGGCGGTCAGCATGCCGTGGGCGATGCGGCCCTGGAACATGGTGCCGCTGGCGTATTCCTGGTTGATGTGCACCGGGTTGGTGTCGCCCGAAATGCCCGCGTACAGAACGATGTCGGCGTCGGTGATCGTCTTGGCGAAGCTGGCCGTCATGCCGACCGTGAGATCCTCGATGCAATAGCCCTGCATATCCCTTTGGATCTGTCGAACGTCGTCCATACGCTGGTTCCCTCGTCGTCGCTCCGCCGCCGCCGAGATGGCGTGCGATATGGTGCGGTGCGGTATGTGCGCCGCGGCGGCATCATGGCAAGGCCGCGGACGAAAGAAAACGGGAATTTTCGTCGCGGGTTCCGCAGCATTCGGGTGGCTTCCTGGTATGACCAGAAACTGGCGACAAGCATTGGTTCAACAAGCCGTCCCGTTTCGATGCCGATACTTGGCAGCGCATTGCTCCACCCGGTGGCGATGGTTCCCGGGTCCGAAGGCGACGGGGTCATACGCGCACGTTTCATTCGCGGCGGCCGATCCGTGCGCGCATCGTGCATGGCTTCCATGCCCTGTGTACGCGGCTTGTGGGCGCGCGACGCTGCCGCAATTTCCGCACTGCGTCAATGGTCTTTCGGCCTATGCCGGGGTCGCCCCATCGGACAGTCGCGGCCCGACGACTTGACCCGGCGCCGGGGCGCACGACCGTCACTCCGGCATCGCCGCCCCTCCAACCCAAGGCCGGACCCGCCATGCCCCACCGTTTCGCCCTCGTCACCGGAGCCAGCTCGGGCATCGGCGCCTGCTTCGCGCGCGCCCTGCCGGCGTCCACCGACCTGCTGCTGACCGCCCGCAACGCCGAGGCGCTGACCCGCCTGCGCGACGAGCTGGCGGCCCCCGGCCGGGTGGTGGAGGTCATCGCCGCCGACCTGACCACGGAGGAGGGGCGCAGCACGGTGATCGCCAAGGCCACAGCGCTGGAGATCGACCTGCTGATCAACAACGCCGGCGTCGGCCCCTTCGGCGCCGTCCTGGAGAACGACCCCGCCTTCGAGCGCGCGACGGTGGAGCTCAACGTGGTCACGCCGGTGGTGCTCACCCGCGCGCTGCTGCCGGGCATGCTCGACCGTGCGGCGGTATCGGGCCGGCGGGCCGGGCTGATCCTGCTGTCGAGCCAGCTCGCCTTCCAGCCGGTGCCCTTCGTCACGACCTACGGCGCCAGCAAATCCTTCCTGCTGGCCTATGGGGAAGGGCTGGCGGCGGAGCTGAAGGGGCGGATGGCGGATGTGCTGGTCCTCTGCCCGGGGGCGACGCGCACCGGTTTCGGCCGGCGGGCGGGCTTCGCGTTCGGCTCGCTGCCGGGCGCGGCGAATCCGATGGAGGTGGCGCGGGCCGGGCTCGCCGCGCTGGGCCACCGGACGGTGCATGTGCACGGGATGGCGCCACGCGCGGCGCTGGCTCCGTTGCTGTGGACCCGGCGTGCGGCGGCCGGTGGTCTGGGGGCGGTGCTGACGGCCTTCCGGCGGGCGCCGGGACCATCTCGGAGGCGGTGACGGAAGACTGCGGCGACCTCAGCCCAGCAGCGCCGTCGCCGCCGCGTAGAGCCCGTAGACCATGCCGCCCAGCAGCACCCAGGACGCCGTGGCGAGCGCCACCCACAGCAGCACCAGTTTCGGCCCGCGGATGCGCGTCACCTGCGGCTCGGCCAGGCGGATCGGCGCATCCGCCACAAGGCGGAGCTGCGGCCGCCCGGTCGCGCCCGGCGTCGCGCCGGCGCCAAGCAGATCAGCGGAGGTGGTCACACGGTCGGGATCGAGCGACGCGACGTTGGGCATGACGGTTCGTACCTCATGGAGAACACCACCACTTTAACCCAGGATCACGAGGGGTACGCGCGCTATTAATGGGTACCCGTCCGGCCGGGGTTTCGCCGGAGGGCCTATGGCCGTCCGGGCGGGCTTCCCGGTGTTGGAAGCACGCCCGTGAACGGTATAGTTGGCGTCGTAAACAGGCGGTGAAGGACGGGGGCGCGCGGATGGATGGCGCTGTGACAACAATGGGGTGCCCCGGTGTCGCCATGGTGTCGGCCGCGGACCGGCCGGTCTTCACCACCCTGACCGCAGCGGACGGCACGCCGCTGCGCTGCGCGCGCTGGGCGCGGCCGGGGGCGGTGCGCGGCACGGTGGTTCTGCTGAACGGCCGCACGGAATTCATCGAGAAGTACCAAGAGACCGCGATGGCCCTGCTCGACCGTGGCTTCGCGGTTGAGACGCTGGACTGGCGCGGCCAGGGCCTGTCGGGCGGGCGGATGGCCGGCAACCCGCAGAAGCACCATCTCGCCGATTTCGGCCTCCTCGCCGACGATCTCGACCGCTTCGTGGAGCGGGTGGTGCTGCCGCGGGCGGCGGGTCCGCTGCTCCTGCTCGGCCATTCCATGGGCGGGATGCTCGCCACCCTGCATCTGGCGCGGCGGCCGGCGCTCTACAGCGCGGCCATCCTGTCGGCGCCGATGCACGACATCCACACCGGCCCCATGCCGCGCTGGCTGGTGCGGCTGATCGCCGGCGCCGCCTGCCGCCTCGGCCGGGCCACCGACTACGCGCCGACCCAGCGCGACTACGACCCGGAGCGCGATGGCCCGTTCCGTCCGGCCAACCCCATCACCACCGACCGCGCGCGCTGGCGTGTCTATCACGACGCCTTCCGCGACCGGCCGGAGCTGCGGCTGGGCGGCGTCACCCACGGCTGGCTGCGCGCGGCGCTGGCCGCCTCCGACCAGGTGCAGGGCACGCTGCCGCTGAAGGATGTCGAGACGCCGGTCCTGCTGCTGAGCGCGCCCGGCGACCAGGTGGTGAACGCCGCCGCCCACGAGCTGGTGATCCGCCGCTTCCCCAACGGCACCATCCGGCGCTACCCCGAGTCGAAGCATGAGCCGCTGATGGAGCGCGACTCCATCCGCGACGCGGTGTGGGCGGACATCGACGCCTTCCTGGCGCGGGCGGAACTCTGAGCGCCGCCGCATCCCCCGTTACTGCCGACGCAGGCTCATGCTGTAGCGGAAGGCGGCACCGGGGAAGCTGTTCACCGCCACCTCCACCAGGGCGCCGGCGTCGGTGAAGTAGCGCCTTGTGATCACCAGCGTCGGCGAGCCGCGCGGAACGTGCAGGCGCGACGCGACGTTGGCGCTGGCCGGGGCGGCCTCCACATCCTGCATCACCTCGGCGATGCGCAGACCGTAGCGCTGCTCCAGCGTCGCGTAGATGGCGTAGCGCACCTCGTCCAGGTCGCGGACGACCTCGGGGAAGGCGCCGTCGATGTAGACCTCGACGTAGCAGAAGGGGGATTCCGTCTCCAGCGCCCGGCGAAGGGCGGCGACGCGGAACCACTGGGTGTCGGCCCGACAGCCGAGCCGCGCGGCCAGATCGCCGTCCACCAGGATGCGGTCGACCGACAGGATCTCCAGCCGCGTGGTGGCGGCGTATTGCAGCAGCTCGTCCAGCGAACTGATGGAGTTGACGAAGCGCCCGTCAGCCCGCTTGGCCGCCAGCACCGAGCCGGAGCCCTGGCGGCGCAGGATGATGCCCATTTCCTGCAGCCGCCGCAGAGCCTCGCGCACGGTGTGGCGGCTGACGCCGAAGCGGGCGCACAGCTCGTGTTCGGTGGGCAGCCGGTCGCCGATCTCGTAGGCACCGCCGTCGATCTCGGCGAGCAGCGCCCGCACCACCTCCTCGTAGCGCGTCGGCTCCCGGTCCGTCTCCGGCCTGTCGCCCGGCCTGTCCATGGGCTTGTCCATGGCGGCGACGATGGCCGAAGCGGGCGCGCCGCGCAACTACAGCAGCGCCAGCGACAGCGCCGGCACCGCGTTGAGGATGACGAGCGCCAGCAGCCGCGCGGCGTAGAAGGGCAGCACGCCGCGCACCATCTCGTGCAGCGGCAGCTTGGTGATGCGGCTCATCACGAACAGGTTCAGCCCGACCGGCGGGGTCAGGGTGGCCACCTCGACCAGCGCCGTCATGATGACCGCGAAATGGATGGGGTTGACGCCCACCGCCGACGCCATCGGGAACAGGATGGGGGCCAGCAGCACGATCATCGACACCCCGTCCAGGAACATGCCGATGACGATCAGGCAGAGGTTGACCACCAGCAGGAACTCGAAGGGGGAGACCTGGGCCGCCTTCAGCATGCCGGTCAGCTCCGCGGCGATGCCCAGCCGGGTCAGCACCGCGGTGAGCAGGCCGGAGCCCAGCAGCACGCCGTAGATCATCACCGTCTGCATCACCGATTCGCGCGCCGTGTCCCACACGGCCGCGAGGTTGGCGGTGCGGTAGATCAGCAGCACCAGCACCACGGCGTAGCCGGCGGCCAGCGCCGACACCTCGGTCGGGGTGAACCAGCCCATGTAGATGGTGCCGATGATCAGCACCGGCATCAGCAGGGCGCCCGCGGCCCCTGGCAGCCGCTGGCCGAAACCCTTCCAGTCCGGGCGCTGCGCGAGGCCGCCATAGCCGTTGATCCGGCTGACCACCAGCGTGGTCACGCCGAGCAGCGCCGCCTCGAACAGGCCGGGCACGATGCCGGCGATGAACAGGTCGGTGATCGGCAGCCCGACGATCGAACCGATCAGGATGAAGGTCAGCGACGGCGGGATCATCAGCCCCAGTGTGCCGCACACCGCCACCACCGACGCGGCGAAGCGGACGTCGTAGCCCTCCTTCGGCAGCAGCTTCACCGCCGCCGGCCCCAGCGCCACCGCGCAGGCCACCGACGAGCCGTTGACCGCCGCGAAGAACACGCTGGAGATGGCGAGCGCCAGCGCAATGCCGCCGCGGAACCAGCGGATCACCGTGCCCACCAGTTCCAGGATCACCAGCGCCAGGTTGCCCCGCGACATCAGGTTGCCGGCGAAGATGAAGAAGGGGATGCAGACCAGCGCGTACTTGTCGATGCTGTCCCACGCCATCTGCGCGATGAGCACCACCGGGATGCTGTAGTTGAAGTTCAGCAGGCCCACCGCGATGATCCCCAGCGCCAGCGCGATGTGCACGCCGGACGCGACGAGGATGAGCAGGGCCGCGACGGCGACGATGGTGGTCATGGAACCCTAGTCCTCCCGGTTCTTCGTCTGGGCGCGCGTCAGAGCTGTTCGCCGCCGGCGGGCTGGTCCGGATCGACACCGCGCAGCAGCATCACCGCGTTGCCGAGGAAGGCCAGACCGTAGAACACGCCGCCCAGCGGCAGGATCAGCCGCACAAGCCACAGCGGCAGGTCGAGGTTGCTGTCGGTCAGCATGCCGATCCGGTGGAGGTGGCTCACCTCCTGCACCCCGGCGACCACCAGCAGGCCGCAGAAGAACAGGCCGATGCAGCAGTTCAGCCAGGCCAGCCCCAGACGCGCCCGGCGCGGCAGCATGTCGTAGAGCAGGTCCATGCGGATGAAGTGGCCGTGCCGCGTGCCGACCCCGATCGCCAGCAACACGCTCCACACCACCAGGAAGCGCACCAGCTCCTCCGCCCACCAGTGGCTTTCGGAGAGCAGCGAGCGGCTCGACGCCTCGTAGAACATCACCCCGATGGCGGCCACCATCAGGATCGTCGCCACGTTGAGGATGATGTGGTTCCCGATGAAGGCCCACCAGCGCGGCAGCCCGTCCCGGCGTGCCACCGGGGCCGCCGTCGGTGCGGGGGCCGCGGGGGCAGGGCGGGGCGGGGCCGCGTCGATGGCGTCGGTCCGTTGCATCCTGGTGTCTCCTTCCCTTCCCCTCCGGCTTCAATCCGCGCGGTGCAGGGTGATCTCGTAGCGGTAGCGGCCGGCGGGGTGGCTGTTGACCGCCACTTCGATGACGCGGCCGTCCGGGTCCAGATAATGGCGCGTGACGGTGAGGATGGTCGCCCCCGCCTCCACTGACAGGCGCGAGGCGAGGTTGGCGTCCGCCGTGGTCGCTTCGATCGACTGCACCACCTCCTCCACCCGCACGCCGTAGCGGCTTTCCACCACCGCATAGACGGCGGTGGGGAAGGTGCCGATGTCGCGCGCCACGTCGGCGAAGGCGGCGGGCAGGAAAATCTCGGTGTAGCAGAAGGGCGTGCGCTCCGGCGGCTGGCGGCGCAGCGCGCTGACCCGCACCCACGGCACGTCGGGCGGGCTGTGCAGCAGGTCCGCCGTGCGGCTGTTGACCAGGATCGTCTCCACCGCCAACACCTCCAGCTTGGTGTCGGCGGCGTACTGCACCAGCTCCGACAAGCTGGAGATGGAGTTGTGGAAGCGCCCGTCGACCTTGCTCGCCGCCACCACCGAGCCGGAGCCCTGGCGGCGCACGATCAGCCCCATGTCCTGGAGCCGCCGCAACGCCTCGCGCACCGTGTAGCGGCTGGCGCGGAAGCGCAGGCACAGCTCCTGCTCGGTCGCCAGCCGCTCCCCCACCCCCAGCCGGCCGCCGACGATGTCGGCGCGCAGCGCCTCCAGGATCTCCTGGAAGCGCGGGCCGTCGCCGGCTGAGCCAGTGGGGGCGGGGCCGATCCCCATCAGACCGCCCCCCGCTCCCGCAACTCGGCCAGCCGCTCCGGCCCGATGCCGACGCGCTCCAGCACCGCCTCGGTGTCGGCGCCCATCAGCGGCGCGGCGCGGGTGGGCAGCGTCTCGCCGCCGATGCGCACGGGGCCGGTCAGCATGCGCACGACCTTCTCCCCGTCGGGACCGGTGAAGTCGGCGACGCGGTCGCTGTCGCGCACGAAGGGGTTCTCCAGCGCCTCGGCGATGTCGAGAACCGGGGCCGCGGGCACCGCTCCGGCGAACAGCTCCAGCCACTCCGCCGTCGTCCGCTCCATCAGCACGCCGTCGACCAGCTCCGTCATCTCCGCCCGGTTGGCGAGGCGGGCCTTGAAGCTGGCGAAGCGCGGGTCGGTCCCCCACTCCGGCCGGCCGATGCGCTCGCACAGCACCGGCCAGAACTTCTCCTTGTTGCACATGATGAACATCCAGCCGTCCGCGGTGCGGAAGAGCTGGGACGGCGTCAGCGACGGGTGGGCCGAGCGCGGCTCCCGCCCCTGGCGGTGGCCGGCGTTCAGGTACCAGGCGGCCAGATAGTTCAGGTTGTGGAGTGCGGTGTCGAACAGGCTGACATCCACGTCCATGCCCTTGCCCAACGAGCGGGCACCCACCACCGCCGAGACCAGCCCGAAGGCGGTCATCAGCCCGGTCATCATGTCCACCACCGACAGGCCGAAGCGGGCGGGGGGGCCGTCCGGCTCGCCGGTCACCGACAGGTAGCCGGCCTCCGCCTGCATCAGATAGTCGTAGCCGGGCCACGCCTTGCGCGGACCCTCCCGCCCATAGGCGGAGAGGTGGGCGCAGACGATGCGCGGGTTGACCGCCTTCAGATGCTCGTAGGTCAGCCCCAGCTTCTCCGGCAAATCGCCGCGCAGATTGTCCAGCACCGCGTCGGCGTTGCGGACGAGATCGTGCAGGACCGCCTTGCCCTCCGGGTGCTTCAGGTTGAGCGTGATGCTGCGCTTGTTGCGGTTGAAGGCCTGGTAGAACTGGCTGTTGCCGGGGCCGAGGTAATAGGGGCCGACATGGCGGCCGATCTCGCCCCCGTCGGCCGGATTCTCGATCTTGACGACCTCGGCCCCGAGGTCGGCGAGCAGCATGGTCCCGAAGGGACCGGCGCCGTACTGCTCCACGGCGATGATGGTGACTCCCGCAAGGGGCAGCATGGCGTGGGTTCCCTGCCGTGGCGGTGTGGGGAGTGGTGGCACCGGGCCCCCACCCAACCCTCCCCCACTTCGCGGGGGAGGGCTTTTTCTTCCCCCTC
>OFDN01001609.1_pt1 | contig 14308 bp, 14 predicted proteins | sample 1520971 | NCBI WGS metagenome assembly OFDN01 (sample SAMEA94257418, study PRJEB24077) | hot springs metagenome | biome: Aquatic biome; feature: Geographical feature; material: Water | place: India | collected 2012-06-12 | depth 5 m
TGAGGGCGGGCCCACCTCACTTTTCCCTGCCCAAAACAACCAGATGGACGGACGCCCGCCCTCACCCTTTCCCTCTCCCCCCCGGAGAGGGAACCACCGGCGGACACTTCCGGGCATTGGACTGCCAACAGGTCTGAAGTCAGCCTCGGTCGCTGACAGTGAAGAAGCCCTTGAAATTGGCGGACGGGCGGAATGGTGGAACGGGAGCCGGGTGTTCCTATCCGGCTGATGGAGGGTAGCCAGCCGCACTTTGGGCTTTGAGCCGGGGCGTGCTCCTTGGAACTTCGGCGCATGGATCTCCACCTGCGTAACCAGTCCGTGCTCGTGACCGGAGCGACCAAGGGCATCGGGGCGGCCACCGCCCGCGCGTTTGCCGCCGAGGGCGCCCGGGTCGCCATCCTTGGCCGCGACATCGCGGCCGGCCAGGCACTCGCGGCGGAACTGCCCGGCTCCGTGTTCCTGCAAGCGGACCTGACCCGCGAGGCGGATTGCGAGCAGGCCATTGCCCGGACGGTCGCCGCCTTTGGCCGGCTGGATGTGCTGGTGAACAACGCCGGCGTTAACGACAGCGTGCCGCTGAGCGCTTCGCCCGCGGAGTTCCTCGGCTCCTTGCAGCGGAATCTGCTGCATGTGTTTTCGCTGACCCATCATGCGCGTCCGCATCTCGTCGCCACCCGCGGCAACGTGGTGAACGTCACCTCAAAGGTCGCCTGGACCGGCCAGGGCGGCACATCGGGCTACGCGGCGGCAAAGGGCGCGATCAACGCGTTGACCCGCGAATGGGCAGTCGCCCTGGGCCGGGACGGCGTGCGGGTGAACTGCGTGGTGCCCGCCGAGTGCGAGTCGGACCAATACGACCGGTGGTTCAACTCCCAGCCCGATCCCGCCGCCGCACGCGCCCGGGTGGAACGGCTCGTGCCGTTCGGCCACCGGCTCACGAAGGCGGAGGAACTCGCCGACTCCATCGTGTGGCTGGCCTCGGCGCGCGCCAGCCACGTCACCGGCCAGTTCCTGTTCGTGGATGGCGGCTACACGCACCTCGACCGCGCGCTGACGTCGGAACATCAGTGGTGAACCGACGCCTCGCACTGCGCAGACCGCATGAGCGTTTCAAGTCAGTTCGCCAAAACGGACACCTCCCGAGCCGTTCAATTGGCCCTAACGAATCGGGACGCTTGGTCGGTGTGCCAAAACTTGGGCTGGGCATTGCGGTATGCACCCAACGCGGCGGTCGAAGAGATTTGCGGGCTGATTGAACGTCATGCCCGGGAATGCCGCGATGACTACCAACGGGCAGCGGTCCGGGCATGGCAGATCCGGGCCCTTTCGGAACGCGGTTTGGAAGCAGAGGCCAGGCTTGTGTTGGCCGCGGCTCTGCCGGTCGCCGTGATCGCCACTCCTCAGTCCAGCCGGGCCGAGGCGCTCTTCCTGCTGTTTCAGGCGGCATTCCCGCTGGGGCCGGAAACAGTCGGTCCAATTGCTCAGAAGTTGTTGGCGTGCCGGGAGACTCCCACACACTGGCGAGTCCGCCGCAACCTGGTCTGCGCGACGGCGATGTTGCTGCGGCACTACCCGCCAAGTTTTGAACGGCTGCGCCTCCAGATCGCGGACGAGAAAGTCCTCGGAAAGATTGTCAGGGAAGCACAGCGCCCAAGCTGCGAACCGCGCGCTTTCTTTTGGTGATAAGGCACAGGAACACCCTCGTGAGATTTCCATTTCCCGTCGTTTTTGCCAGCCTCCTCCCATGGTGCGTCTGCAATCGCTGGCAATCATTGGACTCTTGGCGACTGTCGGCTGCGCGTCCGGCAAACCCGACTGGCCGGCCCGCGTGGGGAATTACAACTACGACAGCGCGGTGAAGGAACTCGGGCCGCCGGACAAGACAGAGACGCTGACGGACGGCACCCGGGTGGCCGACTGGTTTGTCACCCGCCGGGGCGGGATGACGGTCAGCCTAGGGCTGGCGAGCTTCGGCGGGAACACCGCCGTGGGCACCGGCACCACGCTCGGAACCGTGGGCGCCCGGCCGATGCTGCGCCTGACCTTCGGCGCGGATGGGAAGCTGGTCTCCGCGCAGGAACTCGGGAGGTAGTTTCCGACGACGACTTCACTTCCCGTCCGCCACGCAATACAGCGCCGCCTGCGTGCGGAGGAACACCTGGCCGTCCGAGAAGGCCGGGGTGGAGTTCGACGGTTCGCCGAGCGGATTGCTGGCGATCACCTCGAACTTCGGCGCGGCCCGCAGCACCAGGGTGTCGCCGGACTGGTTGGTCACGTAGATGCGGTCGCCGACCAGCACGGGCGAGCCCCACGTCGCGCTGCTGCCGCCGGTCGCGGGCAGGCGTTCCTCGAACACCAGTTTGCCGGTCGCCAGTTCGTAGCACTGGAGGAAACCGTCGGTGACACTCAGGTAAATGTGCCCGGCGCGGATGACCGGCGAACCGATGGTGTGCTTCTTCATGCGCTGCTCGAAATGCAGCCGCTTCGCCGTGACGTCACCCTCGCCGCCGGGCCGGAGAAAGACCACTCCGCCGAAGAAGCCGCCGAACGTGACGAGCGTGCCTTCGCCCAGGGTGGGCGAGGCGTAAACGAGCGGATTCATGCCTTCGGCGCTCCAGAGTTCCCGGCCGTCGGCGGGCGCGAAGGCGCGCAGGCGGTTCACCACGGGCAGAACAATTTCGTCCCGGCCGCTCGCGGTCACCACCAGCGGGGTGCTGAAAGTGCCGATCTGGCCGTTGTTCTTGCCGGCAAAGCCGTCAAAACGTTCGGCCGGCTGCTGTTCTTTCAGCGGCACGGTCCAGCGCTTGGCGCCAGTGCGTTTGTCGAGGGCGTGCAGCGCGGAGAAATCGCCGGGACCGTGATAGACGATCACTGCATCGCCGTGCAGGACCGGTGACGAGCCCTGGCCCCAGTCGTGGCGTTGCTTGCCGAGATCGGCGCGCCAGAGCTGCTGGCCGGAGAAGTCGTAGGCCACGATGCCAGCGGAGGCGAAACTCGCCACCACCCGTTCACCGTCGGTGACCGGCGAGGCCGCGCAGTGGGGATTGGTCTGATGCCGCGGATCGGCCTCGTCATGGGTGACGCCCTGCTGCCAGCGGAGCTTGCCGGTCTGGCGGTCAAAGGCCATCAGCGTGCGGCGTTTGCCGTCGTTCACCGCCTGGGTCACGAAGACGGTGTCGCCCCAGACGATGGGCGAGGAATTGCCGGCTTCGGGCAGTTCGGTGCGCCAGCGGACCTTCTCGGTCTTGCTCCAGCGGAGAGGATAGTCCCCGTCCGGAGCCGTGTTGTTCTGGTGGGGGCCGCGCCAGGAGGGCCAGGGTGCCGCCACCGCGGAAACGGCGAAGAGTCCGAACAGCGACCAGACGAACGGGCGGGAATGCATGGCCGGAACGCTAAACGTCGGTCCGACGCTGCCAAGTCGGGACGCCCAGAAACCGCTCGCGGAAACCGTGGCCGGCTGTTACCTGTCTGTCCCGTTGCTATGACCAAGTTGGCCCAAATCGGCAGACGCCTCGCGTGCGTGGCATTGTTCGGAACCACTGTCGCCACGCTGGCGCAGACGCCTCCGCCTCCGCCCCCGCCGCCGGTCCAGATCCGGCCCGCCGCCGGGACGCCCGCGGTCACGACCAATTCCTACACCGTCAACGTCCCGGTCAGCGGGCCCATCAAGCCGGCGATCAAGAACGACCCGAACGCGCTCAGGTTCGATGCGACGGCCAAGTCGGTCGAGCTCAAGCAGGGCGAGACCAAGGGCCTGTTCAAGTTTGCGCTGACCAACGCCGCGAAGGAGGCCGTCACCATCACCAGCCTGCACACGAGCTGCGGCTGCACCGCCGGCAAGCTGCCCAGCACGCCGTGGATCCTGCAGCCGGGCGATTCCGGCACGGTGGAGTTCACCATGGACATGACCGGCAAGTTCGGGAAGGTGACCAAGACCGCCACGCTGGCCACCTCGGCAGGACCGTTCATCCTGTCCCTCAGTTCCACGGCCCCGCCGCCCGATCCGACCGTCATGCGCGCCGGCGACCGCACCCGTAATTTGCAGGTTGCCGCCGCCGACCGGCAGGCCGTGTTCCGCAACGACTGCGCCACCTGTCACGTGCATCCGGCCACCGGCAAGACCGGCAAGGTGCTTTTCGACGCCGCCTGCGGCATCTGCCACGACGCCGAACACCGCGCCTCGATGGTGCCCACCCTGCGCGATCCCAAACGCGCGACCGACGCCAACTACTGGACCAAGTGGATCACCGAAGGGCGGGACGGCAGCCTGATGCCCGCGTTTGCCCTCAACCGCGGCGGCATCCTGACCGATGAGCAGATCCAGTCGCTGGTCGCCTACCTGGAAGGCGACTTCAAGAAGGAGCCCGTGAAGGGTCCGGCCACCTTAGTGCCGGTTCCCACCACGGCGCCCGCGTCCGCCGCCCTAATTCCGCCGCCGGCCAAGTGATGCCCGCCGGGCGGTTCATCACGTTTGAAGGCGGTGAGGCGTGCGGCAAGAGCACGCAGATCCAGAAGCTCGCGGAGCGGCTCCGTGACGCCGGCCGCACCGTGCGGGTGTTGCGGGAGCCGGGCGGAACCCCGTTGGGCGAAAGGATCCGCCACCTGCTCAAGCACGATCCGGACGGACGGGGCATGGCCGCGGAAACGGAATTGCTCCTGATGAACGCCAGCCGGGCTGAACTCGTGCGTCAGGTTATCCGGCCCGCGCTTGCCGCCGGCGAGGTCGTCCTGTGCGACCGCTTCTACGATTCGACCACCGCCTATCAGGCCTTTGGCCGGCAGTTGGACGCCGCCGCCGTGCAGTCGGTGATCGCCTTTGCAGTCGGTTCCACGCGACCCGACCTCACGCTGCTGTTCCGACTTCCCCGCGCCGAAGCCCTCCGCCGGCTCAGCCATCGCCAGGCCACGACCCAGCCGGCCGAGGACCGTTTCGAGGCGGAGAAGGAGGCGTTCTTCGAGCGGGTCGAGGCCGGTTATCGGGCCGTCGCTGCGGGAGAACCCGCACGGGTTCGGACAATCAATGCTGCCGGCACCGTCGAGGACGTCGCCGCGGAAGTGTGGAGCCGCGTCGCGCCGGTGCTGGCGTAATGTCAGAATCGGCGGGCTGCCCCGGTGAGTAGGCCGGGCTGCCAGCCCGGCAGGTAGCCCAAGCTGCCAGCTTGGGCCGAGGCTGGGTTCAGGCTGGCAGCCCGAACTACCCGCCGGGCCAGCGGCCCGGCCTACTTGCAAACAGTGTCCAGATGCGGTCCAAGCCGCCCACAGCTCGGAGCGGCGATTCTCCGGAATTCAGGGTTGATTGGCAAAAGTCAGGCTCACTGCGGCCGTTGCCACGCGTCGGCCCGAGGGTTGGCGATCACCTTTCGCCGGCCGTCCGGAAGGACCACTTCCACCCGCTGGGGACGCGCCGTCCCCAGACCGAAGTGCAGCCGGGGCGGATTCTGCGAGCGAAACGAATCCCCCTGCGTCAGCCAGCGGACTTGGCGTCCCTGATCCGTGGTTACCTCGACCCGCGCACCGAGATCGCTCCACCCCAGTTCCACGCCCAGCCAATGCCGACCGGCCAGCGGAAGCTCATTGCGGTAAATGATCAGTCGTTGGCGCGGGGCCGGAAACTGCTCGAAGGTCGTCACGGCGAAATCCAACCGGCCGTCGTGATCAAAATCGTCCGCGACCAGATTGCGGCAGTCCGCCACCTCCGCGACGCCCAGCAGCCAGGCCGCCTCGTGCAGGCCTCCGGTGGAATCGGATATCAGGAACCGGTTCGCCTGCCACCCACCGTAGCTTCCCTGCTCCGCCTTGCGGCGGCCGGCCGCGTTGCGGAAGAAGAGTTCGGCCAACGGTGAATTGGTCGAGCCCGCGACGAAGCAGTCGTGCCGCCAGAATTGCCGCTCGTAGTCGCGCGTGCTGCCGAAGGTCTCGTGACCGTTCGCGACCGCGAGATCGGCCCGGGCATCGTTGTTGAAGTCCGCCCAGGCACAGCCCCACGACCAGCCGGTCTGCTGCACGGCCACGGCCACCGGCGAGTCGTCGCCACGCCAACCGCCGGGACCCGACACCAGCAGACGATTGCCGTGAATCAGCGCGGCCCGCTGGCCGAGGCCCGGCCGGCCCCGGCCCGGCAGGTCCCGGTCGAGCCCGAGCGCGTTCAGCCGTTCGGCGACCGGCGAATCCATGCCCAGCATCAGCAGGTCGGGCCCGGCATCGCCGTTCACGTCGCCAAAGGCGTGCGCCATGCCAAACGCGTGCCGGGCCGCGCCCAGCCGTTCCGTGACGTCGGTGAATCTGCCGCGGCCGTCGTTGAGGAACACGTCCACGCCGGCGAAGTCACTGACGTTCACGAGGTCCAGATCACCGTCGGCATCCAGGTCAAGCAACGAGGCGGAGTAACTGCGCCGGCGCGACTTCGCACCCAAACCGGATTCCGCGGTGGCGTCACGGAATCGCCCGCCGCCCTCGTTGAGCAGGAGATGGCTCGTGAAGCCGTCATTCGCATCGAACCACGGCGTCGGGAACTGTCCGCCCTGATAGGGCAGCTTGTATTGGAGCAGCCACGCGTCGGTATCGCCATCGCCGTCCACGTCGCCGAGCGCCAGCGACTGGGGATGCTTCAACGGCTGCGGTGACGTCCACGCCGGAGCGGCCGGCGCCGCAACTCGGCCGGAGGAATCCAGCGTCACCACGGAGAGGCCCCCGGCGCCGGCGAGCCACAATTCGGGCCGGCCGTTGCGGTCAACGTCCGCCAACGCCGCCGCTTGGACACGTTCCGCGGGCAAACCGGCAAAAGGTTCGGAGACAAAACTTCGACCGACCGTGGCCGGCACGTTCCGCCAGAGCCGACCGGCGCCGACGAGCAACAGGTCCGTGAATCCGTCGCCATCGAAATCGGACGCCAGCAGCGGGTCGGTGAACACGGTGTGACGTGGCACCGGGATCTCGGCCGCCAGCCATTCGGTGAACGGCACCGGCCCTGCCCGGGTTCCGGTTTCGACCGCAGAGACCTCGACGGCAGCGGGACTCAGTTCCCCGACCGCGTTGGTGGCCCACTCCACCTGCAACCGCGCTCGCACCAGCCGGCGTTCGGCAGGTTGCGGCCGCGCGAGATGCGCGATGACTTCAAGCGTCGCGCTGGCCGGCTTTCCGTGGGCGGCCGGCTGATACGACGGCAGCCGCCAGTGGGAATGCGCGAGCCGCCAGCCGGCTTGGCGAAACGAGTCCAATTCGCGGGACCAGTCAGCCGGGTTCCATGTAACTGCCGCCGGACCGGTCTGGATTTCCCAGCGGATGCCTGTGTCATCGGTTTTGACTGATTGCCGGGCGGGAAGCCGAATGGGGAACGGCGCGAGTTCGGCGAGGATGGCTCCGGCATCGGGCTCGCGGTTCAGCCGGTCCCAGAGCGCAAACATCCAGTCCTCGGCCCGTTCGGCTTCGAGCTCGGTTGCCCATTCGCGCTGCACGAGGGCGTTTTCCGCGGCCTCCAGTTTCAGGAACTGGTCCACCAACGCGGTCTGACGCGCCTCGAGTTTCTCACCGCCGGCCGGGGGACGTGCCGACCGAAACCACCACACGGCGAGCAACGTCACGAGGACGAGGCCCAGCGCGAGGCGGCGGAGTCGAACGGGGTTCATGCGACGCCCCCGAGGTGGCCGCAGACGGCTCCCGGACGCAAGGGGACGCATGACGGGACGTGCCGGATCGGGATCGCCTCAAGGCCGTTTCCTGCCATGCTGCCGCCGTGCCGCTTGACCTCAACTGCGACCTCGGCGAAGGCGAACCGCCGGCCCGCACCCGCGCCCTCATGCGCCTCGCCACCAGCGTGAACGTGGCCTGCGGCGGCCATGCGGGCGACGCTGCCACGATGGAGCGGTGCGTCCTGCTGGCGAAGTCGCTCGGGGTGAAAGTCGGGGCCCATCCCGGCGTGACCGGCGGGTTCGGCCGCGGCGAAGTCCGGCTGACGCCCGCGGAACTGCCAACGCTGTTGCTCGCCCAGGTCGGCGCCCTGCATCGCCTCACGGAGGTCCATAAGGTGCGGCTGCACCATGTGAAACTGCACGGTGCGCTCTACCACACCGTGGAACACGACGCCCGGCTGGGCCGCTGCTACGTCGAAACGATCGCCCATTGGTTTCGCGGGTTGCCGATCTACGCACTCGCTGGCGGGCGCATTGCGGAGCTCGGCCGTGAGCTGGGTGTCCGCGTCTGGGAAGAGGCCTTTCTCGACCGCGGTTATCGGGCGGATGGAAGTCTGGTTCCCCGCAGCGAACCCGGCGCCCTGCTGACCCGCCCCCACGAGGTCGCGACGCGCCTGTGCAGCCTGCGCGCCCGGGGCGGCTGGCCGGCCCAAGACGGAACATGGCTGACCCTGCGACCGCGGACACTTTGCCTGCACGGCGACACCCCGGGTGCCCTGGCGTTGCTGCGGGCGGCACGGCGGGAACTAGCCACGAACTGACGGTGCGTTCTGCGCCAGCCACTTCTACATGATCCGCGACTCCTATTGAACGACTGCGGCCGGGAGTTTCGGAGAAAATGGCGGGTTTCGAAATTGAATCATCGGGGCGGATCCAAACTTGCGAGAAGGGAGGTCTTGGCAAGGAAACATTAGGGCGACGCGCAGCGTTCAATGCCGGATTTAGGCCAAGCCTGTTTTGGTGTCTCGCATCGACCTCTTCATCAGTTCTGGTTTTTCAGAAAAATGGTGCCACTGGCCAAGTGAACGATCACGCATGCATCGCGCAACACGTCGTTTCCGAGAAAGCCGGCAACCTCGTCTTCCTGGAAGCTGTCGCGAATTCCCCAGGGACTGAGGTTGGAAAGTCCCACGCCGTAATTTGGCTCATTCCAAGGTCCAACTTCGATGCGCTTCAGCCTCCAACGGCGCATCGGTAGATTGGGCGCAAATAGGTTGGCGAACAGGTTGTCATTGGAATTGATGACGCCACCTGGAGCCTGCCGCTCCAACCCATCTTGAAAGACCGTTTTACCGCATGCGGATGCCAGTGCCAAAAGATAATCCCGCGTGCCGATCCGGCACGGAAAGCACGGGGCTCCAAGATGGTTGACCCTGCTTTGGATTTTGGAATAGCCCAGTCCTAACAGTTCAGTGGCGATTTGGGCGGTCGCGTCGGTTTGAGCCGGGCCTGACGGAACAAAGGAGTGGTTACCCACGAATGCCAACCATATTCCCTGTGCTCGCAAAAAATCGCTGCCCGCCACGATGTTGACATAGATCTTTCCGTTGATCGGACCCGGCGTCAGCCCGTCGTAAATTGGATAGAGCGGCGACTCCTTCGCCAGCGACGCGATGCTTCCGCCTGGGCGTTTGAACTTCACCGGGAGGCTCCACTCCTTCGGTTCTGCCACCACTTCACCAAAACTGTGATCTCCGCAGGTGAGCAGCATCTTTTGGACGCCATCACCTGCGCCGGTTCCTTCGCGGTAGCTGTTGGCCGTTTTGCTCCGGACCAGGCAATTGGTGGCCAGCGTATCTACGAGCAGACGAAGCTCCCTGTTCTCGTGGCGCACTATAAAACAGGGAGCACTCCTCGCCCCGGTCCAGCTCCATTCCGTCGGAATCGCTTTGTAACCCGCCCGCCCAAACACATCCCGCAGCCTCGCTGCCAACTTTGTTTCAGAATCGGCAGCAAACACCCGGACTGACCAGCAGACCCACAGTGCAAGCCAACCCGCTCGGGCGATACTCATGCCGCAATGATTCGGTTCGGTTCGGCGGAAGCAATGAACAGTTCTCGATCATCGTCTCCACCCTTTCGCCAGGCATGCGAGCCCGTCGAACTTGCCACGTTGGATCACGCGCCATTCCGTTGCCACCCGGCGGAGTCCGCAGCTAGGTTCGCCCCATGACGCTGGAAGACTCGTTGGGCGACATCTTGCGCAAGGCGCGGACCTCCACCCACACCTCCGTTGAACAGGCCGCGGCCCTCGCAGGCTTGGCTCCGGCGGATTACACTGCGGCCGAGGATTCCGGCAAACTGCCCCCGGGGATGCGCCTGCCCGAGCTGTGCCGGCACCTGACGTTGGACAGCGAGAAGCTCAGCCGCCAGGCCCAGGGCTGGTTGCCGGCGGCGGTCGGCGAACACCAGTGGAGCGGTTTCCGCATGATCACCACGGCCGGCGACGGCATGACGGTGAACGCGTTCCTCGTCTGGGATGCGGCCACGCGGGACGCGGCGCTCTTCGACACCGGCTTTGACGCCGCCCCGATCTTTGCGGTCGTGGATGAACTGGGGCTCCGCCTGCGGCATCTCTTCATCACGCATTCGCACGGGGATCACGTGGCCGCGATCGGCCCGATCCGGCAGCGCTTTCCCGAAGTGGCCCTGCACAGCGGTTCGAAGCATGCCCCGGCCGGCCAGCGGCTCGCAGCCGGCGACACGTTCGCGGTGGGCGCCCTGCAGGTCGGATTCCGCGAAACCCCGGGACATGCCGAGGACGGGATCACCTATATCGTCTCCGGTTGGCCTGCGGGTGCGCCGGCGGTGGCGGTGGTTGGCGACGCGATCTTCGCCGGCTCGATGGGCGGCGCGCGGGACCTGCTGCCCCTCGCCCGGGCCAAGGTGCTTGAACACATTCTTTCGCTGCCCGGTCCCACCCTGATCTGTCCCGGCCACGGTCCGCTGACCACCGTCGCCCAGGAACAGGCCAACAACCCCTGGTTCGCATGAAACTGCTTCTGACTGCTTGGCTGCTGGCGCTCGTTCCGCCGCTGCTCGCTGACGACGCACCGAAAGCCGCCCCGACGACGAACGCGCCGGTGATGACCGCGGTCCAGGCCACCCTGCCGTCGCCGACCATGACGCTCAATCCGGCCAACCAAGCCGCGGTGCAGGGCCGGTTGCAGCCGCCGACCGAGGCCCAACTGATCGAGCGTTACGGCGCGGGTGGTTTCGTCCTAAAGAAGCGTTCGGCCGGTTCGGCGCTCCAGCTTCTGAATCCCTTTGCCGACCGGAACTACGGCAACACCGGACCGGTCCCGGCCACGTGGAACTGGAACCCGCATTATGCGCCCGGCACGCCGCCACCGCCACGCGCCTTCCGGGACGAAAAGACGCTGGAACCCAGCGGGGTGATTTTCGGGGGGAGGTTTTAGACAAATATGAGGATGAGTTCAGGCACCACTGATCGACTGGCAATCGCGCTCGTCGGATTGCTCATTTTCCTCGCCTGCCTCCTCCGCCCGGATGCCATCGCGGACCTGGCAAATCTGTCGCCGCACGAGGTGGACGGCATTGTCAGCAACGTGGAGGAATGGAGTTCTCCCAAGTGGTCCAGGGAAATTGTTCTCCGGAACACATCTGACCGCTCGGGGAACGTCGCCGCGTGGGTCCGCGAGGCGGATGACCGCTGGAGCGTGACCGTGTTCACTAACGTCTCCGGTTCATGGCGGAAGTTTGGCTGGGTCTTGGTGGAAAGGGATGGAGAGGTGCGCCGGCCGGTGCCCTGACTGGCCTCGGCACGATGGGCTTGCGGGTTTTTCACCCAATCGCAGCATCCGCCGGACTTTATGCGGACAATCTGGCTTCACGCCCTGCTCCTGGCCGGCCTCGCCCAATTCCATGGTGCCCGCGCCCAACTGCCGGCGGGGATGTTGGCCGAGTATCATTTCGACGGCAGTTTCACCAACAGCACCGGGCTGCCTACGCCCGGGTTGGAAGCCGCAGAAATCCAGTTCACGGCCGACCGGAATGGTCATCCCGACGCGGCCCTGCTGGCTCCGCACATCGGTCTCGTCGGCTCCAAGGAGACGGATTACTTCAAGAACCGGCGATCGTGGACCTGGTCGGGATGGATTCGGGCCGACACTTTCTCCGTGGATGCGCCGGCGACCTTCTATTCGGAAGGCAACAGCGGCGCCTCCGTCATCGTGGGGGAACTGAAGGGGCGGCTGTATGTCCAACTGTGGAATGAACTTGCCCCGGGTGGTTGGACTTCCCTGTCCGCGTCCGCCGGGCTGACGGCCGGGAAGTGGACCCACGTCGCGGTGACCCTGCACACCGCCGACGGCTCCAACGTCGGCCAGTGCACCCTCTACCAGGACGGAATGGTCTATGCGTCCGGCGCGATGCCCTATGTGCGGGTGGGCGGTTCGCGGGCCAATTCCCGGCAGTTCGGATTCGGCCTCAACGTGGGTTACTTCGTCGGGGGCCAGACCGCGTTCCCCTATCCGTTTCGGGGAGCCATTGACGAGGTGCGTCTCTTTGATTCGGCGCTGAGTTCGGGGGAAATCGCCCGGCTTGCCGGTCAGGCCGACCGCCTGACGGCCACCGCCGCGGTGGAACTGCATTTCCCGACCGTCAGCGGCGAAGCCTATCTCCTCCAGTGGAGTGAGGATCTGGTGGTGTGGCATGACCATGGAAACACCATCCTCGGCACAGGCGTGGAGTATGCCACGTTTGTGTCCACCCGGGGCGTTGCGAACCGCTACTGGCGGCTGACCCGAGCGTTTTGAGGCTGGCCTTGGACGGGCGTAGCAGTCGCCGCGCTTACTGGGCCAACGCCTGCGTCAACTTCCGGAGCGTGCCCAGGAACATATCCGGGAGGTGCGGGCCAAAAAACGACATGGTCCGCGGCTCATATCCCGCAAGGTGGTAATACTTCGCCGGGATCACGTAGCCCACGTAGTCCCCGTTGAAGCTGGTTACCTGGAGATGCTGTCCCCGGGCCCGGGCTTCCGCCTTGAGCTCGAGCGCGAGTTCGCCGCTGAAGTCGCAGGGGGTGGAAAGCCAGAGGGCGTCATTGAACCGGAAACCCTGCAGCAACGTCCGCGTGCCGACCGGCAGAAGCCTGGCCGCCACCCACGGCCGCAGACGGACGTCATCCGAGATGCGCGCCTGGAGTTCGGGCAGTTCCAGCGTGGCGCCGAGCACACCGAAACGGACCCGGTTCGTGACCCCGATGCCGGGCAACTGCGTGAGGGTTTCCGTCGCCAGGGCCTGGCCGAGTTTTTCCACGCCTTCAAAGCCGCCGGCCGGTGCCTTGGCGCTGTGACTGCCCACCCCGCCGGCCGCGAACAGCGCCATGCCTCCGGTCGCCTGCTCTACCGCCCACGCCCAGGCTCCGGGATACTCGGCGCTGAATTCCAGCGTGCCGCCGCCGAGAATGGTCGCATGCGCCCCGAAACTACCGAGCACCGCGGAGGAACCGTCGGGCCGTTTCACCAGCAGCAGGGCGAACTCCGGGTCAATCTGACCGCGGTCGCCGACGAGACGGTTGCGGATGAACTGGGGCGCGGAAAAGGATCCGTGGCCCACGCTCGCCGGGGCGAGATCCTGCAAGGCCTGCGCGGTCGCCGTGGCCAGCTGCCCGGCAAACCAGATCCGCACTGCCGGCTGAAACGGCCCTGCGAAGGCCTCGCCCACCGGGCCTTCGCCCCAGCCGCCCAGGCTGCAATGGGTGTGCGTCGCGGAGAAATACACCTGCTCGCGGCGCAGACCGGTTTCGGTCGCGATGCGGGCCGTCGCCAGATCCGCCACTTCCCGGGGAACGATCAGGGCATCGGCGCAGACCACGACTCCAGTCTGCCCGCCGGCGGCGAAGGCGATGGCCTTCACCCAGAGGTCATCATGGACGCCCGTGGCGGGTTTGCCCTTGCGGTTGCCGTAGCCCGCCAGGGGCAGCGAACGAAACTCCCCCCGCTCCGGCACATCGCGTGAGGTTCCCACCGTTGGCGTGAGTTTCACGCGGGCAAAGCCGGCCCGCAGTTCGCCTTCCCGGACCGCGGCTTCCACGGCCGCCGTCGGGAGCGACGGCGGGGGCAGCTCCCGGGAATCCACCCCGGTGAACGTCACGAGGCCCGCCAACACCACCAAGATGACCAGCGCGACCACCACCCGGAGGCCGAAACGGAGCAGCTTTTTCATGCGTTTCTCTGGGCGGCAGCATGACGGCAAGGAGGCCGGAATGACCACGGCTTTTGCTCCGTCACCCAAATGCCACGCAGAATTCATCCTTTGAACCTTTGACCCGGCAACGCGTCTGCTAGTGATGCGTTGACGACGGTGAGGACCGCCTGAGTGGGTGGGTCGGCCGGAGTCTGGCTCTGGGTCATGGTGGCGGTGTGGAACCCGCAACCGGGGTCCGGAGATTATGCATAGGAGCGGGGCAGCCCGGCAACGGGCTGCCCCCATTGCCTTCGCGGCGAGCCCGCTTTCACCGGCCCATCATTTCAACGTGGCTAACCTTGCTGAGTTGGCTCGCAGCGAGCCTTTGGGAAGCGTTTGATCGGCGGCGGACAGGCGGGCGGGCCGGAACAATGTGCTGCCGGCATCTTGCCGGCAGCGGCGGCACCGGA
>OFDN01001615.1_pt1 | contig 14253 bp, 14 predicted proteins | sample 1520971 | NCBI WGS metagenome assembly OFDN01 (sample SAMEA94257418, study PRJEB24077) | hot springs metagenome | biome: Aquatic biome; feature: Geographical feature; material: Water | place: India | collected 2012-06-12 | depth 5 m
CGGTGCGGGCGCTGGCAACCGCCGGCGCCAGCGGCAGCAGGGCGAGCGCCACGCCGATCCCGAGCACGCCCAGCAGACCCGCCACCGGCTGCCAGGCCAGCACCGGCAACAGCACCGCGACCAGCGCCGGCACCGACGCCTTTCCCAGATCGCCGGAAAAATTGTAGATGCCGAGCGGTCCGCGTGCCGCCCTCCCGAAGCTGTCGGTGACCAGCATCGACCCGCGCGGGTGCTGGATGCTCGACCCGATGCCGGCCACCACGAGCCCGACGCACAGACCCGCAAGCCCGAAGGGCAGCGCCATGATCAGCAGGCCGGCCGCCGCGACCACGGTGGACAGGACCAGCGCCGCCCGCGGCGACAGCCCGCCCAGCACCCGGTCGGCCGGAATCTGCAGGCCGCCCATGGTCCCGGAATAGAGGGCGCGCATCACGGCGAGCGCCGCGTAGGACAGGCCGAACTGGGCCTGCCACACGGGCAGGAAGGCGTAGAGCGCGTCGGTGTAGCCGTCATGCAGCGCGTGGGCGAGACAGGCGGCCGTCAGGCTGCGCTTCTGCGGCGTCCATCGGTTCGCGGAATTCATCGTTGGTTGGGCTGTCGGCAACGGGAGGGAGAGCGCTCGGCTGAGCCTCTTTGCAACCGCATGCTATACGTGTGATATTTCATCGACCAGTACGGCTTCAATCACGCATATCGTGCCTTTTTATCACGGATTTCCCGCATGCGCCGCCTTCCGCCGCTGAACGCCTTGCGCGTCTTCGAGGTCGCCGCCCGCACCGGCAGCTACGCTGACGCGGCCGCACAGCTCGGGATCACCCACGGCGCGGTGAGCCGGCACATCGCCACATTGGAAGGCTGGCTGGGGCAGAGGCTCTTCACCCGGGACGGCCGCCGCATGGTGGCCACGCCGATGGCGCGCATCTTCGCGGCGGAGGTCGGGCTGTCCTTCGACCGTCTGGCGGTCGCGGCGGAGGCCTGCGGCAGGCCAGGCGCCCGCCGCATCCTGCGCGTCAGCGCGCCGACCAGCTTCGCGATGCGCTGGCTGATCCCCCGCCTCGACCGCTACCACGCCCGTCATCCCCATGTCGAAGTCGCCGTGACGACGGTGTCGACCGTGCAGGAGGAGCTGCGCGGCGGCGTCGATGTGGCGATCCGGCGCGGCGTGGCGCGGGAGGGCGCGTGGCCCCAGCACCACGTCGTCCCGGTGCTGGACGAAATCGACACGCTGATCATGAGCCCGGCGCTGTTCGCGCGCCGTCCGATCCGGGTGCCCGCCGACATCGAGGGGCACACGTTGCTGGCAAGCGAGACCCGCGCCGGCGACTGGGCGGACTGGCTGGACGCCGCCGGGCTTCAGCATCTGGCCGGCCTGCCCCGGCAAGTCTTCGACCACTTCTACGTCACGCGCCAAGCGGTGGAGGATGGGCTCGGCATCGGAATCGGCCCGCTGCCGATGCTGGGGATCGACATCGCCGCCGGTCGGCTGATGACGCCCCTCCCCGACATCCGCGTTCCGCGGACGGGTTATGTGGCGATCGTCCCGCCGCAGGCGGATGCCGGGAACTTGCTGGGCGGCTTTGTCGACTGGCTGGTCGGCGAAGCACGCGAACCGGCCGGGTGAACCCCGCCCATCGCGGCAGCCCCGGAGCGACCAAGGGTTTCCCCTGGGTTTCCTGCGGGCTCAACCCGGATAGTACGGATCATCGGTCACGCCTATAGTTTCCACACAAAAATTGGCGGCAAAAGCCGGCGGCACCGGATCGGTGCGCAAGACCGGAATTCCCCGTCAGGCCCTATGTGGAGGAAACACGTGAGCGAGGGTCTCCCCCGCCCCCCGGCGCCCGCCCTGGATGCGGGCGCGTCGAACGGCCGCCTGCGCCGGGCGCCGGAAAACTTTCTGACCGCCGAGCAGATCACGCTCGTCGGCAAGGGGCGCCGCGATTTCCTGCGCTCGACCTTCCTCGCCGCCGCTGCCGGGATGGCGGGAAGCGCCGCGCTCGGCAGGCCGGTGGCCGCCGCGGAGGGTGACGAGGCCATCCTGAAGCCGCAGCCCTGGGCCACCTCGCTGGGCCAGCCGGTGGCCGCCAACCCCTACGGCATGCCGTCCAAATACGAGCGCGCGCTGGCCCGCCGGCAGAGCCCCGGCCTGACCCAGGTCGCCGCGGCCAGCGTCTCCTTCGCGCCGCTCCAGGGCATGTTCGGGATCATCACCCCGTCCGGCCTGCATTTCGAGCGGCATCACCAGGGCTGGTACGACATCGACCCGGCCAAACACCGCTTCATGGTGAATGGTGCCCGGCCGGAATTCGTGAAGACGCCCAAGGTCTACACGCTCGACGACATCATGCGGCTTCCGCCGGTGTCGCGCATGCACTTCATCGAGTGCGGCGCCAACACCGGCATGGAGTGGGGCAACGTGGCGGTGCCCACGGTGCAGTACTCGCACGGCATGCTGTCCTGCAGCGAGTTCACCGGCGTGCCGCTGCGCACCCTGCTGGAGGATTGCGGCGCCGATCTGAAGGCCGCGACATACGTGCTGGCGGAGGGCGGCGACGGCTCAGCCATGACCCGCACCATCCCCATCGAGCTGGTGCTGTCGGGCGAGGTGATGGTCGCCTACGGCCAGAACGGGGAGATGCTGCGGCCCGAGAACGGCTACCCGCTGCGCCTCGTGGTGCCGGGCGTGCAGGGCGTGTCCTGGGTGAAGTGGCTGCGCCGGGTGGAGGTGGGCGACAAGCCCTACGCCACCAAGGACGAGGCGGTGCACTACATCGACCTGATGCCGGACGGCCAGCACCGGCAATACACCTCGATCCAGGAGTGCAAGTCGGTCATCACCAGCCCGTCGGGCGGCCAGATGCTGCTCGACAAGGGCTATCACACCATCAGCGGCCTCGCCTGGTCGGGCCGCGGCAAGATCAGCCGCGTGGACGTGTCCTTCGACGGCGGCGTCAACTGGGTGGAGGCGACGCTGCAGACGCCCATCCTGTCCAAGTGCCTGACCCGCTTCAACGTTCCCTGGAACTGGGACGGCCGCCCCGCGATCCTGCAATCCCGCGCCATGGACGAGACCGGCTTCGTGCAGCCCGGCTACGGCCAGCTCCGCGCCGTGCGCGGCACGCGCTCGATCTACCACAACAACGCGATCCAGTCCTGGAAGGTGGCCGACAGCGGAGAGATCAGCAATGTCCAGATTCTCTAAGGCCGCCGCACTCGCCGGGCTGCTCGGACTCGGCACCGTCTGTGTCGCTGTGGGCGCCATCGCCGCGGAAAGTTTCCCCGGCGTCGGCCGCCCGGCCACCCCGTCCGAGGTCAAGGCGTGGGACATCGACGTCGGCCCCGATTTCAGCGGCCTGCCCAAAGGCTCAGGCAGCGTCGACCGGGGCCAGACCGTCTGGGAATCCAAGTGCGAGAGCTGCCACGGCACCTTCGGCGAGAGCAACTCGGTGTTCACGCCGCTGGTCGGCGGCACCACGGCCGAGGACATGAAGACCGGCCACACCGCCAACCTCCGCCGCACCGACTTCCCGCAGCGCACCACCTTCATGAAGGTGGCGACCGTCTCGACCCTCTACGACTACATCCGCCGCGCCATGCCGTGGAACGCGCCGAAGACGCTGACCGACGACGACGTCTACGCGGTGCTGGCCTATCTGCTGAACCTCGCGGAGATCGTGCCGTCCGACTTCACCCTGTCGGACGCCAACATCGCCGAGGTCCAGGCGATGATGCCCAACCGCAACGGCATGACCACCGCGCACGCGCTGTGGCCCGGCCCCGGCTTCGGGACCGAGGCCAACAAGCCCGACACCGGCAACGCGCCCTGCATGACCAACTGTAAGCCCAAGGTGGAGCAGGCTTCCGCCCTGCCCGACTACGCTTGGAACGCGCACGGCAATCTGGCCGGCCAGAACCGCGCCGTCGGCCCGGTGCGCGGCATGAAGACCGGTCCCGACGAGGCGGAGGCGGAGGTGGGCTCACCCGCCCTGGCGCTGGCCGAGAAGTCCGGCTGCCTGTCCTGCCACGCGCTCAACGCCAAGCTGGTGGGCCCGAGCTACCGCGAGGTGGCCGCCCGCTACGCCGGCAAGGGCAACGCCACGGCGCTGCTGGGCAAGCTGAAGGACGGCAGCGAGGGCGTGTGGGGCGACATCCCCATGCCGGCCCAGACCGAGCTGGCCGACGGGGACGCCAAGACCCTGGTCGAGTGGATCCTGGCGGGAGCGCCGGAGAAGTGAACGGGTCGGCCCGTGCCACCAAAGGCTTGCGACAACAACGAGAGAGAGGAATGACGTCCATGAACCAGCATCAGCAGCAGCGCCGGCACATCCTGCGCGCCGGCGGCGGGCTCGCGGTCCTGGGTGCGCTGGCCGCGGCGGGCATCGTGCTGCCGCGTCAGGCCCTGGCGGAGTGGAACAAGACCGCCTTCGACGCCAAGACCGTCGAGGACGCGCTGAAGGCGATGGGTGCGCAGTCCCCGGCCAGCAGCGGCGACGTGCAGATCGTCGCCTCCGACATCGCTGAGAACGGCGCCGTCGTCCCGGTGCAGGCGGTCAGCAAGCTGCCCAAGACCGAGCAGATCGCCATCATGGTCGAGAAGAACCCGAACATGCTGGCAGCCTCCTTCGACCTCGGCCCGGAGACGCTGCCGGAAGTCACCGCCCGCATCAAGATGGGCCAGACCTCCAACCTCATCGTGCTCGTGAAGGCGGACGGCAAGTTCTACACGGCGTCGAAGGAAATCAAGGTCACGCTGGGCGGCTGCGGCGGCTGAGCCGCGCATCGTCGGGACAACGGAACGAAGAGGAGAGCGGACATGGGCAGCCCGATGAAGATCCGCGCCACCAGCAAGGATGGCGTGACGGAGATCAAGGTCCTGATGAGCCACGAGATGGAGACCGGCCAGCGCAAGGACGCCAGCGGCGCCGTGGTCCCGGCCTGGTTCATCAACGAGGTCACCGCCAAGCTGGGCGACAAGACGGTGATGCAGGCGCAGTGGGGCCCGTCGGTGTCGAAGAACCCCTACCTCGCCTTCAAGGTCAAGGGCGGGCAGGCCGGCGACAAGGTCACCGTCACCTGGGTGGACAACAAGGGCGACACCCGCACCGACACCGCCACCGTGAGCTGACCGGCGGCGGGACTGTCGGTCCATCAACGAAGAACAAGACGACCAGTGGAGGAACCATGCACCGCCTGAGCACCGCGCTCGCGGCCGTCTGCGTCGCGGCGACCGCCGCTGGCGCCGCCGAGAAGGACGCCGCCCTGCAGGGCATCGACGCCTATCGCGAGGCCCTGCAGGACGGCAACCCCGCCGAACTGTTCGAGCTGACCGGCGAGGAGCTGTGGACCACGCCCGCCGGCCCGAAGAATGTGGCGCTGTCGGCGGCCTGCGACCTCGGGCTCGGTGTGGGCGTGGTGAAGGGGGCCTACGCCCAGCTTCCGCGCTACTTCGCCGACAGCGACCGGGTGCAGGATCTGGAATCCCGTCTGCTGACCTGCATGGAGACGGCGCAGGGCATCGATCCCAAGCCGATCGTCGCCGCCGCCTTCAACAAGCCGGAGAAGGACAAGCTGGTGGCGCTCGCCACCTTCCTCTCGGGCCAGTCCAAGGGCATGCCGGTCAAAGTCAAGCCGGCCCATCCCAAGGAACAGGCGATGTACGACCTGGGCCAGCGCATGTTCTACTACCAGGCCGGGCCGCATGATTTCTCCTGCGCCACCTGCCACGGGCAGGAGGGAACCCGCATCCGCATGCAGGAGCTGCCCTACATCCCCAGCACCAAGGGTGCGGCGTCGGGCTGGACGAGCTGGCCGGCCTACCGCGTCAGCAACGGCCAGATGTGGTCGATGCAGACCCGCATCAACGACTGCTTCCGCCAGCAGCGCTTTCCCGAGCCGGTCTACGCATCCGACGTGACCATCGCCCTGTCCATGTACATGGCGTCCAACTCCAACGGGGAGTCCATGGCGACCCCCGGCATCAAGCGCTGAGGGAACGGCCATGACCAAGTCGACGCTCATCGCCACAGCCCTCGCCGCCGGTCTGCTGGCGCTCCAGGCCGGCCCCGCCGCCGCCCAGTCCAAATGGGGAGCGGGGGCGGACGACGCGACCTTCCAGGCCATGCTCACATCCAGCTTCAAGGACAACGGCATCGCCAAGACCGCAAGGCTGACGCAGGACGAGACGCAGGCCTTCTGCTCCACCCCCGACAACGCCACCGATCCGGCCGCCGCCAAGCGGCGCGAGGCGATCGAGGCCGCCAACCTCGCCACGGTCAAGTGGCCGACCGACGGCAAATGGCTGGGCGACTGGAAGGAGGGCGAGAAGATCGCCCAGAGCGGTCGCGGCCTGACCTGGACCGACAAGGCGGATCAGGCGAACGGCGGCAACTGCTACAACTGCCACCAGATCACCGCCGAGGAGATCTCCCACGGCACCATCGGCCCCAGCCTCTACAATTACGGCAAGCTGCGCGACCGCGACGAGGCGACGCTGAAGGCCGTCTGGGCGCGCATCTACAATTCGAAGTCCGTCAACGCCTGCTCCAACATGCCGCGCGCCGGCCACATGGGCATCATCGACGAGACCCAGATCAAGCACCTGATGGCGCTGCTGCTCGACCCGCAGTCGCCGGTCAACAAGTAACCCCAAGAGCAAGAAGCGGAACCGCTCCATGAACCGCCGCGATTTCCTGCACGTCCTCGCCACCGCCGCCGCTGGCGGCATGCTGCTGCCGGCCGGCTTCGCCCGCGCCCAGGCGGCGGCCGCCGATTTCTACGACGCGCCGGCCTTCGGCAACGTGTCGCTGCTGCACATCACCGACTGCCACGCCCAGCTCCGCCCCATCCATTTCCGGGAGCCGAGCGTCAATCTCGGCGTCGGGTCGATGGCCGGGCAGGCGCCGCATCTGGTGGGCGCGCGGTTCCTGGAGCATTTCGCGATGAAGCCCGGCACGGCGGAGGCGCACGCTTTCACCTGCCTGGATTTCGAGGAGAAGGCCGGGGTCTATGGCAAGGTGGGCGGCTTCGCCCATCTGGCCACACTGGTCAAGCGGGTGCGGGCCAACCGGCCGGGCGCCCTGCTGCTCGACGGCGGCGACACCTGGCAGGGCTCCGGCACCGCCCTGTGGACCGGCGGGCAGGACATGGTCGATGCCGCCAAGCTGCTGGGCATCGACATCATGACCCTGCATTGGGAATGCACCTACGGGCAGGACCGGGTGAAGGAGGTCGCTGAGAAGGACTTCGCCGGCCGGATCGACGTGGTGGCCCAGAACATCAAGACCGCCGATTTCGGCGACGACGTGTTCAAGCCCTTCGTCATGCGGGAGGTGAACGGGGTTCCGGTCGCGGTGATCGGGCAGGCCTTCCCCTACACCCCCATCGCCAACCCCCGCTACATGGTCGCCGACTGGACCTTCGGCATCCAGGAGGAGAACATGCAGGCGACGGTGGACGCCGCCCGCGCCGCCGGTGCGGCCGTGGTCGTCGTGCTGTCGCACAACGGCATGGACGTCGACCTCAAGATGGCGTCGCGGGTCAGCGGCATCGACGCCATCCTGGGCGGCCACACCCACGACGGCATGCCGGCCCCCACCATCGTCGCCAACCCTGGCGGCAAGACGCTGGTCACCAACGCCGGCTCCAACGGCAAGTTCCTGGGCGTGCTGGACCTGGAGGTGAAGGATCGCCGCGTCACCGGCTTCCGCTACAAGCTGATGCCGGTCTTCGCCAACCTGCTGGCCGCCGACCCGGAGATGGACGCCTTCATCACCAAGGTGCGGGCACCCTTTGCCGCCAAGCTCGACGAGGTGCTGGCGGTGAGCGAGGGGTTGCTCTACCGCCGCGGCAACTTCAACGGCAGCTTCGACCAGCTCATCCTCGACGCGCTGATGCTGGAGAAGGACGCGGAGATCGCCTTCTCACCCGGCTTCCGCTGGGGCACCACGGTGCTGCCCGGCCAGCCCATCACCATGGAGAACCTGCTGGACCAGACCGCCATCACCTACCCCTACGTGACGCTCAACGCCATGAGCGGGGAGCAGATCAAGACGGTGCTGGAGGATGTCTGCGACAACCTGTTCAACACCGATCCCTACTACCAGCAGGGCGGCGACATGGTGCGGGTCGGCGGCCTGTCCTACAGCTGTGATCCGACCGCGCCGATGGGGCGGCGCATCCAGGACATGACGGTGCGCGGCCAGCCGGTGGACGCCGGCAAGACCTACAAGGTCGCCGGCTGGGCCCCGGTGTCGGAGGAGGCCCGCACGGCCGGCGGCGAGCCGGTGTGGGAGCTGGTGGCCCGCAACCTGCGCGCCCGCAAGACCGTGGCCGCGCCACAGCTCAACCTGCCGACGCTGAAGGGCGTCGACGGCAACCCCGGCTTGACCGCCTGAACCGCCGGCCCCGCCGGCACCCACACTCCCGCACGGGAAAGGGTCTCCCCATGACGTTCCTCCGCCTGCTGCTGGTCCCCGTCCTGCTGCTGTTCAGCGTCCCGGCCTTCGCGCAGGACAAGGTGGTCTACCACATCGACGACTCGGCACTTCAGGCGACCAAGGGGTTGCGCAACATCCGCAACCATCTGGACATCGCACCGGGCACCGTGATCAAGGTCGTCACCCACGCCGACGGCGTCGACTTCCTTCTGGACGGGGCCAAGGACGCGAAGAACGGCATCGATTACGGCGCGCTCGTCTCCGACCTCAAAGGGCGCGGCGTCACCTTCGAGGTGTGCGAGCTGACCATGAAGAGGCGCAACATGACGCGCGACCAGTTCAACATGGACGCGGAGTTCACGCCCTCGGGCGTGGCGCGGATCGCGCAGCTCCAGACCCGCGAGCACTACGCCTACATCAAGCCGTAAAAGAGCCGCCGCCTGAACGGTGGGCCGAAGGGGGTGCCGATGTCGTTCGATGACGCCATGGAATGGCTGGGCGAGGAGTATTTCGGCGCCCTCGGCGGGCTGCTGATCGGCGTCGTCTTCGGCATCGTCGCCCAGCGCTCCCGCTTCTGCCTGCGCGCCTCGACGCTGGAGGTGGCGCACGGGCGGCTGGGCGACCGGCTGGCGGTGTGGCTGTTGGCCTTCTCCACCGCGCTGATCGCCACCCAGGCGATCATCCTGCTGGGGCTGTTCGACACCGGCAACGTCCGCCAGCTCAACAACCCCGGCAGCCTGTCGGGCGCGGTCATCGGCGGGCTGATGTTCGGCTGCGGCATGACGCTGACCCGCGCCTGCGCGTCGCGGATGCTGGTGCTGTCGGCCAACGGCAACCTGCGGGCGCTGCTGTCCGGCCTCGTCTTCGCGGTGGCGGCGCAGGCGTCCATGCGCGGCGTGCTGGCGCCGTTGCGGACCGCGGTCAACGACCTGTGGACCATCTCCAGCGCTGAGCGCGACCTGCTGGCGCTGGCCGGGGCCGGGCATGGCGGGGCGATCCTGTTTGCGCTGGGCTGGCTGGCCGCCGGGCTGGTGCTGGCGCGGCGCAACCGGGTATCGGCTTGGGCCGGGCTGGGGGCCGCGGGGGTCGGGCTGACCGTCGCGGCGGCGTGGTGGTTCACCCACCGCATGGCGGCGTCGGCCTTCGACCCGGTGGCCGTGCATTCGCTGAGCTTCACCGCGCCGTCGTCGGACTTCCTGATGCTGGTGCTGTCGCCGCCGGGCTCGACCCGCTGGACCTTCGACACCGGGCTGATCCCCGGCGTGGCCCTGGGTTCCTTCGTCGCCGGGCTGCTCGGCCGCGACCTGAAGCTGGAAGGCTTCAACGACGGCTCCAGCATGCGCCGCTACATCGCCGGCGGCTTCATGATGGGGTTCGGCAGCGTGCTGGCCGGCGGCTGCGCCGTCGGGGCCGGCGTGTCCGGCGCGTCCATCTTCGTGCTCACCGCCTGGTTGGTGCTGTGGTCCATGTGGATCGGCGCCGTGCTGACCGACCTGCTCATCGACCGCCCGACCCGGCTGGGCAGCCCCGAACCCGCCCTGGCGCGCTGACCCTTGCCGCGCTGTCCCGACCGTTCCGGAGACCCTTCATGCCGTCCATCCGCCGGCGTTCCTTCCTTGCCAGCACCGCGGCCGTCGCCGCCGGGTCGTCCCTGTTCGGCTGGCGCCGCGTGGGCGCGCTGGCGGCCGAGATCGCCGCCTTCGCCATGGGCCCGCCGATGCCGGACCTGCCGATCCGGCAATTGACGCCGCATGTCGCCTACATCGAATCCCCCGACGGCTTTCCGACACCGGAGAACCAGGGGATGATGGCGAACATCACCTTCGTGATCGGCGCCAAGGGCGTGATCGTGGTGGATTCCGGAGGCTCGGTGCAGATCGGGAAGATGGCGATCCGCCAGCTCCGCACCGTGACGGACAAGCCGGTCGTCGGGGTGGTCAACACCCACTACCACGGCGACCATTGGCTGGGGAACCACGCCTTCGCCGAGGCGTACGGCGCCGACCTGCCGCTCTACGCCCACCCCGATTGCCGCATCGCCATGGAAGGGGCGGAGGGCGCCTACTGGCTGTCGTCCATGCTGGCCTGGACGCGCCAGGCGACGGCCGGCACCCGCATCGTGGCCCCGAACCGCAGCCTCGTGCACGGCGACACCCTGTCGCTGGGCGACGTCACCCTGCGCATCCACCATTACGGCAAGGCCCACACCCCCTGCGACCTGTCGGTGGAGGTGGTGGAGGACGGGGTGATGTGCGTCGGCGACGTGCTGATGGACCGCCGCATCGCCAACATCGAGGACGGCTCCTACCTCGGCACCTTCGAGGCCATGGACAAGCTGATCGCCAACAGCCAAACCAAACTCTGGCTGCCCGGCCACGGGGTGCCGGGACCGGGCGTCATGACGTGGCAGCGGGAGCTGTTCGAGGGCATCTACCAGTCCTGCGTGACCGCCGTCCAGGCCGGCAACCCGCTGGAGGAGGCGAAGGCCCTGGCGCTGAAGGACCCGCGCGTGGCGTCGCGCGCGGCGGAGACCCGCGGCTGGGACAGCAACATCGGCAAATACGTCAGCCTCGCCTATCTGGAGGCGGAGCAGGCGAATTTCTGACCGACCGTCAGCCCGCGAGCAGCGCCGGTTCCCCATCCGGCCGCACCCGCAGGCCCTCCGCCATGCGCACGAGGTCGGCCAGCGAGCGGGCGCCCATCTTGCGCATGACGGCGGCGCGGTGGATCTTCACCGTGATCTCGCTGAGCTGGAGGTCGCCGGCGATCTGCTTGTTCATGCGGCCGGCGGTGACCTGCGCCATCACCTGCCGCTCGCGCGGGGTCAGGGTGGCGTATTGAGCGCGCAGCCCGGCGGCCGACTGGTCGACGGCGCGGCGGGCGCGGTCCTTTTCGATGCCGGCGGCGACCGCGTCCAGCATGTCCTGATCGCGGAAGGGCTTGCTGAGGAAATCGATTGCCCCGGCCTTCATGGCGCGGACCGACATGGGGATGTCGCCGTAGCCGGTCATCAGCACCACCGGGATGCGGATGTCCATCGAGAGGAGATGCGTCTGAAACTCCAGCCCGCTGATGCCCGGCAGCCGGACGTCGAGCACGAGGCAGCCGGGCTCGTCGGGCCGCGGCGCGTCCAGAAAGGCGCGCGCCGATCCATAGAGCCGGGTGGCGAGGCCAACCGAGCGGAACAGACTGTCCAGCGCCAGCCGCATCGACTCGTCGTCATCGACGATGTGGACGAATCCAGTCTCCATCATCCCCCGCCCCGTTCGGCGTGTCCCCTGTTTCGGGCACCATAAACCGAGCGGCGCGGTAGGACGATCGGTTTTTTCGGATAGGAGCCCCGGAAAGGATCGATCCGGTTTGGCGATGTTTTCTTTCAGCCCGGCGGCAAGCTGATACGGCAGACGGCACCCTGCGGCAATCGCCCGGCCATGGTCAGGCGGCCGCCATGGGCCTCCACGATGGAGCGGCAGATCAGCAGGCCCAGACCCATGCCGTGCGGCTTGGTGGTGAAGAAGGGTTCGAACAGCCGGTCCTGGTGCACGGGGTCCAGTCCCACCCCGGTGTCCTCGACCACCACGACAGCGCCACCGCCGTCCGGTTTCTCCGTCCGCAAACGGAGGATCCGTGGCCCGTGGGTCACGGCGTCCATGGCATCGACCGCGTTGGCGATGAGGTTGCACAGCACCTGCTGGAGCTGCACCGGGTTGCCGGTGACCGGCGCCAAGTCCGGATCCAGCTCGGTCCGCACCTCGATCCGGTTCACGCGCAGCTCCGCCGCGCACTGCTGCACCGCCTCCTGGACCAGGGCGTTGAGGTCGACCATGTCGCGGTCGCGCGATCCCTTGCGGAAGGCCGTGCGCACGCCGGTCACCACGCGTCCGGCGCGATGGCCGTCGTCGACGATGCGGCGCAACGCCGTGCGCGTCTCCTCCAGGTCCGGCCTCGCCCGATCCAGCCAGCGCAGCCCGGCCGAGGCGCTGGCGACCATGCTCGCCAGCGGCTGGTTGACCTCGTGCGCGATGGACGCGGAGAGCGCCTCCATGGTGGTCAGCCGCGCCTCCCGGCTGCGCCGCTCCGCGGCGATGGAGCGGACCAGGCGGCCGTAGAGGGCCATCGTCTCCGACAGCAGCGCCGCCAGAACCACGCTGGCCGACAGCAGGCCGTAGAGCCGCCCCGCCCACCAGCCGACGCTGAGCCGGCCGGCGCTGACGAAGCCGAGCAGCACGGATTCCACGAACCACGCGGCCAGCGCGATCACCACCCAGAGCCCCAGCACCGACCGCCGCCGTCGCCACACCAGCGCCGCCGCCACGACGCTGAGCACCGCCGCCAGGCCGGGCACCAGATCCCAGAGCGGCGTCGTTCGCTGCCGGTCGATCATGAAGCGCGGCAGCCAGTCGTCATCCCACACCGCGAACGCCGTGGTACCGGCGACCACCACGGCCGTCGCCAGCACGCTCGCCAGGATGGCACGGCCGATTTCGGCGATCCCCGGCCCATCGTCGTCCAGCAGCGCGTAGGCGAGCGCGAAAACCGGGAAGCCCAGCCGCCGCGTCGCCGCGATGGTCGCCGTTCCCTGCAACCCCACATCGAACAGACCGGTCGCGGAGAAGGCGCCGGGAAAGGTCAGCGCCCAGGGAAGCACGGTCAGCCCGCAGAACAGGTAGCCGGTGGCCAGCACCAGCACAGCCCGCGACCGCTGCACCGCCGCCAGCGCGTAGAGCAACACCGCGGTGAGCAGGTCGCTCACCAGAAGTGCGGTGGCGTAGGCCGGCACGAAGGGGCCGGACCCGGGAACCGGCAGCGTCGCGGCCGGGACCGTCGCCGCCATGGCGACCGCAAGCACCAGCAACATCCACAGCGCACGGCGGGTCTGCGCGTGGTTCGGCGGCAGGGTCGAGAGCAGGGGGTGCCGGTCGGCGTCGGGCATCGTCGTTGGTTCAATCGAAGCGCACCGTGATGGGCCGGTCGGCACCGTCCGTCAATCATCTCAAGGTATGAGGCCGGAAAACCCAGGTGTGATGTAGCAGCGGGCCATGAAACCTCATTCTTGTGCACCACAGACGGGTTCACCGTCGGAAGGATTCAGGAAGAGGATCGAGAGATGAGCATCACCGCCACCCCGACGCCGGGCAAGCTTCTGCTGACGCCGAAAGACCACACGCTGATCATGATCGATCACCAGTCGCAGATGTCCTTTGCGACCCATTCGATCGACGCCATCACCCTGCGCAACAACGCCGCTCTGGTGGCGCACGCGGCGGCGGGCTTCGGGGTTTCCACGATCCTCACCACCGTTGCGGAGAAGAGCTTCTCCGGCCCGATCTTCGACGAGATCAGCAGCGCCTTCCCCGGCGCGGAGATCACCGACCGCACGTCGATGAACACCTGGGAAGACGCCAACGTCATCAAGCGCGTCAACGCCATCGGCAAGGACCGTCTGGTGTTCGCGGGCCTGTGGACCTCCGTCTGCATCGTCGGCCCGACCCTGTCGGCGCTCGACCAGGGCTATGAGGTCTATGTCATCTCCGACGCCTGCGGCGATGTGTCGGAGGAGGCGCACGAGCGCGCCATGGAGCGCATGGTGCAGGCCGGCGTGCGCCCGATGACCGCGCTCCAGTATTTGCTGGAACTGCAGCGCGACTGGGCCCGCACGGACTCCTACGAGCTGACCACCGGCATCGCCAAGAAGTTCGGCGGCGCCTACGGCCTCGGCATCATCTACGCCAAGACCATGTTCGGCGCGTCGGAAGGCCACTAACCCCTTTACCCTCTCCCGCCCCCGGCGGGAGAGGGAGGGACCCGCGAAGCGGGA
>OFDN01001619.1_pt1 | contig 14220 bp, 12 predicted proteins | sample 1520971 | NCBI WGS metagenome assembly OFDN01 (sample SAMEA94257418, study PRJEB24077) | hot springs metagenome | biome: Aquatic biome; feature: Geographical feature; material: Water | place: India | collected 2012-06-12 | depth 5 m
CGGGCCTGCGGCGGCGCGCTGCCGGTGCGCAGCGTGGCGGCCGTCATGTCAATGCCCACCGGCCAGGTGCGCGTCGTCGAAGAAGTAGTCCTTCACCGACGCGGGCTTGTTCTTGATGGCGCCCACCCGGTGCATGAACTCGGCCAGCGCGAAGGTGTTCTCCGGCACCAGCTTGAACTGCACCTCGGGGTTCTTGATGATGGACAGCAGCAGCTTGCGGTCCACGTTGGATTTGTTGGTGCGGATGAAGATGTCGGCCGCCAGCTCCGGGTTGCCGCGGATCAGCTGCGCCGCCTCGTCCAGCGCAGCAACGAAGGCCTTGTAGGTCTTCGGGTTCTGCTCGCGGAATTTCTCGGTGCCGTACAGCACCGTGGCCGACGCCGGGCCGCCCAGCACGTCGTAGCTCTTGAGCACGATGCGCGCATTCGGGTTGCCGGCCAGCGACTGTTCCTGGAACGGCGGGTTGCCGAAGTGGCCGGTGATCTCCGTGCCGCCCTTGATGATGGCCGCGGTGGCCTCCGGGTGCGGCACCGCCACGCTGATCTTGTCGAGCTTGTTGTACTGCGCATCGCCCCACAGCTTGGCCGAGGCCAGCTGCAGCACCCGCGACTGCACCGACACGCCCACCGCCGGCACTGCGATGCGGTCCTTGTCGGTGAAGTCGGCAATGCTCTTCACGTTCGGGTTGTTGCTCACCAGGTAGTACGGGAAGTTGCCCAGCGAGGCGATGCCGCGAACGTTCTGGCGGCCGCGGGTGCGGTCCCAGAGCGTGAGCAGCGGGCCCACGCCGGCACCGGCCACGTCGATGGAGCCGGACAGCAGCGCGTCATTCACCGCGGCGCCGCCGGACAGCGTGACGAACTCGACCTTCACGTCCAGGCCCTGGGCCTTGCCGTGCTTCTCGATCAGCTTCTGGTCCTTGGCCACGTCCAGCAGCAGGTAGACGATGCCGAACTGCTCGGCGATGCGGATCTGGCCTTCGGCGTGGGCGGCGGTGGCGGCGCCCAGGGAGAGGCCGGCCGCCAGCGTGGCGGCGAGGAGTTTCTTCAGCAGCATGTGGGGTACCCGGTCAGAAGGGCGCGGTGCCTTCGATGGTGGTGCGGTTCAGGCGTCGGCGCAGGTGGTCGGGGCAGCCGGCGGCCAGGTGGGTGACGGAGCGGTTGTCCCAGAACACCATGTCATGCGGCTGCCACACGTGGCGGTAGATCAGCTCGGGCAGCGTGGTGAGCTTGAACAGCTCGTCCAGCAGCGACCGGCTTTCGTCCTCGGGCAGGCCGACGATGCGGGTGGTGAAGTGCTCGCTGACGAACAGCGCCTTGCGACCGGTCTCCGGGTGGGTGCGCACCACGGGGTGCACCACCGGCTTCACCTCGGCGATCTGCTCGGGCGTCAGGTTGGGCCGCCACGGGTTGCGCTGCTGCAGCTCGGCGTACTTGGCCAGGTAGTGGTGCTCGGCACGCAGGCCGGCCACCCGCTCCTTCAGCGCCTCGGGCAGGCGCTCCCAGGCCAGGTGCTGGTTGGCGAACAGGGTGTCGCCGCCCTCGCTGGGCAGCTCCTGCGCATGCAGCATCGAGCCCAGGCTGGGCAGCTCCTTGTACGAGAGGTCGGAGTGCCAGTAGTGGCCGGCATCGCCCAGGCCGATGGGCTGGCCGTTTTCCTTGATGTTGGACACCACCAGGATCTCCGGGTGGCCGGCCAGCTGGAACTGCCGCAGCACATGGATCTGCAACGGGCCGAAGCGGCGACTGAAGTCGATCTGCTGCTGCGGGGTGATCTGCAGGTCGCGGAACACCAGCACATGGTGGTCCAGGTGCGCGCGGTGGATGCGCTGGAAGTCGTCGTCGGCCAGCGGGCGGGAGAGGTCGAGCCCCAGCACCTCGGCGCCCAGCGGCGCATCCAGCGGCCGGATCTCGAGGCGGCCGGAAGCGGCCGAGCGGGCAGGGGTGGGGGCAAATACTGCAGACATGCGCCCGACTCTAGGGATTCCGCCCGGCGCGATGAACGAAGCATTGCGCATGCGCTTCCTCGTTCTGCGCATATGCGCAGGCCGCTTCCCGCCGCTACGCTCATACCCAGGATACAAATGGAGTAGACCCATGAGCGAGCGCAAGCCGAAGTTCGAGACGCTGTCGGTGCATGCCGGTTACCGACCCGACCCCACCACCAAGTCGGTGGCGGTGCCGCTGTACCAGACGGTGGCCTACGCCTTCGACAACGCGCAGCACGGCGCCGACCTGTTCGACCTCAAGGTGGCGGGCAACATCTACACCCGCATCATGAACCCGACCACCGACGTGCTGGAGCAGCGCGTGGCGGCGCTGGAAGGCGGCATCGGCGCGCTGGCGCTGGCCTCGGGGCAGGCGGCGGTGACCTACGCCATCCTCACCATCGCCGAGGCGGGCGACAACATCGTCTCGTCCACCGCGCTGTATGGCGGCACCTACAACCTGTTCGCGCATACGCTGCCGCAGTACGGCATCGACACCCGCTTTGCCGACCACCGCGACCCGGCCAGCTTCGAGCCGCTGATCGACGAGCGCACCAAGGCCATCTTCGTCGAGTCGCTGGGCAACCCGGCCGGCAACGTGACGGACATCGCCCGCATCGCCGAGCTGGCGCACCGCCACGGCGTGCCGCTGATCGTCGACAACACCGTGCCCAGCCCCTACCTGTGCCGCCCGATCGAGCATGGCGCCGACATCGTGGTGCATTCGCTGACCAAGTACATGGGCGGCCACGGCACCAGCGTGGGCGGCGTCATCGTCGATTCAGGCCAGTTCCCGTGGGCGCAGCACAAGGCGCGCTTCAAGCGCCTGAACGAGCCCGACGTGAGCTACCACGGCGTGGTCTACACCGAAGCGCTGGGCCCGGCAGCGTACATCGGCCGCGCACGCGTGGTGCCGCTGCGCAACATGGGCTCGGCCATCTCGCCGTTCAACTCGTTCCAGATCCTGCAGGGCATCGAGACGCTGGCCCTGCGCATGGACCGCATCAGCGCCAATGCGCTGGCCGTGGCCCAGCACCTGAAGCAGCATCCCCAGGTGGCCTGGGTCAACTACGCCGGCCTGGAAGACCACCCCGACCATGCGCTGGCCCGCAAGTACCTGGGCGGCAAGGCTTCAGGCCTGCTGACCTTCGGCGTCAAGGGCACCTCGGGCGACAAACGGGCCGACGGTGCGCGCTTCCTCGATGCGCTGCAGCTCTTCACCCGGCTGGTGAACATCGGCGACGCCAAGTCGCTGGCCACGCATCCGGCCTCCACCACGCACCGCCAACTGTCGCCGGAAGAGCTGGCCAAGACCGGCGTGGGCGAGGACACGGTGCGGCTGTCGGTGGGCATCGAGCACATCGACGACCTGCTGCACGACCTGGACCAGGCGCTGGCAGCTACCGCCTGAGCCCGTACCAGCAGCAGGCCAGGCTGGGAATGCCCAGGCCCAGCCAGGCCACGGCGTCCCAGGCGCCGTCGCCCAGCAGGCCCGACAGCAGGCCGACCGCAGTGACCACGCCCAGCACGATGGGCGCACGCCAGATTGGCCCGACGGCGGCGCTCATGAGGCCGCTCCGTCGGCTTGCATAGACAACTTGCCGTCGGCCACGCGCGCTTGGCGGCGCCGCACCACCCACAGGTACAGCCCGCTGGCCAGCACCACGATGGTGATGACGTCCAGCACCGCCCACAGGATCTGCATCGGGCGGCCGCCGTAGTCGCCGAAATGCAGCGGCTGCGAGATCAGCAGCGCGGTGAGGTACCAGGGCAGCTCGCGGCTGTCGGTCACCTGGCCGGTCATCGCGTCCACCAGCACCGGCTTGAGCAGCTTGCTGCTGACGGCATCGGTGCCGCGCAGGAACACGCCGTAGTGGTGCGGGCTGGCGAAGCTGGTGCCGGGAAACGCGACGAAGGCCACCTTCATGCCGGGCGCCACCGCCTTGGCCGCCTGCACCGCGGCCTGCAGCGAGCCGGGCCGTTCCAGCGGCGGCTGGCCTGCGTAGGGCGCCACCATCTGCGCCACCTCCGTGGCCTGCCAGTACTTCACCAGCAGATCCGACCAGGCATTGATCACGCCGGTGGCGCCCACCACGGTGAACCACACCAGCGTGACGATGCCCAGCAGGTTGTGCAGGTCCAGCCACTTCACCCGCGGGCTGCGGTCGCGCCGCACGTCGCCGAAGCGCAGCTTGCGCATGAAGGGCGCGTACAGCACCGTGCCCGAGACGATGGCCACCAGCAGCAGCACGCCCATCAGCCCGAGGAACAACATGCCCGGCAGGCCGGCGAACAGGTCGATGTGCAGCGATCGCATCACATACATGAAGCCGCTGTCCAGCGGCGGATCACCCAGCGCCTGGGCGGTGCGGGCGTCCACCGCCACCTGCTTGAGGTTGTCGTTGGAATCGGGCCGCTCGCACATCGTCACGTACCAGACCCGGTCGTCGTCCTCCTCCTGCGAGACGAACATGCCCTGCATGCCCGGGTAGCGCTGGCCGGCCAGGGCCATCACTTCGTCCAGGCTGGCGCGCGGGGCATCGGCCGGCATCTCGGAGGCCTCGATCTCGGTGCCCAGCAGGTGGCCGATCTCGTGGTGGAAGATCAACGGCAGGCCGGTCAGGCACAGCAGCAGCATGAACACGGTGCACACCAGGCTGGACCAGGTGTGCACCGCCTGCCAGCCGCGGATGGCGCGGGTGCTGAGCATGGCGTGCCTCAGAAGTCGACGCTGGCCGACAGCACCAGCGTGCGCGGTTCGCCCAGCACCAGGTAGTTGGCGCCGGGGAAGCCGCCGACGGAGGCCCAGTAGTCGCGGTCGGTCAGGTTGTTGATGTTGGCGCGCAGCGTGACGGCACGCTCGGCCACGGTGAAGCCGTAGCGCGCGCCCACGTCCAGCCGCGCCCACGACTTGACGGTGAGCGTGTTGGCCGCGTTGGCGTACTGCTTGCCGGTGTAGGTGACGCGGCCGGTGAGCGCCAGGCCGGGCACGCCGGGCACGTCCCAGTCGGCATTGGCGTTGAGCTGCCACTTCGGCGCGCCGACGGCGTCGTTGTCCTGCACGTCGGTGTGCAGGTAGGTGGCGCCGCCCAGCAGGCGCAGGCCGCGGGTGGCCTCGCCGAACACCGTGGCCTCGATGCCGCGGTTGGTCTGCTTGTAGGCCGAGCCGACGAAGCGCGTGCCCACCACGCCCGACACCGGCTTCTTCGCCTGGAACAGCGCCACGGTGCCGCCGAAGCGGCCCAGGTCCATCTTGGCACCCAGCTCCACCTGCTTGGTAACGTAGGGCGCGAAGATCTCGCCCTGGTTGTCCACCGGCGTCTGGTTGCCGTCCGGGCCGATGTACGACGCCGATGCCTCCTCGCCCTTGACCAGCCCTTCGGCATAGGTGGCGTAGACAGACACTTGTCTGGACAACTTCACCAGCAGGCCGGCCATCGGCGTGACCTTGCTCTCGTCGTAGTAGGCGTTCTGCACGCCGGTGTTGTAGTCGTAGCCGCGCGTCTCGATCGACTGGTGGCGGGCACCCAGCGTCAGCTTGATGGTGTCGTCGGCGAACGAGAGCGTGTCGGCGAGCGCCAGGCTGCGGGTGCGGATGCGGCCCACCACGTGCGGGTCGTCCAGCGTGCCGCCAGTGAAGCTGGGCGTGGAAGGCGGCGTCACCGTGAACGGGTCGTACAGGCTGTTGGCTGCATTGGGGCCCTGGAAGACGTAGGCGTTGCGCTCCTTGGCGGTGAACAACGAGGCCGAGGCCACCAGCTGGTGCTTCACGCTGCCGGTGGTGAGCTCGTGCCGCAGGCCCAGCTCGCCGGTGGCGATGTCGTCGCGACGCACGTTCACGAAGCGGGAGACGCTGGTGGCGCCGCCATCGCCGGTCACCGTCACGCCGGCCAGGTCGTTGTATTCCTTGCCCTTGCGCGCACCGGCAGCCAGCCAGGCGGTGGTGCGCGGCGCCAGGTCCCATTCGGCGCGCAGGGTGCCGAAGGTGTCGCGCTCGTTCGACACGCTCCAGGGCTGGCCGAAGTTGCCGTCGGCATCGGGCGGCTTGGGAATGTAGGTACCGGGCGTCACGCTGGGGCGGGTGCCGCTGAGCTGCTGGTCCTGGTAGCCGATGTCGGCCGACACGCGCACGTCGCGGTTGCGCCAGTCCAGGCCCACGCCCAGCAGGCCCAGCTCGCGGTCCTCGCCGTCGATGGCGGTGTCGCCGTCGCGGCGCACGGCGGTCAGGCGCAGGCCGGTGTTTTTGTCGGGGCCGAAGCGGCGCGCCACATCGGCCGCCAGGTAGACCTGGCCGCCGCTTTCCACGCCCACGGTCACCTGGTTCACCGGCTCGTTGGGGGCGCGCTTGGGCATCACGTTGATGGCACCGCCGAGACCGCCGCCGTTGCCGGTGGGCGCCACGCCGTTGACGAAGCTGTTCGCGCCGCGCAGCACCTCCACCCGCTCGATCAGCTCGGCTGCCAGGTATTGGCGCGGCAGCAGGCCGTACAGGCCGTTGTAGGCCATGTCGTCGGAATACACCGGAAAGCCGCGGATCAGGTACAGCTGCTGGTAGTTGCCGAAGCCGCGCGCCACGCGCACGGTCGGGTCGTTGCGCAGCACATCGCCGATGCTGGCGGCCTGCTGGTTCTGGATCAGCTCCTGCGTGTAGCTGGTCTGGCTGAACGGCGTGTCCATCACATCCTGGTTGCCGAACAGGCCGAGCCGGCCACCGCGCGCCACCTGGCGGCCGGCGTAGGGCGCCTTCAAGCCTTCGGCCGAGGCGTCGGCACTGGCGTTGATGATGACCTGCTGCACCTCCTGCGCCTGCGCGGTGGAGGTCAGGGCCGACGCCAGGGCCAGGGTGGCCAGCGACAGGGCGCTCAGGGAACAAGGAACAGACTGCACAACAGCTCCAAGGCAAATCGCATCAAGAATGATTCGCATTATGAGCGCGGCAGCTGGCGTTCCGTTCGCATTCGTCCTTGCGGACGACGGGTCGCTGCGAATATCCGAAGGGCCCGCCGCACCGCCGGTGGGGAAACGGAGCGGCGTCCGCGCCGTGCTGCCTCAGTCCACCGGCCCCGCGCCGCCGTCGTCGCCCAGCCAGGCCTGCACATCGTCCTCCGCCGGGTCGGCGTTGGTGCGTGCCAACGCCATCCAGGTGGCAAAGGGCACCGTCATCGGGCGGTGCGGCGCGGGGCGGGCGATCTCGATGCCGCCGTCACCCGCCAGCATCACGCCGAAGGCCGCCGGAATCTCGTCCGCGGTGCCGATGCCCTCGCGCAGCACGTACCAGCACTGACAGGCGGTGGCCAGGTAGGCGGCGCCCTTGGCCGGCTGCCGCAGGTCGGACAGCAGGTCGGAACGCCGCACCTTGATCTCGTGCACCACCGGCTCGGCGTAGGCTTCCACGGTGGTCTGGCGCAGGGAGAACACGTCGGGCTGGCACAGCATCCAGGCATCGTCCACCCGCGCGCGCAGGCTCAGCCGGCGCCAGGTGATGCGGCCCTGGTGGCGCATGCTGCGCGCCACTCGCGCGACCAGCACTTCGTGCGCGTCCCGCGCGGCGCGGTTGGCATGCAGCGAGGCGGCGATCGCCTGCACCCCGGCGTCGGTCACCCGCAGCGTCACCCGCCCCTGGTCGTCCAGCAGCCGCTCCAGCAGTTGCAGCGCCAGCAATTCCGCCTCGATCAGGTCCTGGCAGGGCCAGCCGGCCGAGCGCCACATCTGCCGCAGACGCCGCAGATGCGGTCGCGTGATCGTGGGCATGCTGGTCCGTGTTGCCATCACGCCAATTTACCGGTTGCCGCTTGCGTGGCGAAGTGCGCGCGGCAGGCTGCCACGCGTCGTGCTGCGTTGCAACATCCGCGCCGCGCGCCGATCATGGTGGACCTCCCCCGAAAGGGCACCCTCTTAGGGGGTAGTTACGGCCATTTCATGCTGCTACAACAAGTTCGCAAAGCCGCAACAGCGCTCCGTCGGCGCACGGGCACTACGCAAAAAGCGGGCTGCATCGCAGCTGCTGCGCTACTTGACACATATTGTTGGCAACACATCGGTAACGTGGCCGCGCTGTCCGCGCCTCCGCCGGCGCCAGCAGAACCGACCAGACGTTCTTGGGGGGTGTTTCCGTGATCCGCTTGTTCAACCACTATATTCACCGGCGCTTGTTGCTGCAGGTGTTGTTCGATTACGGATTGATTGTTTCCGCTGTCATGGCCGCCATGGTCGTCGGCCGGCAGCACAGTGAATTCCTGCTGTCGATGACGGCCACCCACGGTTTGTCGCTGGCCACCTGCACCTTCGTGATCAATATCGCGTCGGGCTTCTACCAGCAAACCCACAACCGCTCCTTCACCGAAAGCCTGGCCCGCGCCGGGCTGGCCGCGCTTTTTGCGCTGCCGCTGGCCTATGCCATGTTCTCGCTGCTGCCCGTGGAAGTGGGCAGCCCGGCCTTCCTGCCGCTGGCGGCCATGAGCGCCGTGGCCGCGGTGATCGTGCACCGCGTGTACGCAGCGCATGCCGGCAAGCACGCCCGTGCGCGTTCACGCATCCTGGTGCTGGGTTCGGGCCCGGCAGCCAAGCTGGTGGGTGAAACCCTGCGCGCCTCCGATCCGTCGGCGGAAATCGTCGGTTATTTCCCGGCGCCGAACGAGCAGCAGGTAGCGGTACCGCCTTCGCAAATGCTGAGCGGCCACTCCCTGGCCGCCGCCGCGCTGAATGCCGGGGTGAGCGAAATCGTGGTGGCGGTGACGGAGCGCCGGGGCGGAAACATGCCGCTGCGCGACCTGCTGGACTGCAAGATCAAGGGCATCCGGGTATCCGACATCTCCACCCACTTCGAGAAAACGCTGGGCAAGCTGCGGCTGGATTACGTCAACGCCGGCTGGCTGATTTTCGGCGATGGGTTTGACCAGGGCTTTTTCCGCACCGCGGTCAAGCGGTTGTTCGACATCTTGTCGGCGGCCGTGCTGCTGGTGGTGTCGGCACCGGTGATGCTGGTGACCATGCTGCTCATCCGCATGGAAAGCCCGGGCCCCGTGTTTTACCGGCAGCAGCGCGTGGGCTTGAATGGCGAATCGTTCGACGTCGTCAAGTTTCGCAGCATGCGCAACGACGCCGAAAAGGACGGCAAGCCGCGCTGGGCCACCGCAGCGGACGACCGCATCACCAAGGTCGGCCGCGTGATCCGCAAGCTGCGCATCGACGAACTGCCGCAATTATTCAACGTGCTCAAGGGTGAAATGAGCATCGTGGGCCCCCGGCCGGAGCGTCCTTTCTTCGTCGAGAAACTCACGCAGGAAATTCCCTATTACGCGGTGCGCCACAGCATCAAGCCGGGCGTGACCGGCTGGGCGCAGGTGCGTTACCACTACGGCGCCACGGTGGAGGATTCGCAGGAGAAACTGCAGTTCGACCTGTACTACGTCAAGAACCACACCTTGTTCCTGGATCTGCTGATCCTGTTCGAAACCGTGGCCGTGGTGCTTACCGGCAAGGGCGCCCGCTAGGCGCCTGCCATGCCGGCCATCCGCCGGCGGCAGTCCGAAGCCCGCGATGCTGGCCCTGCCGCCCTGACCGGCGGCTTCTTTCTCCGGATGTGATTTGGCTGACTTCGCGGTCTACGGCTGGGGTTTCACCGCCGTCGCCTACACGGCGTTCGCACTGAGCCTGCGCAGCGCCGCACGGCTGTTTGCCCACCACGTGGGCGCCCACCGCCTGTTCGCACTGGCGATGTCGGCCACGGCCGTGTGGGCCGCCACCGGCTGGCTGGCCCTGGCGCTGCAAAGCGTGGTGGCCACCTGGTTGTTCGCGCTGTTCGACACGGTGCGCTATGCCTTCGTATTCGTGTACCTGCTGCAGGTATTGCAGCCGGAACAGCGCCGGTTTCGTGGCCTGCGCGCCGGTGCTGCGCTGATGGTGGCCGGCGCGCTGCTGGCCAGCCTGATGGGACTGCTGCAGGACATCTGGCCCTGGACCATTGGCCGCTGGAGTTATCTGGCGCCGCTGATGCTGCCGGTATTCGGCCTGATTCTGCTGGAGCAGCTCTACCGCCGCACACCGCGCGAATTCCACTGGAACATCAAGCCGCTCTGCCTGGGCCTCGGTTTCGTCTTCATTTACGACGTGTACCTGTTTTCCCAGTCGGTCCTGTTCGGCGGATTGGACGACGCGGGATTGGCTACCCGGGGGCCGGTGCATGCCATGGCCGTGCCGCTGTTGTTCATCGCCACCCGCCGCCATGCGGACTGGCGCGCCAGCGCGCAAATGTCGCGCGCGGTGGTATTCCATACCGCCACCTTGATGTTCGTGGGCGCCTACCTGCTGGTGGTGGCCGCCATTGGCTATTACGTTCAGTATTTCAGTGGCGACTGGGGCCGCGCGCTGCAGCTGGCCACGGTGTTCCTGGCGCTGCTGTTCCTGGCGGTGCTGATGCTGTCGGGATCGGTGCGGGCGCGGCTGCGGGTATTCATCGCCAAGAATTTCTTCGCCTACCGCTACGACTATCGGGCGGAATGGCTGCGATTCACCGCGCGGCTGTCAGGCGACCCATCTGCGCCCGACATGGGCGCGCGCGTGGTGCAGGGCTTGGCGGAAATGCTGCAGTGCCCCGGCGGCGCCTTGTGGGCGTTGGCATCGCGGCACGAAGAGTATTCGCTGGTCGCACGCTGGAATGTCCCGCCGTTGGCGGCGGCGGAGCCGGCCCATTCCCCACTGTGCCGGTTCCTGTGTGATACCGGCTGGATCATCGACCTGGATGAATACCGTGCACGCCCCGCCGCCTACAAGGGCCTGGTGATTCCCAGTTGGCTGACCGAGCATGCGGCCTTCTGGCTGGTGATTCCCTTGTTCGTCGGCCCGGCGGATCTGCTGGGTTTCGTGGTGCTCAAGCGCCCGGCGCATGCCGGCAGCGTGACCTGGGAAGTGCGCGACCTGCTCAAAACCGCCAGCCGGCAAGGGGCGAGTTTCCTCGCGCAGTCCCGCGCGACCGAAGCCTTGCTGGAAGCACAGAAATTCGATGCCTTCCACCGCATGTCGGCTTTCGTGGTGCACGACCTGAAAAACATCATCACGCAGCTGTCGCTGATGATGCAGAACGCCAAGCGCCTGAAAAACAACCCGGAGTTCCAGCAGGACATGCTGCTGACGGTCGAAAGCTCCCTGGAGAAGATGCAGGCGCTGATGCAGCAGTTGCGCGAAGGAGACAAACCGCTGGGCGTGGTCTGCGGCGTCGACATGGGCGTTGTGTCGGAGCAAGTGCGCGCTACCGCTGCAGCCCGCGGCAGAACTGTGGCGCTGGAGATACAGGACACACTTTTTGTCCGCGGCCAGGAAGAGCGCCTGGCACGAGTCTTGGGACACCTGGTGCAGAACGCGCTGGACGCCACCCCGCCCGACGGCCGGGTGTCGGTGAGAGTGGAGCGTTCGGGCGGCAACCAGGCCCGCGTGGTCGTGGCCGACACCGGCCAGGGCATGAGCCCGGAGTTCGTCAACACCCGGCTGTTCAAGCCGTTCAGCACCACCAAGCCGGCCGGCATGGGCATCGGTGCCTATGAAAGCCACCAGTACGTGAGCGAGCTGGGCGGCCGCATCGAGGTGGACAGCGCGGTGGGCCGCGGCACCACCATCACGCTGCTGCTGCCCCTTCATGATGCGAAGATGCCTTCCGAAGCCGACCTGATGAGCGCCCCATGAGTACCGCGAAGTCGCCCCAGCTGCTGATCGTCGAGGACGACCTCGCGCTGCAGAAACAGATCAAGTGGTCGCTCGACCGCTTCGAGTCGGTGACGGCCGCCGACCGGGACAGCGCGCTGGTGCAGTTCCGCCGCTGCACGCCGCCGGTGGTCACCATGGACCTGGGCCTGCCGCCCGACAAGGACTCGGTGTCCGAAGGCTTCGCGCTGCTGGAGAAGCTGCTCGACCTGGACCCGGGCGTGAAGGTCATCGTGCTCACCGGCCAGAACGACCGCACCAACGCCCTGCGCGCGGTGGAGCTGGGCGCCTATGACTTCCTGGCCAAGCCCTTCGAGGTGGAGCTGCTGAACCTGACGGTGGAGCGTGCGCTGCGCCTGCATGAGCTGCAGGCCGAGAACCAGCGCCTGCGCGAGCTGCGCGGCACCGAGCTCACCCAGGGCGTGACCACCCGCGACCCGGAGATGCTGAAGATCTGCCGCATGGTGGAGAAGGTGGCGCCCAGCAATGCCAGCGTGATGCTGCTGGGCGAAAGTGGCACCGGCAAGGAGGTGCTGGCGCAGGCGCTGCACCAGGCTTCACGGCGCAGCGGCAAGTTCGTGGCGATCAACTGCGCGGCCATTCCTGAGAACCTGCTGGAAAGCGAGCTGTTCGGCTACGAGAAGGGTGCTTTCACCGGCGCGGTCAAGACCACGCCCGGCCGCATCGAGACGGCGCACGGCGGCACGCTGATGTTCGACGAGATCGGCGACCTGCCGCATTCGCTGCAGGCCAAGCTGCTGCGCTTCCTGCAGGAGCGCACGATCGAGCGCATCGGTGCGCGCCAGTCCATCGCGGTGGACGTGCGGGTGGTCTGCGCCACCCACCAGGACCTGAAGGCGCTGATCGGCGAACAGCGCTTCCGCGAGGACCTGTACTACCGGCTGGCCGAGATCGTGGTCAACATCCCGCCGCTGCGCAGCCGCGCGGGCGACGCCGCGCTGCTGGCCCATGCCTTCCTCAAGCGCTTTTCGCAGGAGCAGCGCAGCACCATGCGCTTCACGGAGGACGCGCTGCGCGCCATCGAGGCCTATGCCTGGCCGGGCAACGTGCGCGAGCTGGTCAGCGTGATCAAGCGCGCGACCATCATGGCCGAGGGCGACCGCATCACCTGCGAGGACCTGGGCCTGCCCGACGTGGCGCCGCCTTCGGACGCCGGCGAGACCGCCTTCGACCTGCGCCTGGCGCGCGAGACGGCCGAGCGCGAGACCATCCTGGCCGCGCTGGCCCGGGCCAACGGCAACATCCAGAAGACCTCCGAGCTGCTGGGCGTGAGCCGGCCCACGCTGTACGACCTGATCGGCCGGCTGAACATCCGCGTGGAACGGGCCTGACGGGGTAAAACCGCGGTTGTCTTCCCTCACCGCGAAAGGATTCCCATGGCCCAGACCCGCAATGTCGCCGTGCTCGTCGGCAGCCTGCGCAAGGACTCGTTGAACCGCAAGCTGGCGCTGGCGCTCGCCGCCATGGCCCCCGAAGGCCTGCGGCTGCAGATCGTCGAGATCGGCGCGCTGCCGCTGTACAACGCCGACGACGAAGCCAACCCGTCTCCGGCCGTCACCACCTTCAAGCAGCAGATCAAGCCCGCCGACGCGCTGCTGTTCATCACGCCCGAATACAACCGCTCGGTGCCCGGCGTCCTGAAGAACGCCATCGACCATGCCTCCCGCCCCTATGGCCAGAGCGTGCTCAGCGGCAAGCCCGGCGCGGTGATCACGTTGTCGCCCGGTGCGATCGGCGGCTTCGGCGCCAACCACCACCTGCGCCAGTCGCTGGTGTTCCTGGACGTGCCGGTGCTGCAGCAGCCCGAGGCCTACATCGGCGGCGCGGGCGAACTGTTCGACGAGCTGGGCGCCATCAAGAAACCCGACACCCAGGCCTTCCTGCAGAAGTTCCTGGGCGCCTTCGCCGGCTGGATCGAGCGCAACGCCGCCCCTGCGGCCTGAAGGCTTAACCGTCGGCCAAAGTGCGCGGGCTAGCATGGCCCGCATGACGCACCCCTTCCTGCTCACACGCCGGCGCACGCTCGGCAGCCTGGCGGCCGCGGCGGCCGCCACGCGGGCGGCGTCCTCTGGCGTGCCGCTGGCCGGATTGGCGCTGGAAACCGTGCCCTGGCGGCGACGAGTCCTGATCGCGATCGCTCTCGCGGGAAGCGCCGTGGGGCTGTACCTGCTGGTCACGCTGTTCACGTTGCCAATCGTGGCCACAGTGACAGGCCAGCACATCGCCTACGAGTCGCCGCACTTCTATGCACTGGCCGCGATGTCGCTCTACCTGCTGGGCACTTGCGCAAGCCTGATGTTCTCCAGTCACGCCCGGGTCGTTGCCTTTGGCGTGGCCGCGTTCGTGTCCGCGGTGGCGGCCTACGCCTTCTACGCCACCTGGTTCATCTCGGTGTGGTGCTTCTTTGCCGGGGCGCTCAGCGTCGTCGTGCTGCTGTACTTCATCGATCCGCGCCGTACCTCGCCGGCCGGGGGCACGACACGTCAGCTGGAGGTACTCTGATGGTCGAGGCCACG
>OFDN01001621.1_pt1 | contig 14209 bp, 8 predicted proteins | sample 1520971 | NCBI WGS metagenome assembly OFDN01 (sample SAMEA94257418, study PRJEB24077) | hot springs metagenome | biome: Aquatic biome; feature: Geographical feature; material: Water | place: India | collected 2012-06-12 | depth 5 m
GGGTCGACGATCATCGGCGCATCTATCTCATTGACTGGCTCTGCGCCGATCTTGGGATAGGCGAATTCACGCAGCGTATAGGTCCACTGCGCTTTGTGCTTCTCGTTGCGCCAGGACGGCGAATGAGCAGCCAGGAATTCAGTCGCAGCAGCCTCAAACGTCCGGCTTGCCTTGGCGTCCTCTCGGGCCTGCGCTCGCACCTCGGCGCGCTTGACCATCGACGGGTCACGGCCTTCCTTGGCGATCGCGCGCCACTCAGCCGCCTTCTCTCGCGCGCTGGCCAGCGACAACTCTGCAACGCTGCCCAGGCCGAAGTCCCGCCGCTTGCCCGCCACCATCACCCGCAGCAGCCATGACCTGGATCCGGTATCACGGACCAAAAGATACAGCCCAGCGCCATCGGCATGTCGGCCGGGCTTGGCATTCTTCACTTGGAGCGCAGTCAGTCCGGCCATAAGGGTCCCTCAATTCGTCCCTCATTGTAGATGGCTGCGGCTGCACGTCAATAGAAACGGCTATACGAAACAAGCCTCCAGCACCCCGAATTTCGGAGGTCCGATCAACTAGCCTGAAAATGGCTGGATTGGAGTTTGGCGGACTCCGTCTCCGCCACTTTCTGTCGATTTCGTTGGTCTTTTTCCCGTTCGTCGACGGCGCTCCCCAAAGGCCTGCTTGCTGCGGAATCGCACACAGCGGCCGCCGCGCCAGATTACGCCGGTCGCGGCCACCAGATAGCATGTCGGGTTCTGCAGAAGGCCGCCATGCCGCTTCCACGATCGCGCGCCAGCGCCGCTCATGGCCGTTGGTGCGTGGTAAACGGACCTGAAGCATTTTGAACTTGACTGTTCCCGGTCAACGGCCCGCGCGATGCGGCAAAAAAACAAGAGCGTTTCCGCTCAATGTGAAAACGCTCTAGCTGTTTGTGCGCCCAACGCCCCCGGCCGGCGGCTCCAGCGCGATGTGACAGCCGCGCAGCACAGCTGCCACAAATAGTATACAGTCGCGTCATCAGACCGACGCGGCCCCCCACTATCCGCCGTGACAGCCAATCAACGGCAGTTTGCAAGGGGTTCTGCACCAGATGTCCAGATATACCGGGTGCGCGCTGGTCGCGCTTCAATTCGCTGTGGTTTCGCCGGTTGCGGCGCATTCGGCCCAGCCTGTGGAGGCCGGCGATGACCTGCAGGCGGACGATCCAGCTGCATCCACACCGAGCGACACGATCGTTGTCACCGGAACCCGCGATGCCAGCCGTACCCAGTTCGAAACGCTCGCGCCGGTCGATGTGCTCTCGTCGCAAGCGGTCGACAATGTGGTGTCGGAAGACCTGTCCGATACGCTGGCCCGGCTGCTGCCCTCGTTCAACGTCCAGCGGCTTCCCGCCGCCGATGGCCAGGCCTTCGTGCGCCCGGCCAGTCTGCGCAGTCTTTCCCCCGACCACACCTTGGTGCTGGTCAACGGCAAGCGCTATCACCGCTCGGCCTTGTTGGGCGGTCGCGGCGCGCAGGCACCCGATCTCAATACCATCCCGACCATTGCGATCAAGCGGATCGAAGTGCTGCGCGATGGCGCATCGGCGCAATATGGATCGGACGCCATCGCAGGGGTGATCAACATCATCCTCGACGACGAACCGGGCATGGATGCATTTGGCCAGTTCGCGCAATATTATGCTGGAGACGGCGACAACTACCAGGTTGGGCTGCAAGGCGGCCTGGCGCTGGGAGATCGCGGCAGCATTGTGTTCTCGGGCGAATATAGCAAGAACGCCGCGACGTCGCGCACCCGTCAGCGTCCCGATGCCATTGCGCTGCAGGCCGCACGCCCTGATCTGGTGATCCCCAATCCCGTACAGCGCTGGGGGCAGCCGAAATCAAGGATCATGCGTGGTGCGGTGAACCTGCGCTATGCAATCACCGATGCGCTGGAACTCTATGCCTTCGGCACCGCGACTGGCGGCGATGGCGTCACGGATTTCAATTGGCGCAACCCCGTCGGCACCGCCAACGTCTACGCCAACACTTCGGTTTTCCCCGGGTTCAACTTCTCGAGCATCTACCCCGCCGGATTCACGCCGCGCTTCGGCACCGAGCATGAGGACCTGCAGGCTGTGGCAGGGTTTCGCAGCCCGGATCGTTCGGGCGACTTCACTTACGATGTCAGCGCGTCATCTGGCCGCAGCCGGATCGATTATCTGATGAGCGAATCCCTCAACGCCTCATTGGGCCCCAACAGCCCGACAAGCTTCTATCTCGGCCGGCTCGAGCAGCGTGAATTCAACCTCAACGCTGATTTCGTCTATCGGCTGGATGTGGGCGGGTTCGAGCCGATCAACATCGCCTTCGGTGCCGAACGCCGCGAGGAAACCTATACCGTTACGGCAGGCGATCCGGCCTCTTATGCGGTCGGACGCGGCGCCGCGGCGGGTCTGGCCCCCAATGCTAACGGCTTCCCTGGCTTTGCCCCCAGCCAGGAGGGTGCCTTTGACCAGGAAAGCTATGCCGGGTATCTCGATCTGGAATGGCGGCCGGCCGAAATGCTGACGCTTGGCGCGGCGGCGCGGTACGAGGACTTCTCGAACTTCGGCGACACGTTCGACTACAAGCTTTCAGCCCGCTTCGAACCCATCGAAGGTCTTGCGGTTCGCGGGGCGTTTTCGACCGGGTTCCGGGCACCAACGCCGGGCCAGTCTAACACTTCGAACACCTCGCAGGGGCTCGACACCCGGACGCTGCAGATTTTCACGCGCGGCAGGCTTTCGACCAACGATCCGGTGGCCATTGCGCTGGGCGCAGTCCCGCTGCAGCCGGAACAGTCCGAAACTTTGACCGCAGGGCTGACCTACCAGTCAACCTTCGGGCTTTCGGCGAGCATCGATATCTACCAGATCGATGTGCGCGATCGGTTCGGCCAGTCGAATGCCTTTGCAGTGCCCGCAGGGCTTCCCAACCCGTTGCAGTTCACCTCGATCAGCTATTTCACCAACGATTTCGATACCCGTACGCGCGGCGTCGATGCCGTGCTGGCATATGCCGCTCCGCTGGGCAGCGGGACGCTGAACGCGCGGCTGGCGTATAACTACAACCAAACCAGGGTGACCAACGGCACCAGCGTCACGATCGGCAACGACACGCAGCGACGTCTTTTCGAAGAGCGTCTGCCGCAGCACAATGCAACCGCGTCGCTAGGCTATGAGATCGGCGCGTTCAGCATCACGGCCAACGGCCGCTATTATGGTTCTTGGACCGATTCGAGCGGCAATGCCACGGGTGACCTGTTCCAGCGATTCGGCTCGATCGTGCTGTTCGATCTGTCGGCAGGCTATCAGCTCAGCGAGAATTTCTCGGTCAGGCTCGGCGCGGAGAACATCTTCAATACCTATCCCGACGAGGCCACCAACCAGGCGGTGCGCGGGCTGATCTATTCGCGCAACGCCCCTTACGATACCGATGGCGGCCAATATTATGTTCGCCTCGGCGTGCAGTTCTGACGCATACAAGCGTCGATGAACATTGATCGCAGAACACTGTTGAAGGGCGCAGCGGCACTGGCCGCTGCGCCCGGATCGCCTGCATGGGCTATCCCGGCAGCGGTACCGTCGGCAGACGCTGGCGGCGATGATGAAGCGTATTGGGCAGGCATCGCCGCGCAATATGATGCCACCGATGCTGTCATCCAGCTGGAAAACGGCAACTGGGGCATGATGGCGCGCCCGGTTCTGGCACATTATCAGGAGCAGGTGGCGCGGGTAAACCGGGACACCAGCTTCTATGCCCGGCGCGGCATGGGCACGGATCTGGCGGCAGTCCGGAAGCGGCTGGCGGACGATCTGGGTGTCGATCCCGGCGAGATCGTCTTCACCCGCAATGCCACCGAAGCACTCAAGGCGCTGATCGGCGGTTACAACCGGATCGGCACCGGCAGCGCGGTGCTGCTTGCCGATCTTGATTATGACAGCATGCAGATCAGCCTGATCAACGCGGCCAGGCGGCGCGGCGCGCGCGTGGTGCGGATCAACCTGCCAGAGCCTGCCACGCACGCTTCGGTGCTGGCAGCCTATGACGATGCCCTTGCCGCCAACCCCGATCTTCGCCTGGTGCTGCTGACCCACATCAGCCATCGCACCGGGCTGATGCTGCCGGTACGCGCCATCGCCGACCTGGCGCGCGCGCGGGGGATCGACACGATTGTCGATGCCGCGCACAGCCTGGGCCAGGTCGACTATCGTTTGCCGGACCTCGGCACCGATTTTGCCGGCTTCAACCTGCACAAATGGATCGGCGCACCGTTGGGCGTAGGGGCGATGTATATCCGGTCCGGACGTCTGGACGCGATCGATCCGGATATCGCGGAAGACGCAGCGCAGCTGGGAAGCATCACGTCGCGGGTCCACACAGGCACCGTCGACATGGCAGCGCTGCTGACCCTGCCGGCGGCGCTCGATTTCCAGAAGGCGATTGGCGGTGTGGCGCGCGAGAGGCGGCTGCGCGCGTTACGCGACCGTTGGGTGCGTCAGGTGCGCCATCACCCCGACATCGCGGTGCTGACCCCGGACGATGCCAGAATGCACGGCGCGATCACGTCCTTCAGGGTGCGCGGTCGCACATCGGATACAGACAACCGTGCCGTGTCACAGGAACTGCTCGATCAGCACGGCATCTTTACTGTGCATCGCGGCGGCGTCGCCGGCGGCAGTTGTGTGCGGGTGACACCCGCGCTGTGCAATTCGTCTGCCGATGTCGATGCGCTTGCCATCGCGCTCCTCGAGCTGGCCCCGAAGATGGCCAAAGATTGAACACCAGCGGTGCCATTCGCCGGACAATCCGGGCAGATATTGGGCTTTGGGCAACGCGCGAACACGGCGCCCATGACCGGTGATCGACGCGATTTCACCGTTCGCTCCAGGATTTACAGGGTAGCCCTGGGGGCAGTTGCATGATGGCCTCCGCTCAGGGCTGGCCGGCCTGAATTGTTCGAGCCGCACACGCGATTTTCTCCACCTGTGCAGCAGGAGCGCCCAGTCCGGTAAGACCCATCAGCAGCATATCGCCCAGCTGGTCTGCGGCGAGCTGGTGCGAAGGACGCGTCTCGATCAGGTGCATCATCAGCACCTGGCAAAGGCCGAGCCAGTAAGGCACCCCCGATTGGCGCGCCTCCGGTCGGAGCAGGCCCCGTTCAAGCGCTGCTTCGATATCGTCCTTGAGGCCGCGGTTGAGGGGATGCGACTGATTGGTCGCGGGCATCTGGCTGCGGAGCAGAACGATCGCCCGGCGCGGCTGTTCGACCGCAAAACGCGCGGCAATCGCCATCCCTCCGGCGATGCGCGCGACGGGATCGCTCACCCCCGCATTGGCGCGCGCCACCTGCGCCTCCACCTCCAGCCGCACCTCGGCGGCAACGGCGGCGGCAAAATCATGCTTGTCCTTGAAATGGTTGAAGAAACTTCCCTTGGCGACCCCCGCTCGGGCGACGAAATCGTCGATCGGGATCGCGTCGATCGGACGGTCGACCATGAGATCCAATCCCGCCGCGATCAGCGCCACGCGGGTTCGCCCGGTGCGGGAGGACTTGGTTTGCTGGAGCGTCTGAGTGGACATGCACAGGGCATAGTTGACCGAATGGTCAAAATCAATCATATTGACCAAATAGTCAAAAACGATTCGGCGCATCATGCCGGGTGGACGCAGGGAGAGGGCCATGACCATCATCAAGGTCGAAGACATTGCGCACGTGCGCTTTGCCGCCCCGGACCTTGCGCTGATGCGCAGCTTCCTCGCGGATTTCGGGCTTTCCTGTTTCGAGCAGGGCGGACGGCTCTACGCCAAGGGCAGCGACGGGCGGCCGTTCATCCATGTGACCGAGCCGGGGGCTGCAAGGTTTATCGCGGTTGGGCTGCGCGCTGGCAGCATCGCCGATCTGGAAACCCTCGCCGCACAGGAAGGCGTTGCCGTCGAACCGCTGAACGAGCCCGGCGGCGGCATGGTTGTGCGCCTCACCGATCCGGATGGGTACTGCGTCGAGGTGGTCGCGGGCCAGCAATGCGAGGCTCCCGCCCCCTGCCCGCCCCCTCGCTTCAACTCTGCCGCCGACAAGCCCCGTCAACGCGAACCAATCCGTCTGCAGCCTGCCCCCGCCCATGTCCGCCGCATCGGTCATGCGGTGCTGAAGGTCAGCAACTTCCGCGCCTCCGAGCGCTGGTGGAAGGAGCGCTTCGGCTTCCTCACCTCCGATGAGATCGAGGCGGCGCCGGGCGTGCCACTGGGCGCCTTCATGCGCTGCGACCGGGGGATCGCCCCGTCCGATCACCACACCATCTTTCTCGCCCAACTTCCCGGCGCTCTTGGACTGCTCCACGCAGCCTTCGAAGTCGAGAGCCTGGATGACCTGATGCTGGGTCACGAATATCTCAAGGCCCGTCAGCATCAGGCCGCCTGGGGCGTGGGGCGGCATATCATGGGCAGCCAGATCTTCGATTACTGGAAGGACCCCTTCGGCAACGAGCTGGAGCACTGGACCGACGGAGATCTGTTCACCGCCGCTGATCCCCCCGCGAAGCAGACCATGCAGGCACTGCTCGCCGTCCAATGGGGCGCGCCGCACCCTATGTTCGCCGGCAAGTTGGCCCCGCCGCCCGGCCTCGTCGCCTTCATCACCGCGCTGCAGCTTCGCCTGAAGCGCCTGTTCGCCCGCTCACCCAAGGAAGCCTGATCCATGAAACTCTGCACTTTCACTGTCGGCGGCCTCACCCGCACCGGCATCGTCGTCGGCGACACCGTGGTCGAGACCGGCGTGCCCGGCACGATGATCGACCTGATCCGCGATTGGGACGCGCTGAAGCCTGGCCTCGCAGCCAAGGCGGCAGCCGGCGGCGGAGTGCCGCTGGCCTCGGTCAAGCTCGAAGCGCCCATCCAGCGGCCCGGCAAGATCTTCGCCATCGGGCTCAACTATGCCGATCACATCGCCGAAAGCGGCCTCGGCACGCCGGAGCGGCAGGTGTGGTTCACCAAGGCGCAAACCTCGGTGAATGGGCCTTATGATCCGATTCTGATCGCGCGCGGAACCATGACGGCGGATTACGAGGCGGAGCTCGTGGCGGTGATCGGCAAGGGCGGCAAGCATATCGATGCAGCCGACGCGCCCGCCGCGATCTTTGGCTATTGCGTCGGGAACGACGTGACCGAACGGATGTGGCAGCACGCCGTGCCGCAATGGTCGCTGGGCAAGAGCTTCGACACCCATGCGCCCATGGGCCCGTGGATCGTTACTGCCGACGATTTGGGCGATCCGCACGATCTGGGCATTCGCTGCTACGTCAACGGCGAGGAGCGGCAGAACTCGAACACCAGCCGCCTCGTCTACAATGTGTGGCAGCAGGTGGAGCACCTCTCTGTCGGCATGACGCTGGAGCCTGGTGACTGCCTGTTCACCGGCACCCCAGGCGGGATCGGCGCGGCGATGGACCCGCGCGTCTTCCTGAGGCCGGGCGATGTCGTGCGGACCGAGATCGATCGCCTCGGCCATATCGAAGGCACGATGGTAGCGGAAGCCTAGGGGCGATGCTCCGCAAGCTCCTGATCGGCCTTGCAGTGCTGCTGGTAGCGGGCGCAGGTCTTGCCTATGCCCAGCGGGACGCCCTGCTCGGCATGGCAATCCGCCACCGCGTGCAACAAGGGCCGGACATCGCCTTCGCGACCGACCATGACGGGATCAAGGTGCTGATCTGCGGCACAGGCTCGCCCGAGGTGAGCTCCGCACGCGCGCAGGCCTGCACGCTGGTGGCGGCGGGAGGAAGGCTGTTCCTGTTCGACGTGGGCGACGGCAGCGTCCGCTCGCTCGCCGCCTCGCGCATTCCCGTCAACGATCTGGAGCGGGTGTTCGTCACGCACTACCATTCCGACCATTTCGGCGACCTGGGCGTGCTGATCAACGCCGGGTGGATCTGGGGCCGCGAGAGCCCGCTGGAGGTGCAGGGGCCGGTCGGCATGAAGGGCGTGATCGCTGGTTTCGAGGCCGCCTATGGTCTCGACCAGGGCTATCGCAGCGCCAACATGCCACACCTCGCCGCGCGCCGCGCCGTTGCCCGGGCGGTGCCGATGGAAATCGTGCTGCCCGAAGGCGCGCGCTCGGTGCGGGTGTATGACAAGGGCGGGGTGACGATCGATGCGGCGCTGGTCGCGCATGATCCTGTGCGCCCGGCGCTGGGCTATGTCCTCAGGTACAAGGGCCGCAAGCTCTTCATCAGCGGCGATACAGAGGTGAGCCCGGTCAACCTCCCCGCCATGCAAGGCGCCGACATGGTGGTCCACGAAAGCTATGCCGGCCATATGGTGCGCCGCGCGATACCGGAGATGCGGCGGCTCGGCATGGAGTTCAACGCCCGCGTGGCAGAGCGCACCATCCCCTATCACGCCGACAATATCGCGCTGGCCAGGCAGGCACAGGCGGCAGGAGTGAAGCATCTCGTGCTCACGCACCTCATCCCCTATCCCGAGAACGTGGTGGTGCGGGCGATGTACACGGACGGAATGAGCGATCGGTTCAAGGGCGAAATCACCGTGGCCGAAGACGGCATGGTGCTGGCGTTCTGAGGCTGGCTGGAGGGGGCGGCGATGGACGATTTCGATTGTGACGTGCTGATCGTCGGCGGCGGGCCGGCCGGGGCAACGCTCGCCTCGTTGCTCGCGGGCCGCGGCATATCGGTGATCGTCGCGGAAAAGGAGGCCGCGATCTTCCCGCTGCCCCGTGCGGCGCATATCGATCACGAGGGGATGCGCATCCTGCAGGAAGCCGGCGCGGCCGAGGCTGTCATGGCGACCAGCCGCCGCGCCGACCGCTACGAGTTCCGCAACGCCAGGGGCAAGGTGCTTCTGTGTTTCGAGGGCGCGGAAGGGACCGGCCCGGGCGGCTGGCCTGTTGCCAACATGATCCATCAGCCCTCGGTAGAGGCGGCGTTGCGCCATGCCCTTGCCGGGCGCGCACCTGATGCGCTGCGGAGCGGGTGGGAGATGCTCGATTTCTCCGAAGGGGCGGCAGGAATCACCGCCCGTTTCGTAACGCCGCAAGGCGAGCGTTCCCTGCGCGCGCGCTGGCTTGTGGGAGCAGACGGCGCACGCAGTCCGGTCAGGAAGGCCAGCGCAATCGCTTTTGAGGATCTCGGCTTCGAGGAGCCTTGGCTCGTTGTCGATGTACTGGTCGATGATCCAGCGCGCCTTCCCGCCGCGAACCTTCAGATCTGCGATCCCGCGCGCCCCACCACCTGCGTCCTCATGGGCGAAGGCCGGCACCGCTGGGAATTCATGATCCTGCCCGGCGAGACCCCCGATGCGATCAGTACCCGCGCCTCGGTGGAGCAACTGCTTGCCCCATGGAACGTCGCTGGAGCGGTCAGCGTCGAGCGAACCGCCGTCTATACCTTCCGCGCCCGCATCGCCGAGCAATGGCGCAAGGGCCGCGTCCTCCTCGCAGGAGACGCCGCGCACCAGACTCCGCCTTTCGCGGGGCAAGGTATGTGTTCGGGGCTGCGAGATGCTTCAAATCTTGCGTGGAAACTCGCGGCGGTGAGCAAGGGCGAGGCGGATGCCGCGCTGCTCGATACCTATCAGCCCGAACGCGCGCCGAACCTGCGCGCGACGATCGACATGGCCATCATGATGGGCCGAATGGTGTGCACGACCAGCCGGATCGGCGCAGCGTTGCGCGATGCGAAATTTGCATTGGCCAGGGCGCTCGGAAAGCTGCCGGATGGTCCACCCGCCTATCCGCCGCTGGCAACAGGTGCAATCATGGTCGGATCACCGGGCGCAGGAAGCTATTTCCCGCAAGCCATCACAAGCACCGGCGCGCGCCTCGACGAGGCTCTGGGCCCGGACAAGTGGCTCATCAGCCGCAACGCACTGGACGAGGGTGCATTAGCGCCCTTCGCCCGGGATTTGCGTGACTGGCTTGATCGCCACCAGGCCGAGGCGGTGCTGGTGCGCCCGGATCGCTATGTGTTCGGGACAGGACATGCACGAGAACTGAAGCAAATATGGCACGCTACCCTGGGGACGGAACCGGTAGGCCCATAGCGCGCCAGGCTGGCGCGAACGGACGACCTGCGACCGCCCCATGCGATTGTCCGGTCGCATTGAGAGCTGTCACGCTACATTCGGGATCGTGCCCGCCTTGAGATCGGTAGCAGATACCTGCGAAAACCATCCTTGCCCATCGCCCTTTCCGTAGCCGACCAGGTGGATTATCGTTCCGGCCGCAGCCGCGCTGACGCAGGATGGAGGACATATGGGGAGGTTGATCAGATACTCGGTCGCCATGCTCGTTTCGCTTGGCTGCACGGGGGCAACAGCTGCATTGCCAGCGCTCGAATTGTCAGAGGAGGCCTTTGCAGCGCTTGATCCGACGAGAGCCGGGCGCTCTGCTTGCCGGGGCAATGCCCGGTCGGTTGCGGTACCCGCCGCGCGCATGGCGATTGCAGCGCGCGTGTTGAACGAGCACGGCACGGGTGATGCCGCGATCGGCCTCATGCCGGGTATTGCCCGTTCTGACCTGCCGCTCGACGAGCTCAGATCCGAAGCGCGCCGCTATTTCGATCAGGGCCTCGCCTTTGCCTATGGCTTCAACCATCGGGCCGCCATTTCCTCCTTTGTTCGCGCGCGCGAGATTGATCCGTCCTGTGCCGAATGCTGGTGGGGGGAGGCCCTGGCGCGCGGCCCCAATATCAACGCCGGAATGGATGCGGGGCAGAACGGATTGGCCCTGCGCGCGCTGGAGCAAGCGCGGCGTCTGTCGGTCCAGTCGGGCGTCTTCACCAAGGCGCTGATTGCCGCCCAGGAACTGCGCTATGCATCAGATCCCGCTGCAGACCGCGCTGAACTCGACCGTAATTACGCTCGGGCCATGCTGGCCCTTGCCAGGCGTTATCCCGGGAGCGATGACCTTGCCGTGCTCGCCGCAGAAGCGGCGATGAACACCAGTCCCTGGAACTATTGGTCAGGCGATGGCGCACCGGCACCGTTCATTGCAGAGGCGGTTAGCTTGATCGAGAGCGTGATGGCCCGTTCGCCCGATCACCCGCAGGCCTCGCACCTGTATATCCACCTGCTCGAACAGCCGGATCCGGCCAGGGCGGAAGCGGCGGCGGACCGGCTCACCAGGACCGGACCGGCAGCACTGGGCCATCTCGTTCATATGCCAGCGCATATCTACTATCGGCTGGGGCGCTTTCAGGACTCGATCGCGGCAAACAAGCGCGCGGTCTTGGCAGACGAGGCCTATCTGGCCGCGTTCGGCGACGACGGCCTGGTCAGGTTCGGATACTATCCGCACAATGTCCATTTCCTGCTGACTTCGGCTCAGGCGATGGGGGACGTTCCCACCGTGATCAGCCAGACCCGCAAGCTCGAAAGCATCGTCGACACCGAGATCGGTCGAGACCTCTACTGGGTTCAGGCGATCTATGCCGCGCCCTTTTTTGCCCACGCGCAATACTCTTCCCCAGAGGCGATCCTGGCCCTGACCGCCAAACCGCACCCGCTAGAATATGTCGAGGCGATGCGCCACTATGCCCGCGCTGTGGCGATCGGCCTCAATCCCAAGCTTGGCGATTTCGCCGCCGAGATCGCGGCGATGGAACGTCTTGCCGGGAGCAAGACAGCAGCGGCCATGGATGCGAACGGCTTTCCCGCACCGCTGATCATCGCGCTTGCCATCGAGGTAGCAAAAGGGAGGCGCGCCATGGCCAGCAAACGTCCCGACGATGCGATTGCGCATTTCACAAAGGCCGCACAGCTCCAGAAATCCGTGCCGTATAACGAACCACCATATTGGTATTATTCGGTCAACCAGTCGCTGGGCGCAGCCCTGTTCGAGGCTGGGCGTCTCACGGAAGCAAAGGCGGCATTTCAGGCAGCGCTGTTTGATTCACCGAACAATGCACTCGCATTATATGGATTGTCCCGAGCCGAGGCGAGGCTTGGCAACCGCCCCGAACGGTTGGCCGCCGAGCGGGCCTTCGACGCCCTCTGGCGCGGCGAAAGAAGCTGGCTGACGATGATCCGGCTGTAACAGGCGCATGGCACAAACGCGGTAGCTTCCAGAGCGACCGCAGAGAGCAAGCCCGCCTTGAAACACGCCCATTTTCGGCTCGCCAGGAAAGTGGATGCTGCCGCCTGCCGGGCGGCATGCGTTTCCCGCCCGGGTGACGTTCCTATCCCGAGCCGCCAAGCAGGCTATTTGATTTATCTGGATGTGGCCGGAAATGCCAGGCAGTTGGGCTGCATCGGGACCAGGCGCGCTTTTGTTCGCCCCCACTGTCCAGCGTCAGGCGCGCAGGGACGGGCTCGGGAAGCGCCTTGCACACCGTCCTCGGCCTGGCCTTGCTGCGCCGCGTTATGTTGACGGAATTGCCGCCTGCCCCCTAGGCTTGCCGGAATTCTGGGGGGGGGGTGGAACAATGGACGATACATCGACCGGCGCGCCGGATCATGAAGGCCACGATGCTGGCGAAAGGCAACGCGGCGCACGCTTTCTGCCGGACCAGCTTGGCACGCTCGGCCCGCGCGCGCACTTTCTCGCGGGTGCGATCTTCTGGGTTCTGGTCATGCTGGCGCTGGGCTTCCAGTTTGCCGAAGCGCAGCGCTGGCGTGACAAGCTGACCAATCTCGATCCGCTATACGCAGGATACGGCCTCGTCCTGCTCGATGAAGGCATCATCTTCGGCATCGCCCCGGCCACCAAGGCCGCGCGGAATGCAGGCATCCGGCGTGGCGATTCGATTATCGCGGTCAACGGCGAAGATTACGGCATCTATACAGATGGGCTCCCGACCGACACGATGACCGCGTCCGAGGTTGCCAGGCTGATCCGTGATGCCGGATCCAACCCTATTACCCTCACCGTCCAGAGCCTGGACGAAAGCCAGCAGCAGACCGCTGACCTGCTGGCCGGGCGCGACATGGAGGACAAGGATTACTGGCGCCATGTGGACCTGGAGCGCAGCGCCGCCGCAAAGGCCGCGGCGCTTGGCTCGCTCGAGCTCAAGCGACGATGGGCGCTGAAGGCGATCGAATGGGCAATTGCCGCCTTGCTGATCGCATCGGCCATAATCCTGTGGTGGAAGAAGCGCCGCGAGCTGGTCAATATACTGGCGGCCGGTGCAATTGCGATCATGGCGGGACGGGTCGGGACCTGGGTGGTTTCGACCGACCTCGACGAAGCCGCGATCACCACCTTCAACATCGTTCAGAATCTGGGCATTGCCCTGTTCATTCTGACCCTGCCCGCGCTTCCCGACGGCCGCTACCGTCCCGTCGCTGCGCGATGGATCATGTTGGGCGGGGCTTATGTTTTCCTCTCCTCGGTGGTGCTGGCAGCGTTGAACCGGTTGCCGCTGATGCTGTTCACCGTGCCGCCCCCGGGATTTTCTGTGGCCTGGAACGCGGTGTACACGCTGGAAAACTACGCCAGGCCGGCGCTGCTGCTCGTCGCCATCGGGCTTGCCATTCTCAAGTTTCGGCGCACGCCCAAGGGACCGGAGCGGCAACAGGCGAAGTTCATCGGACTGGGGCTTGTTGCGGGCTTCGTCGCGGTGGCTGCAGGTTATGGCTGGGAATTTGTCTCGACCTGGCTCGGGTTCAGCGGTCTGGTCTCGATCATCATCGGCGATCTGGCTGCTATCCTCAAGCATCTCGGGCCACTGCTCATCGTGCTGGGTGTGATCGCATCGCAGCTGCGCTTCCGGCTCAACGACGCGGATGCGTTTATCAGCCGGACCGCAGCCTATGGCGTGGTCACGGCCGCAATCACGACTCTTTGGGGTAGCCTGACGACCTGGACCACCGCTGCGCTCGCCGCGATCGGGGGATCTGCCAGCGCATCGGGGATTAGCACGATCCTTGCGGCCGTGGTCTTCGTGCCGGCACGCAAGCGGGTGCTGGATTGGACCGAGATGAAGTTCCAGCCAGCTCTGGTGCGCATGCGTAGCCTGCCCGCGAAGATTAGCGCGCTGGCGCACGACCACGATCCCGCAGAGATCGGACACGCTGCGCTCAGGGCGACGGTGCACGGCGTCGGGGCAAGCCATGGCGCGATCGCGCTGGCCGAGGAAGACCGCTATGTGGTCATCGCCGCCCAGGATATCGGCGCGACCGAAGTGGCCGACTATCTGGCGCGCGATAGCGAGCAGTCCAAGCCTGGCTTGCCCTTCCCCGTGAGG
>OFDN01001622.1_pt1 | contig 14194 bp, 15 predicted proteins | sample 1520971 | NCBI WGS metagenome assembly OFDN01 (sample SAMEA94257418, study PRJEB24077) | hot springs metagenome | biome: Aquatic biome; feature: Geographical feature; material: Water | place: India | collected 2012-06-12 | depth 5 m
CATTGCGCGGGCGCTGCCGACCCTCGGCGCCGAGGGCGCCCGCGCGCTCGGGCTGGTCGACGCGGCCGGTCGCGCGACTCTCGACGTGCGCCCCTCGGCCGCCATCGACGCGTCCGGCCCCGTCGATTGGCTCATCGTCTCCGACCTCGGCGAGGCGCAGATCGGGGGCCCGCTGCCGCCCGAGCACGTGCTCGGCGTCGGGGGAGCATCCATCACGCTGCGCGGGCTCATTCCCACGAGCCCGGTCGAGCGCGTGCTCGACCTCGGCACCGGCTGCGGCATCCAGGCCCTGCACGCCGCGCGGCATGCCCGGGCCGTCGTCGCCACCGACATCTCTGCGCGCGCGCTCGAGCTCGCCGCGCTCACCCTGGCCCTCAACGGCGTGACGAGCGTCGAGCTGCGGCAGGGCGATCTGTTCGCGCCGGTCGCGGGCGAGCGCTTCGACCGCATCGTCTCGAACCCGCCCTTCGTCATCACCCCACGGGTCGACGGCGTGCCCGTCTACGAGTACCGCGACGGCGGCCGCGTCGGCGACGCGCTCGTCGAGCAGGTGATCCGCGGCGCGGCCGAGCACCTCGTGCCGGGCGGCACGGCCCACCTGCTGGCCAACTGGGAGTACCGCTCCACGATGGCCGGTGACGGTCTCGCGCGAGTGCGGCGCTGGGTCGAGGAGGCCGGGCTCGAGGCGTGGGTGGTGGAGCGCGAGCGCCAGACCCCCGCCGCGTACGCCGCCACCTGGATCCGCGACGGCGGAACCCGCGTCGGCACGCCCGCCTACGAGGCGCTCGCCGAGGCGTGGCTCGACGACTTCGCCGCGCGCGGGGTGCACGCGGTCGGGTTCGGCTACGTGCTGCTGCGCCGGCCCGCCGACGACCGCGCGCCGCGTCTCGTGCGCACCGAGGTGCTCGGTTCTCCGCTGCCCTCGGCACCGACCGGCATCGGCGACCACCTGCTGGCCTGCCTCGCGGCGCACGACCGCGTGGCGGCCCTCGACGACAGCCAACTCGGGGCGCTGCGCCTGACGGTCGCTCCCGATGTGACCGAAGAGCGCCACTACTGGCCGGGCGATGACGGGCCGACCGTCATCCGGCTGCGCCAGGGGGGCGGCTTCGCGCGCACGATCGAGGCGGATGCGGCGCTCGCCGGCCTCGTCGGTGCGTGCGACGGCGAGCTCACGATCGCGGCGATCGCGAGCGCCCTCGCCGACCTGCTCGAGGTCGACGAGGGTGCTCTGCGCGCGCAGCTGCTGCCGCAGGTGCGCGAGCTCGTGCTGTGCGGAATGCTGCGGGTCGCCTGACCCGGCCGGCTCAGCCCTGCCGGCTCAGCCCTGCGACGGCGTCGCCCGGCGCAGGATCAGCCAGGCGGCGAGTGCGCAGAACGCCGTGAGGATGAGGCTCCAGGCGGCCGTTCCCAGCACGCCGGCCCACACGAAGAACTCGCCGACCTGCGGCCACGCATCGAGCAGCGTCACGAGTGCCGCGCCGCCGATGAGCAGAAAGACCAGGCCCGCCCAGAACACGTACATGCCGAGCGCGCGCCAGCGCACGTACACGGCCGCGGTCGCCGCGCCGATGCCGAAGAACAGCATCATCAGCAGCACGCCGAACCCGAAGGCCTGCGGCCAGTCCGACCGCCAGAGGGCGTCGGCGCTGAAGAACTGCAGGCCGATGCCCCACCCGCTGGTCGACTCCTCGACCCACGCGGCCGTCGCGAGGATCGCCGCGTAGCCGACCGAGAGAATCAGCGCGAAGACGCCGAAGCCGAGCAGGAAGTCGCGCCGGGTCGACCCGTAGCCGAGCGCCAGAGGGAAGGCCTGGTTGATGCTCTGCACGGCGACCACGAGCATGTAGACGAATAGGAAGAACGCGCCGCCGTTCACCCCCTCGGCCATCTCGCCCTCGGCGGGGATGTTCGCCCGCACGATGCCCCAGATGGCCAGGTTCATCAGCAGGATGATGCCGAGGATCAGCAGCGGGGTGTAGATCGGCGTCCAGGGGTTGGCGAACAGCAGGCGCACGCTCGTGCCCACGCGGGTCGCGAGCGAGCGCGGCGCGAGGCTCAGGGGTGCCTCGACAGCGGGCTCCGACGCCGGGATGCTCGACGGGGCGGTGGCGATCATCGGGTGACCTCCTCGTGCTCGGTGGGGCTGCCCCCGGTCTGACGGATGATGAGCTGCTGCAGCGAGACCGGCCCGACCTCGAGCCCGGCGGCCCGCGCCGACGCGGTGACCTGCTCGGTGATGCCGGCGACGGTCGCGCTGACGAATCCACCCAGGCGCTCGCGGTGGATCACGTCGAGGCCCGCCACCGCCTGCTCGACAGCCGCGGCCGGGCCGGCGATGGTGGCGGCGTGGGCGCGGAGGGCATCCACCGGCGAATCGATGAGGATGCGGCCGTTGTCGATCACGAGGGCGTGCTCGAGCAGATCGGCCACCTCGTCGATGAGGTGCGTCGAGAGGATGATCGTGCGCGGGTGTGCGGCGTAGTCGGCGAGCAGCCGGTCGTAGAACGCCTGGCGGGCGATCGCGTCGAGACCGAGGTAGGGCTCGTCGAAGATCGTGATCGGCGCCCGCGAGGCGAGGCCGACGATGATGCCGACGCTCGACAGCTGCCCGCGCGAGAGCTTCTTGATGCGGCGATCGACCGGCAGCCGCAGCTCGACGGCGAGCTCGCGCGCGAAGTCGGCGTCCCAGTTCGGGAAGAAGCCGGGGGCCGCAGCGAAGACGTGCTTCGGCTTGAAGTCGTCGGGGTAGCGCTGGCTCTCTTTGATGAAGCAGGTGTGCTGCAGCACGCGCGGGTTCTCGACCGGGCTCTCGCCCGCGATCGTGATCGAGCCGTGCGTCGCGAACTCCTGGCCGGTGAGCAGGTGCATGAGGGTGGTCTTGCCGGCCCCGTTGCGACCCAGCAGGCCGGTGATGGTGTTGCGCGCGAGCTGGAAGTCGACGCCGTCGACGGCGGTGATGCCGCGATAGCGCTTCGTGAGGCCGCGCGCCTCGACGATGGTGGTCATGAGGCGGATTCCTTCCGGATGAGATCGATGAGGTCGGCGGCGCCGAGCCCGAGGGCGGCGCCCTCGCGCAGCAGCGGCCGCACGTACTCGGTGGTGAAGCGTGCCCGGCGATCGGTGATCAGGCGGTCGCGGGCGCCGTCGGCGACGAACATGCCGATGCCGCGGCGCTTGTAGAGCACCCCGGCGTCGACGAGCAGGGTGATGCCCTTGAGCGCCGTGGCCGGGTTGATGCGGTGGAACGCCGCGAACTCGTTGATCGACGGAACCTGCGCGCCCTCGGGGAGCGAGCCATCGATGATCTGCCGTTCGACGAGCTCGGCGATCTGGAGGAAGATCGGTCGACCGTCGTCCACGCGACCCTCCTTTCTGTGTTGGTTACTTAGTCAAGTAACTAACCAGATAAGGATGCGCGCGTCAAGCCCTACCGCGACCGAGCCCCCCAGCGCGGCACCGTGAGCACGATGGCCGCGGCGCTGAGCGCGACGCCGGTGAGCCCGAACGCGAGGCTCGCCGGGCTCTGCACGCCGCTCGCGGGGAAGGGCAGCTCGTCGGGCAGGCTGACGCCGACCGAGAAGTACGGCCCCCACGCGGCGACGACGATCACGCTGCCCGCGAGGCAGGCCAGGGCGAGCATCCGTCGCGGAGTCAGGATGCGGTCGCCCGCCACCGACGGAAGGAGAGCGAGGACGGCGACACCGAGCACGATGGCGAGCGAGAGCACGATCCAGATCGTGAGGCCGACCTGGAAGGTCAGCCGTGAGGCGGTGCTCCACGCCGCATAGACCTCGTCGAGGCTCAGCTGACCCTTCGCGATCGCGAGCGGCTGCTCGACCGCCATCGACCAGGCGCCGAGCGCGATGAGGCCCAGCAGGGCGGCGGCCGCGCTGAGGCCGACCATCCGTCGCCGTCCGCGCGCCTCGGAGCCGGGGTGTGCGGTGGGGCTGCTGCCCGGTTCACCGACGACGGTGCCGTCGACGAGGATGATGCGCGGGCGCGCGGCGGCTGGGTCGTCACTCGTCGCCGCACCGGCGCCGTCGGGCGCGGCCATGCCGTCGAGCTCAGCGATCAGCTCGCCCGACACGGCACCCCTCACCCCCCGCACCACGGCAGCGGCGTTGAGCGCGCCGCCCGCGATCACGAGCGCCAGGGCCAGCCAGAGGAATCCGACCGCGGCGTCGAGACCGCCCGCCGTCCACCATCCGACCACCGATACCGGCGCCAGCAGCAGGCAGGTCAGCCCCCATCGCAACAGCGCACCGCTTCGTCGCATCGCAACCCCCTCGCCTCGCGTGTCGTGCTGCCGCCACCCTAGTGCGCGCACCGTAGTCTCGCCGGGTGCGTGACTACGGCGACGATGTGCTCTCCGGCGACTGGCGTGCTGTCGGCCGGCGGGTCGTGGCCGAGGTGCCGGCCGAGCCCGGGCTCGTCGTCGAGCTTCCGGCCGGGTCTGATGAGAGCGACGGCGGCCCCAGCGCTGGCTGGGTCGGCGCGGTCGTGCACGTGGATGCGGGCACCGTGCACCTCGAAGACCGCCACGGTCGCGTGCGCGCGTTTCCCCTCGGCCCCGGGTTTCTCGTCGATGGCGAGCCCGTGCGGCTCATCGCGCCGCGGATCTCCGCCGCTCCTGCCGCCCGCGCTCGCACCGCGAGCGGCTCGTTCGCGGTCGCCGATGCGCCCGCCCGCGTCGCGCGGGCCAGCCGCATCTGGGTCGAGGGCCGCCACGATGCCGAGCTGGTCGAGCAGGTCTGGGGCGATGACCTGCGCGTCGAGGGGGTGGTGGTCGAGCAGCTCGACGGCGCCGACCAGCTCGCCGAGCTGCTCGTCGACTTCGCGCCGGGGGAGGGGCGCCGGGTCGGGGTGCTGCTCGACCACTGGGTGCCGGGCTCGAAGGAGTCGCGGCTGGCCGAGCAGGCGCTCGCCCGGGTGGATGCGCGGCACGTGCTCGTGATCGGGCATCCGTTCATCGACATCTGGCAGGCGGTGCGGCCCGAGGCTGTCGGCATCGCCGCGTGGCCCGACGTTCCGCGTGGCATCGACTGGAAGACGGGAACCTGCCGCGCCCTCGGCTGGCCGCACGCGACGCCCGCCGACCTCGCGGCCGCCTGGCGCCGGGTGCGGGGTGCCGTGCGGGGCTACGCCGACCTCGACCCGGCGCTGCTCGGCCGCGTGGAGGAGCTCATCGACTTCGTGACAGCGGAGTGACGGGCCGTCGCCCGAGTGGCGCGGGCGATCAACCGGCGCAGGAATGACGAAAGCCGCCCCACGCCATTGAGGGACGGCTCTCGTGGTGTCGTGCGCGGGTCACCCCGCGACGAGCGCGCTCAGAACTAGAGCGGGCGGATGTTCTCAGCCTGCAGGCCCTTGGGGCCCTGGGCGACGTCGAACTCGACCTTCTGGTTCTCGTCCAGCGAGCGGTAGCCGCTGCTCTGGATGGCCGAGAAGTGCGCGAACACGTCGGCGCTTCCGTCATCGGGAGTGATGAAGCCGAAGCCCTTCTCGGCGTTGAACCACTTGACAGTGCCTGTCGTCATTTCTGACTCCTTGTTACTCACGGAGTTTCGACTGTCGAAACCACCAGTCGAACCACTCGTGAATCCTGCTCTATACGAGAGCACGTACTGCTTGCACGGCACGTCGGACCGCCGAGGCGTATCAACTTCAGTCCTGACAGTAGTGCACGGCGGGCTCTGCGGGAGCATCCTTCACCGAGTTGTTACACGCGTTCTGCACAGGCTGCACCGAACCTGGCGACGTACCGTGGCGTCACCGACCCCCAGGAGATAGACCGATGAGCTTCTTCGACCGCCTGTTCGGCGCCCCCACGCCCGAGCCCGAGCCGCGTCGCGCCCCCGCGCGCTCCGACGACGAGCGCGCAGTCGAGCGCTACCGCTACCTGCTGCAGACGGCCCCGCCCGAGACGATCGAGCAGGTGCACGCCGAGGCGTTCGCGAAGCTGAGCCCCGAGCAGCGCCGCCTGGTCTACGACGAGCTCGCCCGCACGGCACCGGCCGGCGAGGCCCCGGCCGACGACCAGCCGGCCACGCTGGCGCGCGCCGCCACGCGATCGGAGCTGCGCCAGCCCGGCACCATGGAGCGCTCGCTCGCCGGCCCCTCGTTCGGCCAGATGGTCGGCGCCTCGCTGCTGGGAACGGTCGCCGGCTACGTCATCGGCTCGGCCCTCGCGAGCGCCTTCCTGCCGCCGATGGATGCGGGGCTCACCGATGCCGCGGGTGCCGACGCTGCGGGTGCCGACGCCGCAGGTGCCGACGCCGGCGCCGATGCGGGCGGTGCCGACGCGGGCGCGGATGCGGGCGGCTTCGACGCCGGCGGGTTCGATGCGGGCGGCTTCGGCGACTTCGGCGACTTCGGGTTCTGATCGTGGCGCGGCCGAAGCGCATCGAGCCGGGCCCCGGCCAGGAGTCGGTCTGGGACTACCCTCGCCCGCCGCGGGTCGAGCCCGTGCGCGCGCGCGTGACGATCGAGCTCGGCGGCCAGCTGATCGCCGACTCGACCCGCGCGCTGCGTGTGCTCGAGACGAGCCACCCGCCGGCCTACTACCTCCCGCCGGAGGACTTCGTCGCCGGCGCCCTCGTGCCCGGAGAGGGCTCGTCGTTCTGCGAGTTCAAGGGTCGCGCCGCCTACTACGACATCGTCGGCGGCACGGAGCGGGCGGAGCGGGCGGGCTGGTACTACCCGAGCCCGAGCCGCGGCTTCGAGAGCATCGCGGGTTATGTCTCGGTCTACCCCGGCCGCATGGACCGCTGCACGGTCGACGGCGAGACCGTCGTCGCGCAGGAGGGCGGCTTCTACGGCGGCTGGATCACCGCGAACATCGTCGGGCCCTTCAAGGGCGCGCCCGGCACCTGGGGCTGGTAGGCCCGACGGGCTGCCGCATCCGGCGGGCACATCGGCCAGGCGCAGAGCGCGCGGGCGCGGAGCGCGCGGGCGCGGAGCGCGCGGGCGCGCTGATCGTGTCTTTCGGCGGCCCGAACAGCGCTGACGCGCGGTGTTCGCCATCATGGGCGGGTGAGCGAAAGCCCCCCTCCCACGCCCGCCGAGCTGCGCCGCTGGCGCCGCTACCTCGCTGACGAGCGCGCCGAGGCGGCGGTGTACCGCGACCTCGCCGCCCGCCGCACGGGCGAGGAGCGCGAGATCCTGCTCGCCCTCGCCGACGCCGAGGCGCGCCACGAGGCGCACTGGGTCGCCCTGCTCGGCGAGCACGCCGCCGGCGTGCCGGCGGTGTCGCTGCGCACCCGCCTGCTCGCCCCGCTCGCCCGCCGCTTCGGCAGCGTCTTCGTGCTGGCTCTGGCCCAGCGCGCCGAGACCCGGTCTCCGTACGGGCAGGATGCCCACGCCACCGCCGCGATGGCCGCCGACGAGCGCATCCACGGCGAAGTGGTGCGCGGCCTCGCCGCCCGCGGACGCCAGCGGCTCTCGGGCACCTTCCGGGCGGCCGTCTTCGGCGCCAACGACGGCCTCGTCAGCAACCTCGCTCTCGTCATGGGCATCGGCGCCGCCGGCCTCGGCCCCGGCACCGTTCTGCTGACCGGCCTCGCCGGGCTGCTCGCCGGAGCCCTCTCGATGGGCGCGGGGGAGTACGTCTCGGTGCGCTCGCAGCGCGAGCTGCTCGATGCCTCCACCCCCGACCCCGAGGCGCACACGGCCCTGCCGCACCTCGACGTCGACGCCAACGAGCTGGCGCTGGTGTATCGCGCCCGGGGGATGAGCGAGGAGGACGCGGTCGCGCACGCGCGGGGCATCCTGGCCGATTACGACCCGGTGGCGGCCGCGGCCCGGGCGGCGGCGGCCGAGGCCGAGCAGCACGAGGCGATCGGGTCGGCGTGGGGCGCCGCGCTCTCGAGCTTCGCGTTCTTCGCCTCGGGCGCGATCATCCCGGTCATCCCGTACCTCCTCGGCGCCGAGGGCCTCACGGCGGTGATCACCGCGGCGGTGCTCGTCGGCCTGGCCCTGCTCGTCACGGGGGCCATCGTCGGGGTGCTGTCGGGGGCGTCGCCGCTCAAGCGGGCGCTGCGGCAGCTCGCGATCGGGTACGGTGCAGCGGCCGCGACCTACCTGCTGGGCCTCGCGTTCGGAACCACCGTCGCGTGACCGTTCGGTGACGAACAGGTTGCTCATAGGTTCGTCGGTAAAGCTGGAGTGTTGGCAGCGATGCTGACGAGGGCCTGCTCCTCCGGTCACGATGACCGTTGGACGAGGAGCCGGTGCCCTGAGATCCCGCCTCTGGTGCTCATGGTGAGTGCCGCGGGGTCGCCCGCGCAATGACGTGCACTCACCGTGTCCACGGCCTGACGGCCGCCACCAGGAAGTGTCTCTTCTCATGCTCCATCTGATCCATCCGGCGCTTCCGCACGCCGCCGCGCTCGACCCGCACCGCCTCCGCCAGCAGTCGCTGGCGGTGGCCGCGGTCGGCATCTCCCTCGCTCTGCTCATCAGCTCGAGCGTCTCCGTGTCGCTCGCCCGCGCCGCCGAGACCGCTGAGAACACCGCTGCGTTGCAGTCGCTTCCGACGTCGGCGGTCGCCGCCGACGCGGCGCGGGCAGAGTTCACGATCGACGTACGCCCCCCGTTGGTCTACCCGGTTGGGGCGAACGCGCCGGTCGGCAGCCCGTTCGGGCCGCGCGACCAGGCCTGCAACGCCTGCTCGACCAACCACACCGGTGTCGACTGGAACCCCGGCCGGGGCACGCCCATCGTCGCCATCGCCGACGGCGTCGTCAGCAAGATCGGGCCCGCCGGCAGCACGCTCGGCGTCTGGGTCGCGATCGACCACGTCATCAACGGGCAGGAGATCACGAGCATCTACGGCCACATGGAGGCCGGCTCGATGCCCTACGCCCTGGGCGACCGCGTGCGGGTCGGCGACGTCGTCGGCACGGTCGGCAGCACGGGCGTGACGACGGCGCCCCACCTGCACTTCGAGCTGCGCATCGGCGGGCGGGCCATCAACCCGCTGCCGTGGCTCGCCGCCAACGGAGCGCAGTAGCCCCGCCTCCCATGCCCTCCGGATACGATCGGGAGGTGACGTCGCCGCCGACGGCCCCCGCGCCCACTGTCTCGATCGTCATTCCGGCGTACAACGAAGAGCTGTCGATCCGCTCGTGCGTGACGGCCGCGCTCGCCCAGACGGTGCCCGCCCACGAGATCATCGTGGTCGACAACCGCTCGACCGACGCCACGGCGGCGATCGTGGCCGAGCTGCAGGCCGAGTACCCGGACGCTCCGCTGCGGCTGCTCGAGCAGTTCGACGAGCAGGGCCTCGTGCCGACGCGCAACCTCGGGCTCGACAGCGCCACGGGGGAGGTGCTCGGGCGCATCGATGCCGATTCGGTGCTCGAGCCGACCTGGGTCGCCGAGGTGCAGCAGGCGTTCCGCGACCCGACGGTCGCGGCCGCCACGGGCCCGGTGCTCTACTACGACATGCCGCTGCGGCGCTTCGGGCTGCGCGCCGACGACACCCTGCGCCGGGCGATGCTGCGCCTCGCCCGCGAGTACCACTTCGTGTTCGGCAGCAACATGGCTCTGCGGGCCACCGCGTGGCAGGCGATCCGCGACGAGGTGTGCCGCGACGAGGACGACCTGTTCCACGAGGACATCGACATCTCGGTGCACCTCTACGACGCGGGGCTGCGCGCGATCTACGTGCCGACCATGGTCACGGGCATGTCGGCGCGGCGCATCGACGACAGCCCGCGCGACTACGTCTCGTACGTCGGCCGGTTCGACCGCACCTACACCCACCACAACGTGCGCAACCGCGCTCTGCGGGCGCCCGCGTGGGTGTTCCTCGCCGTCTACCCGATCGCGAAGGGCATCCGCTGGGGTCAGAACGAGCTCATCGCCCGCCGTGCGGCCTCGGCGCCCGCGCTCGACGACTGAGCACGCCCCGCGCTCGTCGCCCGACGGCTCAGCGGCCCTCGCCCTTAGGCATCCACTCGGCGGCGAGCACCGCGGCCTGGGTGCGCCGCTGCATGCCGAGCTTCGAGAGGATGCCGCTGACGTAGTTCTTGACCGTCTTCTCGGCGAGGAACAGCCGCCCGCCGATCTCGCGGTTCGACAGGCCCTCGGCGATGAGGGCGAGAATCTCGGTCTCGCGCGGGGTCAGCGCATCGAGCGGCGACGGCGCGGGGGCGGCGGTGACCCGCGCCATGACGCTCTCGGTGAGCGCGGGGTCGAGCAGGCTCTCGCCGGCCGAGACGCGGCGGATCGCATCCACGAGCCCCGTCGCCCGCACCTCCTTCAGCAGGTAGCCGTCGGCGCCGGCGAGCACCGCGGCGAGCACCGCCTCGTCGTCGTCGTAGGAGGTCAGGATGAGGCAGCCGAGATCGGGGCGCTCCGACTTCACGTCGCGGCACACATCGATGCCGCTGCCGTCGGGCAGCCGCCCGTCGAGCACCGCGACCGTCGCGCCCGAGGCGAGGATGGCGTCGGCCGTTCCGGCCGCCACACCGGCCTCGCCGACGACGGTGATGCCGTCCTCCTGCTCGAGCAGATCGGCGATGCCGCGACGCACGATCTCGTGGTCGTCGAGCAGGAAGACGCGGACGGGGCTGGTCATCGTGCTTCCCAGGGTACGCTCCAGCGCACGAGAGTGCCGTGCGGCACCACCGGCTCGATCGCGAACTCCCCGCCGCGCTCGCGTGCGCGGGCCGCCAGATTCGCCAGCCCGCTGCGCCGCTGCGTCTCGGGCATGCCGACGCCGTCGTCGCGCACGATCACGACCACGCCCGCCCCGCGCACCGACACGGAGACCTCGACGAGCGTCGCGCGCGCGTGCCGCACCGTGTTCGACAGCGCCTCGCGGGTGACCGCGGCCACCTCGTCTCCGAGCCCGAGGTCGACGAGCGTGTCGACGGGGCCGTTGAACTCGAGCCGCGAGTCGAGCTGCTCGCCCTCGAGCGTCTCGCGCACGAGCGTGTTGATGCGGGCCCGCAGGCTGTAGCCCGCCGCCCCCGGAGGCGCCGACAGCCGGTAGATCGCCTGCCGGATCTGCCGGATCGTCGAATCGATCGCGTCGACCTGGGTCGCGATGCGCGCCCCCGTCGGCGTCGACGGGTCGCCCATGACGCTCTGCAGCGAGAGCCCCACGGCGAACAGGCTCTGGATCACGTGGTCGTGCAGGTCGCGCGCGATGCGATCGCGCTCGTCCGCGAGGGCGATGCGCTGCTGGTCGATCCGCGCGCGGGCGAGCTCGCGCGCGATGGCCACGGAGCGCTCGAAGCGGGCGGCGGTCTCGCGCTCCGCATCCGACAGGGGATGCCCGCCCGCGGTGCGCCGCACCCGCAGCCGCCCGGGCTCGGCCTCGTCGACCTCGAGCCCGGGGTCGTCGGTGAGCTCGCGCGCGACGGCGCCGATCGTGGCGAGGTCGTCGGGGTCGATCTCGCCGGCCAGCAGGCGCTGCGTCAGTCGCTCGGAGGCGGCGAGCCAGCGGCGGTCATCCTGCGACTGCTCGTAGAGGCGGGCGTTCGCGATCGCGGTGCCCGCCATCGCCGCGAGGGCCGCGATGATGGCCTCGTCGGTCTCGTCGAAGGGCCCGTCGGCGTGCTCGGTGAGGTACAGGTTGCCGTACACCGTGCCCGAGACGCGGATCGGGGCGCCGAGGAACGAGTCCATGTGCGGGTGGTGCGCGGGGAAGCCCACTGACCGGGCGTCGTCGGCGAGGTGTGCCAGACGGATGCTGCGCTGCTCGGTGATGACCGCGCCGAGGATCCCCCGCCCGGTCGGCAGCTCGCCCATGCGCGCGACGACGTCGGCCTCGAGCCCCGAGTGCAGGAAGCGTTCGAGCCGACCGTCGGGCCCGATCACGCCGAGCGCACCGTAGCGGGCCCCCACGAGCTCGCGCGCGACCGTGACGATGGTCTGCAGTCGCGGAGTGAGCTCAAGCCCCTCGGTGACGGTCTCGGAGGCGGCGACGAGCAGACCGACGCGCCGGTAGCCCTCATCGAGGCCCTCGGCGCGCTCCATGATGCGCGCGACGAGAGCCCCGAGCGTGTCGGGGGAGGTGCTCACGGTGCGCCGTCGGGCTGGTCCATCGGGTCGACCGGGCGGCGGGCTCCGCGCAGCGGGAGCGGCGTCGGGTCGATCGGGGCGTCCTCCTTGACGAGCGTCGGCCGCAGCTCGACCGGCGCGATCGTCTCGTTGCGGCGCTTGGCCTGCCGCGAGCGGTAGATGAGGTTGAGCACCTCGACGCCGATCGCGAAGGCGATGGGGCCGTAGATGAGCGCCTTGTCGATGTGCACGTCGAAGCCCTCGGCGATGAGGGTCGTGCCGATGAGCACGAGGAACGCCAGCGCGAGCATCTTGACCGTGGGGTGGCGGTTGACGAAGTCGCTGATCGCCTTGGCGGTGAAGAGCATGAGGGTGATGGCGATGACGACCGCGGCGATCATGATCCACAGCTCGTCGACCATGCCCACGGCGGTGATGACCGAGTCGAGCGAGAACACGATGTCGATCAGAAGAATCTGCACGATCACCCCGGCGAACGTCACCGTCTTGCCGCTGGGCTTCGCGTGCCCCTCGGCGCCCTCGAGCTTCTCGTGGATCTCGACGACGGCCTTGTAGACCAGGAAGAGGCCGCCGAGGATGAGGATGAGGTCGCGGCCCGAGAAGCCCATGCCGAACAGCTCGAAGAGGTCGGCCGTGAGGCTGATGATCCAGCTCGCGGCGAACAGCAGCAGAATGCGCATGATCATCGCGAGCGACAGACCGACGACGCGGGCCCGGTTCTGCTGCTCGGGCGGCAGCTTCGCCGCCAGGATCGAGATGAAGATCACGTTGTCGATGCCGAGCACGATCTCCAGCACCAGCAGGGTCGCGAACGCGATCAGCAGTTCGGGCGAGAAGGCGAGTTCCATGCCCGAATCCTAGTCAGGCGGGGTGCTCCGCCTCCCAGGCGGGGCGCGTACACTGTGAGGCGTACACGGGAGCCCGGTGAACCGGGCTGAGAGGAAGCGCACTCACGCTTCGACCGTCGCACCTGATCCGGGTCATGCCGGCGCAGGGAGGACATCTCGCACCCGTGCCGACCGATGCGCGGGCGCGACAGGCGTGCCCGCGTCGAGCGAAAGGCACGCATCATGAACACTGCTGCACCCACGAGTTCTCCGACCACCGCGACCGTCGCGCCGACCGTCTGGCGCTGGCGCGTCGTCGACATCGTCGTCGCGAGCGTGCTCGGCGTCGCCGGCGGCCTCGTCTTCTGGCTGTGGAACCTCGTCTACTCGCCGCTGACGGCGCCCCTCGAGGCCGCGCTGCCGGGCCTGCAGGCGCTGGTCTACGCCGTCTGGCTCTTTCCCGCCGTGCTCGTCGGGCTCGTCATCCGCAAGCCCGGGGCCGCGCTGTACGGTGAGCTCGTCGCCGCCTCGGTCTCGGCGCTGCTCGGCGGCGTCTGGGGCTGGACGGCGATCGCGTGGGGCTTCGCCCAGGGGCTCGGCGCCGAGCTGGTCTTCGCCCTGCTGCTCTACCGCGCCTGGGGGCTCGCGCCCGCCGTGCTCGCCGGCATCGGCGCGGCCGCCGGGCTCGTCGTCATGGACCTCACGTTCTACTACGCCGGTGCCCGCCCCGAGTTCATGGCGGTCTACGCCGCGAGCGCCGCCCTGTCGGGGGCGGTCATCGCGGGGCTCGGCAGCTGGCTGATCGTGCGCGGCCTCGCCCGCACCGGAGCGCTCAGCCGGTTCGCGGCGGGCCGTGAGGGCGCGCGGCGGTCGGCGGCGGAGCCGGAGGCGGACACCTCCGCGTGAGCATCGCGCCACCCCGCACCCACGCGGCGGCGCTCGCCGCACTCGACTGGAGCTGGACCCCCGCCGGCCGGGCTCGCCCCGCCGTCGACGGCGTCACGCTGCAGATCGAGCCCGGTGAGCGCGTGCTGCTGCTCGGTGCCTCCGGTAGCGGCAAGTCGACGCTGCTGCAGGGCTGGGCCGGGGTGCTCGGCGGCGCCGACGAGGGCGTCGTCGGGGGCGCGCTGGGGGTCGACGGCGCCGCGCCCGACGAGCGTCGCGGCCGCGTCGGCCTGCTGCTGCAAGATCCGGATGCGCAGCTCGTGCACGCGCGCGCCCGCGACGACGTCGGCTTCGGCCCCGAGAACCTCGCGGTGCCGCCCGCGCGCATCGCCGACCGCGTCGACGCGGCCCTGGCCGCCGTCGGGCTCGCGCTGCCCGCCGAGGCC
>OFDN01001625.1_pt1 | contig 14189 bp, 11 predicted proteins | sample 1520971 | NCBI WGS metagenome assembly OFDN01 (sample SAMEA94257418, study PRJEB24077) | hot springs metagenome | biome: Aquatic biome; feature: Geographical feature; material: Water | place: India | collected 2012-06-12 | depth 5 m
TGCCGCGGCGGCTTCTACCCGGCCGCCGATGCCGCCGGCCTGCAGGCGGCGCTGGACGACAACCGCCGCGCGATCGACGAGGCCAAGACGCTGGGCGCGCCCTGCCTGGTGCTGGTGGTGGGCTCCCTTCCCGGCACAACGCCCGGCGCGCTGGCCGGCCAGCCTGTCTATACAAGCCTGGCACGCGCCCGCGCAGAGGTGCGCGACGGCATCGCCGCCAGCCTGGATTACGCCAGGCAGGTCGGCATGCCGCTGGCCATCGAGCCGCTGCACCCGATGCAGGCCGCCGAACGTGCCTGCATCAACACGCTGGAGCAGGCGCTGGACCTGTGCGACGAGCTCGACCCCGATCGCAGCGGCGCCCTGGGCGTGGCCCTGGACGCCTACCACGTGTGGTGGGACCCGAAGCTGCAGCAGCAGATCGAGCGCGCCGGCCCGCAGCGCCTGCTGGCCTACCACGTGTGCGACTGGCTGGTGCCCACGCGCGACCTGCTGAACGACCGCGGCATGATGGGCGACGGCGTGATCGAGCTGAAGGCCCTGCGCGCGGCCGTGGAGGCCGCCGGCTACCGCGGCTTTGCCGAGGTGGAGATCTTCTCCGAGCACTGGTGGCAGCAGCCCGGCGAACGGGTGCTGGACACCTGCATCGAACGCCACCGCAGCGCCGTGTGACCGCGGTCCGGGCGCCGTGTGCGCGCCGCAGGCACGCCAAGTGCCGCAGGCGCGCACAACGAGAGGAGCGACGATGACGCAGCAGACGGCCGATTCCCCGGCAGGCCCGCAGGCCAATCCCACCGCCGAGCCCAGCCTGCACCGGGTGATGGGCCCCTGGCTGCTGCTGCTGTTCATCGTCGGCGACATCCTGGGCACCGGCATCTATGCGCTCACCGGCCAGGTGGCCAAGCAGGTGGGCGGCGTGGTGTGGCTGCCGTTCCTGGTGGCCTTCGTCGTGGCGGTGATCACCGCCTTCAGCTACCTGGAGCTGGTGACCAAGTACCCCAAGGCCGCCGGCGCGGCGCTGTATGCGCACAAGGCCTTCGGCATCCACTTCATCACCTTCATCGTGGCCTTCGCGGTGATGTGCTCGGGCATTACCTCGGCCTCCACCGCCTCGCGCGCCTTCGCGGCCAACCTGTCGCAGGCCTTCGGGCTGGGATTCGAAGGCGGCTTGGCCATCACCGCGGTGGGCCTGGGCTTCATGGCGCTGGTGGCGGCGGTCAACTTCCGCGGCGTGGGCGAAAGCGTGAAGGTGAACGTGCTGCTCACCTGCGTGGAGCTGTCCGGCCTGCTGCTCATCATCGGCATCGGCCTGTGGGCCATCACCCAGGGCAATGGCGACGTGTCGCGCATCACCCAGTTCAAGCCGGCGGTGGACGGCGGCATGTTCTGGTCCGTCATCGCGGCCACGACGCTGGCCTTCTTCGCCATGGTGGGTTTCGAGGACTCGGTGAACATGGCCGAGGAATGCAAGGACCCGGTGCGCCACTTCCCGAAAGTGCTGCTGGGCGGGCTGGTCATCACCGGCATCATCTACGTGCTGGTGTCGGTCTCGGCCATCACGCTGGTGTCGCCGGAAAAGCTGGGCGAGGGCGAGACGCCGCTGCTGCAGGTGGTGCAGGCCGGCGCACCCTCCTTCCCGCTGGGCATCTTCGGCGTGATCACCATGTTCGCGGTGGCCAACAGCGCCCTGATCAACATGCTGATGGCCAGCCGCCTGGTGTACGGCATGGCGCGCGAGCAGGTGCTGCCCGCCGCCCTGGGCCAGGTGCATGCCACGCGCCGCACGCCCTACGTGGCCATCGGCTTCACCACGCTGCTGGCCTTCGGGCTCATCCTCTTCGTGGGCGAGGTGCCGGCCCTGGGCGGCACCACCGCGCTGCTGCTGCTGTGCGTGTTCACCGTGGTCAACGTGTCGGTGCTGGTGCTGCGCAAGGACAAGGTCAACCACAAGCATTTCAAGACACCCACGCTGCTGCCGGTGCTGGGGGCGCTGTCCTGCGCCTTCCTGGTGGGGCCGTGGACCGGCCGTGCCACGGTGCAGTACGAGATCGCCGGCATCCTGCTGGGCGTGGGCGTGCTGCTGTGGCTGCTGACGGTGCGGCTGAACCGCAGCGCCGCCCTTAAAAGGTAACAAGGGCTCATGCGGGGCGGCGGCCGGTCGATAAGCCTGCGGTCGTCCTCCTCGCGCGGCCGGGTCAGCCGGCCGCCAGCCCATGTTCAGAAGTTTTCGTCTCCGCCTTGCCGTGCTGATGGCCCTGCTGCTGCTCGGCAGCATGGGCAGCCTGTCCTGGATGGTGGGTGCCAGCATGTCGCGGCAGCTGGCTGCCGAGCAGGGCCGGGCGCTGCACAACCTGGGGCGCGGCATCGCCAGCCTGATGGGCCAGGGCCTGGACGAGCGGCTGGACGAGATCGCCCGCCTGGCCGAAGGCGACCTGTATCCGTATGCCGCCGGCCCGCGCACGATCGACGATCGCAGCCTGGACCGCATCGCCGCCAACCGCGCCCACTACAGCTGGATCGGCATGGCCCGCACCGACGGCCAGGTGCTGGCCGCCACCCGCCACATGCTGGTGGGCCAGAGCGTGGCCGAGCGGCCGTGGTTCCGCCACGGCCTGCAGGCGCCCTACACCGGTGACGTGCACAAGGCCAAGCTGCTGGCCGCCATGCTGCCGCCGGCGGCCGATGGCGCGCCGCCGCGCTTCATCGACTTCGCCGCGCCGCTGACCGACGGCAACGGCCGCGTGGTGGCGGTCATCGGCGCCCATGTGAACTGGGACTGGGGCCGCGAGATCATCGCCCTGCTGCGCAGCAACGACGCACGCCAGCACGGCGTGCGGGTGTACATCGTCGACGCCACCGGCAATGCCATCCTGCTGCCGCTGGATGCGCCGTCCGACGACACCGTGCCGCAGCTGGACCGGGCGGCCCATGCGCCGGCGCTGCTGGAATGGCCTGACGGCACCGACTACCTGACCGCCGTCACCCCGGTGGAAGCCAATGCCGGGCCCAACCGGCTGGGCTGGAAGGTGGTGGTGCGCCAGCCCGCCAGCGAGGCGCTGCGCCCGGCCTATGCGGCGCAGCGGGTGGTGTGGTGGTCGGGGCTGGGCCTGTCGCTGCTGGCCGCGGTGCTGGCCTGGTGGATGGCCGGCAACCTGAGCCGGCCGCTCACCGCGCTGCATGCGGCCGCGCGCCGCATCGGCGCGGGCGAGACCGACGTGCAGCTGCCGGCGCCCAGCGGCGCCAGCGAGGTGCGCAGCCTGAATGCCGCGCTCACCACCATGATGGCCACGCTGGCCACGCGCGAACGCTCGCTGCGCACGGCCAACGAGACGCTGGAAGCCCGCGTGGCCGAGCGCACCCAGGCGCTGGCCGACGCCAATGCCGAGCTGACGCTGCTGGCCCGGCGCGACGCCCTCACCGGCCTGCCCAACCGCCGCGCCGCCGACGAGCGGCTGCAGTCCGAGGTGGCGCGCCACCGCCGCAGCCAGCTGCCGCTGGCGCTGCTGGTGCTGGACATCGACCACTTCAAGCGGGTGAACGACCAGCACGGCCATGCGGTGGGCGACACCGTGCTGGCCGAGGTGGCGCAGGTGCTGCAGCGCACCCTGCGCACCACCGACTTCGTGGCCCGCACCGGCGGCGAGGAATTCATCGTGCTGCTGCCCGATACCGATGCCGCCGGCGGCCTGCTGGCCGCGGAGAAGCTGCGGGCCGCGGTGCAGGCCCATCCCATCGCCGCGGTGGGCACGGTGACGGTGAGCGTGGGCCTGGCGACGCGGGCCGAGGCCTTCCGCGACGCGGCCGCCGCCACCCATGCCGCCGACGTGGCGCTGTACTCGGCCAAGCGCAGCGGCCGCAACCGCGTGGTGCGCTTCGACGAGGCGGCCCAGATCAGCGACAGCCTGCTCGACGCCCTGGGCACCTGATGCGGCGGGTACCGGGTCTTCACCCCTAAGTTCGCAGCTTGCGTTGCGCTATTCTTGCCTGCACAAAGACATGGGCAGCCAGGCAGGGAGTACGCAAGTGGCAGTCGAAGTACCGCACCCATTCCACCGGCCCCGCGCCGTCCGCACCGCCGCCCCATCTGCACGCGCACCGGCGTGAGCGGCGCAGGCGCACCGCCCTCGTCGTTGTGGGGGCGGCTGGCATCCCCCTTCCGTGAATTCGGCGGGCTGGCCGGCAGCCTCTACCTCATCGACCGCCTGCTGCGCGGCCTGTCGCCCCGGCTGGGGCTGTACGTGTACGAGCTGATGGTGCAGCCCATCACCGGCCGGGCGCTGCTGGGCCCCAAGCTCGTGCGCGACCTGCAGTTCGACGAGATCGGCCCCGGCCACCCGGCGCTGGCGCTGATGCCGGCGCGCGAGGACATCAAGGCCGCACGCTTCGCCCAGGGTGCCCGCTGCCTGGGCGTGTGGCGCCGTGGCGAGCTGATCGGCTACCTGTGGTTCTGCGCCGCCCGCTACGAGGAGGACGAGGTGCGCTGCACCTACCACCTGCAGCCGGCAGCCGCCTCCATCTTCGACTTCGACCTCTACGTGATGCCGGCCCACCGCATGGGCATCGGCTTCATGGCGGTGTGGCACGGCGCCAACCAGTACCTGCATGCGCAGGGCATCCGCTACACCTTCAGCCGCCTCACCCGCTTCAACCTGGCCTCCCGCAAGGCGCATGCGCACCTGGGCTGGAAGCGCGTGGGCCGTGCCGTGTTCCTGCATGCCGGACCGGTGGAGCTGATGGTGGCCACCGTGCGCCCGTGGCTGGCCGTGACCACCACCGGCCGCGTGTCGCTGCACCTCCAGCCGCAGGTGCTGCAGCAGGCCGCGCCCGCCAGCAGCGCCGCGCCCGCCCCGCCTTCCCTGAAACGCGAGCCGCCCCATGACTGACATCGACACCCTGATCGCCTGGATCCGCGAGGAAACCGGCTACACCGGCCCCATCGACCCCGACGAGGACCTGCTGCAGGCCGGCGTGCTGGACAGCTTCAACATCGTCTCGCTGGCCATGCATGCGCAGGAACAGTTCGGCGTCGAGTTCGAGGGCGAGGACCTGGTGCGCGACAACCTGGCCCGCCTGTCCAGCCTGGTGGCGCTGATCAAGCGCCGTACCGCCACCGCCTGAAGTTCCGCCATGCCCGCTTCCATTCCCCGCTACCTGGCCCAGACCGCGCAGCGCCTGCCCGACAAGGTGGCCATCGTCTCGCGCGAGCGTTCCATCACCTTCGGCGAGCTGCAGGCGCAGGCCCAGGCCACCGCGCTGTGCCTGCGCGAGATGGGCCTGCAGCCCGGCGACCGCGTGGGCATCTGCATGGAAAAGACCATCGACCAGGTGCTGGCCATCCTGGGCGTGCTGCATGCGAATGCGGTGGTGGTGCCCATCCTGCCGCGGCTGAAGGCGCCCAACATCCGCCACATCATCGAGAACTCGGGCATGGCCGCGATGGTCACCGACGCCGACCGGCTGGGCGAGGTGAGCGACTTCGCCGGCATCACGCGGCTGATCACCGGCCACGGCGAGGTGAGCAACGACTGGCCCAACCTGCCCTACCTGCGCCGCTTCACCCAGCCGCGCAACATCTTCGACCGCATCGGCAACGACAACGCGGCCATCATCTATTCGTCGGGCTCCACCGGCCGGCCCAAGGGCATCCTCATCTCGCACCGCAACCTGGCCGAGGGCGCGGACATCGTGGCCGAGTACCTGGGCACGCGGGAGGACGACCGCATCGGCTGCATGCTGTCGTTCAACTTCGACTACGGCATGAACCAGATCTGGCAGACCATCCGCCAGGGCTGCACCCTGGTGCTGCATGAGCTGGCCCTGCCCAACGACCTGTTCGCGATGATGGCCAAGGAGCGCATCACCGCGCTGCCGGTGATGCCGGTGTTCATCACCAAGATGTTCGACCGCCGGCTCAAGGTGAACACCTCGGCCTTCGACTTCTCCGCCCTGCGCTACGTGTGCTCCACCGGCGGGCGGCTGTCCGACGACATGATCTCCGACCTGCGCGGCGCCTTCCCGCAGGCGCAGGTCTATTCGATGTTCGGCCTCACCGAGGCCTTCCGCGCCACCTACCTGCCGCCGGACAAGCTGGCCAGCCATCCGCAGTCGGTGGGCCGCAGCATCCCCGACTGCCAGGTGATGGTGCTGGACGAGAACGGCGACGAATGCCCGCCGCATGTGGTGGGCGAGCTGGTGCAGCGCGGCGCCACCGTCACCAAGGGCTACTGGAACGACCCGGAGAACACCGCCAAGACGTTCAGGACACATCCGCGTTTTCCCGGCGAGACGCTGGTGTTCTCCGGCGACCGGGTGTACCGGGACGAAAACGACTTCATCTACTTCGTCGCCCGCGCCGACGACATGATCAAGACCAAGGGCTTCCGCGTCAGCCCCACCGAGGTGGAGATCGAGGTGGTGCGCCATCCCGAGGTGGTGGAGGCGGTGGCCTTCGCGGTGCCCAACATCAGCGTGGGCGAGGACGTGGCCTGCGCCTACACCACCGTCAGCGGCAAGCCGCTGCCGGAGGCGGTGTTCCGCCAGTTCCTCAAGGGCGGCCTGCCCAGCCACATGGTGCCGGCGCTGCTGCTGCACTTCGACGGCTTCCCCATCCTGGGCAATGCCGGCAAGCTGGACCGCAAGGCCATCAAGCAGGCCGCGCTGGAGCGGCTGGCCGCCACGCCGCCGGCGGCCTGACGGGCACGCGAGCCATGCCGCAGCAGCCACCCCGCATCGTCATCGGCGTCATCGGCGACGACATCCACATCGTGGGCAACCGCATCATGCAGCTGGCGCTGGAAGAATCGGGCTGCCAGGTGTTCAACCTGCGCACCCGCAACCGGCCGGAGCACTTCTGCCAGGCCGCGCTGGAGGTCAATGCCGACGCTATCTTCGTCAGCTCGCTCAACGGCGAAGGCGAGTACTGGTGCGCTGGCCTGCGCGAGCAGCTGCAGCGCCTGGGCCTGGGCCGGGTGCTGCTGTACGTGGGCGGCAACGTGGTGGTGGGCAACCGGCCGGAGGCCGAGGTGGTGGCCCTGTTCAAGGGCTACGGCTTCGACCGCGTGTACCACCAGCGGCCCGACATCGGCGCGGCCATCAACGACCTGTTCGAGGACCTGCAGCATGGCCCGACCCAGCATTGATGCCCGCCTGCCCCACATCGACAGCCAGCGTACGCAGGTGCTGGCCCATCCGCTGGCCCGCGGGCTGGACACGGCTGAGGTGGCGCGCCACCTGGCCGGCCTGCCGGCGCAGCGCTTTCCCAGCACGGTGTACGGCAGCCGCGGCCCGCTGCCGCTGATCCAGCCGCGCGGCGGCGTGCCCACCTTCGACGAGCAGCTGATGCTCACCCGCGCGCTCAGCGACGCCGGTGCCGACTTCATCCCGCTGACCATCGACAGCTGCACCCGCCACAACCAGTACGACACCGCGATGCAGCTGCTGCGCCGCAGCGAGGAGGAAGGCCGCAGCCTGCTCAACGGCTACCCGCTGGTGTGCCATGGCCATGAGCTCACGCGGCAGCTGTACGAAGGGCTGGACAAGCCGGTGAGCCTGCGCCACGGCACGCCCGATGCGCGGCTGCTGGTGGAGCTGGCCATCGCCTCGGGCATCGTGGAGATCGAAGGCGGCGGGCTGTGCTACTGCCTGCCCTACTCCGAAGGCTTTCCGCTGGACCGGGCGCTGCTGCACTGGCAGTACGTGGACCGGGTGTGCGCGCTGTACTCCACGCCCGGCCGGCCGGTGCATCGCGAGAGCTTCGGCCCGCTGAGCGCCACGCTGGTGCCGCCGGTCATCGCCATCACGGTGCAGATCGCCGAAGCGCTGCTGGCGGCCGAGCAGGGCGTGATGTCCTTCGCCGTGAGCTTCGGCCAGACCGGCTCCTTCGTGCAGGACGTGGCTACCGCGCGCGTGCTGCGAGCGCTGGCCCGCGAGGCGCTGGACGAGCACGGCTTCGCCGACGTGCAGCTGCGTCTGGTCTACCACCAGTGGATGGGCCAGTTCCCGATGCAGCGCGAGCGGGCGGCCGCGCTGATCGCCGGCTCGGCCGTGGTGGCCGGCGCCATCGATGCCGACAAGATCGTGGTCAAGACGGTGGACGAGGCCTTCGGCGTGCCGCGTCCCGAGGTGAATGCGCAGGCGGTGGATGCGGTGCGCTACGTGCTGCGCACCTTCGCGCTGCCGGGCGGCACCGCCTCGCCGCAGATCGATGCCGAGGCCGCGCTGATCGAGAGCGAGGTGCGCAGCCTGCTGCAGGCCATCTACGGCCTGTCCGGCGACATGTTCTGGGAGAGCGTGTACCGCGCCTTCCAGATGGGCTGGATCGACCTGCCCTTCTCGCCGCATGCCGACAATGCCAACAAGCTGGTGACGATGCGCGATGCGCAGCAGTCCATCCGCATCGCCGACCCCGGTGCGCTGCCGCTGCCCCCGCAGGCCATCGCCGCCGAGCGGCGCGCCATCGATGCCCGGCCCGACAACGGCGAGAAGACCTACCGGCGCATGCTGGCCGACATCTCGATGATGGTGTGAGCAGCTCCATGTTCAACGACCACGCCCGCCTGCCACCCGCGCGCATCGCGCTGGACATCGGCTCCACCGTCGTCAAGCTGGCCTGGCTGGACGACGCCGGCGGCCTGGCCGAGCAGCGCTTCTATCCGCGCGACTTCCAGGCCGGCATCCGCCGCCAGGTGATGGCGCTGCTGGCCGAGCACGGCATCGACCCCGACCAGCAGCCGGTGCTGGCCTGCTCCTCCGCCAACGGCGGCCTGCGCGTGGGCATCGTGTGCCTGAGCCCGCTGTTCAGCGGTGCAGCGCTGCGCAACCAGGTGCTGCTGGCCGGCGCCAACCCCGAATACGTGCATGCCTTCGACGAGGCCCGCGGCGACCTGCGCCGGGTCGACCTGCTGCTGGTGGGCGGCGGCATCGACTGCGAGGACGCCGGGCCGATGGCCCAGCGGCTGGCCGGCTTCGACATCGGCCGCTATCCGCACGGCGCGCTGGTGTATGCGGGCAACCGCCACCTCGCCGAAGCCTTCCGACAGCGCCATCCGCAGGCGCTGGTGATAGCCAACCCGCAGGGCGACAGCCTGAGCAACCGCGTGGGCAGCGTGTTCGAGTGCGTGCGCCGCGCCTACCTGGCCGACCTGGTGTTCAAGGAAGGCGTGAGCGAGCTGCCACCTTCCATCGCCCACCGCATCCGGCCCACGCCGGAGGTGGCCAGCCGCGGCTTCCTGCGCGCAGTGCTGGGCCAGACCGGCCTGCCGGTGGTGGGCAACTGCCTGGCGCTGGACGTGGGCGGCGCCACCACCGACCTGCACTACACCGTGGAGCTGGTGGCCGAGGACAGCCCGGCCCGGCCGGCCAGCGGCGTGTCGGTGGCGCGTTATGTGTTCGCCGACCTGGGCATCGTGGCCTCGCGCGACACCTTGCTGCAGCAGCTGCGCAGCCATCCGCAGCTGTATGAATTCCTGGTGGCCTGCCACGGCAGCGACGTGCGCGGCCTGTATGCGGCGCTGCGCGAAGGCGAGGCCGAACCCACGCCGGCGCTGCTGGCGCATGGCTGCCTGTTCCTGGCGCTGGACCGCTTCGCCCGCGGCCACGGCCCGGGACTGCCCACCGGCCAGATGGACGCGGTGGCCCAGGTGCTGCTGACCGGCGGCGCCGGCCAGCTGATGGAGCCGCCGGTGGTGGCCCGGCTGCTGGCGCTGCTGCAGCGCCCCGGCACGCCCGCGCCGCGGGTGCAGGTGGACAGCCGCTACGAGATCTGGGTGGCCGGCATCACCGCCACCGAAGAGGTGCACCCATGACCGCCGCCCTGCTGCCCGCGGTGGACTGGACGGCCACGCCGCCCGCGCAATGGCAGGCGCTGGCCGAAGCGCACGGCACGCCGCTGTACCTGCTGGATGCCGACGTGGTGGCCCAGCGGGTGCAGGCGGTGCGCGAGGCTTTCGGCGGCCTGGCGCAGGTGTACTACGCGGTCAAGGCCAACCCGAACCTGGGCCTGCTGCAGGCGCTGGCCGGCGTGGTGGACGGGCTGGACATCTCCTCCGGCGGCGAGCTGGCGCAGGCCCGGCTGGCCGGCCATGATCCGGCGGCGATGAGCTTCGCCGGCCCGGGCAAGACGGACGAGGAACTGCAGGACGCCATCGCCGCCGGCGTGGGCGGCATCAGCTGCGAATCGCTGCGGGAGCTGGACCGCTGCGCCGCGCTGGCGCGCCGGCTCGACCGGCCGGCCCGGGTGCTGCTGCGGGTGAACCCCATCGCGCCCAACCGCGGCTACGGCGTGAAGATGGGCGGCCGGCCGGTCCAGTTCGGCATCGACGAGGCCGCGCTGGACGAGGCCGTGGCCCGCCTGCAGGCCCACGGCCCGGCCCTGCAGTTCCAGGGCCTGCATGCCTATGTGGGCAGCCAGTGCTTCGATGCCGCGGTGGTGGCCGAGACCACGCGCGACACCTTGCGCATCGCCGGGCAGCTGGCTGACCGCCACGGCCTGGTAAGCCGGTTGCTCAACCTGGGCGGTGGCTTCGGCCTGGGGCAGTCCGCCGAGCGCAAGCTGCTGGACCTGGCCGCGGCCGGCGCGATGCTGCAGCCCGACTTCCAGGCCTGGCGGCAGCGCTTTCCCATGGGCACGCTGCTGTTCGAGCTGGGCCGCTACCTCACGGCCGAGGCCGGCGTGTACGTCACCCGCGTGGTGGACACCAAGGCCTCGCGCGGCAAGGCCTACGTGGTGTGCGACGGCGGCCTGAACCACCAGCTGGCCGCGGCCGGCACCTTCGGTGCGGCGCTACGGGGCAACTTCCCGCTGTTCAACCTCAGCCGGCCCGAGGCCGAGCCGACGGCCTGCCAGGTGGCCGGCCCGTCCTGCAATCCCACCGACCTGCTGGGCGTGGATGCCACCCTGCCCACGCCGCAGCCGGGCGACCTGATCGGCGTGGGCCACTCAGGCGCCTACGGCCTGACCGCCAGCCCGCTGCTGTTCCTGGGCCACGACACGCCGGTGGAGCTGGTGCGCCGCCACGGCGAGGTGAGCGTGGGGCGGCGCAGGCATTCGGTGCTGGACTTCAACTGAAGGCTTGCTCGAGGCGCAGGCGGGTCAGTTGTCCGGCTTCACCTTCGCCCGCGCCAGCACCGGCTTCCAGCGCTGCTGCTCCACGCCGATGAAGCGTGCGAACTCGGCCGGCGTGCTGCCCACGGCGATGGCGGCTTCCTTGGTGAGGTGATCCACCGCGGTGGCCGAGGTGATGGCCTTGGCGGCGGCCGCGGCCAGGGTGTCCAGCGCGCCCTGCGACAGGCTGGCCGGGGCCAGCAGGCCGTACCACTGCGTCATCTCGAAGCCGGGGAAGCCCTGCTCCGCCACCGTGGGCACGTCGGGCAGCTGCGGGATGCGCTGCGGCGTGCCGGTCGCGATGCAGCGCAGCTTGCCGGTCTTGATGAACTGCATCACCGCCGGTGCGCCCACCGAGGCGGCGTCCAGCCGGCCGGCCAGCAGGTCGGTGAGCTGCGGACCGGTGCCGCGGTAGGGCACGTGGGTGATGAAGGTGCCGGTGGCCATCTTCAGGTACTCGAAGGCCAGGTGGCCGGCGCTGCCGTTGCCCGCCGAGCCGTAGTTCAGCTGGCCGGGCTTGGCCTTGGCCAGCGCCACGAACTCCTTCAGGTTGCGTGCCGGCACGTCGTTGTTCACCAGGTACAGGCTGGGCACCTTGGCCAGCAGGCTCACCGGGCGGAAGTCCTTGTTGGCGTCGTAGGGCAGCTTGTCGAAGATGAACGGGTTGACCGCCAGCGTGCCGATGTGGCCGAGGATGATGGTGTGCTGGTCCTCGGCCCGCGCCACTTCCTGCATCGCCACGTTGCCGGCGCCGCCGGGCTTGTTGTCCACGTACACGCTCTGGCCCAGCAGCTTGGTCATCTCGGCCGCCGCGGCGCGCGCCACGATCTCGGAGCTGCCGCCCGGCGCAAACGGCACCACGAAGCGGATGGACTTGGCCGGCCAGGCCTGCGCCTGGCTGCGCAGCGGCCAGGCCGCGCCCAGGCCCAGGCCGGCGGCGCCCAGCAGCGCGCTGCGGCGGGTGATGTGAGGGGTGTGCATGGGCTTGTCTCCAGGTTCTTGGGGTTGAAGCGCCCATGGTGCCTGCGGCCACCTTTCAAACCACTTTCATCGCCGGGCGCTTGGCAGAGAATCGGCGCCGCCATGCGCATCCTGCTTGCCGAAGACGAACACACGCTGGCCCAGTGGCTGGCCAAGGCCCTGGGCCAGTCGGGCTTCCGTGTCGACTGGGTGGACCACGGCGGCCTGGCGCTGCGGGCGCTGCAATCGCAGGACTACGACGCGCTGGTGCTGGACCTGGGCCTGCCCGGGCGCAGCGGCCACCAGGTGCTGCAGCAGCTGCGCGCCAGCGACCAGCGGCTGCCGGTGCTGATCCTCACCGCCCGCGATTCGCTGGCCGAGCGGGTGAGCCTGCTCAACGAGGGCGCCGACGACTTCCTGGCCAAGCCCTTCGCCCTGGCCGAGCTGGAAGCGCGTCTGACCGCGCTGATCCGCCGCGCCCGCGGCGTGGAGCATCCGCGGCTGGCCTGCGGGCCGCTGGTGTTCGACACCGTCACCCGGCAGCTGTCGCTGGCCGGCCAGCCGCTGCTGCTGTCGCCGCGCGAGCAGGCGCTGCTGCGCAGCCTGCTGCAGCGCAGCGGCGAGCCGCTGACGCGCCAGCAGCTCCTCGACCGCGTGTTCACCGACGACGACAGCGTGCTGCCCTCCGCGGTGGAGGTGCTGGTGCACCGGCTGCGCAAGCGGCTGGAGCACAGCGGCGTGCGCATCGCCACCTACCGGGGCCTGGGCTATGTACTGGAAGAAGACCCGGCGCCTGACGCTTAAGGCCACGGTGCTGGCGCTGCTGCTGCCGGGGCTGGCGGGCATCATCGCGGTGGAGCTGTCGCTCACCCGCGCCGATGCGCTGGAGGCGGCCAATGCGGCCTACGACCGTTCGCTGCTGGGAGCCATCCGCTCGCTGGACCTCAACGTGTCCACCGCCTCGGGCGGGCTGTCGGTGGAGCTGCCCTACCGGCTGTTCGAGTTCTTCCAGCTCACCGCCCGCGGCGACGTGTACTTCCGCGTGGCCACCGCCGACGGCCTGGTGGAGATCGGCAGCCCCGACCTGCCCAAGCCGCCGGCCCTGCCGGCCATCGGCACGCCGGTGTTCTACGACGCCACCTACCTGGGCGACGCGGTGCGCGTGGGCACCTACGTGCGGCTGCTGGAGCAGCCGCTGAGCAGCACCGGCGTGCGCGAGCTGGTGATCCAGGTGGCCGAGAACCTGGCCAACCGGCGCGAGTTCATCCGCAGCTTCATGTGGCGGGCCACGCTGCGCGACGGCTCGCTGATCGCGCTGGTGGGCCTGGGCCTGGCCGGGCTGATGGCCTGGGCGATGCGGCCGCTGTCGGTGCTGGCGGCGCAGGTGGCCGGCCGCAGCGATGCCGACCTGCGGCCGCTGGAAAGCCGCGGTCTGCCGGCCGACGTGCAGCCGCTGGTCGAGGCGGTGAACCGGCAGATGGCCCGCACGCAGGCGGTGCTGCAGCGCGAGCGCGCCTTCCTCGACGATGCCTCGCACCAGCTGCGCACGCCGCTGGCCACGCTGCGCGCGCAGATCGACTACGGCCTGCGCGAGACCGATCCGCAGCAGTGGCGGCACACGCTGCAGGCGCTGTCGCAGCAGCTGGACGACGCGGTGCGCAGCACCCACCAGCTGCTGGCCATGGCGCGGTCGGACACGGTGGCGCTGCAGCCCGCCGCCTTCGACCTGGGCGACTTCCTGCGCACGGTGGCGCTGAAGCTGCTGCCCCAGGCCCGCGCCCGCTCGCTGGACTTCGGCGTGGAGCCGCCGGCCGCCGGCACGCCGGTACAGGCCCGCGGCGACGCCACGCTGCTGGGCGAGGCCTTCGGCAACCTGGTGCACAACGCCATCGTGCACAGCCCGGCGCAGGGCAAGGTGACCCTGGGCGCCGCCGCCGACGGCTTCGGCTGCAGCCTGTGGGTGCGCGACGAAGGCCCGGGCCTGGATGCGGCGGTGCAGCCGCGCATCGGCCAGCGCTTCGTCAAGGGCCGCGGCAGCAACGGCGCCGGCCTGGGCCTGGCCATCGCCCGCAACATCGCCGAGCGCCATGGCGGCACGCTGGTGCTGGAGCCGGCCGGGGACGGTCCC
>OFDN01001626.1_pt1 | contig 14183 bp, 13 predicted proteins | sample 1520971 | NCBI WGS metagenome assembly OFDN01 (sample SAMEA94257418, study PRJEB24077) | hot springs metagenome | biome: Aquatic biome; feature: Geographical feature; material: Water | place: India | collected 2012-06-12 | depth 5 m
CCCGACCTGCCGGGCCCCGCCGACGCGCAGCGCCGGCTGCTGGCCGCCTGGCGCGACGCGCTGCGGGACGAGACCCGGCCGCTGGCCGAGCGCAACCCGGACTGGGTGATCTGCGAATCCTACCGCGCCGACGTGGAGTACCGCACCCGGCTGGTGGCGGAGCCGCGCTGGAGCGGCATCCCCGGCATGGTCCCGGCGCGGCCCGCCGGCAGCGGCCGGCGCCGGGTGTGGGACGGCTGCATGGTGTCCACCGAGCTGGACATGCTGGAACTGCGCCTGACCGAGCTGGACGGCGTCGTCGACCGCTTCATCGTCGTGGAATCGCCCTGGACCCACCAGGGCCGGCCCAAGGAGCTGCTCTTCCACAACAACCGGGCGCGCTTCGCCGCCTTCGCCGACCGCATCGTCCATGTGGTCGCCGACGAGCGGCGCGAGGGCGTGCCGTGGGAGCAGGAGACCTACCAGCGGACCTGCATCCTGAACGGGCTGGGCCCGGCGGGACCGGACGGGGCGGCCGACGACGACCTGCTGAGCGTCGGCGACGTGGACGAGATTCCGCGCCGCGAGGTGATCGCCCGCATCGCCGCCGACGACCGGCTGGCGGCGCGCGTCAACGGACTGTCGGTGACCAACTACAACTACTTCATCAATTTCGAATCGCACCAGCCCTTCATCCGGCCGGTGGTGCTGCCCTGCGGGCTGGCCCGCGCCATCGGCGCCAACCTCGCCCGCCACCTGCTGATCCGCTCCGGCAACCACATCGTGCCGGTCATTCCCGACGCCGGCTGGCACTTCTCCTGGCTGGGCGGGACCGACGCGGTGTGGCGCAAGCTGCAGAACTTCTGCCATCTGGAACTGCTGGAATCCATGCCCACCCGCGCGGGGATCGCGGCCATGCTGGCGACCGGCGATTTCCGCATCACCAGCCAGGTTCTGGAAGGCCGCTTCGTGCCCATCGGTCCCGGCTTCCCCGAGGCCGTCCGCCGCGACACCGGCCGGCTGCGCCGGCTCGGTTGGGTGTGGCCGCCGGAGACGGCCCCGTGACGGCGCGATCCGTCTCCATCCTGTGCGACGGTCCGGTCGGCGCCCGCATCCTGGATTTCGTCCTGGAGCGGCACGGCGCGGACGTCCGGTGGGTGGGGGTCGCGTCGGCCGGCGGACCGGTGCCGGAGGTGCTGGACCGCCATGGCTTCGACCGGGACCGGGTGTTCACCGCTGATGCGCTGAAGGATCCGGCGGTGCTGGAGCGGGTGCGGGGCTTCGGCACCGACGTCATGTTCCTGGCCTGGTGGCCGCATATTCTCAAGCCGCCCCTGCTCGGGCTGCCCGCGCGCTTCACCGTCAACACGCACCCGAGCCTCCTGCCCCACTGCCGGGGCAAGGATCCGAATTTCTGGGCCATCGTCGAGCAGGCCCCGTTCGGCGTGTCGCTGCATGTGGTGACGGCCGGGATCGACGACGGCCCGATCCTGGCCCGCCGCCCCATTCCCGTGGGGTGGGAGGATACGGGCGGGACGCTCTACCGCCGGGCCACGGACGCGATGGTGGAGCTTTTCGCCGACTCCTACGACGGCATCGTGGACGGCCGCATCCAGCCGGTCGCGCAGGAACCGGGGGGAAGCTTCCATGTCCGGCGCGATCTCGACCCGGCCTCCCGGATCGAGCTGGACCGGAGCTACACAGGCCGGGAGCTGCTCGACCTGCTCCGGGCCCGGACCTTCGCACCGCACCCGGCCGCCCATTTCGAGGAGGATGGCGTGGTCTACGATGTGCGGATCGCCATCCACCGCCGTCCGAATCCGGGGATCCAGGCAGCACCGCCCGACCCTGGCCCGGAAACAAGGAAACCGTCATGAGCGACATCGAACAGTTCAAGCAGGAGCGCCAGGACCGTCTCGACGGCGTCGCCCCGGACAGCCGGCTGGTGCGCAGCGGCCGGGAGTTCTTCGTCGAGTCCATCGCGGCGAAATACTCCTACAACTTCGACTGGCTGGGGCTGCCGGTCATCCAGTACCCGCAAGACATCGTCGCCATCCAGGAGATCGTCTGGCGGGTCCAGCCCGACCTGATCATCGAGACAGGCGTGGCGCGCGGCGGGTCGGTGGTGTTCTACGCCTCCCTGCTGGAGCTGCTGGGCGGAAACGGCAAGGTGGTGGGGATCGACATCGACATCCGCCCGCACAACCGCGAGGCCATCCGCGCGCACCGGCTGGCCCACCGGATCGAGCTGATCCAGGGCTCGTCCGTCGAGGAGGGGGTCCTGGAGCGGGTCCGGGCCCTGGCGGCTGGATACCGGCGCATCCTGGTGGCGCTCGACTCCAACCACACCCACGACCATGTGCTGGCGGAGCTGCGCGCCTATTCCGGTTTCGTCGGGGCGGGCAGCTACCTGATCGTGCTGGACACCTGCGTCGAGCGGCTTCCGGCGGAATTCTCCCGGAATCGTCCCTGGGGCCCCGGCAACAGCCCGATGACCGCCGTCGATCAGTTCCTCGGCGAGAACGGCCGCTTCGCGGTCGATGAGACCATGGACCGCAAGCTGGTCGTGTCGGTCTCCCCGCGGGGCTACCTGCGCTGCGTCGAGGATTAGGCCATGCGGAAGATTCCGGTTGCGGGTCCCTGGGTCACCGAGAAGGAGGTGGCCTACGTCGCCGATGCGGCGGCGAACGCCTGGTATGCGAACGCCAACAGCTACAACCAGCGCTTCGAGGCGCTGTTCGCCGAGTATTGCGGCACCCGCTACGCGGTGAGCCTGCCGCACTGCACGGCGGCGATCCATCTGTCGCTGCTGGCCCTGGGGGTCGGGCCGGGCGACGAGGTGATCGTGCCGGAGGGGACCTGGATCGCCTCGGCCGCCCCCGTCAGCCATGTCGGGGCCACGCCGGTCTTCGTGGACATCGATCCGCGGTCCTGGTGCATGGACGCCGCCGCGTTCGCCGCCGCCGTCACGCCGCGGACCCGGGCGGTCATCCCGGTCGATCTCTACGGCAACATGCCGGACATGGACGCCATCCTGGCGGTGGCCGACGCGCACGGCATCCCGGTGATCGAGGACGCGGCCGAGGCGCTGGGGTCGGAGTACAAGGGCCGCCGGGCGGGCAGCTTCGGCCGCACCGGCGTCTTCAGCTTCCACGGCTCCAAGACCCTGACCACGGGCGAGGGCGGCATGCTGGTCACCAGCGACCAGGCGCTCCACGAACGCGTGCTGTTCCTGCGCGACCATGGCCGCCCGGTCGGCGACCGCATGTTCCACAACACCGAGGTCGCCTACAAATACAAGATGTCGGCCTTCCAGGCGGCCTTCGGGCTGGCCCAGCTGGAGCGGATCGACGAGCTGGTCGCCCGCAAGATCGAGATCTTCGACTGGTACCGCCGGCGGCTGGGCCAGATCGCCGGCCTGACCCTGAACCACGAGGCGCCGGGCACCCGGAGCACCTACTGGATGGTCACGGTCCTGGTGGATCCGGAGCACGGGCTGGACAAGGTCGCGCTGATGGAGGCGCTGTCGCGCCACGGCATCGACAGCCGCCCCTTCTTCCACCCGCTGTCCAGCCTGCCGGCCTACGCGCATCTGCCCGCCGCGGCCGAGGCGCGGGCGCGCAACCGGGTGGTCTACGGCCTGGCACCCTATGGCGTGAACCTGCCGTCGGGCTACAACCTGACCGAGGACGACGTCGACCACGTCTGCCGGACCCTGCTGGCGATCCTCGACCGGCGCGGCTGACGCGCCGTTCAGCGCGCCTGCGCGCCCGGCGTGTCCGCCATCATGCGGGCGGGCACGAAGACGTGCGGGGCCGGAAAGCCGGCGGCACGGATCGCCGGCACATGGTCCGGCCGTTCGGCCAGCACCACCGTCTCCTCCTGCCGGCCGGCGCGCACCGCCTCGTTGATGTCCATGCACTCCAACCCGCCCAGCGACAGCACGGTGGCCGCCACCTGGAGGAAGAGCGGGTCCGTGGTCTCGTGGTGGAGGGCCAGGAAGCGGGCGCCGAAACCCGCACGGGCCAGGACATGCACCTCCTGCGCGCAGGCGAGAGGGGCGATGAAGGCGGAGAGCTGGTGCAGCCGTTCCAGCTCCGGCCCGCCGGTGATCCACACCGCCAGCCGCAGCAGCAGGGTCATGGCCTTGCGGTGCTCCTGCCGCAGGGCGAGGTCGTTGGCCGCCTGGAGCATGCGGGCGCGGATGTAGCGGTCGATGCGCGCGCCGTACCCGGCGCGCTGTTCCGGCGTCAGCGGGGTGCGGCGGTCGAGCTGGAACAGGCACAGCTCCAGCCCGGCCCGGAACTCCTCGAACTGGCCGGTCGCCACCGCCCAGCCGGAGGTCTCCATGGAGCCCTGGAAGGTGGAGTGGAAGCGGTAGGCCGGGCGGTGGTGCACCAGAACGCCGCCGTGCCTGAGCGCGCTGGCGAGATTGACGAAGCTGTAATAGGCGTCGGCCTGGCCGGCGACGATGTCGTCGATCACCGTCCGCCTCATCAGGAAGATCTCGGGCAGGAAGTTCTGGTCCAAGCAGAGGTCGAGCGCCCGCGCGAAGTCGCCACCCTCGATCAGGAACGATGCACCGGGCTTGCGCGACAGGCCGGTGACGCGGCCTTCGCCGTCGTCCCACATCTCGTAGGGCAGGGCGGCCATGGCGACGTCCGGGCGGCCCTGCAGCAGCGCGACCAGCGCGTGCACCTCGTCGGCCAGCAGCGTGTCGTCGTCGGCCAGATAGAAGGCGAACTCCCCCCGCGCGCGCCGCAGGCACATCTGGCAGTTCACCAGGGCCCCGACATTCGTCGGGTTGCGGAAGACGCGGACGAAGCCGTGCCGTTCGGCCAGCCGTGCGAGCACCGCCGGGGTGTCGTCGGTGGAAGCGTTGTCCCCGATCACCACCTCGACCGCCATCCCCAGCTCGACGAGTCGCAGCACCGAGTCGAACGCCCGCCCGATCAGGTGGCCGCGGTTGTAGGTCGGCATGCAGATCGAAAGCGTGGGCGTCATCGGGGCGCGTCCATGGGCTTGGCGGAGGCGGTCTCCGGTCGTGCGCGGTCCGGTATAGCATGGGCCGACCCGTCGCCGGACGGCATATTTCGGGGCGCGCGGGCGGCCGAAGACGCTGATTTGTCTGTGGACTTTCCGCCGGTGCCCGGCTAAGCACAGCCTTGCCCCGATCCTTGACTTCGCCGGGAACGGCCAACGGGCAACGCGGATTGGACATGAAGGTCGTCATTCTCGCCGGTGGTCTCGGCACGCGCCTTTCCGAAGAGACGCATCTCCGCCCCAAGCCGATGGTGGAGATCGGCGGCCAGCCGATCCTCTGGCACATCATGAACATCTACGCCCGCCACGGCCTGACGGACTTCGTCGTCTGCCTCGGCTACAAGGGCTATGTGATCAAGGAGTATTTCGCCAACTACGTGCTGCACCGGGCCGACGTGACGGTGGACATCCAGAAGCGGGAGATCACCTATCACCGCGACTGGGCCGACCCCTGGCGCGTGACCCTGGTGGACACCGGCGTCGATACGCTGACCGGCGGGCGGCTGAAGCGGGCCGCGCGTTATCTGGAGCCGGGCGAGGATTTCTGCCTGACCTATGGCGACGGGGTGTCCGACATCGACATCGGCGCGCTGGTCGCCCACCACCGCGCCGCCGGTGTGCTGGCGACGCTGACCGCGGTGCGCCCGCCCGGCCGCTACGGCGCCACCCGGATCGAGGACGGCCGCGTCGTCGACTTCGCGGAGAAGCCGGACGGGCAGGGCGGCTACATCAACGGCGGCTTCTTCGTGCTCTCCCCCGACGTGCTCGACCTGATCGAGGGCGACCACACCGCCTGGGAGTTCGAACCGCTTCAGGCGCTGGCGCGGGCGGGCCAGCTCGCCGCCTACCAGCACGAGGGGTTCTGGCACGCCATGGACACGCTGCGCGACAAGAACCACCTGGAGGAGCTCTGGCAGGCCGGCCGGGCGCCCTGGAAGACCTGGGGCTGAGGTCCATGCCGTCCGCCTCCTTCTGGCAGGGCCGGCGCGTCCTGCTGACCGGCCACACCGGCTTCAAGGGCATGTGGGCCGCCCACTGGCTGGCCGGGCTGGGGGCCGAGGTCACGGGCTTCGCCCTGCCGCCGGAGACCAGCCCGAACCTGCCGGATGTCATCGGCCTGCCGCCGGGCCTCGTCTCCCGCATCGGCGACATCCGCGACGCGCAGGCGGTGCGCGCCGCCGTGGCCGCGGCACGGCCCGAGCTGGTCCTGCACATGGCCGCCCAGCCGCTCGTCCGCCGCTCCTACCGCGAGCCGGCGGAGACCTTCGCGGTCAACGCCATGGGCACGGTCACCCTGCTGGAGGCGCTGCGCGGTGTCGCCGGGCTCAAGGCGGTGCTGGTGGTGACCAGCGACAAGACCTACGAGAACCGCGACGACGGCCGCGCCTACGCGGAATCCGACCGGCTCGGCGGGTCGGACCCCTACTCGGCGTCCAAGGCCGCCTGTGAGCTGGCCGTCGCCTGCTGGCGGGAGAGCTTCTTCGCGCCGGCCGGGGTGGCGCTGGCCAGCGCGCGGGCCGGCAACGTGATCGGTGGCGGCGACTGGTCGGAGGACCGGCTGATCCCCGACCTGTGGCGGGCGCTGCGCGCCGGCCGGCCGGTGGAACTGCGCCACCCCGGCGCCACCCGCCCCTGGCAGCATGTGCTGGAGCCGCTGGCCGGCTACCTGCGCTACCTGGAGCGGCTGGCCGAGGCCCCCGCCGGTCCGCTGCCGCCGGCGCTCAACTTCGGCCCGGTCGATGGTGCGGCGCTGACGGTGGCCGAGCTGGCGGAGCGTTTCTGGGCCGCCTTCGGCGCGGCCGGCGCCTGGACCCCGGCGCCGGGCGACCACCCGCCGGAAAAGGCGCGGCTCGCCATCGACGCCCGGCTGGCCGGCGCCACCCTGGGCTGGGCGCCGCGGCTCGGCGCGGACGAGACGCTGGACTGGACCGCCGCCTGGTACGCCGCCTTCGACGCCGGCGAGGACATGGCCGCGGTCACCCGGCGCCAGATCGACCACTACCGGGATCGCCTGTCATGACCGCGCCCGCCGCCGCCCGCCATGGGGCACCCGCCTGCCGCTCCTGCGGGGCGCCGCTGACCCGGACCTTCGCCGACCTCGGCTCCACCCCGCTGGCCAACAGCTATGTCGAGGCCGACGCGCTCGACCGGCCCGACCCCGCCTATCCCCTGCACGCGCGGGTCTGCGACCGCTGCTTCCTGGTGCAGGTCGAGGACGCGGTGCCGCCGGAGGCGATCTTCAGCCACTACGCCTATTTCTCCTCCTACGCCGCGAGCTGGGTGGAGCACGCCCGCCGCTACGCCGTCACGGCGGTGGAACGCCTCGGCCTGTCGCAGGCCAGCCTGGTGGTGGAGATCGCCAGCAACGACGGCTATCTGCTCCAGCATTTCGTTGCCGCCGGCATCCCGGTGCTGGGGGTGGAGCCGGCGGCCAACGTCGCGGCGGCGGCGGTGGCGCGGGGCGTGCCGACGGAGGTGGCCTTCTTCGGGCGCGCCACGGCGGAGCGGCTGGCCGCCGCGGGGCGCCACGCCGACCTGATCGCCAGCAACAACGTGCTGGCGCATGTGCCCGACATCAACGATTTCGTCTCCGGCGTGCCGGTCCTGCTGAAGCCGCGCGGGGTGTGGACGATCGAGTTCCCGCACCTGCTGAACCTGATCGAGCAGGTGCAGTTCGACACCATCTATCACGAACATTATTCCTACCTGTCGCTGCTGGCCGTGGAGGCGCTGTTCGCCCGCCATGGGCTCGCCGTCTTCGACGTGGAGGAGCTGCCGACCCATGGCGGCTCGCTGCGCGTCCATGCCGGCCACGCCGCGGCCGGTCATCCGGAGGGGGAGGGGCTGCGCCGGGTGCGCGCCAAGGAGGCCGCGGCCGGGCTGGACCGGCCGGAGACCTACGACGGGTTCGGGCCGCGGGTGGCGGCCATCCGCGACGGGCTGCTGTCCTTCCTGGCCGCCGAGCGCGATGCCGGGCGCACGGTCGCCGCCTACGGCGCCGCCGCCAAGGGCAACACCATGCTGAACGTCTGCGGCGTCGACACCGGCCTGATCGCCTATGTGGTGGACCGCAACCCGGCCAAGCAGGGCCGCTGGCTGCCCGGCAGCCGGCTTCCCATCCACCCGCCGGAGCGCATCCTGGAGACCCGCCCGGACACCGTGCTGATCCTGCCCTGGAACCTGCGCGGGGAGATCATGGCCGAGATGGCGGCCGTGCGTGGCTGGGGGGGCCGCTTCGCGGTGGCCGTGCCGCGGCTGGAGATCCTCTGATGCTCTTCACCCCGACGCCGTTGCCGGGGCTGCTGCTGGTCGATCCGGAACGGCGGACGGACGAACGCGGCTTCTTCGCCCGCAGCTTCTGCGCCGCGGAGTTCGCCGCCCAGGGTCTGCCCACCGTTTTCCCGCAGCACAATGTTTCCGGCAACCCGCGGCGCGGCACGCTGCGCGGCCTGCATCTGCAACGGCCGCCGCACGGGGAGCCCAAGCTGGTGCGTTGCACCGGCGGCGCCATCTTCGACGTGGCCGTCGATGTGCGGCCCGGCAGCCCGACCCATGGCCGCTGGTTCGGTGTGGAGCTGGACGCCGCCGGCGGGCGGTCGCTCTACATCCCGCCGGGCTTCGCCCACGGCTTCCAGACCCTGACCGACGACGCCGAGGTCCTGTACCTCATGGGTGCCATGTATGTGCCGGAAGCGGCGACGGGGCTGCGCTGGGATGATCCGGACGTCGGCATCGTCTGGCCGCTTCCGGTCTCGGTCGTCGGCGAGCGTGACCGTGCCCTGCCATGGCTTGCCGGGCTGGCGGCGGAGCTGGCGCCGGCCGTCTGATACCGGCAAGCCAATGAATCGGCTTGCCGTATTGCGTTCAAACGCCACGCAGGCTTTCCCGCGCCCATGTGGGCACGCCGCCGCAGTCCCGCCGGTATGATCCCTCACCCGTGCCGGATGCGCGCCGCCGCCTCCGCCCAGCGGGCGGCGCGCTCGGCGTCGCCGGCGTTGCGGAAATAGTTCGCCAGGCTGTCGCAGGTGGGCAGGAAGCCGGGGTCCAGCCGGTGCGCCTCCTCCAGGGTGGCGACGCCGCCCGCCACGTCGCCGGTCTGGATCCGCGCCACCCCCAGATGATGGAACAGCCGCGCGTTGCGCACCCCCGCCATCATCAGGGTGATGTAGGCGTTGCGGGCCTGGACGACCCGGCCCTCGCGGTGGACGCGCTCCCCCTCCTCTTGCAGGACGCGGGGATCGAGCGCCTTGTCGCCGACGATCAGCCGGTCCTTCAGCGGCACGTCGGCCAGCTCCGCCTCGTACTCCGCCCCCATCGCCGCGACCAGCGGCGTGAAGTCGTGGTCGCAGTGGCGCCGGCACCAGGACAGGAACTCCGCGTGGCTGGCCTTCAGGATCCACAGCCAGGTGAAGCGGATGTCGCCCGGTTCGTTGACCCAGCCCAGCGCCGGCTTCAGCGAGCGCACCCCGAAGCGGCGCACGTCCAGGCAGACGAGGTTGCCGACGATCGCCCGCTCGCTCGCCTCGATCAGATCCGGGGAGCTGTCGAGCGCGCCCGCCATCGGCATCGCGAAGCGGCGGCGCAGCGCCGACAGCAGGATGTGCTGCTCGGGCACCAGCACGCGGGCGTCGCGCTCCGCCGGCGGCAGGGCCAGCAGAGCGTCGCGCGGCGGCACCAGCGGGATGTCCCACAGCCGCCGCATGTCGCCGATCCCCCCGAAGGAGCAGAAATCCTGCACGAAGAAGCAGAAGGAGCGGCGCGGGCTGCGGGCGCTGGTGGTCACCACCCGCTCCTCCAGCGCGCGCAGCGGGCCGGGGATGCCGCGCCAGCGGGCGGCGTGATCGAGGAAACCGGCGTGCTCCAGCACCATGTCGGTGCGCAGCTTCAGCGCGTAGGGTCGCCCCGCCAGCGCCAGCCCGTTGCGGGTGGAGACGATCTGGCGGTTCAGGTTGGTGTTGGTGATGTTGGTGCGCCGTTCCACCTCGGGGCTGAGCACCCCGGCGATGTTGACCGCACCGGGATCCTCGTTGAGCAGCACCGTGTCCGCGCGGGCGGCGTGGACGGCGACGTCCGACCCGGCCTTCCACACGGACAGCACCACCTCCGCCCCCGGCAGCACGCGGGCGACGCTGTCCAGCACCTGCGGGGTCTGGTCGGGGTGCCAGGGGCCCTGGACGACGACGGTGACGTCGCGGGGGGAGATCGCCGGTGTTCGCATCGGTCTCAGGCCCGGCGGATGGTGACGCTGCCGTCGGGGTTGGGGTCGAAGCTGTAGCGGCCGCCCTCCCGGCTCAGCTGCCGGAAGGTCTCCAGGATGGTGCGCGCCTGCGCCACCGCCGCCTCTTCCGCGGTCTTGGCCAGGAACAGGGCGGGGTGCACCACGTCCGGGGCGCCGGGCACCAGCCCCTCGCCCCGCGCCGCCGCCAGCCGCGGGCTGGCCGCCTGGCCCTCGGCGTCGGCGAACAGCAGGCAGTTCTGGCGGTACCAGTATTCCACCGTGCCGTCGTCCCAGACGGCAGGGCGGATCACGTCGAACACCTCGTAGCCGCGGGCGGCGAATTTGGGGATCCAGTAGCTGGGCCAGCGCTCGTTGACGTGGTGGGTGCCGCCCTGGCGCGGCACCGCGGCGGAGAACAGCACCGTGTGCCCGTGCCGGCACAGGCTCTCCACGAAGCGGTCGGCGGCCTCGTCCGGCAGATGCTCGGCCACCTCCAGCGACATCACCAGATCGAAGCGGCGGCCGAGGTCGAGCGGTGTCGCGAGGTCTTGCGGGCGGAAGCGGGCGGGGTCGATGCGCAGCCGGTCGCGCGGCACATAGTCGCCGTCCACCCCCTGGATGTCGGTCACCCCCCGCGCGGCGAAGACCGACAGGAAGGTGCCGACGCCGCAGCCCACATCGAGCACCGAGCGGACATCGACCCAGTCCTGCACCACCGGCACGATGCGCTGCGCCGAGCGCTGGGAACCGTCGGCCTGGATGGCGTAGAAGGTGGGATCGTAGGGGGTGTCGCTCATGCGGTCGATCCGGGTTGGGCAGTGGGCAGGGCAGTGGGCTGGTCGGCGGGGCGGGCGGGTGCCTCGAGGCGGGTGCAGGCCGGGGCATTGACGACGGCGGGCCAGCACTCCGCCAGGCTTTCCGGCCGGCAGAACAGGATGTTGCAGGTGTAGCGCTGGCGGATCGCCGTTCCCGGCGGCACCAGCCGCGGCAGCCCGCCGTCGTGGTCGAGCAGGAAGGCGTGGTGGCCGTGCGCCAGCAGCAGCGCGCGCAGCTCCTCCTGGGAGGAGCCGTTGACCGTCAGCCCCGGCAGGTTCAGCTCGGCGACGATGAAATCGACGCGGCCCTCGCGCAGCAGCCGTTCGGCGCCCCGGAACACCGCCGTCTCGTGCCCTTCGGTGTCGATCTTGAGCAGGCGGACGCGCTCCATCCCGTGACGCTCCGCCAGCCGGTCGAGGCTGTCGGCGGTGGCGGTGAAGCGGCCGGTGCCGGGCCCGTCGGTGGAGGGTGGGGTGACCGCGATGGCGCCGTTGCTGTCGGTGGCGCCGTTGTGGCGGAAGACGACCGTGCCCGGCGCGTCGGTGACCGCGACCTCCTCCAGCCGGATCTGGTCGTAGCCGTTGGCCCTGGCGTTGGCGCGCACCTGCGCGGCGTTGTGCGGGGTGGGCTCGCAGGACAGCACGCGGCCCGAGGGGCCGACGCGGAAGGCCGCGAGCATCGTGAAATAGCCGGCGTTGGCGCCCACGTCGATCACCCGGTCGCCGGGCCGCAGGACCTTCATGAAGAACAGGCTGGTCTCGTGCTCGTAGGCCTGGCCCCGGCTGAAGTGATCGATCACGTCGCGCTGGGTCCGGTCGTCCAGGTTGATGGCCAGGTCAAAGCCCAGGTCCCCGATGAAGTTCAGGCGGAAGGTCTGCACAGGACGGCGATCCAAGCGGGGGCACCACGGCGGGTGCGGTCGGCCCTTCTTTAAGGGCCGCCGCCACGGGCGTCCAGCGTCAAGGGTGGGGCCTCGTGCTCCCCCGTCAGCCGGCCCCGTCAGCCGTCCCCATCAGCCGGCTGCCGCCAGGGCGGGGGTTTCCGCCGCCTGCGCCGCGTACCAGCGGTGGGTGCGGGCCAGCGCCTCCTCCCAGGGGGTGGCCGGCTCCCAGCCCAGCGCCTCGCGGGCGCGGGTGATGTCGAGCACGATGCGCGGCACGTCGACCCGGCGGCCTGGCCGGTGCACCACCTCCGGCGGGCGGGCGCCATGGGCGCGCCGCAGACGGGCGATGCCGTCGATCACCTCGGTCAGGGAGCGGCCGGCGCCGCTGCCGATGTTGACCACCCGGTGCGCCACCGCCGGCAGCCGGGCGGCCCGCATCAGCGCGTCCACCACATCGCCGATGTAGACGTAGTCGCGCACCACCGAGCCGTCGCCCCACACCTCCAGCGGCCGGCCGCCGACCGCGGCGGTCATGAAGGCGGCGATCACACCCTGCTGGCGGCGCACCCGCTGGCGCTCGCCGAACACGTTGGCGATGCGCAGCACCCGGTAGTCCAGCCCGTGCAGGTGGCGGTGCAGCGCCAGATACTTCTCGAAGGCCAGCTTGACGATGCCGTAGGAGCAGAGCGGCTCGGTCGGCGCCGTCTCCGGCACCGGGCCGTCGCCGGTCAGGCCGTAGACCGTGCCGCCGGAGGACGCGAAGACCACCCGCCCGACCCCGGCCTCGCGCACCGTCTCCAGCAGCCCGACCCCGCCGGCCAGATCGGCCTGCAGCTCGCCCACCGCGTCGGTGCCGGCGCCGGCCGGGGCGGTGGAGCCCACCAGATGCACCGCCACCCGGCAACCCTCCAGCGCCCGGCGCAGCAGCGCCCGGTCGGCGAGGTCGCCGCGGATCCACGAGACACCCGGAAGGCCGGCCAGCTCCGCCGGCCGCTCGCCGCGGCCGAACCCGATGGTGTCCCAGCCCTCCGCGGCCAGCGCCGCGCACAGATGCGTCCCGATGAAGCCGCCGGCGCCCAGGACCAGGATGCGTGTCGTCATATGAACGGGGGACCCTCGCTGTGACCGCCGGCCCGGCGGCCGCGTCTCGTCTCGTCTCGTGGACATCGTCTGTGGGCATCGTCGGGGGCCCCGCCCGGCGGCGCCACGCTCCGCGAGGCTATACCGGAATCCTTAACGCAGTCCAACACCGCGCCGTCGGTCACGAAAAGCGCCCCGGTCCGCCCTGCCAGGGGGTGGGACCAAGGGTGGGGGTGGTTCCGGAACGACGCGTCGACAGCGGCCCGTCCGGCCCGGGACTGTGGTCGCCATTTCGTCTGTGGCGTTCCGCCGCGAAGCGTACTATGCAGCCGGATCGCGATCCTGCAGCGGCCCCGCCCGCCGGCGACCGGACGCCATTGCCACACGAGGACGATCGATGCCCGTCGACCGGAGCTTTTCCTTCCAGCCGGTGAACCTGCAGGTTCCGCGCGCCTATGTGGACATCCACGGCCGCTTCCAGGCCCACACGATGATTCCCGGTACCCGCTACGTCGAGAACATCATGCTGGCCGACCATGTCGGCCGCAGCGTGCCGGGCGACTTCGTGGAGTGCGGCACCTGGCGCGGCGGCATGGCCTGCGGGCTGATGGCGGTATCGGAGGCCGCGGGCAACGCGCCCGACCGGCACTTCCACTTCTTCGACAGCTTCGAGGGGCTGCCCCCCGCCGACGCCGAGAAGGACGGCATCGCCGCCGTCGACTACCAGAAGGAGCCGGACGCCCCCGGCCACTTCAACAACTGCTCGGCCGACTACGAGGGCTTCGCCGCGCTGGTCCACGCCCAGGGCGTGGCGCCGGAGCGCATCCACATCCACCGCGGCTGGTTCCAGGACACGGTCGGTCATTACGCCGGCGGCCCCATCTCGGTGCTGCGGCTGGACGGCGACTGGTACGAGAGCACCATGACCTGCCTGGAGGCGCTCTACCCCCTGGTCAGCCCCGGCGGCGCCATCATCATCGACGATTACGACGACTGGGACGGCTGCTCGCTGGCCGTGCACGACTATCTCAGCCGCCACCGCCTGCCCGCCCGCATCCACCGCACCGTGCTGTCCCGCGTGGCCTTCCTGATCAAGGTGGCGGAGTAGGCGGGGCGCTTGAACCGTCCTTTTCAAGCGCTCGCCGGCCGCCGCGACTGCGGCGG
>OFDN01001627.1_pt1 | contig 14183 bp, 16 predicted proteins | sample 1520971 | NCBI WGS metagenome assembly OFDN01 (sample SAMEA94257418, study PRJEB24077) | hot springs metagenome | biome: Aquatic biome; feature: Geographical feature; material: Water | place: India | collected 2012-06-12 | depth 5 m
GGTGGGCGGATGATCTGCTGAACAACCAGTCCGGCACCACCGGCGTGCAGTACAGCACGACCAAGGACCCCGGCAACCCTGTCACCCTCATCGACAACGGGCTGAAGACCGGAGCCCCCGTGCCGATCGTGATCGGCAACGGGCCGGGGCAATACACCCATTATGTCGTCGTCACCGGCTCCGACCCCGGCCCCCCCAAGACCTACACCATCCACGATCCCTGGTCGGGCCAGACCGTCCAGCGCAGCGAGTCCGACGTGAAGGACGGCACGATCAACCTTACCGGTTCGAACGGGGTGACCGCCGTGGAGGTGCCGAAATCCGTGCCGACCGACTCCAAGAAACCACCGTGCTGAGACGCGCATGAGCCCGGAGCCCATTCCATCCACCCGCGACGCGTTGCGCAAGGCGGTACCTGCGCGCTACCTCGCCCGGGGTTGGCGCGACCACGCCGGGTACCCATTTCCCGAAATCCGCGGATGGTGGGCGACGGCGGCGGCCGAACAGCTCCTGGCGTCACGCGTCGCGGTGCAGGAGGTGGAGACCACGTTGGAAGCCTTCCTGCAGATCCCTCCCAACTATGGCGAGCGCGCAGCATCAGAGCTTCCCACCGTGGCGTCGGAAGCTTTGGATCTCGTCCAAGGTCGGTTGGGTCAGCCCAACAACCCCGGTTTCGTCACGTGGCTGGAACCGTGTGTGCTGTCGGTCCGGGATGCCGCGGACCTCGCAGCTTTCGCCGCCCATTTTCGATCCGTTTCGCTCCAACATGTCGCCGTCGCACGGTCAGCGCCACCGGAGCGCGGATGACACGGCGCCTGTTCATCGCCATGTTGTTGGGCGGCATCCGCTTCGGCGGTTCGGCGTCGGCTTGCCAGCCGGAGGGAGGAACCATGAATGCGGGCGAGTTGATCCGCAAGATGCGGATCACGCTGCAGGTTTGGCGCTTCACCGTCGCACCAGATGAATTCACCCCTGCGCACCTGACCGCGGCCGTATCCCAACACAACGCGTCCGTCCGGCTGCGGGGGCTTGAACAGGACCTCGGTGCCGAACAACTCGATCCTTCCAAGGTCACCGCTTTCTTCGAATTTCTCCCTTGTCTCCGCGGCTCCATGCTGGCGCTTCTGAGTGGGCGGACCGTGCGCCTGAACTTGGCAGCGCTTGAGTTGCACACCAGCAGTGCAGTCACTCCAGAGACCCTGCGCGCCGGCTATGGACTGGAGCCGGACGCCACATCGGCGAATCCACATCTCGCTGCGGTCCGGCTCATTGCGACACCATCGGCCAGCTTGGCGCGCGCCCGTATCACCCGCGCCAGCAACGCGGTGACGGAACGCGATGCATGGTTGCGCCTGATCACAGCCGGTCCTGGAACCCCGGCTGCCCTACGGGAGGGGGCCCGGCTTCGGCAGGAAGGGCGCTCTGCCGCCATGGTGTCGGCATCGCTCGCCGATGGCCTTCTCCGCCACGACCCCACCGACCGCGCCGCCGCCGAAGCCGCCGCCGCGCGGCGGGCGCTGGCGGCCGAATCCGTTGGTCCCTCGGGCGGCGGCATGCCATATCGGACGGCGCCCTCCATCAGCTCCGCATGGCGTTCCAGGCCGGCATGGCTACGCTACGGACCAGCGGGATCAGCACCGCCCCCACAATCAACCCCACCAGCCCCGACAAGGCCGCGGATACCAGCCATTCCAACGCGGCCGCGCCCACAGCGACCGCGTGCCCGACCGCTGTGCCGATTTCGTGGATGGCATGCCCAAGGGTTATGAATCCGAACACTTCCAGTCCGTGGATGATGATGCCGCCGCCGACCCACAGCATGGCCGCGGTGCCCACGACAGACAGAGCCTTCAAGAAGACCGGCATTCCCTTCACCAGCCCGCGGCCGATGGCCCGGGTGAGCGGGCGGAAGGCGCGGTCTGCCCCCCCGGGCGCTCCCGGCCCCACATTGCGCAGCCCCAGCAAACTTGCCACAGGCCGATCATTCGCAGCCAATGCCAGACCTGCGTCGTCCGCCTTCACCACCAGCGCCACCGTGCCATAAACGCCGATCGTGATCCCAACGCCGACAAGCCCCAGGATCAGCGCCTGCATCCAAATCGATGGAGTCTCGGCGGCGACGGAAGACAGGGTGATCGCCATGATCTCCGCCGACAGAATCAGATCGGTATTGACCGCACCTCGCACTTTCTCGTCTTCCAAGGACTTTGGATCGGCCACCATCTCAGGGGTCTTTCCGCCGGAGCCATGATGCACAGCATGTGGCAAAAGGGCTTCGATCACCTTTTCCGCCCCTTCGTAGCAAAGATAGGCCCCACCCAACATCAGCAACGGCGTGATCGCCCAAGGCGCGACAACACTGAGCAGGAGTGCCACCGGCAACAGGTACAGCAGCTTGTTCTTCAGTGATCCAACAGTGATCCTGGCGATAATCGGCAGCTCACGTGACGCTGCGAACCCCACCACATACCGTGGAGTGACCGCTGCATCATCCACCACCACCCCAGCCGCCTTGAGCCCAGCCCGTGACGCCTGAGCGGCCACATCATCCACGGACGCCGCGGCCACTTTGGCAATGCCAACGACATCATCGATCAGTGCGATCAATCCGCTGCTCAAGATGTCCCCTCCATGCGATGTACCGTCAGCTTACCGACTGCAGTAAACACCACAAGCGGAGCATCGGCCTGGTGTTCCGAACAACTTCCGGATCAACCAGGACCGCTTGGCACGGGGGAAGATACCGGGAACAGCCGATCGTAAACCCACGTAAATAGAAAAGCGTATATTATATAGAACAATGCAAAAGATATATCCATAAGAAGAGCTTCAAGCAGACTGATTCCCAGGTACCATGCGATGAACGGCATGAGCACGGATAGAAGCCCCAGTTCGAACAGAAGGGCATGAATAATACGAGAAAACATCGTCTTTTTGGCGTGTCCATTAATCCGCTTCAACGCATGATCGAAGCCGAGATTGAAAACGTAATTCCATACGGTGGCGATGGTCGCACCACCAATGGCAATGACGCCGACTTCGTTCATGGGATGGCCGAAGGCCCATGCACCCAGTGGTGTTATGAGTACAAGCCCGACAATTTCGAACAGAACGGCTTGTCGGATGCGGTCTTTTGTGGTGCGCATGGTCGGATCCGATGAAAACCATCGGGTCGTCCCGACGCATGTACCCCTGCCGAGGGAGAGGCCGTCCTCATTTGCCCATGAATGTGGGGAGAAGGACCGGAACTGCAACCCCCATTCCGGCTCATGCCCTGTAGGCAAGTCGCAAGGAATCCCAGTGCCGGCCGCGCACCATGATGGGCGCATCGGCCTCCTTCAACCTCACCACCTGTCCGCCACCCATGTCGCGCCGGTAGGCCTCAAGAAGGAAGGGGCGGGTGTTCCGCGCTGCCGCCAGACCTGCGCGATCAGCGAAGACACGACGGTTGCGGCAATTCTCGGTGTTCCAATCACGGTCTCCGAGCCTTTGCGGCTGCGAATAGACGTTGTTGTGGGTTGGCAGGTAGCCGATCAGGTTAACGGCTGCACAGAACACCACGGGCGGATCCATGCTCAGCACCAGTTCCTGGATAGGCGGGAACAGCCGGTCCGTCAGCGCCAGGAAGGAGGCGGTGTGCTGCTCGGGATCGATTCCGGGAATCGGCTTCGGACGGGTCGAGAACAGCGCATCCTCGGTGAGCTCGCCGTGTGCCAGCGCCTCCTCAAGCGCGAGCGAGCGCAGCGGCGGTGTTCTGCGCCGCCGTGATGAAGGGGCGGCCGGACTTGATCAGCCGGCAGTAGACGACATCCAGCCGCTGCATGTTCTTGTTGTCCAGCTCGCCCAACGCCAGATGAAGGCCGAGATCGCTGGTTCCGGCAGTGATGGCAGGAAGGTCTCCCACGTCCTGCAACACGATGCCAACGGGATCGTGCTCACGCATTTCCGGCAGTCCCTTGGTATCGACCAGCAAACCCTGCAATGAAAGGTCCAGCATCGTGGCGTCAAATCGGCGGTCGCCAACAGTCACGGTCACCGGCTCATCGCAAGGGATGCGGTCGGAGGTGCAGCGGTGGCCGGCCACAGACTGGCGCAGCGCAATGACCAGCCGGCGCTTCAGATCACTCACGGCGCGGCGCGTATCAGCCATGCGGCGCTCGACGTCGCCGGCAATGCTATGAGACCTGTGCGCGGGTGGTGATGGACGAGATCAGCGAGGCATGATTCTATTTGTGAGCAATGGATCGGGGATATCCATGTCTCGGCGTCGCATCGGTCAGGAAACATTTGCGTTCGGTGACGTCCCCCGGGGCCGGAAGAGGACGCTGGACGAGCTTCATCGCCTGATCGATTGGAGCGAAGCGGAGCGGCTTCTCGGGGCCGTGTCCTGTGCGGCGAAGGGCGAACCGGCGTGGCCGCCCTTGGCGCTGTTCAAGGCGATGTTGCTTTCGGTTTGGTACGACCTGTCCGACGTCAAACTCGCCGAAGCGTTGGACGACCACGGGTCCTTCCGGCGTTTCTGCGGGTTTTCAAGCCGCGAGGCGACACCGGAGCGGACCACCTTCGTCCGGTTCCGCAAGGTGTTGGCGAGCTGTGGGTTGGACAAGGCGCTGTTCGACGCGATCACCGCCCAACTCAGGGCGCGGTCGATCCGGGTCAAGACAGGGACGCTGGTCGACGCCACGATCATCGCCTCGGCGAGCGAGAGCGACGGCGACGCCCGCTGGGTCAAGCACAAGGGCAAACCGGCGGCGCACGGGTTCAAGGCGCACATCGGCGCCGACGCCGATACGGGACTGGTCGAGGAGGTCGCTGTCACGCCGGCCAACGTCAATGACGGCAAGGCCGGTCCCTTGGCCCTGCCCAAGGAACCCGGCGAGGTCTTCGCCGACAGCGCCTATTGCGGACGGCCGTTCGGGGACGCCGTACGTGCCAGGGGCGGCACGCCGCGCGTCGTCGCCACCGGCATGTGGGGACGCAATGAAGCCGAGACCCTCAAGCGCCTCGACGCCTGGAACCAGCCGATCCATCGGGTGCGTGCCCGGATCGAGAAGATCTTCGGGACCTGGAAACGCTGTTACGGCCTTCGTCGAATGCGCTGGCGAAGTCTCGCCAAGGCGGCCGTTCAGGTTCGTCTCACCGCCACCGCCTACAACCTCAAACGCGCACTCAACCTTGCCACGGTGACAGCGTAGCCCACCCCCGTCGCGGGCTGCTGCCAACGTGGCCCCCCAAACCCAACCCAGCCCCCAGACTTCGCGAAAGCGAAGCGCGAAAACACAACCCTTCCACCGCAGTAAGCCTACCCGCGCACAGGCCTCCTAGTCTGCCCCGCGATGTCGGCAATGAGGCCGGCGACCTTGCCGATCTCCTCGGTTGCCAGTTCCATACTGCGGATGGCAGCGGCAGAATGCCGCGCTCTCTCCACGGCGTTTCGGGCGACGGTGCTGGAACGTGCGGCCTGTCTGGCGACTTCGCCGCCCGAGGCGGTCAACTCCTCCGTTGCGGCGGCGACGGATGCTGCGTCCGCGCTGGCCCGTTCCGAAGCATCGGCCACCAGAACCGTGCTGTCGCGCACCGCGGCCAAAGCCTCAAGCAGGTGGGCGATGCCTTCGCCGGCATGCTGGCTTGTCTGCTCGACACCGATCCACGTGGCATCCAGATCGCTTTCGATAGCCATGCACGTCTCCAGCAGCGCGATACGGATGGACTCCTTCTGCCGATCCTCACGCTCTTGCTTCTCCTGATTGCCGTAGACGAGCTTTGCCTTGGTGGCGCGCCGCAGCATTCCAAGCCGCCGAAACTCGGAGGCGTCCGGCAGTGTTATCGTGTGGGAAACGTCGTTTCGTGCTATGGCGTCGAAGTCACGCTCGAAGCCGTCCAGCGGCCGCCGCAAGGTGGCGAGCGTCGCAAACGCACACCACAACGCCAGCAGCGCTGCAATCGTTACAGCCGCCCGGTCACGCTGCCGCCGAGCCGCGCCAACCGTGCCGTCGCTCCGCGCGCGACAACCAATCCCTCGTGGATTGCCAGATGGGGTGCTTGGCCACCGCGGACAGCGACGTACACCCGCTCCGCTTCGGCAACCTGATCGCGCGCCGGCTTAGACCAGATGGAGATGTAGCCGGTCACCTCCCCGTTCTCAACGATGGGTGTGACTTTGGCGCGCACCCAGTAGAAGCCACCTGATTTGGTCCGGTTCTTCACCAAGCCTTCCCAGGGCTTGCCCGCCTTGATGGTGGTCCACAAATCGTCGAACGCTGCCTTGGGCATGTCGGGGTGACGGATGATGTTGTGCGGTGCGCCGACCAGCTCCTCCTCCGTTTAACCGCTTATCTCCACAAAAGCGCGATTTACGAAGGTGATGCGACCTTTCGGATCGGTTCTTGATACGAGCAGCGCCTTGTCGTCGAGAAGCACTTCCTCATCGGTGGTCGGTCCGTTGTGCCGCATCGCATCCGCGCTCCCAACATTCGACTGCTGCCGAAAGATATACGCGCGAGAGGCAGCCGCGAAAGCAGCTTGTTTTTGAACGTTCAGCGCAACAGCAACCGGTTTGTCGTTCGTAACTCCCTTCCAATCGGCCCGGATTAGGCGTCATGATGGTACGAACCACAATCTTTCCAGCCAATGACTGAGGCGCGTATGGATTTCATCGATTTCCCTGGCGAAGACGCGGGGCGATTTCCGTTCAGCGCCGGTGTGCACCACGGCGACCTGCTGTTTCTCTCAGGTCAACTCGCGACCGATGATCCGACCTTTGCCGGTCCGATTGGCGACATCGAGGTGGAAACCCGCACCGTGATGGAACGTCTCGGCCGGGTGCTCGCCGCATCCGGAGCCGGCTTCGCCGATGTGATCCGTGTCGGCATCTTCATGACCGACCTCGGTGCGTTCGAGCGGATGAATGGCGTGTACCGGAGCTATTTCCCCGGGCCGCGTCTGCCAGCGCGAACCTGCGTGGGTGTCACCAGCCTGCTGCGCGGCGCCTCGATCGAGATCGACTGCGTCGCGCGCATCATCACCACAACGGTACACTGTGCAAAAGTCTCGTGACGGCCATGGTCCTGTTTCCGTTGCCGTCCCTGCTTCACTCCGCTGGCTGCGCGATCGGATCAGTAACTTCCGCGGCGCGCCGGCGCGCAATCAGCGTATAGGCCGCGGGCACTACGAACAGCGTCAACAGGGTGCCGAAACTCATCCCGCCGACGATCACCCAGCCGATCTGCTGCCGGCTTTCGGCACCGGCCCCGGTGGCGAGCGCCAGCGGCACGGCGCCCAGCACCATGGCGCCGGTTGTCATCAGGATAGGGCGCAACCTCAGAACGGCGGATTCCATCGCCGCCTGGACCTTGGTCCTCCCCTGCTCCTGAAGCTGGTTCGCGAATTCGACGATCAGGATGCCGTGCTTGGTGATCAGTCCGACCAGCGTGATGAGACCGATCTGGCTGTACACGTTCATCGTTCCGCCGGCCAGATGCAGCGCCAGCAGCGCGCCTGTCATCGACAATGGAACGGTGACCATGATGATCAATGGGTCAACAAAGCTCTCGAACTGCGCCGCCAGCACCAGATAGATGAAGGCCAGCGCCAGCACGAAGACGAAGACCAGGCTGGACCCAGCCTCGCGGAACTCCCGGCTCTGCCCGGCGTAATCGGTGAGCACGCCCTCCGGCAGCACCTCTGCCGTGGTGCGGTCGAGAAAGGCGAGCGCCTCGCCCAGCGAGGTGCCGGGCGCCAGCGTGGCCGTGATTGTGGCGGAACGCATCTGGTTAAAGCGGTTCAGTTCTTTGGGCGCCACCTTCTCCTGAATGCTGACGAGGTTGGAGAGCTGGATCATGGTCCCGTCGGCGCCGCGAACGTAGATACGGCTGAGATCGCGCGGTGTGTTCCGGTCGGCGCCGCCCAGTCGCAGAATGACGTCGTACTGCTCGCCATTCTGCTCGAACCGGGTGACCTGACGCCCGCCCAGCATGGTTTCGAGCGTGCGCCCGACGGTGGAGACCTGGACACCGGCGTCCGTCACCTTGTCACGGTTCATGGCAACTTCGACCTGCGGCTTGTTCAGCTTCAGATCGCTGTCCACACCGACAAGGCCGGGATAGTCGCGGATGCGCTCCATCACCCGGTCCACATGCTGCTGGAGCTGTGCGTAGGTGCCCGAGGTCTGGATGACGTATTCAACCGGGCGGCTGGAACCACGTTGCCCGAAGGAGGGTGGATTGACGGGAACTACCGTCATGCCGGCGATGCGGGCCATCCGTGTCTGCATCTCTGCGGCGATGGCCTGCTGACTGCGGTCCCGTTCGTCCCAGTCCTTCAGCCGTGCGAAGGCCACGGAGCGCGTGACCTCGGGCCAGCCGGCCACGGCGATGTAGCTCTCCACTTCCGGGACCGATGTGATGATCTTTTCGAGTTCGCCGGTGTAACGGTTGGTGTAGTCGATGGTGGCGCCTTCCGGACCGGTGCCGAAGGCACGGATGACGCCGCGGTCCTCGATCGGTGCCAGCTCCGACTTGATGGTGGTGATGAGCACACCGCTGGCCCCCGCGACGCCGACCGCGACCAGCACGACAAGCCAGCGGACCCGCAAGGTCAGGCCCAGCGCACGTCGGTATCCCCCCGCCATCCCTTCGAACAGCCGTTCCAGGGCGTTGTAGACACGGCCATGGGATTCATGCGGCCGGATCAGCTTGGCGCACATCATGGGGGTCAGGGTGAGTGCCACGAAGCCGGACACCAGGACCGCACCGGCCAGGGTCAGGGCGAATTCCAGGAACAACCGGCCGGTGCGTCCCGGCGCGAAGGCGACCGGGGCGTACACCGCCGCCAGCGTCAGCGTCATGGCGACGACCGCGAGGCCGATCTCGCGTGTGCCGACAATGGCCGCGTAGGACGGACGTTTGCCCTCCTCGACATGGCGGTGAACGTTCTCCAGCACCACGATGGCGTCGTCCACCACGAGACCGATCGCCAGCACCATCGCCAGCAGGGTCAGCGTGTTGACCGAGAAGCCCAGCGCGTACATCAGCGCGAAGGTGGTGATCAGCGACACCGGAATCGTAACAATGGGGATCAGCGAGGCCCGGAACGAGCGCAGGAAGAACAGGATGACCAGCACCACCAGCACGATGGCTTCCACGATGGTGTGGAAGACGGCGTTGATAGAACGGTCGATGAACACCGAACTGTCATAGGTGATGGCCGCGGTCATGCCCTCCGGTAGGGACTCGACAACCTGGGGCAGCACCGCGCGCACGCCCTTCGACACGTCTAGCGGGTTGGCGGTCGCCTGCTTCACGATGCCGATGGAAATCGCGTTCCGCCCGTCGGAGCGGCTGGCCCGCCGGTCGTCCGCGGCGCCCAGCTCGATCCCCGCGACGTCCTTCAGCCGCACGGGAAAGCCGTCCGCGCGCTTGACGACCACGGCGCCGAACTGCTCCGGCGTGACCAGCCCGGTGCGGGACAGCACGGTGAATTCGCGGTCCCGACTCTCGATCCGACCGGACGGAATCTCGATGTTCTGGGCGCGCAGCGCCTCTTCCACATCCTGCACGGTGAGCGCGTAGGCGGCCAGACGATCACGGTCGAGCCAGATCCGCATGGCGTAGCGCCGTTCGCCGAGGATCGTGACGTCGGCCACGCCCGGAAGATTCTTGAACCGGTCGATCACCACGCGGTCGAGGTAATCGGTGATCTCCAGCGGCGACAGCCGGTCGCTGGTGAAGGGCATGAACAGCACCGGCTGGGCGTCTGCCTCGACCTTGGCGATGACCGGCTCTTCCAGCTCGTCGGGCAGACGGCCACGCACACGCCCCACACGGTCCCGCACGTCGCTGGCGGCCACGTCCGGATCGATGGTGCTGCGGAAGGTGACCGTGATCCGGCTCGTTTCCGCCCGGCTGACGGAGGTCAACGTGTCGATGCCCTCGATGCCGGCGATGGATCCCTCCAGCACCTGGGTCACCTGGGTCTCGATGATTTCGGCCGACGCCCCCGGGTAGGAGGACACCACCGACACCACCGGCTCATCGATGTTCGGGTATTCCCGCACTGTGAGCCGTTGATAGCTGACGGCACCGACGAGGACGAGAACCAGGCTCATCACCGTGGCGAAGACCGGACGCTGGACGCAGATCTCGGAGATGCGCATCGGTCAGACCCGTGCGTCGGGGTTCTCGGCGTTCACGATCTCGACCGCCGCGCCATCGCGCAGCCGTTGCTGGCCCGCGGTCACCACCGTGTCTCCGGCGCTCAGCCCATCCAGAACCTCGACCTCGCCGGCCCGCCGCTGGCCGAGCTTGACCTCGACGAGCGAGGCCCGGCCGTTCGCCACGCGGTACACGAAGCGGCGGTCGCCCTGCGGGACGATCGCTCCTTCGGCCACGACCGGCGCGTCGTGCCGCTTGGCAACCGCCACCGACACCCGGGCGAACAAGCCGGGCCGCAATTCCTGGTCGCTGTTGGGAATCCGGGCGCGAAGCCGGATGGCACGGCCGTTGACATCGACCTGAGGGTCGGCCGCATAGATCTCGCCGGTGAAGCTGCGGCCCGACAGGGCGTCCACCGCCACGGTCACGGTCTGGCCGACCCGGATCGCCGTAAGGCTGGTTTCCGGTACGCGGAAATCGACCTTCAGCGGGTCAAGGCTTTGCAGTGTCACCAGGGCTTCGCCGCGGTTCACGTAACCGCCCGGCCCCACCGACCGCAGACCGAGCACACCGTCGAACGGCGCCCGGATGGTGGCCTTCTCCAAACGGGTGCGGGCGAGTTCCGCCGACGCGCGGGCCGATTGCAGGGCGGCCAGGGTCTCGTCACGGGCCCTCAAGGTTCCGGAACGCTGCTGGTACAGGGTGTCGGCGCGTTCGAAGTTGGCCTGGGCCAGGGTGAGGTTCGCCTGCGCCTGGGCGAGTTCGCCCCGCAGGATGGCGTCATCGAGAAGCACGAGCGGTTCGCCGGCCTTGACCGGCATTCCCTCCTCGAAGGGGATCGACGCGATGCGGCCATCCACCTCCGGGGCGATCACCACATATTCGTTCGCTTGCAGCGTGCCGACGGCGGCGATCTCCTCGAGAACCGTGGAGCTTTTCACCTGTCCGACCTCCACGGCAACGCCGCGCATTGCCGGTTTGGCGGCCGGTGCGGATTGGGCGAAGGCCGGGTGTTCGCTGAGGCGCCAGTACCCGGCGGCGCCGGCGGCACCAAGCCCCGCGACGATAAGGACGGCTATGGCACCCTTTTTCATGGGATCCAGGTCGCTCCAGGCCGGGTTCAGGGACATCGCCGGGGCCGATTGTTCCGCCCCGCCAGTCCATATGTGTCCCGTTGGAGCGCCGGATCAAGCGATATGCCTACGAACAAGCGTTTCCGTGGTCATACCCTCCCGGCGGCGAAGGTCGTTGTGGATGGCCGTCGCGGCCTTCGCCGCCTCGCCCATGGCCACCGAAATCTGGTTCAGTGTGGACACGATGTCGCCCGCCGCGAAGACGCCGGGCACCGAGCACCGCTGGTGCCCATCGACGATGAGGCGACCGCACTCGTCCATGGCGGCCCCGAGCTCCGCGGCCAGGGCGGAACGGGCCAGCGTGCCCAGGGCGGAGTAGAGCGTGTCGAAGGCATGCTCACGGCCGCTGCGCAGCACCACATGGGTTATCCGGCCATCGGCGATGGTCACACCGGCGGCGGGCTCCTCCTCGACCGCGACGCCGGCACGGTCCAGCGCGACCCGCATCTCCGCGGACAGCTGCATGGGCTCGCCGAGGGTGAGGAGCGTGACGTACGGGGTGTAGGTGCGCATGAACAGCGCCTCGCCCGCGGCGTGAGCGCCGTGGCCGATCACCCCGATCCGGCGGTCGATGACCTCGTACCCGTCACAGATCGGGCAGACCCGGATCAGGCCGCGCTGCACGGCGTCGAACAGGTCGGGGACCTTCGGCTGGTCGTCGATGACGCCGGTGGCAAGCAGCAGGGTGGACGCCTCCACCCGCCGTCCATCCGCCAGAGCGGCGATGAACCCGCCACCGTCCATCGGCAGAACCGCTTGCACCGAGCCCGGCTCGACCCGGGCGCCGTAGCGCCGGGCCTGCGCCCGCATGCGGTCGAGCAGGTCGCTCCCGTGGATGCCGTCCGGATGGCCGGGGTGGTTGCGGGTGGTCGGGATCCAGGAGCAGCGGCTCTTCCCCTCGTCCAGCACGAGGACGGAGCGGCGGAAGCGGGCCAGGTAGATGGCGGCCGTGGCGCCCGCCGGTCCACCGCCGACGACGAGGCAATCGATCATGGGCCCCCGCCCCCCTTCCCGGCGAGGGACTCGTCGTAGCGGTCCAGCAGGTCCTGCGGATCGCGGTGGATCTCGACGCAGCCGGCCTTGCGCAGGTCGGCCCCGGCGAAGCCGCCGCACAGCACGCCGATCACCGGAATGCCGGCCTTGCCCGCGGCCAGCGCGTCCCAGGGCGTGTCGCCCACCACCACCACGTCGGCCGCGGGCAGGTCGAGTTTGCGCCGAGCCGCCTCGAAGATGTCGGGGTGGGGCTTGGATTGCTCGACATCGTCGGAGGTCGTCTCGGTGCGGATCAGGTCATCGATGCCGGCCACCCGCTTGTACCGTTCCAGCTCGTCGCCCTTGGCGGAGGAGGCCAGGGCTACCCGCTTGCCGTCGGCCAGGATGCGCTCGATCAGCGGGCGCACGCCGGGGAAACCCTTCACCTTGTCCATATAATCGCGGGCGAAGAGGTCGTGGCGGTAGCGGTCGATTTCGGCCTGCCGGCGCTCCAGATCCGCGGGCGGAACGAAGACCGGCATGAGCTGGTCACCGCCCTTGCCGATCTGCGCGCGCACGGCGTCGAACGCCACCTCGTACCCGAAATGGCGGAGCGCTTCGACCCAGGCCTGCGCGTGCAGGTCCACCGAGTCCACCAGCGTTCCGTCCACATCGAAGATCACACCCCTGGTCATCGCCCGCTCTCCCCGGTCAAACCACGAGAACCGCCGGGGTCGCGGTCGGTTCCGGGGCCATGGTCGAGGGCGAGGGTGAGTGCGGCGCGGATGGTGGCGGTCAGCACGGCGTCGGGCGGGCCGGGAAAGCGGTGCTCCTCGATGATCGTGTCCCCGCCGCGGCGGGCAAGGCCGATGTAGACGAGGCCCGGCGGCTTGCCCTGGTCGGGGTCCGGTCCGCCCACACCGGTCACAGACAGGGCCACGGCGACGCCGGGGGAGCGGTCCAGCGCGCCCTGCGCCATGCGGCGGGCCACCTCCGGGTCGTAGGGGGTGCGGTCGCGGATGAGGTCGGCGGGCACGCCCAGCGCCTCGGTCTTCAAATCGCTGCAATAGGTGACGTAGGCCCCGTGCAGGACCGCGGTGCTGTGCGGGACGGCGGCGAGGCACGCACCGATCAGGCCGGCGGTGCAGGATTCCGCGGTGATCAGGCGCAGCCCGGCGGCGCGGTAACGCTCCACCAGCCGGTGCGCCAGATCGGCGAGGTCGGGGGCGAAGCGGCAGGGTGCGTCGGCGGTCACGGCAATCCTCCCCGGTCTGGTCAGCCCTCGGACAACACCCCATGGACCAGCAAGGTTGCGGCCACCCACGCCTGGCCCAGCGCCAGCCCGCCGTCGTTGGCGGGCGCCAGCCGGGGCAGCAGGGCGCGCACCCCCCGTGCCGCGAAGCCAGCGGCCAGCCCCTCGGCCAGCACCGCGTTCATCAGGCACCCGCCGGACAGCGCCACCACACCGAGCCCCCGCCCCTCCAGCACCGGCACCGCCCAATCGACCAGGGCGGCGGCGAGGGTGCCGTGGAAGAGGTCGGCCCCGGCCTGCGCCTCCAGATCGGCAAGCCGGTCCAGCAGCGGCAACAGGTCGAGCAGGCGGACGCCCGCCTCCTCCCGCACCCTCCACCCCCCGTCCATCACGGCGGGGCTGCGGACGCGGGATTCCAGCACCATCGGCGCCTCCCCCTCGAAGCCCGCCACTGGGCGCACGCCGAGCAGGCCGCAGGCGGCGTCGAACAGCCGGCCGCAGGAGCTGGTGGGGGGGGCGCCGATGCCGCGCTCCACCATCCGCCGCACCCCCTCCGCCGGGCCGAAGGACGCGAAGCGCGGCACCACCTCCCCGCCGCGGCCCAGCGCCACCAGGGCGGCGGCGGCCATCCGCCAGGGCTGGCGGGCCGCCACGTCGCCACCGGGCTGGGCCAGC